>Ga0068856_100007769_pt1 | contig 10476 bp, 8 predicted proteins | sample KBSCornC62_FD_66595 | JGI IMG/M metagenome (GOLD analysis project Ga0068856, IMG submission 66595) | Corn rhizosphere microbial communities from Kellogg Biological Station, Michigan, USA - KBS Corn C6-2 | ecosystem: Host-associated > Plants > Roots > Rhizosphere > Soil ... | reverse complement strand
TTTTGTGCGTGCGGGCGTGGCCGCGATCGATCTGATCGACATCGATTATCCACCGTGGCATAACGACACTGACACCATGGACAAACTCAGTGCGCAGAGCATGGAGATTGTAGGCACCGTGGTCTATCAAGTGATTCAGCGGCTGGAGCACCAGTAGATTGTGACGGGATTGCGGCGGGCGCTTCTACTCTTGAGCGCAGCCTTGTGTCTGCTCACTGCGGCCGCCTTGGCGCAGCGCGGGCGCAACCGGGTGTACAGCAGCGATGACGACGAGCCTGCGATCGGGGCGCGCGAGGCTGAGTTTCACTTCCTTCGCGTCGAATATACGGACTTGCCGGAGTACCACCGCGGCTTCGGGTTTGCGTCGCGCGATGGGCGAGGTACAGGCTGGTGGATCGTCGATTGGCCCGACGCCGACAATCATTTCACTCGCGGGATTCAACGGCTGACGAAAATCGACGTTGGCGACCCACGCCATTTGCGTCTCACCGACGATCGAATCTTTGATTACCCCTGGATCTATGCTACGCAAACGGGCTGGTGGGGTTTGAGCGACGCGGAGATTGTGCGACTGCGTGAATATCTTTTGCGGGGCGGTTTTTTGGTGACGGACGATATGTGGGGCGCGGACGCCTGGGAAGTTTTTCGTGACACCATGCAGCGCGTGTTGCCTGGGCGCGATATTCCCGACCTGGACGAATCAGATCCCGTTATGCATGTGCTGTACGATATTCGCGAGAAAGACCGCACGTTTATTCCAGGATCACGGCATCTGTGGCGGCGCGGCGATTCGGTGGAGGTGATGCAGCCTCCGGGATCCAATCCTGCCTGGCGCGGGATTTATGACGACCACAAGCACATGGTGGTGTCGGTAAACTACGACACCGACATCGGCGACGCCTGGGAATTCGCCGACGTGCCTTATTATCCTGAGGCTATGACCGCGCTCGCCTACCGTTACGGCATCAACTACATCATCTATTCAATGACGCACTAACGCTACTTCAAGCGGTCGGCGACCTTGGCGATCCCGGCTTTGGCACATGCGTCATCGCTTTCGAGACTGGAACCGGAACTGCCGACGGCTCCAATCGTTTCTTCGCCCACTTTGATGGGAACGCCTCCGCTGAGCGCCAGCATATCTGTGATATCGCGCTGCGCGGACGCCGGCTGATCGCCGGCGGTGCGCTTCTGGAACTCGGCAGTGGTGACGCGGAACATCCGCGCGGTGTACGCCTTGCGGCGGGCCATTTCGGTGGTATGCGGGGCCGCTTGTTCATCGCGCAAAAGGACCAGCATTTGGCCTGCGCGGTCGACCACCACGACCGAGGTGTGATAGCCCTTAGACTGGCACTCCGAAAGTGCCGCTTCGGCAATGGTCTTGGCCAATCCGAGCGACAAGTTGCGTTGCATGACGACTCCCTGCGCGGATGCGATCACAGCCGTGCCGATCACAAACAGAGCTTTCACTGTGTACGACATGACACCTCCTGTCAGCCGTCAATTATACTTAGTGTTTCCGCCGCAAGTTGCCTGGTGAGCTCGCCCGCCGGAAGTTCGCGGCACAGGCGGCCGGCTTGGCCCGACCACATCTGCGCGAAATCCTCCAATCCCGCGGCTTCAGATTGTTTGCGGAGAGGCGCGATGGCGCTGCTGGCGAGCGGAAAGGGCGGAGCTAACGGTGACATCGGGCCGACTTCGCGGATGATGCGGTTGACGATCCCGCGCGCTGGGCGGCCGCTGAATACGTTGGTCAACGCGGTGCCGTCGTCCTTTAGGTTCTTCAGTGCTTTACGGTGGACAGTGCTGAGAATGGCCTCCGGACACAGTAAATAGGCTGTGCCAAGTTGAACTGCGGCGGCCCCCAGAGCGAAGGCCGCGACAATGCCACGGGCGTCAGCGATGCCGCCGGAGGCGATCACCGGCACTTTCACGGCGTCGGCTATTTGCGGCACTAGTGCCATGGTGCCAGGTTGCGATGCGACGTCGCTGGTCAGAAACATCGCGCGATGTCCGCCAGCTTCGGCACCTTGGGCGATGATGGCGTCGCAGCCTTCTCGTTCGAGCCAGACGGCTTCGGCGACAGTAGTTGCCGACGACAGGATCTTCGCGCCGGAGGCTTTCACACGGGCAAGGAGTGCAGCGTCAGGAAGACCGAAGTGGAAGCTAACGATTTCGGGTTTGAACTCTGCCACAAGATCGCACGCCACGGCATCGAACGGACGGCGGTTGGCGCTGGGCATAGGCGCCTGCGGGTCAAGTCCCAGTTCGACGTAATATTTCGCCAGGTGTTGCTTCCAGGCGCGCTCGCGTTCCGTGTCGACCGGGGGCGGTTGGTGGCAGAAGAAGTTGAGATTGACGGGATGTGAGGTTTGACTGCGAATGGCTTCCATTTCGGATCGCATCTGATCTGCACTCAACATCGCGCAGGGCAGGGAGCCGAGACCTCCGGCTTGGGAGACAGCAATCACCATTGCCGACAAATTCGCTCCCGCCATGGGTGCTTGAATGATGGGCAGCTCAACTCCCAGCAAATCCTGAATTCGGCGATCGGGCCAGTTGGTCATAAATCTAATTCTCTCTAGTATCGATGCGCGCGATAATGGGTTAGCTGCAATTGGCGAAAACTTTTCAATCTTGGACTCACGGGCTGCGCACCAGCCTGGAAAGCCTCCGTCGCAGTGAGAACCAATTATCGCTGGTGCTTAGCCTCGTAATCGGCGCGCTGGTGGGTTTGGTGGTGGTGGCATTTATTCTGCTCACCGGACGGCTGGCGGCCCATATGTATCCAGCGGGCGGTTCGGGCTGGCGGCGGGTTCTGGTTCCTGTCTTGGGATCGCTGAGCACCGGCTATCTTCTGTGGCGTTATTTTCCTTCGGCGCGCGGTAGCGGTATTCCGCAAACCAAATTCGCGCTGTTTATCGACGATGGCCGCATCCAGTTTCGCACTGTGTTCGGTAAATTCTTTTGCTGCTCAGCCTCGCTGGCGAGCGGCATTGCGCTAGGGCGTGAGGGTCCTTCGGTACAAGTGGGCGCTGGGCTCGCTTCGGTGGTGGGACGCAATCTTGGGTTGGACGCGAAGCAGGTGAAGGCGCTTGTCCCGGCGGGATGCGCTGCGGCGCTGGCCGCGGCGTTTAATACTCCGATCGCAGCGGTATTATTCTCGCTCGAAGAGATCATGGGCGATTTGCACGCGGCGGTCTTGGGATCCGTGGTGTTGAGTGCGGCAACGTCATGGATGGTTCTTCACTTGGTTTTGGGCGACGATCCGCTGTTCCATGTGGCGGGCTATCAATTGGTGAAACCCGCGGAATTCGGGGTCTACGCAGTGCTGGGAGTGGTGGGAGGGTTGGGCTCGGTATCTTTCGTCAAACTGCTTTTGGGGCTACGCGCCTGGTTCATGCGATTGCCGAAGAGCAGCGTGTGGCTGCAGCCCGTGGCGGGCGGGCTGACGGTAGGCATCATGGGCTACTTCGTGCCGGAAGTGATGGGAGTCGGTTATAACTACGTCGAAAAAGTATTGAATGGCGATATCGTTTTGAAGCTAGTGGTGTTGCTGGCAGTGTTGAAAATTGTTGCCACCGCGGTGTGCTATGCGTCGGGCAATGCGGGCGGCATTTTCGGCCCCAGCCTATTCATCGGCGCAATGATGGGCGCGGCCGTGGGAGGTGTGGCGCACTCGCTGTTTCCGCAATCAACGGCCGGCCCAGGCGCCTATGCGCTGGTGGGCATGGGGACCGCCTTCGCGGGAGTTGTGCGGACTCCGTTGACGTCGGTGATCATGATTTTCGAAATCACACGGGATTATACGATCATCGTTCCCCTGATGATTTCCAACCTGATTGCATTCTTTATTTCGCAGCGACTCCAGCCGGAACCGATCTATGAAGCCTTGGCGCAGCAGGAAGGCGTCCATTTGCCGAACGTGCATTCGGCCTCGCAAACCGACCGCATCCAGGTGCGTCAGGCTATGCGGTCCGGGCCGGTGGTATTGTCACCGGACTTGCTGGTGGGAACGGCTCTGCCAATGACGAAAGGAACGCTCGACGCTTGGCCCGTGGTAGGAGAAGAAGGTTTATTGGGCATGATCCGCAATCGCGATCTCGAGAACGCTTCGTCGAGTGGAGGCGGCGACAAAAGGTTGGCGGATCTGTTCGATTCTCCGCGCGGCCATTCCAACGCCGAAGAGCTTCCGCACGTTCATCTGGATCACAGCTTAGGTCTCGCGCTGCAGCGGATGGGGACCAGCGATCTGAATGTGCTTCCGGTGGTTAGCCGAGCGAATGTTCGTCAACTGCTGGGGATTGTGGTGCTGGACGACATCCTCAAAGCATATGGAGTCGGGAAACACGAATAAATGGCCAAGCGATTCGTAGGATCGTCATTTTTGACTACTTTCGCGCTGGTCTTTTTGGCCATCGCGGCGCTATTCGCGGCCGATACTTATCTAGCCAGAATGGAAAGTTCCGAAAGCGCTATAGAGGCCACCCGGCTATTCAATGAGGGGCAGGCCATGGTCGCGCGAGGTGACAACCTGAATGCGATCGAACGTATTCGGGATGCACTGTCAATCCAACGAACGAACCGCTACTATCAGCAGAGCCTTGCCGAGGCGCAGCTTGCGGCGGGCAGAACGGCCGATGCTGAGGTCACGCTGCGCGGGTTGCTGGAGAGCGATGCCACAGACGGCCAAGCTAATCTCATCATGGGCCGCGTGCTTGCTAAAGAAGGCCGCTTTCCAGAAGCGATTTCGTACTTTCACCGGGCCATTTACGGGCAGTGGGGACAGGATGTCCCCCGAAACCGTTTGCGGGCGCGCTTCGAGCTGATCGATCTTCTGGCGCAACGGGATTCCAAGGAGGATTTACTCGCTGAATTGCTTCCAGTGCAAGACCAGGTTCCACGCGATCTTAAAACTCGCACGCGCATGGGGCGCCTGTTTCTGCGGGCCGGGTCACCCGCACGCGCGATCGATATTTTTCGGGGGATTGTGAAGGAAGCGCCTTTCGATGCGGACGGATATGCCGGTCTCGGGGAGGCCGAATTTACAGAGGGTAATTATCCCGCTGCAACGCTCGCTTTCGAAAGCGCACTAAGGTTGGCTCCCGCTGACGATTCAGTGCGCAAGAAGTTGGACCTTTGTCACGAACTGTTGGCACTCGATCCCACGCTGCGCGGATTGGATCCGGCGGAGCGTCTGAATCGCAGCCGCAAACTAATTGAGCTTGCAGGGGAGGAACTCAGCAAATGCGTGGCTGCTGGCTCTCTCAACCAAAAAGCAGGACGAGTTACGGAGTCTAACGTTGATCTGGCCGAAGAAATATGGCAGGCTCGCGCGAAGGAATGCAAGTCGCAGCCAGCGGCGGACGATCCGCTGGCATTGGTGATGGCGAGACTGGCCCGCTAGGCTCTAACGGTCTTCAACCTGAAAGCCGTGCTCGTGGCGGTACCGTGTAATCGCGGACGTCGCGATCGTAATAGCTGACGTCGTCGCCGTGTGACCCTACGTGGCCACTGGTGAATGCTCACCACAAATGCCATTTGTGGAACAGCAAAACGTACGTGGCCAAAAGCGCGTTAGTAGTGGCATGGGCAACGATCGCCTCGCCGAGTTTGCCTCGTCGCAGCAAGGCCCAGGCATAGAGAAGCCCCGCTAAAATGCCGGCGAACCAGAGATTGCCATGCAGGATTCCGAACGCAATCGACGTGAGGCCCAGGCCTAACCAAGTGAAGCTTCGCGGCGGCAACGCTTCGATGTCGCTCGACAGGAATCGGCGGATGAGGAAACCACGAAAAGCGAGCTCTTCGGCAATGGGAACCGTTATCACGGCGGCTAAAATCCGAAAGACAATCCACGCGGTGCGGATGGCCGGCGTGGTGGCGACCAAAGCCTCCGGCACGGCGTCGTGTGTCCGAGGGTTGAGAAATGCGTCTATCCCGAGCCAAATTGCAAAGGCGAGGATGCCCATCACCGGTCCGAACCAACTAAACGACCAATCGACAGCAGCGTAGCGCTTGCGTAAGAACCATAACGCTCCGGCGGCTGCCAAGAAACGCAACGGATAGAGCCATTGAAAGTCGCCAGTCACGGCGCCGGTCACCATCCCCGCCGCGAGGATGCTTAAAAACGGCAGTAGATACGTAGCCGCTGGATTGTCCGCTGACTCGGTGGAAGGCTCCGCTATGGTTGTCCCGATGTGACCGTTTGTTGTCTGACCGGTTATGGTTAACCACGGCAAGCGCCGGGCGGCGAGCGAGAAGCCGAGCGCGACTGCGTTAAACGCGATCCAGCCGGCTTGCGAATGAAATCCACCGAGTGCGATACGAGCGGCGCCGGCGTCGCCAATCAGGATCAAACTAGTGATTCGCAAGGCGTTCAGCAAATACATGACTACCACGCCGGCGGGGAGCAGAATGAGCGCGCGCGGGAAACGGCACTCGTCGCGAAAGAACCACAACCAGACGACGCCGAAAGCTAGAATTAATCCGGCGCCTTCGTAACCGGAACACTCGGGCGCAATCTCCACCGCAAACTTGGTGGTGCCAAGGTGCATGGTCAGGGGATTGGCGACGATCCCGCTCACAAACAGACTCAGGAAGGACTTCACGAGCGCGTAAGTCAGGTGGCTGGAGGGCAGCCAGAGAACCCGGCTGTATCCTCCCGCGACACACGCGAAGATTACCGCTAACAATGTGTAAGCCCACAGCCAGCCGGTATCCCGAAGGAGTCGCGCCCAGAGCGCTCGCGGCATGAAAGTGAACGCCCCGAGAACGATTCCGCAGATTCCCGCCGACAGCCAGATCAATGTGACCGGAGTACCCTCGAAGTGACTTCCGAATAAAGCCCATGAGACCGATCCAAAGATCGCCATCGCCACTGCGTGCGCAGCGAGCAGGCGCAGATTCACCGAAACAGGCTTGACCAGATTCGATATCTGGTTGAGAGCCGCCCTATTTTTCAAATAAGCGAACGTGAAGAAGATGGCGGAATATCCGACAATCGCACGCACAGTCCAGGCGCCCCATTGACCGGCGAAGCCCAGGAAGCCGCCCCGTGAAATCAGGGCGTCGTCGTCCAGCCAGACAGAGATCAGGAGTAACTCGACGGCGAACAGGATGGTTAGTGCGAAGAGGCGTGGAAACAAAGCGAACGAAGAATTGTTCGCGGCCTGCTCGCGCATCGAAAGTTGAGGAAGCACAGAGAAGAACAGAGCACCCTTAAGCTGATGGGTGCTCTGGAAGTTATTGCTTTTTTTGCGCCTTATTTCCTGCGGTGCCCGCGAATCACTAGCATGGCGCCGGAGATCAGCGCAATAGCGCTTCCTGCTGAGCCGACGCCGATTTCCGGCACGGCCGAGGCCATCGCGAAGTGCGATGCACCTGCAAGCAGGATCATCATTCCCAATACTTTCTGCATTTGATTCCTCCAACGAAACCGTTTGAAGTAACGGTTTCGATCAGCGTACAAGTTGCGCCGTGGGCCTGTCAAGATATAGGACGGCATGGTAGTACTGCATCGATGTTCAGGAAGGCTCTCATTCATCGGTATTTCCGGCGATGTCACACATTTGTCGTCCGACGATCCCGGATGACTTGGCGGGCTGCCGAGCCCAGCATCGTGGTTTTCCAGAGAAACCTTCGCCGGGGCGCGCTGCCTACTCCCCTAAGAGCTACGCATCAGCACCTAGGTAAGTAACCCTAAAAAAATACGTACTTTTGACACCCCATAAATGAACCCAGTTTCCTATCGCCGCGGGGATAACCTCATGATTCACTGGAAGCATGGAATTTCGGCGCGCGAGTCGTCTGCCCGCTACAGTCAGCATCCCCGATGCTGAGGTGCTGCTGGCACTCGACGACCAGGTGAGCGTTCGTCTTCAGCAGACCTTACCAGCCATCGCCGCTGGGTATCTCTTGATCGCGGCGGTGCGCCTTTTCCTGCAAACTGGCCACGGCAATTCCGGATTAGACTGGCTCACCTACGTTATTGGCGCAGCCATTTTGGTGGAATGGAAGCTATTGCGGCGCGGGCGCATTCCGCCGCAGCGAGTCCACTTAGCGGCGTTGGTGCTGGGAGGCTTAATTCTCCTGCGCAGCCTCCTCACGTTCGCGATCGCTTCGGACATCACCCAGGTTTTTTTCATTCTGGCCTTTTTACTGGGAGGCGCGGTTACGCTGCTAGCGTGGCGCGGATTCACCTACGTCGCCGCCGTAGCAGTTTTGGGATGGATTGCAGTGGCGTTGCAGAAGCTGTCCCTAGAGGCGCTGCTGTGCTGGTCGGTGGTGCTGCTTTCGTCCCTGGCTGCGTCCATTATTGTGGTGCGTCAGCGAGGCGCGACGCACACGCAAATCGAAAGGGCCCGCCTCGAACAGACGGCTCAAAAGCTGGAAGAGAAGCTGACCGAGAACAGCGATCGCGAACGTTTCGAGTTAGCCGTGCGAGGAACTGACGACGGCCTATGGTATTGGGATCTGAAGTCCGAGGTGTTTGAGTACTCTGCGACTTGGGCTGAAATGCTGGGGTATGAACTGGGAGAACTCGAGACCAACGTAGACGAATGGTTCAGCCGGGTGCATCCGGGGTATCTGGCCGAAGTGAGTAATCAACTGTCAGCTCATCTGCATGGTCAGTCTTCCCAATTTCGCAATGAGCATCGCCTGCTGCGCAAAGACGGATCCTACATTTGGGTGTTGGCGCGCGGCACTGCGGTACGAAATCAAATGGGCGAAGCGGTGGCCTTGGCCGGCTCGCATGCTGACATCACGTCCCTGATCGAGGCGGAAAACCGCCTACTGAAAGATTCCTTCCAGGATAAGCTCACTAACCTGGCGAATCGCGACTATCTGATGAGCTGTCTCGAAAAGAAGATTGAGCGGCAAAAGGCAAGCGGAAACCATAATAATCAACGTTTCGCAGTCATTTTCCTGGACCTGGACAGTTTCAAAGTGATCAACGACAGTCTAGGGCACCCCGTGGGTGACGAGCTGTTAGCGGCGGTGGCCGGCAGATTGCGCAATTGCGCTCGCCCGGCGGATGTAGTGGCACGCTTTGGTGGCGATGAATTTGTCATTCTTCTAGATCGCATTCGGGACGCCGAAGAAGCACTGGCGTTGGGTAACCGGATGCGCAGCGCGCTGGCGACACCGTTCCAGATCAGTTCCCGGGAAGTAGTGAGCGGCGCCAGCATCGGAATTGTCTTGAGCAGTCCAGAAATCGACAATACTGACGATCTTTTGCGCTACGCCGATATCGCCATGTACCGGGCCAAGAGTAGTGGCAAAGGGCAGGTGCAGCTTTTCAATGAGGGCATGCGCTCGTATGCCACGAAGCTTTGCGATCTGCAAAACGACCTGCGTCAAGCCCTGGCGCGCAAACAATTTGTGCTGCATTATCAGCCCACGTTCTCTATTAATTCGGGAAAAATTTTGGGCGTCGAAGCGCTCATTCGCTGGCAGCGGTCTGAAAGCGAATTTGTTCTACCCACCGATTTCATCCCACTGGCTGAGGAGACCGGACTTATTTCGGAAATTGGCGAATGGGTGCTGCGCTCCGCCTGTGCGCAGAACGTCGCCTGGCAGCGGGCCGGCATTCCGCCGGTACGCATGGCCGTGAATCTTTCCCCGCGGCAACTCCAAGAGAAAGATTTCCCCGAGAAGGTTCTTCGCATCCTCGACGAGACTTCGCTGCGCCCGAATCTATTGGAACTGGAGTTGACGGAAACCGCTTTGATGGATAACCTCGAACGAGTATCGCCCTCGCTCGATCGCTTGTGCGCGCAAGGTATACGTATTGCCATCGACGACTTCGGCGTCGGTTATTCATCGCTGAACTATCTGCGGCAGTTCGATTTCCACACCTTAAAGATGGACCGTTGCTTCATGTCGGAGGTCGCGACTAATGGCAAGGCCGCGGCGGTAGCCAAAGGCGTGATCACATTAGCCCATAACCTGGACCTTTCGGTGACGGCGGAAGGTGTGGAACACAACTCCCAACTCGCTTTCCTGGCTGCCCACAGATGCGACCAAGCCCAGGGATTCCTGGCCGGCCAACCAATGTGCGGCACGCAACTGGTGGACATGCTCCGCTTAGGTGATGTCCGGCGCGCCTTCGACTATCCAAGCTTTGGTCCGACCGGCGATCTCCAGCGTTTGTCGCGGCACACCAGCGACCGCAGACAAGTGACCGCTCCAGAACCCACGATTGTACTCAAGTAAAATCCATTTCATCAGCTCTTAAAACTCGAAAACGCTAGGCTTTCTGCGATATAGTCACTGGGGAGAAGACTGTCCCCCAGACATGCCCGCTCTCAATAACATCGATCGCCGGCTTCTCACACGCCTTCCCCCATTTTCGCCGGTAGCGCTCCGGTTGCTCTCGGTACTGGCCGATGAGCGCGCGCCCTTCAAGGAAATCGCCGGGCTCATAGCGCTAGATCCAGTTCTCGCCGGAGAAGTTTTGCGACTGGCGAACTCAGG
>Ga0068856_100007768_pt1 | contig 10477 bp, 17 predicted proteins | sample KBSCornC62_FD_66595 | JGI IMG/M metagenome (GOLD analysis project Ga0068856, IMG submission 66595) | Corn rhizosphere microbial communities from Kellogg Biological Station, Michigan, USA - KBS Corn C6-2 | ecosystem: Host-associated > Plants > Roots > Rhizosphere > Soil ... | reverse complement strand
TATGGTCCTTTTGTAGCAGTTGCAATAGCCCAATCTACAATACCGGGTCTTTGTTTGTAGAGGATGATATTTCCTGACATGTCATCGGTATCTGTGTGTATCATGTACTTCTCCATATAAAAATAGAACACAGACGAGAATTCTCGTCTGTGTTCTATTGCATGTGCTACCTATACCAATACAGGCATAGGGGTTGAATCTCCTGTGGCAACAAGCTTGTCGTACTCTTCCTTAGCAATGCGGTAGGAGCGCCTAACCCCTGTATGGGGGAGTGCGATGGCTGGCAGAGCACCACTTTTAATCCAGCGCCGTACAGTTGTGTCATCGACACGGAGCTTATGCGCAACTTCGTGAACGGTGTAATACGTGTCATTCGTGTCTTCTGTAGTGGTAGTGGGGGTTATAATTGTCATGTTATTCTCCTTATGATGTTAATGTGTGCGTGTCTTTAGTATAGCTCCCCTGACTTGTGTTGTCAATAATTAGTACTAATCGTTGACAACCGCTGTCAGAGCCTCTTTTACGCTTCTCAGGGCGTCGTTAAGCTGTGCTGTTGCACGCTGCAACGAGCGTTGTGCATTACTTTTTGTCAGATTAAAGGTGTTTGTTTCGAGTTTAAATTTCTCGAACTCTGCCTGTACAGTGTCACGCTGAGACTCTGTAAGTTTCAATTTTTCCTGTGTCTCTTCAAGCAGCAGCCACAAACTCTCTTCAGCATCAGTTTGCTTTTGTGCTGCGGTTGCTTGCTCTTCTTCGAGTACCGCTATACGTTCTGCTTGCGCTACGACTTGTTTTTCAAGCTCAGTAATGAGCGCATTCTTGATGTTGAGGATGTTTGAAAAGCCTAAAGCTTGTCCGGTAAATTCGGTTGTATGCTGTACAACCGAGATTTCTGGTTTTACTGGTAACGCTACAGGGAGTTCTTGAATCATTGGTTCTGGTTTGACCGGTAACGCTACAGGGAGTTCTTGAATCATTGGTTCTGGTTTGACCGGTAGTACTACGGGAAGTTCTTGAAGGGTTGGTTCCTGCGCTATCGCTTCTTCTTCTTCTTCAACTTGCGGGGAGAATTTATCCTGTATTGCTTGCTCTCGCGCTGTTTGAAGCTCCATGAACTCTTTGTCATTGAGTGCATTTAGTTCCTCTCGAAGAGAGAGGTAGAGCGAATGAACGTAGTTTATGTTTTGTTGCGTGGGCTTGTAGCAGTACAAGCGCACTGTTTTGTTATCGGGGCGCAAGGAATTCGGGCACATCTCAGCATCAAAGTGTGTGCAGTTTTCCCGTGTCAGGTAGTGGGAAAACAGTGCAATGAACTCTTTTAGAGTCTCGCTACTGATCAGATTGGTAGCGAGTGTCTGAAGAGCCGCCCATGGTATATGGGTGATAATGTTCTGATCGAATTTAGACTCAGAATTTTTTCCAAGCTTTATCGCTATTCTGCGCCTGTCATAGACAAGAGAGTAGAGCTTTTCTCGACTTGCGTTATCTTGCAAGTCAAAAATCAGCCCCTCGTTTTGCTCAAAAAAATCACGTCCATAGTCTAGTAGTACGTTATTGGCATATTTGCGGGCTTTTGGCTCTTCCGAGCCACTGTTTATCGCTGCATCATACGCTTGGCTAAACACAGCGTTAAACTGGTCGCCTTGATCGAGTCTGCGCTTGATTTCTTCAGGGGGAATGACTTCTCCACCACCCCCGATTTTCTTATACTCTGCGGTCGCTGTCATGTTTCTCTCCTATTGGTTCCATATGATAGATCATATGTGGGGATGACAGAGGGTACTCAAAGAAGGGTACATCCTCATGTACGTTCTTTGTTTTGAGATTAATGTACGGTCTTCCCTGTTTTGACCATGTAATAGTCGCATCAGGGAAAGTTCCCTGAAGTAGACGAAGCCATGTAGTAAGTTTCCCTAGCGCCATTTCATTAAAGGCGCTAATAAACGTTCGTACACATAGACATCTCGTATGATAAAGTACACATACATCTCTATCTGTGTTTTCATACACATAATACCCATGTTGAAGATTGCTGTTACATTCTTCTGAAACTTCTGGTGGACGAATAGCGCTATCGTCTCCATGAATATCACAAAAGTATATTCTCTGTGATTGTAGGATTGAATGCACTTTTCCCATTGTGTTTATTTGCATTAATCTACCCCTCTTTTTTATAATTGTACTTTATTAAGATACGGTTGTCAAGACTTGAAAGCAGATACAAGCATGGCAAGAAAGTTTTGTACGGGGTTAGTAACAAGCAGGTCCATAATGGAGAGGGGTGTATCCTCCAGTACTACCCGTGTCTGGAAAATATACTGCGGTTCGCGTCCAATACATAAAATATATCCATAATAGAGTTCTACGTTTCGTGCTTCTTCTGGCACGCATTCATCTCTTGTCGTACAAAGTTTAATTGGAAGTGACCTGTTATACTTAAAATAGTCCCATTCCCCTACAGGCAGTTGTATGCGTTCTAGGGAAGAGATAGCTATATGGGTAGGAAGCGTCACGTATTCCTCGAAAAACCGCGCACAAGCACGCTCCAGGGCATCATGAGTAGACCCTCTGGTAAAGGTTTGATGAAACATATAGACAACCTTATCCGGTTGTGCTGACACCGATTCTATTTCCTGCATTGCTTATTACTCCCATAAATACTGTTGTACATATTGACACATGGGAGCAAGGGAATAGGAAATTACGGTATGCCGTTCCTGTTCCCTTGTTTTTATCCACTCTTTATACATTTTCTGAGTGTTTTGTACTGCCTTTTTCAACCCTACCCCTCTATTTATTCCTGTGCAAATACACACACTTTTTGATCTTGCTGTGAGATTATTGTAGCAATGTGCATTGCACGATCCTTTTGTACCATCTTCAGCTTTCCAACGTATAAGCCGCATACCCTTCTTCCTGTTCAATAATAGCCATTGCCTCTTGTAGAATAGCAGTTTTCTCAAATTCTTCATCAATGAGATAGAGTACTGCTATAACATATGGTTCTACAGTATTATCTGTAATTTGCTCAGTATACACAGACTTTACCTGTGCATCGTTAAATCCAATAAACTTGGAGAGAACATCTTGTATAAATTTTACCCGGTTATCCCCATCGCTTTTATTGGTCTTAAAGACGACGGTAAGTTTTAGGGCAAAACGATGGGGTGGGAAAGGCTTCCTCTTTAGCCTTGCTATGTCATATTCTTCACGCAAGGCAAGGATAACCTTTTGATTGCGGTAGTAGAGAAAATCTAATCCACCTTCCATATAAAACCCATTGAAGAGTCCATTTATCAGATCAGTCTTTAAGTTTGCCCATTTTGTCTTGAGGATGCGCCCGCCATTAGGTTTGCGCTTATTTCCTTCTTTTACTTCTACGTACAGTTCATTGACGCTAGGGGTCATCTCCCAGCGAACCGCAATAAGTGGCCTTCTCATACATTTCCTTATAAAAAGAGGGAGGGAATATTCCCTCCCTCGTACTAGTGTTTTGTACAATACACATCAATGTAGTTTATTAGTTGCTTTTCTGTTCCTACCCCTTCTGGTGTAAGAACACAGGTATAGGCAGTGTACGGCGCAAATGGATCGGAGCTTACTACAATAAAGAGTATACCAGGATCAAGCGTTACATCGGTTTTAAACAGGTTATAGTACGGTCGTACTATTTGGTCAGAGAGCGCTTGCATGAAATCTATGAGAAACGTACCAGTTGCGTACATTCCTAAGTTTCTGGCATTCCTTGCCATGTTCCTTAATTCTGTCTGTGATACCCGTGTTACCTGAATAGAATACTTATTCAGTGCTGCATCCTTGAAAAACTCAGGCAAGAGCGTATCGCTAACAATAACGCGGTCATATGTTCTACCCATATGCGAGATTCCTTTTTGTGTGAGTAAGAATTGGCTAGTACCACTATACAAGCGAGTTGAAATCGTGTATAATTTTGTATTATATACCGCTACAGTTACGGTGTCAAGAAAAATGTGTGAAAAATTTCTCTTTCTCTCTTGAAAAAAATACTGTATAGTTGGTGGTAGAGAGACGTATATCAGGAGGTTACTCAATTGAAAAAGAATAGAGTGCGCGTTGTGGATCATCCTATCCTTACTGATCCAACAGATGAGAACTGCGCAACATATCAGCAGGTCAAAAAGGAAGGCATGCTCTCTAGCAGAGAGGCAATAGCCTTCATTAACCGGAAGCTTATTCGTGAGGGGGTAACAATCAACCCGGATACCTTCTATCACCGGGTCTATAGCGGAAATATTAAAGCGCTTAAAGTGAACAAGCGGTACTTTTTTAATCCTAAAGACCTTGCTGCGTTTTCCTTTAATCCAAAAGAGCGCTTCCAGGCACCCCCGCAAGAGCAGGCGGTACGGGTGCATAGCCTTGAAGAGTTACAAGAACTCTCGAAAAAGTACGGTCCTTTAGTGGACATGCAAGGCATGGTAGACGCGTTGGAGAAAGAAACCAAGCGCCCATATACGCTGGGAGCTATTAAACAGAGGCTCCGGCGTGGTACCATCTGGTACGTCGCCTATACCGGTGATAAGCGGCGTCATTACTGGTTTCCGGTGAGTCAAGTGAAGCACATGTACTTGCAACCTAAAAAGGATCAAGTAACAGAAGAGGAAGAAGAGCGTTCTTCTGTAGGGTAGGCTTAAATACTGCCTACCCTACAATTGACACCCGTATCTTGACACCCGTATCTTAGTGTGTTACTGTATAAAAGAAAGGAAAGGAGAGTAACGCGTGGGGGCATTTTTAAGATTATTCTGCTCAATTCTGTTGAGTCTGGTGTTATCCATTGTGCTTATCATTAGCTGCCAATGGGTCTACATGGCAAAGTATGGGAGTTCCATTCCGAACTCCGTTACAAACATGCATATGATGATCTTTCTTGGTGCCTTTTTCGTGTTCTCGTATATAGCACATGAAACTTTTTTCGCGCCGCGTAAGCGCTAATGCTCTCATAGCCCTTGCTTTGTTAGCATTTTTGTTTGTGTTGGTAGGGTATTCGTTTGTTGTCCAACCTACTCCCCCGGTTCCCCCGCCTACCCCCACTCCTACCCCGGCTCCACCCACACCTGTCGTAGATCACTCACTCAAGCCGGATAAGGGGTATTACGGGGTACTGAAGCTGGAGGGAAACGGGATGAGTATAGTGCCTACGTTCTTTGTCCCATCTCCGTTTCAAATCAAATGGAGATGTGACCCGGTATATGGGCCTCATTGGTTGCGTATACCAATCTATCAGGTTCTCGCGCAGGTGCACAGTAGCGCCGACGTGACGAACGGGACATGCGGGGTACCCGATCACTGGACAACGCATTGGAAAACATATACTAGCGGCTTGTATAGCATCTCTATCTTGTCTCATGTCTCTCAACATTGGGAGATGCTTATACAGGTAAAGACACTGGACGTAGCGTAACATGATCCAACTCTTACTCTCTATTCTCTTATTCTTACTCGTATTATGTGTGTTTTCTGCTGGTTGTGCTTGTCTTATTCTGTCTGTACAAAGAACAAATGAACAAGAAGAGAATATATTTGATGATTAATGGGTGTATTGCGTCTCTATTTATACTACCCATGATGGTACTTATTCTATGGGCACTCGTAAATGTAATGTTACATATTACGCTTAAAGGATGTTGTTAAGCAATGTTTAAAAAGTTTATGCTACTCGCATCTTTTGTGGTGATTGCATGTATTGTAATTTTTTACAATGATTTAAGCCATAATGGATTTAAAGATGTTATTGCGCTTGCCTATGGCATGGGAATGTACTTTTTAGGTGCAATAACGGTAGGGTATTGGATAGACTATATTAATCGGAGGAATGGACTATGAAACGTATAATGTTTCTCGTAGCACTTGTATGGATGACGGCTACCCTGGTATCTTGCGGGCCTATTGATGATCATCATCCCTGGAAAGATGATAACGGGGTGCTCCATAGTACTCCGCATAATTGCGGAAAACACCAGACAACCCGTGACATTACTATTATGTATGACGATGACTCAACGTATGAATCAAAAACATCCTATACGAGTGCATCAAATTCAAGCTTTTACCTGAAAAATAAGAAAAGCAAACAATACTCTCACTACTCTTTTGCTAAGAAAAACAACCATACATACCTGACCTATCCGGTACAAGTTGATGAGTATTATTGTCTCTATTCGTAGGAAGTAGCACATGACTATTGCCGTAAATGATTCAAGGATCAAGTATGTCTGTCAGCAGTTGGGGGTAGAAGGTACCCCCAACTTTATGCGCTCAGACATGAAAGCCGAGATTTTTAACATTCTTAAAAAATGTGATTCGTATCTGGAACTGCAAGCCTTTGTAGGGGCTTGCTATTACATGCAAGGGAGAAACTTTTTGCGCCCTTGTACCGTACATTACTTTCCAGTACGTTATAGCGACATTGGGGAAGCCATTGTCGTCATGAACTCGGAAACATGGATGGAAAGCGGGTATGGCTACTATAGTCTCATGATTGTCCCTCAGTTTGTCTCAGTCAAAAATCATAACTATGTGCAAGGCAAAACCATAGAGCTTACCCATGACTTTGCCTTGTTTGTCCCACGTACCATAACCCAGCCCCGTGAGAGGCATCAAATACTGTGTGCTGTTGAGGTAGATGGGGAGGCAGTACATAGCCCGCGCCGGGATAAGGATGCTCTACGCGATAGAAATATTGGATATCCTGTCCTGCGGCTTCGAGAAGAGTCAGAAGACATGCGAGAGTGGTTTCGCTACCTCGATCCAGGGAGCGCCGAATGCCGTGTCCCTGTTACAGAAACCACGTATCGGAGCGTTATATAGAATAGAGAAAAGAGGTTTCAATGAGAAACGGGATGAACGACATATCAATCTTAGACGATGCAGCAAGTACTGTTCGTGTAACAGTACCCTTAAACTATGCGAACAGGTTTGCAGAACATTTCCCACTTTATGCGGGGGATAAGATTTTACCGTCAAGCGGGCAAATTGGGAATTCTCATTTCTTTGTTATTCATGTGGCAAGATATTTGCCACATGAAACGCAAGTAGCGTATATCCTGAATTTTAATAAACTGATTATAAATCGACACCGGGAACTTTCTCGTAGTAAAGAGCAGATAACAGGGCTTGAATGTGTCATAGCGCTTGCATCTCGTATTGAAGTGCCTCTTATTACACAAGATGGTAGAAAACAGGTAAAGAGGGAGAGAAGGTAGGGCGGAAATGATTGATGCACAGAATCTCTTTGAGCGTGTGAATGGGCAAGCAAACGATGGATTTGCTACCATTCACACGCCTGTATTCCACTCTCCGGCAGGCGTCCCCTATTTGCAAATGCCGGGGGTAGCTATTCTATCGCGTCCTAGTATGCATATGGCAGGGCTGACTGGTTTTCTTGAAGGGTTTGATTCCAGGCTCAACTTTACAGGCTATTTGGATGATTCAACAACACTTCCCGATGGGGCACAGATTTGCAAAGTAGCAGGTCAGACCTGCTATATGAGTTTTGGAACAAGACGAACATACAATGCTGAGGCCCGGAAATATTTTGAAAATCTCAAGTCATCCGGGCATGGTTCCGTGCTTGAACATGCCAATTACAGCCTGCTCCTCTATGGTATTTCTCGAAGCGTTACGCATGAACTTATCAGGCATCGGGCGGGCTTTGGGTTTTCACAACTCAGCCAGCGCTATGTGTCTGGACGAATGCTTAGGTTTGTAGAGCGCCCTGAATATCATACTGATGAGTATTTTCATGCGCAATTTTTACAGCGCATCGAGCATGCAGCTAGTGAATATGCAGCAATAACGAACAGATTGCTTGAGAGGCAAAAGGCGGGGGAGCGCATTTTGAGTGCTGAGGCAAAGACTGACCTGCGTAAAAAGGTGCAGCAAGCGGCTCGCTCAGTGCTTCCAAATGAGGTAGAGACAGTAGTGGTTGCTACTGCAAATGCCCGTGCCTGGAGGCACTTTATTGAGATGAGAGCCAGCTTGCATGCTGAAACGGAAATCCGTGAACTTGCGGTACGCGTCTTTCTCTGCTTGTATCAATGTGATCCTGTTTTATTTGATGACTACACAGTTGAGCAGGTATCAGACGGTACCTATACGGTACATACAGAATTTAAAAAGGTTTAATCCTCGAAAACAGGAAGTACATCAAGCACACTTTCAATAGCTGCCTGCCTGTGCGCGAGAGGCCAGCTAAAGTCAGGCAATGACAGCCCCTTCCTCTCCAGTGCTTTTTGAATAAACTTATGGAATCCTTCAGCGTCGAGATCCCCTAAGTTTATTTTCTCCCCTTTTTCGTCCAATGTCCACAATTTTCCGTCCTGTAACTTTTGGGGGTCTACCACGCTTATTGGTGGTTGTGATGTTTTTAATTCCTCTCCCATGATCGAATGACCTTCCTTCCTTCTCTGCTTTTACACACTCTTTTGCAAGTTTCATCTTTGGGTGATTTGCATAGGTTTTATCATAATACTCTATACTTCTTTGTGGGGTACCTTCCGGGTAGCGCCCATTGCGCACCCGGTATAAGAGAAGGTACCACACCCACGCATTTGTATGCCTCTTTTTGCGACCTGCTTGACTGATATAAAACAACTTTGGTGAGGCAGACTGCGCCGCTATCGGCGGGGCCTGCCAAAAGCTAAAGGGCTTGCGGGACGCGCTACCTCCTGTACTTCCTCTTCTCCTTCTTCCATCTCATCATCGTCTTCAAATGCCTCAAACCCTTCGTCTTCATCGAATAAAGGATCATCCTCATCAAAAGCACCAGTAACAATATTTTCATCATCATCATCCTCCCCAACATATTCATCATGTGGTAGAAGGAGTATATTATCTTCTTCCTCTGGCATATACGGTTGTTGAGGTTGTTGTGCCTCTAACTGCTTTTGTGGAGCTACTGAGCCTATTACAACCTGTGTAAATGCTCCGAAATTTGGATCATCAATAATACCGATAAGCTTCTCAAGTGGTGTCTTATTTAGTTCTATAGCGAGTTTACTGAGTGCCTTTCTTTGTGCTTTATACCGAAAGCGCCTCATATAATCAGCTTGTGCAGTATCAATCTCTTGACGCATCCCATTATGCCAGTCTTCAATCACCGTTGAGAGCGTAAGGGGGATGAGTCCAAGGCAAGAGAGCGCAATCACTATGACTGTACTCCTGGGATTAGACGCCAGTTGTGTTATAATATTTTGTGTTCCCGTGTCTGGAAAGACAGAGAAGTAAATTCCCCCTACATCGTGTGTTATAGCGAGAAAGGTAAGTACGCCAAACACCCAATTATTGTTCGGGCGATGGATGCTAATAACGGAACCTGCTAGGAATATAGCACATAAGGCTATTGACGATGTAGTAACTGTGAGTATATCATTTCTAGTAAATACCCATACTGCATCATAATAAACCGCAAACACACGCCAGGATAATACCCCTTCAATAAAGAGGATCATGAGGATAGCGCTGTAATATGCTGCTTGTTTGCTCTTTATCCACACTAAAAAGTCAAGCGCACTTGTTACAATACTTGCTAACATATCAAGCATCATGTTTCTCCAAACTCTTATCAATTTGCTTATCATTGACTTAACAAGGTCAATGAAACCGCTTAAATGCATAGTAGCACTCCTGAGCCGCTATTGCAATACGGCATTCCATCGGCTATAGTTGAGAAGTTGTATTTTTCGTTCGTGCTAGCGTCATGAGGATGACAGTATGTATTACATCGTTTCAACTGGGGAAAATTCACTATTACAAAAGCACTCTAGTACGCTTGTGTCACAGTGCGCATGGTGTACCGGGTTATTACAAAAAAATGGGGGAGTATCAAAGATTATAGGGTCGCTACTACCTAACGCTACGCATGGATGCTGCAAATCTTGCCATGATAAAATCATGTCGTCACGGCAAAAGTCCCGAAAGATTGCAACTTCTCTATAGATGGAGTATTTTATTCCTGAGTAAGAGTTGGTTAAAAAGAATAGCCTCTAAAGCGCTTTAGAGGCTATTCTTTTTAAAAGAGAAAACGAGTTTTTAGCAACACGCAAAATTCATACAAAAAAGTCTTGACAACCGTATCTTTATCGGGTACACTACGTACATGATCACGAACGAAGACAAAGCCTACGGGCTAGCGGTGAAGCGGTTTTAACAATCGTTCCCTCGTTTGTGGTCAGGTGAACTGATAGCTCAACGGCAAGAGCGATAGATGCATACTTGATTGCTGCATCGAAAGGTAAAAGGTTCGACTCCGCACAGTTCACTAGTTGGTAGCACGCAATAGGGTGTAGGCCGACTTCCTTGAAAAAGAGGGGGAATCTGGAAGCGCGAGAAGCGTGATACGACTTTTCCCGGCCCCGACCTGAAAAATGGGCAGACCCAGGATAAATTTACTAACTGGCGGGTTAGAGGGTAAAAGTGAAGGTGAAATGCCTTCGATACC
>Ga0068856_100007767_pt1 | contig 10477 bp, 11 predicted proteins | sample KBSCornC62_FD_66595 | JGI IMG/M metagenome (GOLD analysis project Ga0068856, IMG submission 66595) | Corn rhizosphere microbial communities from Kellogg Biological Station, Michigan, USA - KBS Corn C6-2 | ecosystem: Host-associated > Plants > Roots > Rhizosphere > Soil ... | reverse complement strand
GGCGAGCTGGGCCGCCGGAGGAAGGAGCTCCGCGCCGAGCGCGGCGAGACGGAGCTCGACCTCGAGCACCTCGCGCGCGTGGTGCACCTGCCGGTGCATCGCCGGCTCACGGGCCCGCGTGCGACGAGCGTCCGCCTCGGCCTCGGAGCGAACGTCCGCGGCTGCGTCTTCGACCTCGACGGCGTGCTGACGCCGACGGCGGAGCTCCACGTCGCCGCCTGGCAGCAGACGTTCGACGAGCTCCTCGCCCGCCGGGGCGGGCGGTTCGGGGCCTTCAGGCCGTTCGAACGGCGGGCCGACTACCGCCGCTACATCGAGGGCAAGCCGCGGATCCAGGGGGTTCGCGAGGTCCTGGCGAGCCGGGCGATCCGCCTCCCGGAAGGGAGCCCCGACGACCCGCCGGGCGCCGAGACCGCGTTCGGGCTCGGGAACCGGAAAAACGAGCTGCTCACTGCCCGCCTGCGCCGGGAAGGCGTGCGCGGGTACGACGGCACCGTCGTCTTCCTCGAGCTCGCGCACGAGGCCGGCCTTGCCTGCGCCGTCGTCTCTGCGAGCGCGAACACGAGCGCGATCCTCGGCCGCGCGGGCCTGCGGTTCCTCGCCGACGCGATCGTCGACGGGCACGACCTGCAAACCGAGCACCTGGCGCCGAAGCCGGCGCCCGACTCGGTGCTCGAGGCGTGCCGCAGGCTCGGCCTGCCGCCCGAGCAGGTCGCAACCTTCGAGACCACGCCCGCAGGCGTCGCAGCCGGGCGCGCCGCCCGCGTCGAGCGCATCGTCGTGGTCGCGCGCGAGAGCTCGTCGCGGAGCGCCGAGGCGTGGGGCGCCGACGCGGTCGTCGCCGATCTCGCCGAGCTGATCGAGCCGGGGCTCGTCTGAGGGCCGACGCTACGGCGTCACCGCCCCCTGTGTCAGTGGCCTAGCAGCGCGAGCTGCAGCAGCGACATCGCGGCCAGCGAGCCGCCGAGCCAGAGGACGAGGCGGCTCGCGTTCAGCTCCGCCCGCGCCTCCGGCAGGAGCTCCGCCAGCACGACCCAGATCATCGCCCCGCCGGCAAAGCCGAAGCCGACCGGCAGGAACGGCCGGAACTGCTCGACGAAGAGGTACGCCGGCGCGGCGACCAACGGCTGCGGCAGGCTCGAGAAGATGCTCCACCCCGCGGCCGAGCGGACGCTCGCGCCGCGCGGCACCAGCACCAGGCTGATTGCGAGCCCCTCGGGGATGTTGTGGATCGCGATCGCGATCGTGATGAAGATGCCGAGCTCCGCGCCGCCGCCGTACGAGACGCCGACGCCGATGCCTTCGCTGAACGAGTGCAGGGTCATGACGGCGACGATCAGCGCCGCCTTCTTCGCGTCCGCGCCGCGCAGCTCGCCGAAGTGCAGCTCCTGCTCGCCGAGCAGCCGGCGCGTCGCGTAGATGAAGCCGGCGCCGACGACCGCGCCGGCGACGACGCGCCAGACGCCGCGGATCGCGCCCTCGATCACGAGCGCGCCGCTCGCCGAGAGCATGAAGCCGCCCGCGATCGCGTTCGAGATCCCGAGCCAGCGGCGGCTCATCGAGCGCGCGAACGCGAACGGGAGCGCGCCGAGCCCCGTCGCGAGCGCCGTCACGAGCGCCGCGAGCGTGACGCCGAGCAGCTTCACTTAGCCGTACAGCTCGAGCGCGTTCTGGCGGAGGATCATCCGCGCAGCCTCCGCGGCCTCGTCCGGCGGGAGCAGCTCCGGCAGCACCTCGGCAAGCGCCTCGCGCCACCACGTGGCCGCGAGGTAGTAGAGCTCCGGCGTCCGCGCCGCGTCGGAGGCGTACAGCAGCTTGGAGACCGGCGCGAGCTCGAGCGCCTGGCGCAGCATCTCGGCCGGGCGCGAGACGTGCGGGATCGTCAGCGAGAGGTCGAACCAGACGTTGCCGTACACGTGCGCGAGCCACCCGGCCTCGCGAACGAACGGGTAGCAGTGCAGCAGCACGAAACGCGTCTCGGCGAAGCGCTCGAGCAGCGGCTTCAGGTGACCGGGGTCGGTACGCGGCAGGTAGAGGTCCCAGTCGCCGAAGCCGCAGTGCACCTGCACCGGCAGCGGCGCGCCCGTCCGCTCGTTCGCCTCGAGCGCCGCGATCACGAAGTCATGGATCCGCTCCTGCTCGAGCCCCGTGCGGTAGGCGGAGATCGTCTTCAGGCCGACGTAGCCGTTTCCCCGTGCGGCGGCGACGGTCTCGGGCACCGCCTCCGGCCCGTCCTCGCCGGCGACCCGCTCGATCCGCAGCACCGGCCGCGCCTCGCAGCCCGCGAGCTCGCCGAGCTCGTCCCAGCTCGTGCCCGTGCCCGCCGGCGGGAAGCCGTCGTCGACGTAGAGCGCCTCGGTGTTCGTCGCGCGCAGCAGCGCCGAGGCGTACTCGGCCGGGTCGGTCGCGAGGCGGTGCTCGTAGACCCCCGTCTCCGTCGGCTCGCAGCCGAGGAACGCGCCGAGCGCGCGCATCGCACGGCGGTAGGTGATGCCGGTCGCGACGTGCGGCCACTGCCGCGGGTCGGGGCTCTCGGAGAAGAGCCCGCGGAACTCGTCTAGCGTCGGCTGCGCGCGCAGGATGCCGTGCGCGTGGTGGTCGACGAGACCGACGCTGCTCAGTACTTCAGGAAGTGACCCTGCTGCTCGAATGCCTCGTCTCCCGCGGAGTACGCCTCCCATTCCGAGCGGCGGACTGCGAGGTAGGACTCTGACAGCACCGGCCCGAGCGCGCCGGTCAGCAGCTCGTCCGCCTCGAGCGCGTCCAGCGCGTCGGCCTGCGTCGCCGGCAGCGGCAGGATCCCGCGCGCCTCCCGCTCGCCCTCGTCGATCGTCGCCGGATCGACCTCGACCGGCTCCGGCGGCTCGAGCCCGCGCTCGAGCCCGTCGAGGCCGGCGGCGATCAGCCCGCCGACGGCGAGGTACGGGTTCGAGCTCGCGTCCGCGGCCTTCAGCTCTGCGTTCGCCGACGCCTCCTCCTGGCCGCGGAAGAGCGACGGCACGCGCACGGGCGCCTCGCGGTTGTCGTGGCCCCAGCAGGTGAAGGCGCCGGCCCAGTACTGGGGCACGATCCGGTGGTAGGAGTTGAAGCTCGGCGCCGTCAGGCCGCACAGCCCGGGCAGGTGCGCGAGCACCCCGGCGAGGAACGACCGCGCCTCGGCCGAGAGCCCGTCCGGCGCGGAGCCGTCGTAGAAGCGGTTGCGCGACCCGTCGGCCGTCCAGAGCGAGAAGTGGAGGTGCGCGCCGTTGCCGGCATTGTCCGGCCACGGCTTCGGCGCGAGCGACGCGACCAGCCCGTGTCGCGCGGCCACGCCGCGAAGCGTCTCGCGCACGAGCAGCTGCTCGTCGGCGGCCCGCAGCGCCGGGGCGTGGTTCGTCGAGATCTCGTGCTGGCCGTGACCGAGCTCCGAGTAGTACTGCTCGAGCTGGATGCCCTGCAGCTCGAGCGCGTCGTGGAGCTCGTCGACGAACTGCTGCGCCGCGGTCGCGCTGATCGTCGAGAAGCAGAGCCCGGAGTCGATCGGCACGAACGCCCCGTCGACCTGCGTCGCGAGCGAGAACTCGTTCTCGAAGGCGACCTCCAGGCGGCCTCCGTGCCGCGCGAGCCGCGCCTCCATCCGTTTCAGGAAGGCGCGCTGGTCGACCGGCGCCGGCTCGCCTTCGAGCGTGACGTGGTCGACGAGCATCGCGCCCGTCCGCGGCGCGTACGGCAGCACGCGGAACGTTTCCGTGTCGGGCACGAGCCGCACCTCCCCCACCGGCCCCATCCCGTCCACCGGCTGCAGCCGGTCGAGCCCGTTCATGGCCTGCATCGCGACCGTCACGCCGATGCCGCTGCGGATGCGTTCGGCGAGGCCGCGCACGGAGCTCGACTTCGCCCGGACGGTGCCGTCGTTGCCGCACCAGAGAAAGCGGACGAGCCGAAGGCCGGCCTCGTCGGCCCCCCTCGCGACGTCGTCGGCGGTCACCTAGTAGCCGCTGAAGCGGTCCGGCAGGACCCGGTCCTCGGGCACGCCGGCCGAGGCGAGCTGCTCGATGACCGACTCGACCATCGCCGGCGGCCCGGCGACGAGGTACGTGTAGTGGCCGAGATCGCCGCCGAGGTGGTCCCGCAGCAGGTCCGCCGCCACGTAGCGCGTCTCCCCCTCCCAGCCGTCGTCGTCCGTCATCGTCAGCACGAGGCGGAAGCCCGGCAGCGAGCGCTCGAGCTCGACCAGCTCGTCGAGGAACGGCGTCGACTCGCGGTCGCGGTTCGAGTAGACGAGCGTCACGCGGTACGGCTCGCCGGTGTCGCGGATGTAGCGCAGCATCGAGCGAAAAACGGTGATCCCGATCCCGCCCGCGACGAAGACGTACTCGCGGTTCGTGTCCTCGGGGAGCCGGTAGTCGCCCTTCGGCTGCTCGACGTCGACCTCGTCGCCGACCGCGAGCTCGGCGAGCGTCTTTTTGAAGGCGGTGTCGCGCAGGCGCGTGCAGAGTCCGAGGACGCCGCGGTCGGTCGGCGACGTGGCGACCGAGATGTGCCGGCGCAGGCCTTTCTCGTCCTCGTGCCCGCGGTCGGGTAGCTCGACCCAGAAGTACTGCCCCGGCCGGAACTCGACCTCCTCGCCGTTCAGGTCGAAGACGACGAACAGCGTCCCCTTGGCGACCTCCCGCGACTCCTTCACGCTCGCGCGCACGGCGAGAGGCTAGCTACTCGAACGCAGTCGCGGGCTCGGCCTCGGCGTGCGGCTCCACGTGGCGGTCGCGCAGGAACACGGTCGCCACGCCCGCCGCGAGCAGCGCGAAGGCGACGCCGACCATGAAGGCGAGGTGGTAGCCGGCGGTCAGCGCCTCGACCGTCGTCGAGCCGCCCGTCTTCCACGCGGCGAGGCTGGCGAGCACGGCCAGGCCGAGCGCGCCGCCCATCATGAAGGCGGTGTTGACGACGCCGGAGGCGAGGCCGGCCTCGCTCTGGTCGACGTCTGACATGGCGGCCATCAGCACCGGGTTCATCGCCATCCCGACCCCGATCCCGAGCACGACCATCGTCGGCAGCACGTCCAGCCAGAAGCTGCCGCCCACCGGGGCGCGCGCGAACAGCGCGAGCCCGATCGCGACGAGCGTCATGCCGACCGCGATCGGTACGCGCGTCCCGTAGCGCATCACGATCCGCGCCGAGAGGCCGAGCGAGAACGCGCCCATGATCAGGTTCGCCGGCAGGAACGCAAGCCCGACCTGCAACTCGTCGTAGCCGAGCACGAAGCTCAGGTACTGCGCCGCGAAGAAGAACCACGCGAACATCCCTGCCGACCAGAGGACCCCCACCACGTTCGAGACCGCGAGGTTGCGCAGCTTGAAGAGGCGCAGCGGTACGAGCGGCGCCGAGACGCGCGACTCGATCGCGAGGAAGACGCCGAGCACGACGACCGCTGCGGCGAGCAGCCCGAGCGTCTGCGCCGAGAGCCAGCCGGCTTGGTTGCCGTTCACGATCGCGTAGACCGCGAGCATCAGCGCGCTGGTCACGGTCACGGCCCCGGCGACGTCGAGCCGGCCGGCGAGCGCCTGGCCACGACCTTCGGGGATCAGCAGCAGGCAGAGCACGAAGACCGCGATCCCGATCGGGATGTTGACGAGGAAGATCCAGTGCCAGCTGAGCAGGTCGGTGAGCACGCCGCCGAGCAGCACGCCGATGCTGCCGCCGCCCGCGAGCACGAAGCCGAAGAAGCCCATCGCCTTCGTCCGCTCGCCGGTCTCCGGGAAGAGCGTCAGCAGCAGCGAGAGCGCCACCGCGGAGACGACCGCGCCGCCGAAGCCCTGCACCGCGCGCGCCGTCACCAGCATCCCCTGCGACGTCGAGAGCCCGCAGACGAGCGAGGCGATCGTGAAGACGCCGATGCCCGCGAGGAACAGCCGCCGGTGCCCGTACAGGTCGCCGAGCCGCCCGCCCAGGAGCAGGAAGCCGCCGAACGTGAGCAGGTACGCGTTCACGACCCACGCGAGCGACGCCTGGCTGAAGCCCAGGTCGGTGCGGATCGCGGGCAGGGCGACGTTCACGATCGTCGCGTCGAGGACGATCATCAGGTCGCCCAGGCAGAGGACGTAGAGGGCGAGCCAGCGGTGGCGGCAGTCGAGGGTCATGAGCTCCTTTCTAGCGCGGTCACGTCAGTACGACGAGAGCGGCGACTGGAATTCATCGCGATGAATTTGCGGCGCGGCGGGCGTCTGTACTGGGAGATGCAGACGCTCGGCTTCGTCGACGTGCTCGCCCGGCTCCAGGTGGTCGCCCGCAGGCACGGATACGAGCTCAGCGTCGTCGATACCGGTGAGGAGGTGCGCTGCGTGATCGAGCTGGCCGGGCTGTCCGCCGTGCTAGCGCTCGAGCCGCGGCGGCAGGCCGAAGAGCGGGAACAAGGTCTCGGTGTCGAGGAAGAAGGTCAGCTCGACGACCCGGTCGCCTGAGAGCTCGAGCACCTGCAGCGCCCACGGCTCGTAGCCCTCGCCGCTCTCGCTCGGCTTGTACTGCCCGTACGCGGGCGAGCCGTTCGCGGTCGAGCCGGCGGGGATCACGCGCGAGCCCTTGCACGCGATGCCCGGCCCGAACCACCACGTGAAGATGTCGTCCCGGCCGCGCAGCCAGAGGTCGAACGGCGGCATCGACTGGGTCGCGTCCTCGTGGATCAGCTCCGTCAGCGCGTCGAGGTCGTAGTCCTCGAACGCCTTGACGTAGCGCTCGAGCAGCTCGCGGTCGGGCTCGCCGGAGGTCGTCTCGGGCGTCAGCTCGACCTGCTCGAGCGTCGCCCGCGCCCGCTGCAGCGCGCTGTTCACCGAGGCGGTGCTCGTCTCGAGGAGCTCGGCCACCTCGCTCGCCTTCCAGCGCAGCACCTCGCAGAGGATCAGGACGGCGCGCTGGCGCGGCGGCAGGTGTTGCAGCGCGGCGACGAAGGCGAGGCGGATCGTCTCGCGCGAGGCGACCGTCTCCGCCGGGTCGGTGACGAGCGAGTCAGGCACCGGCTGCAGCCACGGCACCTCCGGCGTGTGCAGGTTCTCGATCACGGGCTCGCCTGCCGGGCCGAGGTCCATCGGCCGCGCGCGGCGCTCCTTGCCCTCGAGCTGGTCGAGGCAGACGTTCGTCGCGATCCGGTACAGCCACGAGCGCAATGACGAGCGGCCCTCGAAACGGTCGAGGCTCTTCCAGGCGCGCAGGAGCGTCTCCTGGACCGCGTCCTCGGCCTCGAACGGCGAGCCGAGCATGCGGTAGCAGTGCGCCGTCAGCTCGCGCCGGTGCTGCTCGAGCTCGGCGAACGCGGGGGTCTGTGCGACGGACTCCATGACCGCCATCCTAGGCAAGACGGCCCGGCGCCCGAGAAGTCATCGGGAACGGAGGCTCAGTACCCCTTGTAGCTCCCCGTCGTCGTGTTGTTCGTCGTCGTCCCGCCGCTGCCGGGCATGCTGCCGCCGGCGCCCTGGCCCTCGACCGCGAGTGCGCCGGCCATGCCCTCGCTCTTGTGGAACTTGCAGTAGAACGAGACTGCGCCCGAGGCCGGGATCGTGACCGTCACCTTCGCGTCCTCGCCGGGCTGGATCGTCTGATCGATGTTCTGAGAGTCGATCACGAAGCTGTGCTCGACCTTGCCCTCGTTCTTCAGCTCGAGCGTCACCTTCTGGCCGGCCTTGCCCTGGATCACCGTGGGCTCGAAGTAGTAGTCGTCCAGCTCGACCTCGGTTTCCTTCGAGACCGTCTTCGTACCGTGGTCGTTTGCGTTGACCCCGGCGATGGTCTTCTGACCGCCGCCACCTGTGCCGCTGCTCTCGCTCGTGGTCCCGGAGGAGCTGCTCGAGCTGGAGCCGCAGCCGGCGACGGCAAACGCTGCGAACGCCAGCGCGACGATCACCACCCCTCGTCTGCAGGTCCCTGGCCGGGTCATCCGGGAGCGAATACGGCGGCACCCGCCAAACGGATTGCCTCAGGGAAGCGACGCTCGACCGCCGGCGTCTCACCCCGTGGGTTAGAGGCGCGTCACGCCTTGTCCGCCATGACCGCCGCCAGCCGTTCGAGGCTCTCCGCCGGCCACAGCCGCTTGCTGTCGTAGTACACGTCGACCGCCGGAACGCCGTCCGGAAGCGTGACCCACGGCAGCTTCGACCGCGTGAAGATGTGGACGTCCGGGGCGACGCTCGCCGGATCGTCCAGCGAGCCGCCGCGGACGAAGAGCACCTCGGGTCGTCCGTACTCGCTGAACACCGCGACCTGACAATCGGCGCAGCGGTAGACCGTCTGAACGCTTCCGTCGTCGCGCGGTGCCTCGACGGGCCGCGGCGTACCGGCTGTCACCTCGACGCGATCGGCCTCGATCAGGAGGTTGATCACGAACGCACTGCCCGTCTGCCGCTGGCAGTTCAGACAGTGGCAGCAGTGGACGAACATCGGCTCGGAGGCGAGCGCGTAGCGCACGGCTCCGCAGGAACAGCCACCTTCGCGCCGGGGTGTCTCCATGGCGGCGATCGTAGTTGCGTCGGTGTGATCGCGCGGCAAACGGGTATGGGACGCGCACGGCCGACGTTCCCGCATCCCACCGCGACCTGCTCGACGCGCAGGTCGCCACGCTCGCCACGATCGACGACGACGGCTTTCCGCAGCTGACGGAGGTCTGGTTCCTCCACGACGAGGGCCAGGTCAAGGTCTCGATCAACACCAGCCGGGCGAAGCTGCGCAACCTGGAGCAGCGCCCGCAGTGCAGCCTGCTCGTGCTCGACCTCCAGAACCCCTACCGCTACCTCGAGCTGCGCGGTCGCGCACGGGTGGAGCCGGACGACGACGGCGCCTTCGCGGCGAAGGTCGGCGGGAAGTACGGCGCCGACCTCAGCGCCTACGACGCGCCGGACGACGGCCGCGTCGTGATCACGATCGAGCCCGAGAAGGTCCACCCGGTCGACATGAGCTAGAGCGGGACGCGGCTCGCGAGCTGGAACGCGCAGAGCGCGAGCACCGCGACCGACAGCGGCCCGTCGCCGGCCACGGCCGCGAACGGCAGCACCCACAGCACGTACCACGGCATCAGCCAGCTCGTCGCGAGGAGCAGGCCGAGCGCCGCCCAGCCGGCTGCCCGGACCCAGTCTCCGCCGCGCGCCGTGCGCACCAGCAGCACGACCAGGAGCACGACGTAGGCGAGCTCGAGCACCAGCCGCACCGGCGCGACGCCGACGCCGGCGAGCCGCGCCAGGGTGGACGGCACGCTGTGCCGGCTCGTGAGCGACTGGTCGAGCCCGAGCACGCCCACGGCGTCGAGCGGCGTGAACCCGAACGCGGCGTAGCTGACGGTTCCGGCGAGTGCGAGCGCCGCGACTTCGGCCGCCAGCAGCTTCCCTTTCCCGCGCGCGGCGAGGAGCGCGAACGGCGCGGCCACGAGCGCCGAGGCCTTGAGCGCGGCGGAGCCGACGAAGGACGCGCCGGCGGCGAGCTCGTTCCTGCCGAGCGCCGCGAGCGCGGCGGTCACGAGCAGCACCGTCAAGGCGTCGTTGTGGGCACCGCCGATCACGTCCACGAGCACGAGCGGGTTGAGCGCGATCAGGACGACCGCCCGCATCGGATCGCCACCTCGACGGGCAGCCGCCCGCGCGGCGATCGCGGCGATGCCCACGACCGAGACGGCGGCCACGCACTTCAGCAGCCACAGCGCCGTCGGCACGGCGAGGAGCCCGAGCGGGTACGTCGCCAGCGTGAAGAGCGGCCCGTACGCGCTGACCGCCTCGCGCCAGCCGACGAACGGGAGCACGGCGTCGTGCGGGATCGCCGCGGGCACGACCACGTACGGGTCGAGCCCGTGCCGCGCGCCGAGCCGCGCGTACGCGATGTAGCTGAAGACGTCCTGCGAGAGCAGCGGCGGCGCGAGCAGGAAGAGGACGACGGCTCCACCGACGACGCTCCACAGCACGCGCGCCGGGATCCGGTCGGCCAGCGCCACGAGCCCGAGGTACGCGAGGAACGCGAGCAGCAGGCAGACGAAGAACCAGGGGCCTCGCAACCCGAGCCCGTTGCCGTACGGGCCGAGCAGCCATTCCGGCCTCGCGTGCGCGGCGGCGGGGACGAACCGCGGCCCCGCGAGCGCGAGCGGCAGCGCTGCGGCGGCGAAGCAGGCGAAAAGCGCCGGCAAGAGCAGCCGGCCGGCGGCAAAGCGTTCGAGCACGCTTCGAGCGTAGTGCGCGAGCCTCGAGGCGGGCGCCGGTGGCGAGGGTTCCGCCGCCGCGGGCGTTGGGTAGCAGGTCCGCGTGCGCCTGTATCCGCAGCTGCCGGGGCGGCGCTTCGCGACCGTCGGCCACGACGTGCTGCTGCTCTTGGTACTCGTGCTGCTCGCCTGGCTCGGGCTGAAAGTGCACGACGCGGTCGACCAGCTCGCAGTCCTCGGCAGCGGCGTCAAGAAGGTCGGAGACTCCGTGCCCGTCGTGGGCGGCCCCGTCTCGGACCTCGGGCAGGAAGGCGAGGACTCGGTGCACTACCT
>Ga0068856_100007766_pt1 | contig 10478 bp, 12 predicted proteins | sample KBSCornC62_FD_66595 | JGI IMG/M metagenome (GOLD analysis project Ga0068856, IMG submission 66595) | Corn rhizosphere microbial communities from Kellogg Biological Station, Michigan, USA - KBS Corn C6-2 | ecosystem: Host-associated > Plants > Roots > Rhizosphere > Soil ... | reverse complement strand
TTATTACGTGAGTGCGACGTCTCAAAAGGGGACGACGATTGAAAGCGCATACGCGGACGGTCGCACACTCGACGCGCCGACCGCGACACCGACGCCGGTGCCGCCAGCCACGTCACCGACGCCAACGCCGACCGCGACACCAACTCCAACACCAACACCGACACCGACGCCTACGCCTACGCCAACAGCAACTCCAGCACCGTCGCCAAGCCCGACTCCGTCGGCCACGCCTGTGCCCACGTCCTCGATCACCGGTTGCGATTGCGGAAGCACGGATCCGACGAAGCCCTGCACCGGAACGTCGATCTCAGTTCAAGTCAAAGCCTCAGCGCAAAAACGAATCACGAACTTGCCAGTGACGTTTACGTACAAATTCAGTTCTGGCGCATCTCCGGCCTACTGCGGGAGATTCGCAAACGGCGATTACTGGATCGCACCTCAAGCCGGTCAATCGCTCTCGATCACGAGCATCACACAAGCCGGAGGCTTAAAAGTCGCCGCCGAGCTCGATCCTTATGATTACAATACGACCGGTCTTTTGGGTGCGACTTACAACTACGGAAATTACGTCGCTAGCAAAAACATCGTTAGCCAACTCCCGCTTTCGATCAGCAAGACGGGAAACCATCTCATCGTTTCCGCCATTGAACGAAATCAACCTGTCGAAGGTAATTGCGGTACGTCTTCAATTCTCAACGGTTGTATCGACGCGTATAATTTCCTAACCGCTCTTCCTCAAGTTCCCGCGAATCTCGGTAAAGATTTATTACGGCCCTCAGTTTCGGGCGGTCTCGATAAGCTGTACTCGCTCTCTGATTTTAACTTCAATCGCTTGCCGCAGGTCGCGGGCTTGAAAGCGAAGACGACTGACGATCTCGAAATTATTCGTGCACGGTGGGCCGCGACGTTCGAGCTGAATTTCAAATACAGCGAGGGCGGTCGAGCCTTCCGCGCGCATCTTGTGCAAGATGACTACGGATCTGGAGAATCGGTTTCGTGGCACGATGATTTTGCCACGATCCTCAATTCCTCACTGACTCTCGACCAAAAGAAAGCCGCGCTCGCAAGTCTGCTGACGTTCGGTAAAGACCATTACTTCATTTTCCAATCGCCACTGGGACCGAAGGCGCCGATGGGCGGAGGGGCGGGACAATCCCAAGGTCGCTATCCGCCGATCGTGTTGTTCGCCAGCTTGGTTCGAAATCCCGAAATCGCCGCAAGCCTCGCGTCGATCCCGGCGCAGCCGTATCACACAGGAACCGATCCAATTTTGAAACCGACCGAGCTCGAACAAATTCGCGTCGGTTCAAACGGGTTGTTGTGGGGAGACGTTCCGGCCGAAGGTGAGAAACGCTATTGGTCCGATCTCTTCAAAGCCCAGTGTTTCGCCGGAGCAAAGGGAACGTGTGCAGCTAACCTGGGTAAGAAGACTTCGATGGACCCTTACTTTTATGTTGATGGGCCAGCCGAGAATCCAGGCGACTATTACGCAGGAATTGGCGGAGGCGCGATCCTCAACATTGCATCCGAAGCTTGGCTCATGCCGGTGATGTGCGATGTGATGGGGACCGATTTGTTTTACAAATACGTCGATCAAAAAATGTCAGACGGCGTGAGAGTCACAAACGATCCATGTGCGCCTCCGGATCCGCGAGAATCATCGACTTGCGCGCCATACTATGACGGAACAGCGACGCCGACGAATTGCCTTTACTACAAACTCACGTGGGGCCCGAATCCGGCAAAGCCGGGAACGTGTATTCAAAACGCGGCAGGCCAGTCGGGCCGTTACTCAAATCTCGTGGGCAAGGTGGCTAAGTGGTCTTATTACGCGCCGGACTTCGCTCCGACAAAATACGCAACTTATAAAGGCTCACGCACGTCGTGTCTGTCTAAGCCGGCTGGCGTGACGCTTGTGAAAACTGCCGCTACTTACAACGCGACTACCAAACTCATCACATGGTCCAACCCGGTTCTGTGGAGCGATGGTACCGCGTTCGATAGCAGCAAATACTTGGGCTGGTACAAAGTAACTTACGTTTCTTTGAGCGGTCTACAAACGGTCGAGATTTTGCAAACGACATCGTTCGACGCTAGCAAAGCAAGTTCGCTTACAAGCGTTAAACTCGAAGTCTGTGATCACCTCAACCGCTGCCAAGCGATGACGGTTAATTGAGAACGCTAACTAAGGCTTTCGTTTTTTGAGGGCGCTTCGGTGTTCAACGGAAGGTTCACGAAAAACGTCGAACCTTTTCCGCGTTCGCTCTCGAGCGAAATTGTTCCGCCGTGAAGGTCCGCAATTTGATTGGCGATATAAAGTCCGAGCCCGAGACCGCTGAAGTTCTTGGGGGAGGCCGCTCGTTCGAATCGGTTAAAGATTCGCTGTCGATCCTCAAGCTCAATCCCGATGCCGTGATCACGAACAGAAAGCCTTGCGTAAGATCCCTGAGAGGAAACCGACACTTCGATCGGTTTTCGGTCGCCGTACTTAATCGCGTTTGTCAGCAGGTTAATGTAAACCTGCTCGATACGAAATGAATCCCAATATCCGCGGACGCCCGGTTCGATCTGTAGGCTGCAATCAACTCCTGACGATCGTAATTGCTCAGCAAAACCTTCCGTGACTCTCGATATGGTTTCGCCGAGGTCGCAGTCTTCTTTTTTCAGTTCGAAAGTTCCGGTTGCAAACCGCGAGACGTCGAGGAGTTCATCGATGGTTTTCGACAGGCGTCTGACCTGATTACGCGAGGTCACGAGCATTCGAACTAGTTTCTCGGTTGGAACGCTTTCAAGCCTTCCTTGCTCCAAAAGATCTTTGAATGCATCCAATTGAAGGGAAAGGGGGGTGATGGGAGTCTTTAGTTCGTGGGAGGCCATCGAGAGAAATTGATCTCTCGTTTTTAGCATCTCCCTTAAGAACTCATTCTCCTTTGCCTGGACCGCTTGGTCTTTCAGGAGTTGCGCTTGTCTTTCGAGTTGCGCGAAGACTCGCAGTTTCGCTTGTAGAATCTCTGGGTCAATCGGTTTGAAGAGATAGTCGACCGCTCCGGCGAAATAACCTTTTCGTTCGTGAGCATCCTCGCGGTTGATGGCCGTAATGAAAAGGATCGGCGTTAATTCCGAGCGCTTCTCTCCGCGAATGAGTCTTGCTGTTTCATATCCGTCAAGAGTCGGCATCTGCACGTCGAGAAGAATCGCGGTGAAGTCATGATCCTTAACTAAAGCGAGGGCCTCAATTCCTGACAGGCATTCGACGAGCTCGTATTCGTCACGCAAAATTGTATTTAACGCGAGTAGATTTTCGGGCCTGTCGTCGACAAGAAGGAGTTTCGGTTTTCTAGCCGGAGTCATTACGCGCAAAAAGCTTGGACTGCGCCGAGAAGCGCTTTGTATTCGACGGGCTTCGGGACGAACGCATGAGGCCTAATTGATTTCGCCGATTCGCTGTACGCCGAGCAGATCACGACCGGAACACCTGATAGCTTAGCGTGACTCCGTTGCATATCTAGGAATTCCCAACCGTTTGTGTGGGGCATCATGAGATCGAGAATGATCACGCAAGGCTCAGGCACGATCTCTTCAAGACGTTGAATCCCTTCAGCCCCATCGGCTGCGGTAATAACGTTGTAGCCATGAAGTTCAAGTACGTCCTTCATCATGGTGGAGACCGCGGAGTCGTCTTCTACGATCAGTATATTTTTGCAGTTCATGTTGCCCGGTAGCTTTCGGTTTTACAGCACAATCTAACGAGCCAATTTAGCTCAAAAACCAATCGCAGCCAAAGCCTGTCGATCGTTGTGCAAGAAGCTTAACAAACATTAAGACGGCAGGGCTGACTCAGGCGCGGATTTCCTTTTTGAACTCGAGAAGGCGCGCCCTGATGTTGTCGCGAGCCTCGCGGAATCGCCTCCGCATAGCATCATTGGGTAACGGTTCCCTTGAGGCGGGATCAGGAAATGGAAGATGGATCTTCTTCGCACTGGCCGATGGAAGAACAGGGCACACTTCTTCGGCGCAAAGAGTGACGACGTAATCAAGGCCCTCGAGAAAATCCGGTTTCAAATCATCAATTGATTTCGAGAACTGATTCGAAATGTCGATGCCGATTTCTTTCATCGCTTGAACCGCGAATGGATTGAGTTTTCCCGGTTGCGACCCTGCGCTTTGAATTTCGGCATGAGGGAAGAGCTGGCGAGCCAAACCTTCTGCCAACTGGCTTCGGGCCGAATTCGCGACGCACATAAAAAGGATTTTCATAAATTCCTTGGAGGTCTTCGTCGGACTCGCACATGCCGGTTTGAAAATAAAAAAAGCCCGCCTTAAGCGAGCTTTTTAAAATTGGTTGCGGGGGCCGGATTTGAACCGACGACCTTCGGGTTATGAGCCCGACGAGCTACCAGGCTGCTCCACCCCGCGACAAGGTAAGACCTGAAGAGACGTGAACCTAACGTCTGCCTGAGGCTGCGTCAACAAATCACAAGAAAAGCTTCAATATTCGCTGGTTTTACCAAACGCGGCGAATCGAAGTGCCTTATTTGAGAGCAAAGTGCGATTGAAGCGGTCAGTTCGCGCTCCCGACCCCTTCTGAGAAGACACGTGACTCCGCAATCCGGGCTTGGTTCAACAACCAGCGGGAGGTCCGCGATGAAAATGCTTTTTCTTGTGCTCGTGTTGTTTGTGAGCTCCGTTCAAGCGAGTGAAATCTCGATTCCGCATCAAGAGAAAGAAGTCGGCGCGGGCCTTTGGATGAAACGCCTTGTGAAGTATCAGCTTCCGAGCGGCCCTGTGCCGGCGCGGGGTTGGCCTGTCGTCATCTTGTATCAAGGAACAATGGCTCCGGTTCAGTTCGACCGAAAATCTGACGCGCACTTCGGACTTATTCATGAAGCCGAACTCATCGAACGCCTTCTTGATAACGGATTCGCCGTGCTGGCTCCGAATGCGATCTTCAAAGTGGGTTGGGTGACAAACGTCGCGCGCGTCGGCTACGAGTTCACCTCTGACTATGTCTTCATTTCAAATATTTTGAAGGAGATCGAGACGGGCGGATTTGGCCCTCTCGATTCAAAAACTCTTTTTGCCGCCGGGATTTCCAGCGGCGGTTATAACACCAGCCGTATGGCCGTCTCGTTTGCTGGTCGATTCAAAGCTCTCGCGATTCATTCTGGATCGTATGCGACTTGCCTTGGCGCGAGTTGTGTCGTGCCGGTGGCAATGCCGGCTGATCATCCGCCGACTTTGTTTTTGTACGGAGCTCACGATGATCTTGTTCCGCGCTGGACGGTCGATGAGTATTACAACGCTTTGAGAACATCAGGCGTTCGTACCGAGTTGTATATAAACGAAACTGCGGGGCACGAGTATTTCCCCGAGTCGCCTGAGAAAATAGTGGAGTGGTTTAAATCATGTCTTACGAATTAGTGACATCCGAACGTTCTCCTTTTGGACGGGCCGTGCGCCTCTTTATGACGGCAAACGAGATTCCGTTTACGGTTCGCTTTATGAATTTCGTCGACGATGCGAAGGCGCGCGAGCAGTTGAAATCCGAGACGCCGATTAACAAAGTTCCTTTTCTTGTGATCGACAGAGGAAGCGAAAGCGAAAAAAAGCTCTTCGATTCTCGCGTGATCATCAATTGGCTCACGGAGAAGCACGGTCTTAAGAAGCTCACCCTCGAAGAAGAGAATATTCTCTCAGCCATCTATAGTTGCATGGATACGTGCGTCTCGCTTTTTTTACTGAAGATCGACGGATTTGATATCTCTGCGGACAAAGGTTACATCGCCCGCCAGCGCGAGCGTCTTCCGAGCAATTACGAATTCATTTTGCCTTGGGCACGTGAGACGCGCGACTGGGATTATCCGGCGATGGCACTCTACAGCTATCTCGAGTGGGCGGAGAAGCGCGCCAAGCTTTTGCAGACCAATGACGTCTTTGAAGACTTCAGGGCGCGATTTAAAAATGAGCCGGGCGTTCAGGAAACGGCGATCACGTAAAAGTTAGTTCGCTGCAGCCGTCTCGGCGTCGCTAAGAACGGTTTCGGCGCCAAGTTTGCGAACGCGCGAGAGGAAGCGGCGGATTTCGAGTCGAATCCAGGGACCCGCCAAGCGATAATAGATTTTAGCAATCGCCCGTGTGCGGGAATCGGTCGAATGCGCGCGGAATTCAACACTCACGCGAACCCGGTTGTCGGGTAACGGCTTAAATCTCAAACCGACAAACTCTTTCGTCACGCCCGTAACTTTCGCGCTCAATAATGAACTCGGCTCAAGAATAACGAACGGCTTAAACGACGTTGGTGTTACATGGCCAAGACGCGCATAAGTGATCGAGGCTGACGGAGTGCGATTCAGCTGGATGCAACTTGATCTTAAGTCGTAGGCAGCCTCCGCCAATCGAAAGATTTCATCGGTTTTAAAACCTTCAATGACGAGACTCTTTGAGCAAGTGAATTCGTACTCAGGAATGAGCCGGTCGAGATCGTTTGCGAACGATTGCGAGACGGCGAATTTGGAATCGGGCCGCTCAAGAGCGAGGTCGGATGCGAAGTTTGTGACTTCGTTCCAATCCGTGTAGTCGTGATCTCGCGTCATGTCGACAGAGCCGCCGGCGCGAGCCGAGATCTGGCGCATTTTTCCGCGAATGAAGAACGGATAGCGTGTGTATGCGAGGCAGCCACCGAACGAAGCCGCGTAATCGGGAACAAGTCCCGTTGATGCGAAGAAGTCGCGAAGAAGCTGGGCGTCGGTTTCCCGTGCTTCTTCGTGCTTATCGGCATGGTTGAGACTCACGGAGAAAAACGCACGCGTCTTAGTTCTCAAGGCCGCGTGGTTTTTCGAAACCCATTTTTTCAACCGCCGGGAAAAGTGGCCCGCGTAAACAGGCGCGCCGTAAATCACCATCTCAACATCGGTCTCGATTTCAGGTTTGCAGACATTCAAGTTAAACGATTGAACGATGCATTCTCTTTTTTCGAGTTCGTGTTTAAGGTGGGCCACGACCTTAGCTGTGTGGCCCATGCGCGTAATGTAGACGATAGCGACTTTTCTCATTTGAGACCCCCGGATCCTTCAGCGGCTTCAGTGACTTCAGTGACTATTGAGTTCGACGTTGATCAAGTTGTTAACCGCGTTGCCGTTCATCGAGCGAACGTGCAAGAGGTAACGACCTGGCGCGACCGAAGGAATCGTAACTTTCTGTTCGAACGGGAAGCGGCCTTCGCGGCATGAAGGACGATTTACCAACTTCGCGATCGGTTGAAGAACGATGACGTCTTTCTCGACAGTCACTTTCACGTGATCCATCGCCATGCACTCAGTCGGGAAGTCGCCCGTCAAAGTCACTTCGCTGAAAGCAAAGTTCTGTTTGAAGAAGGCTTGGCTGATCGGTGCATACATGAAGTCATCAGCTGCGTCCGAACGGCTTTGGCGGATATTGATTTCGCCGAGCGCCTGTTGTCCGCGACCGTTATCCTGGAAGACCTGGTAACGACCGGCTTTCAAGATGCCGACGTCAACAGTTCGTTGGAACGGCAAGATGACTTGAAGGCAGAAGCCTTTATATTCGTAAGCGACCGCGCCTACCGTGATCGTTTTCTGTTCCTCATTGACCGAAACCGCGCCAGGAGCCGGACGGTAGCATGTGTTGCGGAACATCCCTTCACCTACAAACTGAACGTGATCGTTTGAATCGAATCCACCTGGAACGAAGATTCGCGAGAACGTAGCCCCAACGAGCGTTGGGTCAGCTGCGTGTGAAACTGAAGCAAGAGCCAAAGCCAGCGAGAAAACTGCGAAACGAAACATGACTGTAAATCCCCCTAATTGGTGTTGGTGTGTTCGAACACGATTAGGCTTATCCAAAGGTCGTGCCGAGCCCAAAAGCCTCTTTGTTCGATTTTGAGACGCTGAAGGGCGGTTTTGTCTCAAGGTCTCGGGCGATTTGTCCCGAGACGACCCAAGAGCCCGAAATGAGTGGCCTTCCGCGTTGGCAAGTTCATTGCTCTGCTTCCTGAACAAGAAGGAGCTTATATGGAACTCTCAGAATTTTGCGGTCGCAACATCGTCACGGTCGACATCGATGAAACTTTGCATCAGGCCGCGACTCACATGCGCGATTTCTGCGTCGGTTGTTTAGTCGTCACGACCGACTCGCGCCCGGTCGGTTTTGTAACAGACCGCGATATCGTCACAAAGGCCCTTGCGGAGTCGGCGGACCTCAGTGGTCAACGAGTCGGCGCGGTGATGAGTCCTCATCTCTTGACGGTCTCTCGCGGCGCGACCATGCAACAAGCGATGAAGCTCATGCGCGATCATCAGGTGCGACGTCTTCTTATTATGGATGATGGACTCCGGATGTGCGGCTTCGTGACCGCCGACGACCTCATCACCAAAATTCGAGAACGCTCCGATGAAGTCTCAAGCCAGCTCGGTCTCTTAGCTGAGTTGATTAAACTTCAGACCGGCACACCGTCTCGTCACCGTTCGCACGACTTCACCCAGATGGCTTAAAGGACCTAATCAATGGGATGCCCTGACACGGTCAGCGTACTAGCACTGGATCCCTCGAACGCGGATACCTCGGGTCTTCAAAGCCCGATGAAAACCGCCGAGGCCTTCGCACGCGCCGTTCATTCGAAACTGCTCGCGACTTCGATTTTTAAGCCCGTGGATCTAACTCTGCGCGCGGTCGGCCAAAACTTCAAAACGAGCTCCGAGATCGCCGATTGCCTTCAAAAGGTCGCCAAGGATGAAGAGGCCTCCTTTATTATTGTCTTTACTCATCTCCGAAAGAACCCGTACTTCGCGGCCACGTTCACTCAGCGTTTAACTGAATCCGGCGACACTCCGATTTTAGCTATTAATGCGAGCGCGAGCGCAATTGACCAGGTACAGCGATTGTTAGTCGCAACCGATCTGACTCCGTCTGCCAAAGCGAGTTTTGACGGAGCTGTCGAATTGGCTGTCGAAACTGGTGCGGAGTTGATTCTCTTTCACCATCAAATGGCGCCAATGTTAGAGGCCGAGCGTGAGTCGGTTACGACGATCGCCCAATCTTGGGTGGACGAGGCGCTCAAACGCGGAGTGGCGGCGCGGGCGATGATCATCACGGAACCGAGAGCGACTGCGGATCTCATTGTGAAGGCAGCGGAGGATTCAGCGTCGGATCTGATCGTGGTTGGCCACCACGAGCGATCTCTGCATTTAACTCCCGCCGGTAAATTGACAACGCGGCTCTTGAGTCAGTCGACAAAACCGGTTCTCATCATAAACAAGGAGAAATGATGCGCCACCGGAGAGCCGTTCGGAAAACATTAATCGATTTTGCGAGGCGACTTCGGAACCTGCTGACCAACCCCATCTTCATTGCTCTCACGATCTTTGGAAACGCCGTCATCTTCTTTGCGGCGACGTCTCTTTATTTCCTGGAGCGCGGTGAGAATCCATCGGTGACCTCTTTTCTCGACACGCTCTGGTGGGCGGTTTCAACGGTGACGACGGTCGGCTACGGCGACGTCAGCCCCGTCACTCCGCCAGGACGAGTGATCGGCATCGGGCTCATGATCGTCGGGACGGCGCTTTTTTGGTCTTACACGGCTCTCTTCGCCGAAGCGTTGGTGCGAGAAGATATCACGGATCTTGAATCGTCGATTCGCCGGCTTCGAAAACAACTGACGCTCATTCCAAAGAATCAACGCTCGAACGAAATCCAAAATTTGCTCACTGATTTGCACGAACACTTGGCGGGACAAAACAACCCGTCAAAGGACGCGAATGTCCCTTCCATCCCGCCGACTGCAAGCGAAACCAGTTGAGCCTGGTCTGCTGGTTGCAATGTTCTCAACTAGTGCTTTGAGGGGCGAGGGGGAGAACTTGGAGACGGAACGACGGCCTGTGTGGATGGGGCATATGTTGACCGAGATCAATAAAAAGATCTCCGCCGGAGTTCCTTACAAGCGCGTTTTAGATTTTGCTTTAGACTCTCTCGGTTTACTAATTCCTTACGATCGTATGGGCATCGCGATGCTCGAGGGAAGCGATGCCGAGCCGCTTGTCCGTTCAATTTGGTTAAAGTCGAAAATACCCACCGTAAATTTGAATCTCAATTACTCGGCGCCTCTCAAAGGCAGCAGCCTTGAATGCGTCCGCAACACAAAGCAGCCCCGGATTCTCAATGATCTCATCGAATACTATGCGAAACATCCGACGTCCGAATCCACCAAACGCGCCATCAGTGACGGGATCAGGTCGAGCTTGACGTGTCCATTGCGAATCGGTGACCGGGTCATTGGATTTCTCTTCTTTTCAAGTACGAAAACGAACACCTATAAGGACGCTCACGTCGACACTTACCTCGCCATCGCCGATGAACTCTCGATGATCATCGACTACGGCCGACTCAAAGAAGATTCGACGACGTACGCCACCCAATCAAAAAACCTGCGCACGATTCTTCACGATCTTCGCGCGCCGTTAAGC
>Ga0068856_100007765_pt1 | contig 10478 bp, 7 predicted proteins | sample KBSCornC62_FD_66595 | JGI IMG/M metagenome (GOLD analysis project Ga0068856, IMG submission 66595) | Corn rhizosphere microbial communities from Kellogg Biological Station, Michigan, USA - KBS Corn C6-2 | ecosystem: Host-associated > Plants > Roots > Rhizosphere > Soil ... | reverse complement strand
CGCCGCGCGGCCTTCTACGACGTGGCCTGGCCGCTCGACAACACGCTGACCAACACCAACGGACGTGCCGCCAGCGACATCCGCAAGGGGCTGGCGGCCCGCAGCGATGCGCTGGGCGCCGAGGCCAACCTCGGCCTCGGCGGCGGCTGGCGCCTGCAGGACAAGTTCTCCTGGAGCCGCAATTCGGGGCGCTTCATCGGCATCTTCCCGGGCGACGACGTCGCGGCCGCGCCGGCTGGCACCACCATCGCTACCGGTGCCGATGCGGGCAAGGTCTACAGCGGCGACAAGTTCACCGCAGTCATCTTCAACACGAAGGTCGACGATGTCGGACTGCTTGCCAACGACCTGAAGTTCTCGCGCGACCTGGCCCTAGACGCGGGCACGAAGGTCGCTGTGGTGGCGGGCCTGTACACCTCCGTGCAGCAGCTTGACCTGACGTGGAACTTCAACCAGTACTCGCTGTCGGCGGATGCGAGCGGCGCGCGCGTGCTCAACGTGCCCGGCGTCGTCAACGGCTCGCCCGGCTTCGGCGGCTGCTGCAGCAACTTCCAGGACAGCAAGTACACGACGACCGCGCCCTATGTCGTGCTCAACCTCGATGCCGGAGCGCTGACGGCGGACGTCGGCATCCGCCACGACCGGCAGAAGGCCAGCGGCAACTACTTCCAGTCGAACGCCGGCCTGGCGTATGACCTCACCAAGCCGAGCGTCATCGATTACGACTTCGGGCGAACGTCCTATTCGCTGGGCGGCAACTACGCGCTGAACAAGGACCTGTCTCTGTTCGCCCGCTATTCCGATGGCGCCGCCTACAACGCCGACCGCATCACCTTCTTCAACAACCCCAACCTCGTCAACGGCACGAGCCCCACCATCCCCACCAACAAGGTCAGGCAGATCGAGGCCGGCATCAAGATCCGCGGCGGCGGCATGAGCCTGTTCGCGACGCTCTTCCACGCCAAGACCGACGAGGTCAATGTCGACGTGACGGCCCAGCCCATCGTCGCCAAGGCCAACCAGTTCAAGAGCAACGGCCTGGAGCTGGAAGGCTCGGCGCGCCTCGGCATCTTCAGCCTGCTGGGCGGCCTGACCTACACCGATGCCAAGCAGGCCGACGGCCGCGCGCCCAAGCGCCAGGCCAAGCTCGTCTACCAGCTCACGCCCACCGCCAACATTGGCGACGCGCTGACGGTCGGTGTCGGCGTCGTCGGTACGACCAAGAGCCAGGACGACGGTCCGGCAGGCCCGCTGACGATCACGCTGCCCGCCTACGCCGTCGTCAATGCCTTCGCGAGCTACGCCATCAACGATCGCATGACGCTTTCGCTGGCGGCCAACAACCTCTTCAACGAGCTGGCCTACACCGAGAGCAACGACGGCCGCGGCGCGGCGCGCGCCTACACGGGCCGCACCGTGAAGGCCTCGCTGCGCTACGGCTTCTGAGCACGCGATGCCGGCGGCTCCCATCCTGGTGCTGGGCGAGGCCCTCGTGGACGAGTTCCACGACGGCGCCGTCGCCGGCGGCGCGCCCTTCAACGTGGCGCGTTCGCTGGCGGCCCTCGGTGCGCCGGCGCGCTTCGTCAGCCGCATCGGTGCCGATGACGCGGCCGGCCGCCTCGTGCTGGAAAGCGCAAGGCGCTTCGGCCTCGGGGTCGACGGCATCCAGCGCGACGCGGCGCGCGCGACCGGCCGCGTCAGCGTGTACGAGGAGGCCGGTGGCGAGCACCGCTTCGAGATCCATGCCGATGCGGCCTGGGATCATCTCGAAGCGCCCGACGTGCATGACGCCGGCATCGTCTACTTCGGCAGCCTTGCCCAGCGCGGCGCGGTGTCGCGCGCGGCCATCCGCGCCGCGGTCAAGCGCGCGCCGGGCCCGCGGCTGCTCGACCTCAACCTGCGCCCGGGCACCGACACGCCCGGGCTGGCCGCCGAAGTGCTGATGCTGGCCGACTGGGTCAAGCTCAACGAGGGCGAGCTCGAGCGCCTGCTCGCGTGGTTCGAGCCGACGCTGCCGGCGCTGATGGCGCGCTTCGCGCTGCAGGGGCTCGTGGTCACGCGCGGCGCGGCGGGGTACGCGCTGCACGGCGAGCAGGGCCGGCTGCTGGCGGCGGGGGAGGGCGTGGCCCAGCCGGCTTTTGTCGACAGCGTCGGCGCGGGCGACGCCTTCACCGCGATGCTGCTGGCGGGCCTGGCCCTGCGCCGCGACCTGGGCCTGACGATGCAGCTGGCCAACCGCTATGCCGCGATGATCTGCGGCGTGCGCGGCCCGCTGCCGGATGACGCGGCGGCCCTGGCTCCCTGGCGCGAGGCCCTGCATGCGCTGCCCGAACAACAGGACGACCGCCGATGAGTGCCTTCCTCTCGATGGACAAGCCCCGCCTGTCGATCGCCCAGATCGTGAACATGAATGTCGGCTTCCTCGGCATCCAGTTCAGCTTCGGCCTGCAGCAGGCCAACATGAGCCCGATCTACCAGATGCTCGGCGCCGAGGGCAAGGACCTGCCCTATCTCTGGCTGGCCGGGCCCATCACCGGCCTGCTCGTGCAACCCGTCATCGGCGCCATGAGCGACCGCACCACGCACCGTCTGGGTCGTCGCACGCCTTACTTCCTGATCGGTGCGCTCATCTGCTCTCTCGGCCTGCTGGCCATGCCCTTCAGCCCGGCGCTGTGGTTCGCGGCCGGCCTGCTGTGGATCCTGGATGCCGCCAACAACGTGACGATGGAGCCTTACCGCGCCTACGTGAGCGACCGCCTGCGCGAGGAGCAGCACGCCAGCGGCTTTCTCACGCAGGCCTCGTTCACGGGCCTGGCGCAGACGCTGGCCTACCTGACGCCGAGTTTGCTCGTCGCCGTGGGCATGAACAAGGACGCCCTTGGTGCCAACGGCATTCCCGTCGTCACGACGCTCGCCTTCCTGATCGGCGCGCTGCTGTCCTTCGCCACCGTGTGGTGGTCGGTGCGCCGGGTGCCCGAGCTGCCGCTGGCTGCCGCCGAGATCGAGCGGCTGCGCGCCCTGCCGCGCGGGCTAGGCCCGGCGCTGGCCGAGATTGGCGCCGCGCTGCGCGACATGCCGTCCACCATGCGGCGGCTGTGGTGGATGGCGCTGTTCCAGTGGTACGGGATGATGTGCTACTGGATCTACATCGTGCCGACGCTGGCGGCCACGGTCTTCGGCACCGACGACTCGCACAGCCCCGGCTTTCGCGATGCCGCTCTGTTGAACGGCCAGGTCGGCGGCTTCTACAACGCCGTCGCCTTCGTCGCGGCCTTTGCCATGGTGCCGTTCACGCGCCGCTTCGGCGCGAAATGGGTGCATGCCTTCGCGCTGGCCTGCGCCGCCGCCGGGATGTGGGCCCTGCCGGGCATCCACGACAAGGCACTGCTGTTGATGCCCATGCTCGGCATCGGCCTGGCCTGGGGTTCCATCATGGGCAACCCCTACGTGCTGCTGGCCGGCAGCATCCCGCCCGAGCGGGCCGGCGTCTACATGGGCATCTTCAACATGTTCATCGTCATCCCCATGCTGATTCAGGCCGTGACCTTGCCGCTGGTCTACGACGGCCTGCTCGGCGGCCGGCCCGAGAACGTCATCCGCCTGGCCGGCTTGCTGCTGGCCGTGGCGGCCGTCTGCGTGCTGCGAGTGCCCAAGTCCTCATCATGAAGAACCAAGTCCAGCTCATCACCTATGTCGACCGCCTCGGCGGCCGCCGCGACGGCCACGACCTGAGCCGCCTGCGCCAATTGCTCTGCGAGCCAGGCTCACCGCTGGCCGGCTTGTTCGGCGGCGTGCACCTGCTGCCCTTCTTCCACGCCATCGACGGCGCCGACGCGGGCTTCGACCCCATCGACCACACCCGGGTCGACCCGCGCCTGGGCAACTGGGGCGACGTGAAGGCACTGACCGAGGGGCTGGACGTGATGGCCGACGTCATCGTCAACCACATGTCCAGCGAATCGCCGCAGTTTCTCGACTACTCCGAGAAGGGCGAGGCCTCGGCCTACGCGGGGCTTTTCCTGACGCTGGACGCCGTCTTCCCTGACGGCGCCACCGAGCGGGGCCTGCTCGGCGTCTACCGCCCGCGCCCCGGCTTGCCGCTGACGTATGCGACGCTGAAGAACGGCGAACGCCGCATCCTGTGGACGACCTTCACCGCCGCGCAGATCGACATCGCGGTGCGCCACCCGCAAGGCCGGGCCTATCTCGCCGGCATCCTGCAGACCTTCGCCGACAACGGCATCCGCATGGTGAGGCTCGACGCCGTGGGTTACGCGATCAAGAAGGCGGGCGCGAGCTGCTTCATGATGCCGGAGACCTTCGACTTCATCGCCGAATTCGCGGGCCAGGCGAGGGCGCTGGGCATCGAGGTCCTCGTCGAGATCCACGCCTACCACCAGCGCCAGATCGAGATCGCAGCCCGGGTCGACTGGGTCTACGACTTCGCGCTGCCGCCTCTCGTGCTGCATGCCTTCGCGTTCAAGACGGCCCGGGCGCTCAAGCGCTGGCTGGCGATCCGGCCGACCAATGCGTTGACCGTGCTCGACACCCACGACGGCATCGGCATCATCGACATCGGTGCCGACGCAAGCGACCGCGCGGCTCACCCTGGCCTCGTGCCGCCCGAGGAACTGGACGCGCTGGTCGAGCGCATCCACGAAGCCAGCGGCGGCCAGAGCCGCAAGGCCACGGGGGCCGCGGCCAGCAACCTCGACCTCTACCAGGTCAACTGCAGCTTCTTCGACGCGATGGGCCGGGACGAGACCGCCTACCTGTTGGCCCGCGCGATCCAGTTCTTCCTGCCCGGCGTGCCCCAGGTCTACTACGTCGGCCTGCTGGCCGGCGGCAACGACATGGAGCTGCTCGCGCACACCCAGGTCGGCCGCGACATCAATCGCCATCACTACAGCGAAGACGAGATCGCGCGCGAGGCCGGGCGGCCGGTGGTGCGCCGCCTCATCGAGCTGATCAAGCTGCGCAACCGCCACCCGGCCTTCAATGGAGAGTTGAGCATCGAGGCCAGCGGCGACGACGAACTGCACCTTCGCTGGCGGCAGGGGGCCGGGCACCACGCGACGCTGCGCGTGAACTTCACGAGCCTTGCGCACGAGCTCAGCTGCAGCGCCGACAGCGGCGGCATCGAGCACTTCGCCTTCAGTTGAGCGTCAGCCTCGGTGCCCACAATCTCTCGCAGTTTCCAATCAACGGAGTGAGAGCATGTGGAAGATGGTCGTGGGCTTCATCGTGTTTGCCGCGCTGGCGCTGTTCATCCTGATGAAGAGCGGCGGCAACATCGACATGAGCGGCGAGAAGCACGACGTGACGGCCCCGCACGACGCGGCTTCCGCAGCCTCTGCCGCAATCGATGCCGCATCGGCCGCCGTGCCCGTCGCGTCCGCGGCCTCGCAATGAGGCCTTCAGTGGCTCTCTGAGCCCTCGCCGCCGCTGCGCTGGGGCGCCACGAGCGGCAGCCTCATGAGCATCTGCGTGCCCTGGCCGAGCGTGGAGCGCACCTCGATCTGGCCGCCCAGCACGTTGGTCACGATGCTGTGCACGATGTGCATGCCCAGGCCCGAGCCGCCGGTGCCGAGCTTGGTGGTGAAGAAGGGGTCGAAGATGCGCCGCCGCACCGACTCCTCCATGCCGCGGCCGTCGTCGGCCACGATGAGCTCGACCTCGGTGTCCGAGAGGCGCGCGCACTGCACCTTCACGTGTCCGTCCTCCACGCCCTCGAAGCCGTGCAGCAGGGCGTTCATCAGCAGATTGGTCAGCACCTGGCCCAGCGCTCCGGGGTAGCTGTTCATCACCAGGCCGTGGCAGAGGTCGGTGTCGATGACGAAGGGCGTGTGCTTGAAGCTGGGCTCCACCATCACGAGCACGTCCTCGACGACCTTGGCGAGGTCGAAGTCGCGCCGCAGGTCGGCCGTCTGGTCGATGGCCACCTGCTTGAAGTCGCGCACCAGGTCGGCCGCCTTCTGCACGTTGCGCTGAAGGATGTCCTGGCCGCGTCGGGTGTCGCGGGCCAGTTCCTCCAGCGTGCTGCGGCGCAGCTGCACGCTGCCGGCCAGCATGGCCTCAAGCTGCTTGTAGCGGTCGTCCAGCGCCGACACGACGGTCAGCGCATTGCCCAGAGGCGTGTTCAGCTCATGCGCCACGCCCGCCACCAGGCGGCCCAGCGACGCAAGCTTCTCGGACTCCACCAGCTCGCGCTGCGCCTTCTGCAGCGTCGCGAGCGCCTCGGACAGCTCGGCATTGCTGGCCGTGAGCTCGCCGGTGCGCTGGGCCACGGTCTCCTCGAGATTGAGGTTGTGCTGGCGCAGGGCCTCGAAGGCAGACAGCAGGGCCTGGCGCATGCGCTCCATGGCCACGCCCACGCGGGCGATCTCGTCGGCACCGCCCACGCGCAGCGGCTGCTCCAGCCGGCCGGCCGCCAGGGCCTCGGCGGCGCCGGTCAGCTCGGTCATGGGCCGCAGCACATAACGCTGCAACACCCAGAGCATCAGCACGAGGGACAGCGTCAGCGTCAGCCCGCTGCGCCACACCGTGCGCCAGACCTCGGCCTGCTTGGCCTGCAGCAGCGGCGCTGCGCTCATGCTGACCGTCAGCTGCGCGATCTCGCGGCCGTCGCGCTGGATGGGGCGGGTCTGGCTCAGCGTCAGCGCGGCCTCGCCGGCTTCCTGCTTGCGCTCGAAGGAGAGGAAAGGCGCCGACGAAGCCGGCTCCACCACCTTGACCGCGACGAAGCGCGGGTCGTCCACCTGGGCCTTGACCATGGGCTCGGCCAGGTCGGGCGAGACCTGCCACACCGGCTCGGCCAATGAGAGGGACATGATCTCGCTGGTGCGGGCCAGGTCCCGCTTGAGGTCGTCCATCGCCGTGGCGCGCGTCTTCTGGCCGTCGTAGAGCAGCACGGCCGTCGTCGGCAGCAGCAGGCCGAGCAGCAGGGCCAGCACGACGGCGAAAGTCAGCGAGTTGCGCTGCCAGCCGAAGGAGGTCGACGGCGTCTGGGGCAGGGCGAGAGGCGGGGCTGAGCTTTCCGGCATGGGCGGTGCGGGCGCGGGCGCGAGGGCGGCAAGAGTGTAGGCCCGCCAAATCCGGTGGAAATGCGCATTAGCGAGCCCTGGAGCCCGGGTTTGTCCCGGGTCGACGGGGCTGCTGTCGACCGGGGGGCTGGCCCCACAATCCGCCGCCAGATTGCGCCTGGGCGCGCAGTGCGTGGAGGAAAACAGTGAAGCGTTGGGTTGGCCTGGCGGCCGTGTTCGCTGCCTGCATTGGTATGAACAGCGCGTTGGCGCAGAGCACGCTGCGCATCGGCATGGTGGCCGGCTTCACCGGCCCGGTCGCGGGTGTCGTGCAGGAGAGTGCCGAAGGCGCGCGGCTGTACTTCGACTCGATCAACGCCCAGGGCGGCATCAAGGGCCAGAACATCGAGCTCGTCACGCAGGACGACAAGTACGACAACGCCACCGCGGTGGCAGCCGCCAAGTCGCTGGCCAGCCAGGGCGTGGTGGCCCTGATGCTCAGCCGCGGCACCGGCCCCACCGAGGCCATGCTGCCGGTGCTCAAGGAAAACCGCCTGCCGCTGATCGCGCCGGCCACCGGCGCCAGCAGCCTGTACGAGCCCACGCAGCCCTATGTCTTCCATTTGCGCGCCAGCTACCAGCGGGAGGCCGAGCGTGCCGTGCGCCACCTGGCCGGCATCGGCGTCAAGCGCATCACCATCGTGCAGGTCAACGACCCCTTCGGCAACGACGCCGGCAAGGGGGCCATCAAGGGCCTGGACGAGCTCAAGATGCGCGCCATGTCGCACCTGCGCTTCGACCGCAACAAGCCCGACCTCGCGCCCACCATGCAGGCCATCACCAAGGCCGGCATCGAGGCCATCGTGCTGATCGGCCCGTCCTATGCCGTCGTGGAGGGCATCCATGCCCTGCGTGCAGCCGGCTCCACGGCTCACGTGGCGACGCTGTCCAACAATGCCTCGGCCGACTTCGTGAAGGCCTTGGGCGAGAACGCCCGCGGCACCATCGTGACCCAGCTCTTCCCGTACGAGCGCTCCACGGCCAACCCGCTGGTTCGCGAGGCCATGGGCCTGGCCAAGTCCACGGGCCGCAACGAGCTGACGCCGGCGCAGCTGGAGGGCTTTGCCGCCGCCAAGCTCGTCGTCGAGGCCATCAGGCGCGCCGGCAAGGACGTGAACCGCGAGAGCCTGGTCAAGGCCCTGGAAGGCCCGCGCATCGACCTCGGCGGCCTGCAGGTGCACTACACCGACAAGGACCACAGCGGCCTGGAGTTCACCGACGTGTCCATCGTCGGCCCTGACGGCAAGTTCTGGCGCTGATCGCCCACCCCGTACCGGCTTCGCCGGCCCCCTCAAGGGGGCGCTCTCGTCTGCCCGGCAGAGCCGGATCAGCGAGAGCCGCGCGATGATGCAGCCCCGCGTTGCGGGCTGCATGAGGAGCGTGACATGGATCTTGGATTGAAAGGCCGCTGGGCGCTGGTGTGCGCGGCGAGCAAGGGCTTGGGACGGGGCTGCGCCGAGGCGCTGGCGGGGGAGGGCGTCAACGTCGTGATCACGGCGCGCGGCGAGTCCGACCTGCTGGCCGCGGCCGAGGCGCTGCGGGCCGCGAACCCTTCGGTCGAGGTGCGTGCGGTGGCCGGCGACATCGCGACGAGCGAAGGCCGCGCGGCGGCGCTGGCGGCCTGTCCGCAGGTGGACATCCTGGTCAACAACGCCGGCGGACCGCCGCCCGGGGACTTCCGCGACTGGCAGCGCGAGCAGTGGATCGCGGCGCTGGACGCCAACATGCTGGCGCCCATCGAGCTCATCAAGGCCACGGTCGATGCCATGGCCTCGCGCGGATTCGGCCGCATCGTCAACGTCACATCGGGTGCGGTGAAGGCGCCCATCGACGTGCTTGGGCTGTCCAACGGCGCGCGCTCGGGGCTGACCGGTTTCGTTGCCGGCGTTGCCCGCCAGCCTCGCCTGGCCGGCGCCAACGTGACGATCAACAACCTGCTGCCCGGCGCCTTCGACACCGACCGGCTGCGCAAGACGCTGGCCGCCGGCGCGGCCAAGGCCGGCATCGCGGCCGACGAGGTGGCCGCCAAGCGGCGTGCGGCGATCCCGGCGCAGCGCTTCGGCACGGCCGCCGAGTTCGGCGCCATCTGCGCCATGCTGTGCAGCGCACAGGCCGGTTATCTGACCGGGCAGAACATCCTGCTGGACGGCGGCAACTATCCCGGTACGTTCTGATGAAGTGGCTCAAGCGCGTCCTCGGTGGCCTGGCGCTGCTCGTCCTGCTGCTCGCCCTGGCCCTTTGGCTCACGCTGCGAGCCAGCCTCGCCCAGCTCGATGGTGACCGCAGCGTGCCGATGCTCGGCGCGCCGGCCGAGCTGCAGCGGGACGCCCATGGCTACGTGACCATCACGGCCGAGAACCGGCTGGACGTCGCCCGCGCGCTGGGCTTCGTGCATGCCCAGGAGCGCTTCTTCCAGATGGACCTGATGCGCCGCAACGCGGCTGGCGAACTGTCGGCCCTGGTCGGCCCCAAGGCCCTGCCGCTGGACAAGCAGCGCCGCCTGCATCGCTTTCGCCACCGTGCCGAGGTGGGCGTGGCCGCGATGCCGGCCGACGAGCGCGCGGTGCTGGACGCCTATGTGAGCGGCGTCAACGCCGGGCTCTCGGCGCTGAACGCCAGGCCGCCCGAGTACCTGCTGCTGCGCCAGCAGCCCAGGCCCTGGGCGGCGGAGGACACCGTGCTGGCCGCCTACGGCATGTACCTCGACCTGCAGGCCGCGCAGGGCCGCGACGACGTCGCCATGGGCCTGCTCCATGAGGCCGTGCCGGCCGACTGGTACGCCTTCCTGAACCAGCACAGCGCCGACTGGCAGGCCGCCATGGACGACAGCCGCATGGCCGCCGTGCCGCTGCCGGCCAGCCCGCTGCCCGAGGCGCTGCGCGTGAGCAAGACGGCCTGCAGCGACTGCGGCCTGCAGGACTCGCGCGACATCGGCAGCAACAACTTCGCCGTGGCTGCCGTCCATGGCGTCGACGGCCGCGCCATCCTGGCCGACGACATGCACCTGGGCCTGCGCTCGCCGGGCACCTGGTTCAAGGCGCGCATGAAGTGGAAGGACGGCAGCGGCAGCCACGACATCGCCGGCGTGACCCTGCCCGGCGCGCCTCTGCTCGTCGTCGGCAGCAACGGCCACGTGGCCTGGGGTTTCACCAACACCACCTCGGACTGGGCCGACGTCATCGCGCTGAAGCTGAACGCGGCCGGCACGCATTACCTGGCCGGCGGCGCCGAGAAGCCGCTGCGGCGCAGCGTGGAGCGCATCGAGGTTGCCGGCGAGGCGGCCGTCGACTTCGAGGTGGTCGAAAGCGAGTGGGGGCCCGTCATGCCCCAGGCCGCGCCCAAGGGCCAGGCCTATGTGCTGCGCTGGGTGGCCCACGACCCCGAGGGCATGAACCT
>Ga0068856_100007764_pt1 | contig 10479 bp, 9 predicted proteins | sample KBSCornC62_FD_66595 | JGI IMG/M metagenome (GOLD analysis project Ga0068856, IMG submission 66595) | Corn rhizosphere microbial communities from Kellogg Biological Station, Michigan, USA - KBS Corn C6-2 | ecosystem: Host-associated > Plants > Roots > Rhizosphere > Soil ... | reverse complement strand
GCCGACACGCGCTCGCCCTGGCGGCTGTAGATCTGCACCACCACGCCGTCGAGCGGCGAGCGGACCAGCGCCTGCTCGCGGCTGATCCGCGCCTGATCTAGCTTGGCGGAGGTGATGGTGATGTCGATGTCGGTCTGCGCGAGGTCGGTCGCCAGCGTCTCCTTCATGACGCGGAGCTTGGCCTGCTCGCGCTCGAGGCTCTGCTGCGAGATGTTCTGCTCGAGCTGCTTCTGGTCGGGCGGCTTGCCCGAGCGGGTCATCTCGAGGGTCTTGAGCTTGAGCTCCTCGGCCGCCGACTTCACGACCACTTCCTGCATGGCGATCTCGGCGACGCGGTAGCCGTTCACCATCGCCTCGCGCTGGCGCTTGGCCTTCTGCAGCTCGGCCTCGGTCGTGCGGACCGTGACGTCGGCCTTGGAGTAGTTGGACAGGACGGCGACGACCTCGTCCTTCTTGACCTTCTGGCCGTCGACGACCCGCAACTCCTGGATCACCCCGCCGCTCGCCGGGTCACCGGCGATGACCGCCGTGCCGGCCGGCGCGTCGGTGTAGCCGCGCGAGATCAGCGGGCCGACAGGGCGGATGCCGTCCTGGGCACTCGAGGTCTGCCGGCTGGGGGCGATCCACAGCGCCAGGGCCGCGACGATGAACAGCGCCGCCACGCCCGTTGCACCCCATCTGAATTTCTCACGTCGCGCCATGCGAAGCTTGTTCCAGTCCACACCCAGATTAGCGCCGAATTTCCTAGAAGGACGTGGCGGGGATCACATTGCCGCGCGCCACGCCTACGATGGAGAAGGTCTTGTAGAGCGCCGTCACGATCTTATTGTACTCGTAAAGTGGCGCATTCGTGACATAGATCACGTCGTGGGCCTGCATGCCAAACTGCTGGGCCACGAAGATCGACACCGGCTGGTTGAGGTCGAGACGAAACACCCGCGCCCTCGCCCCCGGGTTCTGCAGGTCGCCCATGCGGAAGACGAAAACGCCGGTCTTGTTCGCCCGTTCGTCGGTCAGGCCGCCGACCGAGCCCAGCGCCTCGAGCAGGTTTAGGTTGGGCTTGCTCATCTCGACATTACCGGCCTTCGCCACCGCGCCCAGGACCGTGTAGGTCCGCGCATTCGGTCGCACCACGATCTCGTCGTTCTTCTCGATCGGGATGTCGGCACCGGCAAGAAGGTCCGACCACTGCGCGGTCAGGATGACCTGACCGTGGCGGCGCACCACGACTTGGAGCTGATTGCTCTGCGATCCGCCTTGGGCCGATTGGGCATAGGGACCGCCGGCACGGTTGATGGCGTCGACCACCGAGCGCACGTTGTCGAGGATCGAGATGCGGCCCGGGCTCTTGACGTCGCCCGAGACCATCACGGTATGGCTGCGATCGGCGACGAACTCGGCGATGACCTGCGGGTCCTGCGCCTTGCCCTTGAGCCGTTCGACGATCCGCTGCTCGATCTGCGTCAGGTCGAGGCCGGCGACCGGCACGGTGCCGACATAGGGCACATTGATCGTGCCGCCATCGGTCACCCGCTGGGTGCCGAGATCCGCGCCCGGCCGCTGAATGGTCGGGAAGATGCTGCCTTCATAGGGCTCGAAGATGCGGACCTTGAGGACATCGCCCGGCGCCACCAGGATACGGGCACCGGCCGACAGATCGCTGGTGACCGAAGGACGGTCGATGCTGGCCGCCGGACGGAAGGCGACGACGCTGGTGGGCGTCAGATCGATCACGTCGAACGGCAGGGCCTCGGTGCTGGTGCTCTGGGCGCCGCCCATCCAGGGCCCGTCGCCGGGCACCACCTGGCAGCCCGCGAGGGCGAGTGTGAGCCCGAGAACAACCACGACGGGTCGCACGACAGGGCAAAGCCAGGTCCGAATTGTCAAATCGTGATCTCCGTCCGGGGCGGCCGGCTTCGCGGCCCCGATCCCCCGAGTCCCTTGGTCTTGCCTCAGCCTGCTCGTAATTAACCTGCAGAACCGCGCCGGTGCAAGCGGTTGGAACGGTCTGCTGAGGTGGATTGAAGCCGCTCGCGGGCCGCCTCGACGGTGTCGGCAACGTCGAGCAGCTGCGAAAAGCCCGAGACCTCGAGGCAGTCCGCTGCCAAACCCGAGAAGCGGCAGAACACCACCTGGGCCTCCCGCGCCTCCGCGCCGTGCAGCACAGTGGCCATCGCGCGCACCCCGGCTGCACTCATATAGGTGACCTCGCTGCCGTCGACGATCAGCTTGGCGCCCGGGCGGAGGCTCGCCAGCAGGTCCTTCTCGATGCCCGAGGCCGTTGCGGAGTCCATGCGCTCCGGCAGCTGAAACATGTCGATGCCCCCTATCCGTTCCATCGCGTTCATACGGACGTCTCCCGACCACCATCCCCGCGCCCCCGACCGCGCCAGCCGCCGCCCAGGTCGGTGCCGCGCCAGTCGATGTGGCGGCCGCTCAGCGCCCGCACCATCAGAACCGGCGCCAGGGCCTCGCGGACCAGCGCTGCGGCGGCCGCGCGCGCCGAGAATGACAGGCCACGGCCGGACATGAACCACGCTTCAGCGGCGAGCCACAGGATGGTGTGGATAACAAGACCGAGCAGCACGATGCGGAGCTTGAAGCCGCAGATCCACAGCGCAGCCGCGCCGGCAGCGCCGCACAGCAGCCAGCCGATCGCGGGCTCCCACAGCACCAACGGCCAGACCGGCAGTCGCAGGCGCGTGCGCGCCCAGCGGACCTGGCGCGACCACACGGTCGGCCAGTCGCGCCGGCCGAGCGGCAGGCGCGGCATCACCGCGCCCAGCCGGGTCGCGAGGCCGAGCTCACGCACCGAGCGCGTCACCGAGTAATCGTCGGCGATCCAGCGGTTGAAGCCGCGCCAGTTGCCGATGCGCTGCAGCGTGTCGTTTTCCATCAGGGTGACGCCGCCCGACGCCACAGTCAGGCCGAGGCGATCGGCGGCGAACAGGAAGCGCGCCTGGTGGCCGTCGATGTAGGCGCGCTCGATCTCCGCCGCGAAGGTCTGCGGCGCCTCGGCGGCTTTCAGCGCCAGCACCAGGCCCACCTCGGGCGAGAGCGCGGCGGCGGCACGAGCGAGCACACCTGCATCGAGGGCGATGCCGGCGTCGCACAGCGCCACCACCGGACGCGCCGCCGCCTCGAGCCCCTTGCGCACGTTGTTCATCTTCGGATTGAAGGTCGTGTCCTCGCCGATCAGGATCGGCGCGTCGGGCCACAGCGCGCGCGTCGCGGCGACCGCGCCATCGGACTCGCTGGCGATGCAGATCAGGATCTCGGCGCCCTGCCCGGCCAGGTCGCGCAGCGCGCCGACATAGTCCGGCGAAGCGTCGGCCGCGCCGCGCAGCGGCGCCACTACGCTGAAGTCCGCCGGTCGATGGCGCACGGCGCCCTCAGGCCGCGGGGTGCGGGCCAGGGCCGCGCTCGCCCACTGCACGGCGGTGCCGAGCACCCACCAGCCACCACCGATCCACACCAGGAGCGTGGCCGCCACGGCCGATCACCGAGCCGCGGAGAACCGCTGGACGTCGTCCTTCTCCATCAGCAGCGCGCGATGGTAGTTCCGGATGACCTCGCTCGGGTCGCCCTGCTCGCGGATGCAGCCGTCCTCGATCCAGATGGCGCGCGTGCACAGGCGCCGGACCTCGGCCATCGAATGGGACACAAACAGCAGCGTGCCGGTCTTGCGGAAGCTGTCGATCCAGTCGAGGCACTTCCTCTGGAACGCCGCATCGCCGACCGCCAGCGCCTCGTCGACCACCAGGATCTCGGCCTCGACATGAGCGCAGATCGAGAAGGCGAGCCGGGTGCGCATGCCCATCGAGTAGTGCTTGACCGGCTGGTCCATGTAGTCGCCGATGCCGGCGAACTCGGCGATCGAGCTGAACTTGCGCTGCACCTCGCCGCGCTTCAGGCCGAGCACGGCGCCGCCGATCATCACGTTCTCGCGACCCGACAGCTCGAGGTCGAAGGTCGACCCGAGCGCCAGCACCGGCGCGATGCGGCCGGTCACGCGCAGCTCGCCGTGGCTCGGCAGGGTCATGCCGCAGATCACCTGCAGCAGGGTGGACTTGCCGCAACCGTTGCGGCCGAGGAAACCGATGCTCTCGCCGCGCTGGATCGCGAGGTTGATGTCGCGCAGCACCGGGAACGGCTTGGAGAACGGCTTCGACGTCGCCCAGCCGAACGCGACCTGCTTCAGCCAGTCGTTACGCCGTGCGTAGAGCTGGTAGGCCTTTCCGAGGTGCTTGGCTTCGACGACGAGGTCAGAGGACGTCGACGATGACATTCCGATACCTGTCGAAGAACCAGTAGCCGAAGTAGAAAGTGAAGACGGAGGTGAAGAGAGTCCAGGCATAGACCTGCCAGTTGGGAAGTTTTCCGACGAGCATGATATCGCGCATAACGTCGACATAGCCGGTGAGCGCGTTGATGTAGATCAGGATGTCTCCCGGCGAGCCGAAGATCGACTGGTGATAGAATACCGGCGTCGCGAACATGAACAACGGCACGATGTTGATCATGAGATAGCCGGCGTCGCGAGTGAAAGCACCGATCGCGCACAGGAACCACGACATGCCAACCAGGAAGGCGATGAACGGGATCATGATCAGCGGCAGCAACAGCATGGTCCAGGGCAGGCCGCCGGTGGTGATCAACTGGAAGACGATCAGAACGCCCAGCGAGATCACCGTATAGAGCGTCGCCCGCAGGGTCGAGATCACGGCGAGCATGTCGCTGGGAAAGATCGTCTGCTTGATGAAGTGGACGTACTCGTGCAGCAGCATCGGGGCGCGGAACGCCATCTCCGACCAGAAGTTGAACACCACGATGCCGCTCAGGATGAACAGCGCGTAGCTCAAGTTCTGGTTGCCGGTCACGATGTACTGCGGCGGCAGATCAAGTCGTCCGGAAAAGGCGATCGTGTAGACCGCGATCGCCAGCAATGGCGCCACGATCGCCCAGACCCAGCCGGCGATCGACCCCTTGAAGCGTTCCGCCACCTCACGGCGCAGGATCGCCTGGATCAGGTCGCGATGGTGCCACATCTGGGCGAAGGGCCTGCAGATGAAGCGGATCGTGCGCTCGACGGGGCCGAGGTTCTCGACGACGATCTGCTTGCCGTTGACGACGTTCACCGACGGCATGAACCGCGCTTCTCCTCGTTGGATCCCGTGGTGAGCCCAGTAGGGATCGAACCTACGACCACCTGATTAAAAGTCAGATGCTCTACCGCTGAGCTATGGGCTCGTTCCCGGGTCGCGTCGCGGGCCGAAACCCCGCGCGGCGCCCGTATAAGGGGCGGGGCCGTCCCGGTCAACGCGGCACGGCGAGGCGTTAGTCCTTGGCGAACTTCTTTTTGAGCCGCTCGAAGACCTTCCTGGATACGAATTGGGAGGTGTCGCCCCCCAGACGGGCAATATCCTTCACCAGCGATGACGCTATGAACTGGTGCCGGTCGGAGGCCATCAGGAAGATGGTCTCGACGTCGGGCTCCATGCGCGCGTTCATGTTGGCCATCTGGATCTCGTACTCGAAGTCCGAGACCGCACGCAGGCCGCGGATGATCACCTTGGCGCCGATCTGGCGTGCGAAATGGATCAGCAGGCCTTCGAACGGCACGATCTCGATGCGCTTGCGCTCGGCCTCGGCGAAGTCCGAGATGTCGTCCTTGAGCATCTCGACCCGCTCCTCGAGCGAGAACAGCGGGCCTTTGCCGATGTTGATTGCCGGTCCAATGATCAGCTTGTCGACCAGGCGCAGCGAGCGGCGCACCACTTCCATGTGGCCGCTGGTGATGGGATCGAACGTGCCCGGATAGACGCCGACGCGGTCCACGCCCATGAGTCCCCCTTGCTCCCTGGCCCTCTCCCAGGCCACTCGCTCCCGGGTTCGCGAGGGAGCGGCGAATTCTTAGCGACACGGCCGGTCCTTATCCACCGTTTGTTTCGGAATGGTCCTCGCCGTTGGCGTGACCATTGCCGTCGCCGTTGGCGTGACCGTTGCCGTTACCGTTCGCATCATCCTCGCCGATGCGGATCGCCGACACAACGCGCTCGCCCTCGCTGACATTGACGATGCGCACGCCACGCGTCGCTCGGCCCGCGATGCGGATTCCGTCGACCGGACAGCGGATCAGCGTTCCGCCATCGGTGACCAGCATGAGCTGGTCGCTCTCGCCCACCGGAAAGGCGGCGACGACCTGGCCGCCGTCAGGCATGCGCATCAGCTCGACGCCTTTGCCGCCGCGACCGGTGACCCGGTACTCGTAGGCCGAGGTGCGCTTGCCGAAGCCGGTCGAGGCGACGGTGAGCACGAACTCCTCCTTGGCCTTCAGTTCGTCGAAGCGCTCCTGCGACAGCGTGGTGTCGGCCGCGGCGGCTTCCTCGCCGGCTGCCGCCGCCTCCTCCTCCACGGGCTCGACAGCGTTCTCCGCGGCGTTCTCTGCCTGGCGCTGCGCGCGCGACTGGCGGAGGTAGGCGTCGCGCTCCTCGCTGGCGACGCCCTTGCCGGCGTCGACCAGCGACATCGAGATCACCTCGTCGCCGTCGGCCAGCGCAATTCCGCGCACGCCGGTCGAGTTGCGGCTGGAGAACACGCGCACCGACGAGACCTGGAAGCGCATGGCGCGGCCCTGGCGGGTCGCCAGGAGCACGTCCTGGTCTTCGGCGCAGACGCCGACGCCAACCAACCGGTCGCCGGCATCGTCGCCCTCGAACTTCATGGCGATCTTGCCGTTCTGGTTCACGTTCACGAAGTCGCTGAGCTCGTTGCGCCGCGCGCCGCCGCGAGCGGTGGCGAACATCACGTGCAGCTTCGACCAGCTTTCCTCGTCCTCGGGCAGAGGCATCACGGTGGTGATGGTCTCGCCTTCGGAGAGCGGCAGCAGGTTAACGAAAGCCTTGCCGCGGGCCTGCGGCGCACCCTGCGGCAGGCGCCAGACCTTGAGCTTGTAGACGATGCCGCGGCTGGAGAAGAACAGCATCGGCGTGTGCGTGTTGGCGACGAACAGCGAGGACACGAAATCGTCCTCGCGCGTCGCCATGCTGGCGCGGCCCTTGCCGCCGCGGCGCTGGGCGCGATAGGCCGACACCGGCACGCGCTTGACGTAGCCGCCGTGCGTCACCGTCACGACCATGTCCTCGCGCTGGATCAGGTCCTCGATGTCCTGCTCGAACTCGTTCTCGAGGATCTCGGTGCGCCGCGGAGTGGCGTACTTCTCCTTGATCTCGAGCAGCTCCTTGCTCATCAGCGCGAACAGCTTGTCGCGGTCGGCCAGCAGCTCGAGATAGCCCTCGATCTCCTTGGCGACCTCGGTCAGCTCCTCGGCGATCTTGTCGCGCTCCAGGCCGGTCAGGCGCTGCAGGCGCAGCTCGAGGATGGCGCGCGCCTGTGCTTCGGACAGCTTGTACGTGCCCTCGGGCGAGACCTCGCGGCCGGGCTCGGCGATCAGGTCGATCAGCGGCTTCACGTCGACGGCCGGCCAGTCCTTGGCCATCAAGCGCTCGCGCGCCACGTTGGGATCGGGCGAGCGGCGAATCATCTCGATCACTTCGTCGATGTTGGCGACGGCGATCGCGAGACCGACCAGGACATGGGCGCGGTCACGGGCGTGGTTGAGCTCGTACTTGATGCGCCGGGTCAGGACCTCGGTGCGGAAGCGCAGGAAAGCCTCGAGCAGCTCCTTGAGGCTCATCAGCCGCGGACGGCCGCCGTCGAGCGCCAGGGCGTTGACGCTGAAGTTCGTCTGCAGCGGCGTGAAGCGGTAGAGCTGGTTCAGCACCACGTCCGACATGGCGTCGCGCTTCAGCTCGATGACCAGCCGCACGCCGTCCTTGTCGCTCTCGTCGCGAATCTCGGAGACGCCCTCGACCTTCTTGTCGCGCACCACCTCGGCGATGCGCTCGTGCAGGCGGGCCTTGTTCTCCTGGTACGGGATCTCGGTGACGATGATCGCTTCGCGGCCGCCCGCCTTCTCCTCGATGGTCGTGCGCGCGCGCATGATCAGCGAGCCACGACCGAGCTCGAAGGCGGCGCGGATGCCGTTGCGGCCGAGGATGGTGGCGCCGGTCGGGAAATCCGGCCCGGGGACGATGTCGGTCAGCTGCTGGATCGTCAGATCGGGATCGGCGATCAGCGCCACGCAGGCGTCTATCAGCTCGCCGAGATTGTGCGGCGGGATGTTGGTCGCCATGCCGACGGCGATGCCGCCGGCGCCGTTGGCCAACAGATTCGGGAAGGCGGCCGGCAGGACGGTCGGCTCCTGCTCGCGCTCGTCGTAGTTCGGCTGGAACTCGACGGTATCCTTGTTGATATCTTCGAGCAGCGTCTCGGCGACGGTCGCCAGGCGCGCCTCGGTGTATCGCATGGCCGCCGGCGGATCGCCGTCCATCGAACCGAAGTTGCCCTGCCCCGAGATCAGCGGCAGGCGCATCGAGAAGTCCTGCGCCATGCGCACCATGGCATCGTAGATCGCCGAGTCGCCGTGCGGGTGATACTTGCCCATCACGTCGCCGACGATGCGCGCGGACTTGCGGAAGGGGCGCGACGAGTCGTAGCCGCCTTCCTTCATGGCGTAGAGAATTCGCCGCTGCACCGGTTTCAAGCCATCGCGCGCATCAGGCAGTGCGCGCGCCACGATCACGCTCATCGCGTAATCGAGGTAGGAGCGTTTCATCTCCTCTTCGATCGTGATCGGCGCGATGTCGTGCGGCGGCTGCGGCGGTTGTTCGGGCGCGCCGGGGGGCGGCGGCGCCGGCGGGAGGGTCGTATCGTCGCTCAACGGAAACCTGGGTTTTTGGCTCGTTTTGTGGCCCCGCCGAGAGGTTCGGCGAAGCATTTCGCAACCTAGCAGTTGGGCCCTGGAATACCAACAGAAATCGCGCCCGCGACACCGTTGCAAGTGCCTGATTTTATTGGGTAAATTTGCCGCAGAATTCGTCTCTGGAAAGGCCTGTTTTGCCCCTGACCAAGCCCTCCGTGGCGGTCTTCGATTTCGGCGGTGTGCTGATCGACTGGAACCCCCGCCATCTCTACCGACAGCTGATTTCCGCTCCCGCGGAGATGGAGCAATTCCTGGCCGAGGTGACCACGCGCGAGTGGCATCAGGTGCAGGATCATGGCGGCGATCCAGCCGAGGCGACACGGCGCCTGCAGGCCCTGCATCCCGACAAGCATGAGCTGATCGGCGCCTTTTACGGCCGCTTCGACGAGATGAGCGCGGTCGCCTTTCCCGAGATGGCGGCCCTGGTCGAACGCCTGCACGGTGCAGGCACGAAGCTCTACCTGCTCTCGAACGCGCCCAACCTGCTCGATCCGTGGCTGCGCGGTCCGGCACGGCAGCGCCATCCATTCCTCGGCCTGTTCTCGGACTACGTCGTCTCCGGGCTGGTCGGCCATTCCAAGCCCGACGCGGCGATCTATGAGCTCATCTGCCGGACCGGCGGCTTCGAACCCGGCAGTGCGGTGTTCATCGACGATGTCATGGCGAACGTCGAAGGCGCACAGGCGATCGGCATGCATGCCGTCCATCATCGCTCCCCAGCCGAGACGATCCGCGCCCTGCAGGCGCTCGGCCTGTCAGCGTGAAGGGGCCTGCATGAAGCTCCCGGGGAGCCTCGCGGACCTGCCGCAGCCTCTCTACTTCTTCGACGGCTATTGCGTGCTGTGCAGCGGCTTCGTGCAGTTCTGCTTCAGGCATGATGGCGACGGCACGTTGAAATTCGCCTCGGCGCAGTCGCCGCTCGGTGTCCGTTTGCTCAAGACCCTCGGCCTGCCGACGGAGACGCTCGATCGCACGATCCTGCTGGTCGAAGGAGACGAGGTCTTCAGCCAGTCGACGGCCGTGCTGCGCTCCCTGCGCCATCTGAGCGGCTGGCCGCGCTGGCTGGTGCCGCTGCGCTGGGTGCCGCGCGCCCTCCGCGATCCGATCTACGACCTGATCGCGCGCAATCGCTACAAATGGTTCGGCCGGCGTTCGACCTGCTTCGTGCCGACGTCGCGGACGCGCGACCGCTTCATCGATCTGTGAGCCAGCCGCGATAGCGCACCAGCCGGCCGATCCCCGGCAGGCCGATCTCGACATCGAAGCGGAATTTGCCGCCGGCCCCGGTCTCGAATGCCTTGATGCGCGGCCAGCACCAACGCGGCAGCGGGATACCGACGCATCGCGCACCGGTCATGACGAGGTCGACACGCCCCCTCTCGACCGGCAAATCGAGATCGAAGGCGAGCGGGCCGAACTGCTCGACGACGGCACCGCGCTTCCCGCGCACGCCGATATACTGGCGCGAGCGCATCACACGGCGGCCGATGCGGCGCGTCCAGATCTCGCCCGAGCCGCTCATGGTGAACTCGACACTGATCGGCGTTTCGCTCTCGGCGGCCGGGAACTGGAACAACCGCGAGATCAGGCGGCCAACCCATGTCTCGGCGGGATCGCAGATGCATTTGCCCTTCCAGGTCGAGGCGCCGCTGTCA
>Ga0068856_100007763_pt1 | contig 10479 bp, 8 predicted proteins | sample KBSCornC62_FD_66595 | JGI IMG/M metagenome (GOLD analysis project Ga0068856, IMG submission 66595) | Corn rhizosphere microbial communities from Kellogg Biological Station, Michigan, USA - KBS Corn C6-2 | ecosystem: Host-associated > Plants > Roots > Rhizosphere > Soil ... | reverse complement strand
ACCGACGGAGAATCAAGTGACGGCGATCCTGATTACATTGGAAGACAGATCATGTCGCTCAGAACAGACGATGGCCAGGTCCTTCTGTTCAATTGCCACATCTCGTCGCAACGAAAGCGGAAGGTGGAATATCCGGCCGATGAATCAGATTTACCTGACGCATTCGCGCGTACTCTGTTCCATATTTCAAGCCCTTTGCCGGGAAACTTCCTTGCCGCGGCTGCTCAGCTTGGTGTTCAGACTGTGGATAACTCTCGCGGTTTTGTCTTCAACGGCGATCCCTCATCCATCGTACAGTTCTACGAGATCGGCACCAGCCTAACGGGAATGACTCCTTATCGATGGATGGACGATAGAACTGAGTCTGAATCGGCATGACGTCCCCGCGCAAATCAGCTTCGCCCGAACTGACAGTCAACCACGTGTTGCTGCCAAAACAGGGGCATAGTCTCGCTGAGTGTGAAGATGCCTTTGCTTGTAATCCAACCACAATGCGATTTGCAGTTGCTGACGGCGCGACAGAATCGTTTGACGCCGCAAACTGGGCCCAACGGTTGGCAACGAAGTGGGTCGACGCAAGCGACTTATTAAGCGCAGAAGATTTCTGGACCTGGTTGAAGAATGAAGGTCAGGCTCACAATGATTCGTGGGACCGACTCGACCTTCCCTGGTATTCCATGGAGAAAAGACGCGCGGGATCGTTTGCCGCATTCGTAGGCGTCGAAATTCAACGCGATAAGTCCTGGCACGCCTTAGCGCTCGGAGACTCATGTCTTTTGCATTGCCGATCCAGCGATGTACTGATGATGTTTCCTGTTTCTGGTTCCATCAATTTTGGATCTGCGCCTGTGCTGGCGCCATCGTGTACTGAATTAAACGCACACGCGCGATCGGCGATTACACTTCAATCCGGAGACCTCGTTGAAGGTGACAGACTTCTCCTGCTAAGTGACGCCATAGCCGCCTGGTGCATCAGACTGAGCGAGCAACAGGACTACAAAAGAATGTCCGACTTTGAGGACTTACTGGGAGATGAGACGGCGATATCAGGTTTTCTGGAACTGGAACGCTCAGAAGGGCGACTAAAAGATGATGATGTTGCTATAGTCTGTATTGAAGTCTAGAGGACGTTAAGTAGTGCAAGCGTCATATTCAACAACCTCGCCGATGCCTCAGAACTGGCCCTCAGCACGACAGTTCACCGAAGCAATTCAGTGTCCTACGGTATGTTTTCCAAGCTATGAATTGAAAAACACGTTGCCGGCAATTGACCGTCTGGGAATGCCTCTCGTTACGTCCGGCCAGTTCGCATTTGTCTACAAACTGAACTCCCTCCACTCTCAGAATAGCTACGCCGTTCGCTGTTTTCGAGGTTATCTGGGTGACCGCGATCAAAGGTATCGCGCAATTCAACGACATCTGGGAGATCGTCCGATATCACTTCTTTCCGATTTCACGTATTCCCCAGAGGGAATCCTCGTTGCCGGCAGGCGCTACCCGATTCTGTACATGAAGTGGATCGAAGGACCAACACTCGATCTTTACGTCGATGAAATGATTGACCGTAAAGACGTGCTGCTCCATCTATCGCAGGAATGGTTAAAGCTGATGGCCGCACTCCGCGAATCAGGAGTCGCACATGGTGATCTCCAACACGGAAATATCATCGTGGAACACGGTGCGCTCCGTTTGGTAGATCACGACGGAATTTTTGTTCCTGAGATGAGTGGCTGGTCCTCCAGCGAAGTTGGACACCAACACTATCAACATCCACTGAGAGGCGCACAACACTTTGATCCTGATCTCGATAACTTCTCGTCAATCGTGATCTACTTAACGTTCATTTCGTTGATGGAACAACCGAGTCTTTGGAAAGAGCATCACGATGAGAATCTTCTGTTCACTAAGTCAGACTTTGTGAATCCGGCAGCTTCGCCTCTATTTGCAAAGATCAAAGAAATTGGCCCGGAACACCGGCAGCTTGCGGAAGTACTTGAAAAGGCGGCAACAGGTAAGCCGGATAATGTTCCAAGTCTTTTGGATCTAGTCGCAGTAAAGTCAACTCTTCCGTCCTGGATGTCGTCTGTCGAACTGGAGAGTCAGGCAAAGACCCGGGAGATAAAGGTCGATCCCGAGTTGAGACGCGATCATCCCAGATGGATTAAAAAGAAGAACCAGCCCTCATCATCAGTGCCGTCGTCGCCTACATCTTCAACGGTCACGACTATCTTTGGCGCACCTGTAACACCACCACCGCCATATGGATTGGCCGGAATAACCGATCCGAAGGCAATCTGGAAGAACACACCGAAATATGCGCGAGAAATGTTGGGTAAGACATTTCTGTGGTGGTATTGGGGAATCTATCTTTTCCTGAAGATATTCGGACTCGATCTGATCCCGGCCTTTTTCTTCGCCGTAGTCAGCGTATTGTTGTTTTGTTTCACGTTGGGATTTGTGAAAGCGAGAGAGTTAGCGCGCAAGGCTGGGGCATCCGGTGCAAAGAACTTACCTGTCGGATCAGTGTCTGGACCAGCGTTACCAATTACAAAGCACCGCGCACCGGTGAGTATCACGTCGGTGGACCCAATAATCGGCAACACTGCGCTGAATATTTATCATTTGACTAACTGTGAATGGGTGAGTCGAATCGTGAATAAGAATCGAGTGACGTTCAGGTCAGCATTGGAAGCGGCGTCTGCGGGTTACAAGCCATGCAGAATCTGCTCGCCGAACTAGGAAGATTGTCCGACGAACTTTAGTTTGTCGAGGGTCGGGTTAAGGGCCGCTTGCATATGTGGAACCCTGAAATCGACGCACGACAAACTAAAGTTCGTCGGACATTTGCTAGAGCTTCAACGTCTGACGTTCCTCAAAAAACGTCGTCCAGGGATCGCCCTTTTTCGTCAACAGTTCAGGAACATTTCTGATCGTGAAGTCGGGAATCTTCACGCCTTGTTGGATCTGTTTCCAGGTTAACGGCATGGACACTGTAGCTTTCGGTTTGGCACGTGCGGTGAACACAGATGCCAGGCTCTTCCCACGGGCGTTCTGCATCCAATCTACATAGACCTGGGTACTCTTACGCTTCGCAATCGTTCGCTCTACCGTTGCGATCTTCGGCGCTCGATGGGCAATTTCACCTGCAAATAACCTCGAGAATTCTGCAACTCTGTCGTAGCCGTTTGCAGGTTTCAGGGGCACGTAGATGTGAATCCCAGAGGAGCCGGACGTCTTTGGAAACGCTCGTAAGCCAATCTCATCGGCAACCTCCTTAACGACTAAAGCAACGTCTAATACGTTTTGCCACGGAGCTGACTTTGGGTCGAGATCGATCGCAATCCAATCAGGCTTGTCGAGATGCTTGATTGTGGAATGCCACTGGTGTTGCTCGATGGTTCCAAGGTTCACGAAATGGAGAAGTGATCCGACTGTTGAATAGACGGCATAATCGAGTGTCCGACCTTCCTGGTTAACCAATCGCGCAGTTTTAATGAAGGATGGAGCACTTTCGAGATCCTGCTGGAAAAACATTGGTGCAGCGATGCCGCGAGGGTAGCGCTGAAGAATCGCAGGGCGATCCTTCAGAAACGGCATGATGTAATCGGCAACTTTGAGATAAAAGCAGAGCAGATCAAATTTGGTGAGTTTCTCCTCGGGCCAATAGATACGGTCAAGGCTGGTCACTGATACTTCCTCACGTCCGACGCGAACTATCAAGTCGCCTTTCGGCCGTACGAGCGAGAGAAACTCAGCGATCGAGACTACGGTTCCCGTTTTCTTTTTCGTCACCTTTACAGCGCGTTTCATATCGTGAATCGTAAATCGTAATTCGTGAATCGTAAAACCTGGCCTTCCGTCTTTTAGCTTGGCTACAAGCGAAGACAAAGCAGAGGCCAAAGACCAAGGCCAAAGATCAAAAGTTAGTTCGCAAAACTATTCGGACAACTTTATAACGCTGCCGTCATACTGTCGGCTTAGATTCTCAACATCGCCCACTCCCGCCCCATCATCCTAGTTGAGGAGCCTAGTCATGAAAGTTAACAACACGCGTCATCGGAATGCACTGAAACTTTTCTTCGCGGCTGTGATTATATTCTTAGCACTTTCCAGTTCCTTTTCTACCACCTTTAGCTCCGCGCCGCAGGCAACAACATACGAGCTTGACTCAAAGATGGGTAAGTTCATTGCTCATGCGTTTGCGGGCGGACTCTTTTGGTTCAAGGGACACGATCACTATCTTGCGGCTCGTGACTTCTCGGGTGAAGTTCAAATAACGTCCGGCACCATTACGCCTGCTTCACTGCGACTGGTTGTAAAAACCGGGTCGCTCGAGGAAACGGGCAGCGTATTCACGGATGCACAGAAGAAGATCATCAACAAGGAGGTCCATGACATCGTCCTGCTTCCTGACAAGTATCCCGAGATTGTTTTTCAAAGCACGAGCGTTACTTCAAAACCGGCAGGTGCTGGTCAATACGACGTGAGAATTGTTGGCAACTTAACTCTGCTTGGAGTAACCCGGCAGGAAACGATACCGGTGAAGGTTTCGTTAACTAATAACGATCTTCAGGCAGTTGGTCAGTTCAGCATTGATCGGGGAGACTACAAAGTGAAAGCAACATCAGCCTTTCACGGGTTGGTAAGAGTTCAAGACAAGGTGAGGTTTGAGTTTGATATCGTGGGGCACAGGAAATGAATAGAAAAAAGAATAGGACCTATATGACCTATCGGACCTATTAACCAATGACTACTAGCTATTAACAACAGCATTTGGCTGAGTTGGCGCTGCCTGCATGGGATCTGCATGCACGTAGTAAAGAATTCGTCCGCAGTTATCGCAAGTAATAACTTCCTCACCTCGGCGAATCTCTGCCATCACTTGTGGTCTAAGTGACATGAAACAGGCCGTGCACGATCGATTCCGAGCTTCCGCCACCGCAACACCATCTCGAATGCGAGCACTTATACGACTGTAAAGCGAACTCATCGCTTTTGGTAACGCGGCAGCCACCTTTTCACGTTCAGCTCGCGCGGCAGTCAGTTGCTCAGACTGGTTGCGCGTTTCGTCGTCAAATAACTTCAACCTCGCCTCACGGTCGGAATTTAGACTAGCGATCTCGTCAGCCCGCTCTTTGAGCGCGCCCTCCGTCTGTTCTAACGCTTCCATTGTCTCCAGGATCTGAGTCTCGAGAGTTGAGATCTGCTTACGTGCCGCGTCCGCTTCCCTAATGGCTGCTGTGTATTCGTCCTGTTTTTTGGACGACATCAGGTTACGTTCGGCTCTCTCGGCTCGACCTCTTTGTTCGACGGCTTCGTTTTCGAGACGCGCGCGATTGTGTTTGGCTTCATCGCGACGGTTTTCGAGCGCCCTAATTTCAAAGGCGCGCTGATCGAACTCTGCTTCGATCTCGGCGCGCCTTTGAGGTATGGCTTCTAAGTCTTTGTCTAGTTTTCGTATAGTAGCGTCGAGGTTCTGTAAAGCGACTAACTGCTGCAATTCCGCTTTCACTCTTTATGCACTCCTCAAAAGATCAGGACTAAATATGACGTTTCTCATCGTTTTGGATCATCACACAACAACAGTGGTTGGCGCAAGCGGATGCTGGAGTGAGAGCGGGCGGCGGTTGGGAGAGGCCGTGTTTTGAGGGTTCGAGAAGGGGATTTACCAAGTCATTTTCCATATGTCATTTGACATTTTTCAGTTGCCGTTTGGCGTCCTTCACCCAATGCCAATTTTTTAACTTCTCAAATGGCAACCGAAAAATGTGAAATGATATATGGAAAATGACTTGGTAAATCCCCTTCATCTGCAAGCCTGTTTAGATCGGGCCCGTGGTGCTCCGGATCACGCGGACCCTTGGGATCTTTACACGAGGCACTTGTATGTCGATCGAAGGAATTGTCGGCAGATCGATTCTCGGCATCGCTATGTTGATTTCCGGGATGCTCCCCAGTTCAACTCTTGGAATCACAATCCGGCGTCCAATTTGCGGGCGAGTCATAATCCCACCTGATCTTCCTCCCTCGGTCGGCAGAACTCGCAACGTTTGCTGGCTCTTGTTTCGGATGATGGTGAGCGTAACTTCGCCATCCTTTTTCCGATTAATTGCACGTGAGATGTCACCGCTCGCGTCGACGGTTTCACCATCTACAGCCGTGATAACATCTCCCGCTCTTAAGCCGGCTTTGGCAGCAGGACCATCGTCAGACACGTTGGTCACTAAAACGCCGCGACCACCAGTCACACCGAAATAATCGGCAAGTTGTTTGGTAAGCTCTGTAGTGCTGATTCCGATTCGGCGGCTACCGGCGAGCGCAAACACCCATGGACCATCGTTCGTAAGTGCGGGCCCTTCCCATTCCCAGTTGCCGGGATTATCGCGTAAGAATCCGCGGAAATTGTTTTCAGCTCGTCGCCCCATGGTCGCATTCAATTCCTGCTCTGATCCTGCCCTGCTGATCGTGACTCGAACGCTTTGGTCAGGCGCAATCTCAGAGACGACGCGGTTCAGCTTACGTACACTCGTAACATTGTCACCGTCGATTCGAAGGATAACGTCATCCTTTTGCAATCCGGCTTTCTCGGCGGGACTGTCCTTAACGATCCTGGTAACCCCAACTCCCCTGACTTGATTAAGGTGATAACGAGCCATGTTGTCCTTGTTTATGTCCTCAGCGTAGACACCAAGGAAACCATCGCCGAAAAGATTGAACGTGTTAGTAAAGCTGTCATCATCTGGACTCGGCGGCGGTGTCGCGGGTTCACCCGGCTTTCGCTGTGCCAGGGCGATTCCAGTGCAGAGAGTAATGGCAACGAGGAGACTAAGTACATGCTTAGTTTTCATAGCTGAATCCCTCCGGAAGAGTTTTGCCCTTACACGCTGAGGTTATTGGGTCGGTTCCAAAAGTTTTCGGAGCGGTGATTTTTGACCACGAAGACACGAAGACACCAAAGTTTAATTTGTGTCTTAGTGACTTTGTGTCTTCGTGGTTAAGTTCTTGCTGATTTGGCCTGCAGTTTTTCGAAGGGATCCTCCAGGACTTCAGAGTGCTTTGTAAACTTCCTTTGGTCCGCTCAACTCCAACACCAGCTTCCCTTCATTGTGTGCCAGATCAAGATGAGCAACAGCCTCCGAGACCGCCAGGAACCGGTGCACGTCATCAGTGCCCGGGAACATTTTCAGCGCGACATCCCAGGCGGATGCGCCATCTCCCGACACGAGTTTGATTACTTGTGTCTGGCGCTCCTGAATTGCCCGAATGTAGCGATTGAACAGTTCATCATAGTCGTGCACAGGCTCGCCGTGGCCACCGTAGACAAGCGTTGGTGCGAACGAACGAATCCGCGCCAAACTGACCAAATATTCCGCAAGCGACGGAAAACGTTTGGAAGGGTCCACCGGATCCGGAGACAAAACCGGATTCGGCGTGATTCGCTTCAATACGCAATCGCCCGCAATAACAGTGCGGTCAGCTTCACGGATGAACGAACAGGATCCCGGCGTGTGGCCGGGAGTGTGCACGATTCGAAGAGTCCCCGATTCAAAAGTTAGATCCGAATCATCCCATAATGGCGAGTGCTCATTGTCTCCAAACGAATCGGCGTACTGCCGCACTCCTTCATACATGCGACGTAGTCGCGCAATCTCCGCATCGGGAACGCCGGCACGCTCGAGTAACTTTCGATGCTCTTCGTATTCAAGGCGACTGTGGCGATGTCCGGTTTCCCATTCATGAACCAGGACCTCCGCATTCTTTGCTTCGTCACGTAGTGACTTTGCGAGTCCGCAGTGATCCTCGTGAGCATGCGTCAAAACAATGCGTCGAATGTCAGAAACTCGGAAACCCGCTGCTCTTAGTCCGGAACGCAAAGCCTCAACAGCTTCTTTAGTCTTCGGACCAGTGTCGATGATGGTGATGGGATCTTCAGCAATCAGATAGACATTGACGGGTCCAATGTAAAAGGGAGTAGGAACGGAGATCGGTATGATTCGCATCTTGAAAGTTGGAGACCCTGCAGTTTAAAGAACAAGTAAGGAAGGGTGGTTTACCCCCGCTGTTTCCCCAGCATTATGATCGGGATCAAGCGGGGGTAAACCACCCTTCCTTACTGCGCTTAACTCAGAGGTCTGAGATCAATAAACGTATCGATTAGCAGCAATCATTTCATCGGCGATTCGTTGACGTGCCGCAATCGTATTCATCGGCTGCAGCTTCGTGAACCGTCTTAGAGCCGCTAACAACGTCCGCAGCTCATCACCTTCAGACATCCCAGCCAGCGTGTTCTTCGCACGAGCTTCGATGCGTTCAACCGCGTCGTTACAGAAGACTCGTGTCATATCGAGATAGCGTTCCGCAGCGGCTTCACCTTGCGATGAAACCAACTTCCGTGCACGAAGGATTGCAGTCTCCATCGCATACGAATCCATGATGACATCTGCAATGCCCATCAGGACCTCCTGCTGATCGGCAAGCTTCATCATGTATTTTTGCGCCGCGGTTCCCAAAGTCATCAAAGCAACCTTCTTCGCGTTCTGCGCGAGCTTCTGTTCGGCGGCGAGCACCGTGTCGTCATCATCGAAACTACCAATCTGCGGCGACAACACTTCGTCCATCAATGCCTGTGCAGCGGGCAGCAATGCCAACCGGCCACTCATCGCGCTCTTCATCAGTCGTCCTGGAATCAACATGCGATTGATTTCATTGGTTCCTTCGAAGATGCGGTTGATTCTCGAGTCGCGGTACGCGCGCTCCGCCGGATAGTCAGCCGAATATCCGTAACCACCAAAGATCTGAACCATCTCATCCGCGACGAAGTCACAGTATTCCGAGAGCGCTACTTTGATGATCGAACACTCGGCCGCATATTCCTCGATCGCGCGGAGTCGCGCATCCATGTCTTTCGAATCCACGGCGCCAATCCCGGCCTCGATCATCCCGAGCGTGCGATAGACCATCGACTCGCCAACCCAAGTCCGAATCGCCTGCTCTGCAAGTTTGGCTTTGATTGCACCAAACGATGAGATCGACTTTCCAAACTGTTGCCGCTCATTTGCATAACGCACCGACTCCTGCACCATTAACTTCATGCCGCCGGAACACATCGCCCCGAGTTTGAAGCGACCTATGTTGAGAATGTTGAAAGCGATCTTATGTCCCTTGCCAATTTCACCGAGAAGATTCTCAACTGGAGTTCGTACATCCGAAAGCACAAGCGCGGTCGTCGACGATCCCTTGATACCCATCTTGTGTTCTTCTGCCCCGGACGTGAGGCCCGGTTGTCGCTCAACTATGAAGGAACTGAACTTGTCGCCATCGAGTTTTGCAAACACGATAAAGATGTCAGCGAAACCACCATTGGTGATCCACATCTTCTCGCCATTCAGAATGTACTCCTTGCCGTCTTCACTGAGTCGTGCTGTCGCTTTGCCCGCCATTGCGTCCGAGCCGGCGCCCGCCTCCGTCAATGCGTAAGCCGTGATCAATTCGCCGGCAGCAATCTTGGGCAGGTACTTCTGCTTTGCTTGTTCGGTGGCGAAATAGACGATCGGCAACAAACCGATTCCGCTCTCGGCGCCCAGAGTTGTCGCAAACGAGGCTGACCTTCCGATGTTCTCGCCAACGAGTGCGCCGCTCGTTTGATCGAGACCGAGACCGCCGTACTCTTCGGGAATGTTTGCGCCGATCAATCCCAACTCGGCAGCCTTGCCGATCAGTTCCCGCGAAAGTTTCCAATTGTGTTTCTCGAGTTCGTCCGTTTGAGGGTTCACTTCATTGTCAACAAACTGGCGCGTGGTATCGGCAATCATCCGATGTTCTTCAGTGAAATCCTCAGGCGTGAAGATCTCTTCAGGTGTGCGTTCTTCGATTAAGAATGAACCACCTTTGATGAGTTGTTTTTGTTCGGCTATTGCTGACATAAGAGTCATCTCCTAACGACTATTCTGAAACTTGTGCTTTGATCTCGTCCGGCATCAAGGGCCGAATCTCCGGATAAGCTTCCAGGATCCTCATTAAGTCCAGCTCATCCTTCTTGCGCTTACTTGCACGACGTTTGGTGTCACTCCATGCCCAGGTCTTCCCGCGAACAACATCGCGCAAAGAAGCTACCGGAACTCGTTGTCCCAAAACCTCAAAGTCTTCTGACGTGCTTAGAAACTCCTGATACCTGGGATCCAACGTTAATTGAATACGTAGATCGCTTCCTGGCATTCTCGCGTTTAGGGAATGCGGAAACTCCTCTACCGCAAACCCGGCAGTAACCAATTCGTTTCGGATGTCTGGTAGTTCAGACGACACCACCACAACGTCCGCATCGAGTGTATAAACTGGCTCGACGTAACAGTTCACGGCGAGGCCCCCGATCAAACACCACGCGCCATGTTGATTCAGGATTTTGACGAGCGCTTGGAAATCACTGCTTCCGCCGTTCGTCACCGATTCAAATATTTCTGACTCGGTCATAAGGTTCGTCTC
>Ga0068856_100007758_pt1 | contig 10481 bp, 9 predicted proteins | sample KBSCornC62_FD_66595 | JGI IMG/M metagenome (GOLD analysis project Ga0068856, IMG submission 66595) | Corn rhizosphere microbial communities from Kellogg Biological Station, Michigan, USA - KBS Corn C6-2 | ecosystem: Host-associated > Plants > Roots > Rhizosphere > Soil ... | reverse complement strand
GTCCTGCGGACGGTCCCCCTCCCCGTGCCGGGGAGGAGCTTTACCTCGCCGATCCCGAACGCGCGCTCGCGGTCGCCTACGCACCCGCGGATAAGCGCCCGGCCCTCGCCGCCATCTTCGCCCTCGACGAACGCTTCGGCGCGATCGTCTCCTCGACCAGCGAGCCGATGATCGGCCTCATGCGCCTCGCCTGGTGGCGTGAGGCGCTGGAAAAGCTCGACCGCGATCCCGCCCCGGCCGAGCCGCTTCTTGGGCTGATCGCGGGCGCCATACTTCCCCGTGGCGTAACCGGCGCGGCGCTGTCCGCGATCGAGGATGGCTGGGCGGCGCTGATCGACGGCGAACCCGATGCTGACGCGATCGCACGCCACGGCCGCGCGCGCGGCGGCAACCTTTTCTCCACCGCAGCTACCTTGCTGCGTACGGACGATCCCCGATTGGCGATGGCGGGCGAGGTCTGGGCGCTGACCGACCTGGGCTTCCGCCATTCCAACCGGGAGGTGCGGGAAAACGCGCTGGCACGGGCGCGGGCGCTCGCGGCCGGCCTTCCTGCCGGGCGCTGGCCGCCTGCCGCCCGCCCGCTTGCCGCCCTCTTCGTACTCGCGCGCAAGGACGCGCATGCCGGCCATCGCACGCAGGCGCGCCCGGATCGGTTGCTACGGATGCTGGCGCTTCGCCTGACGGGACGTTAGCCTGCGCTCAAACAGGGGCGGAGACGGGGCGATGTGGCGATATTGGGTGGGTGCGCTGGCGGCTTTGGTGCTGGCGGTGGGCGGCATTTCCTATTGGCGCAGCACGGCGGCGGCAAAGCATCAGCTGCCCGCCGCGCCCCGGGCAGCCGCCACGTCCGACGAAGCCACCGATATCGATACGCCGCCCCAGCCGCCCGCGGCCGATGACAAGACGCGGGAGGAGAAACGCTTCTCCCGCGCGGATCACGACAAGAACGGCATCATCAGCCGCGACGAATTTCTCGCCGCGCGCCGCCGCAACTTCGCCAAGCTCGATGTCAACAATGACGGCAAGCTGAGCTTCGACGAATATGCCGCCAAGGCCGAGGACAAGTTCGCCAAGGCCGACGCGGATCATTCGGGCGGGCTGAACCCCGCCGAATTCGCCACAACCAAGGTCGAGCGCAAGACGAAGCCCGGCTGCTCCTGTCAGAAGCAGAAGAGCGACGACAGCGACAACTGATCCGGCTTAGGAAAGCGCTTTCGCGGCGGTCCTCCGGCTGCCGCGCATGAACCCGCCGAGCAGGCCGAAACCCGCGACCATCGTCAGCCAGCTGGCAGGCTCGGGCACCGCATCGACCCGCGCGTCGTTCGGGTTGCCAAGATGGACAGGTGCGGCAAACAACGTGCCGATCGAATTCTGTGTGTAACCGACACCCGGCGTCGCCTGGTACAATTCATACTGCGTCGCGCTGTCGGAGAAGAGGTTATATTCGTGGGCGGCGCTGGTGAAGAGCAGCCCCCAATAGCTCACCGACGGCTGGCCCGGATAATAGACATTGTCGTAGATGAACCAGCCATCCGCGCTGTAATGCGCATTGGGCTGATCGGGATTGGCGGTGAGGCCGGTGACGACGTCGCCCGAAACATCGCCCGAAATGCCGGTCACGTCATAGCCGCCGACGCTGTTGAGCACGTCGCTGGTGGTGACGGTCAGATCGGCAGCGAGCGGAGCCGCGCCGTTGCTGACATAATGGAGCATGAAATTCGCCGCCTGGGCCGAACCCGGCAGAGCGACCACGGCCATCGCGGCCAACGCAAAACCAAAACGCTTCACAACCCGCCCCCTCGAATCATCAAAGCCAAGTTAATCCGGCATGTTACGCAAAGGTTACTAACGAAGAACGACCCATGTTCTTGTCAATTATTTAACAGAATCCGCACGGTCGGAACATTCACCCTTCGGTCAGGGCATTCCTATCTAACGGTCAGGTGCGGGTTTACGCTGATGTAACCAAATCGGACTATTCCCGGAGGGATGACGGCACGCCGCGCAAAATCCAGCCGAAGCCTGATCGGCGCCCAGATCGTGGGGGCGCTGCTCGTCTTCCTGTGGATCGCGCTGGCGCCGCCGGCCGAAGGGAATATGCTGCTGATTCCGGTCGCGCGCCAATCGGAGGCGCAGATCGTCGCGCTGGCGCTCGAGCAAGGCGCTTCGCTGGTCCAGCGCGGACCGATAAAGTCCTCGGTGATCGTCTATGGGAAACGCGACAGCCTGTTCGTGCCGTTGGCGCGCGCGGGCGTGCTGATGGTGGCGGGCGGCGCGGTCGGCTGCCGTGCGGGCAGGCAATCGGCATGAGCGTCGGCGAACTCGATATATTGCGCCAGCGGGGCGTGCGCATCCTCGTCGCGGGCGGATGGGCGAGCGCGCTCGCGCTGGTGGCGGTGGGCAAGACCGTCGGCGCGCCCACCACCGGGGTCGCCTTCCTGCTGGCGGCGATGGTCAATGCGCTACCGACCTTCATGGCAATCAAGGGCCGCGCGGACGAGCAGGCGCGTTTGTGCGTCGGCACGCTCGCGGCGATCCATCCCGCGCTCGGCGTCTTCCTGCTGCAGAATCATCCCTGGCAGATGGACGCGCACATGTTCTTCTTCGTCGGGCTGGGCGCGCTCACCGTGCTGTGCGACTGGCGGCCGATCCTGCTCGCCTCCGCGCTGATCGCCGCGCACCATCTGGTGCTGGACGAGGTAACGCCCCGATTGGTCTTTTCGGGCGAGGGCGATCTGGGGCGCGTGCTCGTCCATGCGGTGGCAGTCGTGCTCGAAGCGGCCGTCCTGATCTATCTCGCCGAATCGCAGCGCCGGCTGTTGCTTCGCCAGCACGAAGCGCGCCTCGAAAGCGATCGCGCCAAGGACCGGGCGGAAGAGGATCGCGCTCGTGCCGAGGCCGCGCATAGGGCCGCCCAGGTGGCGGGCGAGCGCGAATCCGACGAACGCGAACGGCGCGAGAAACTGGAACGCGAGATGGCGGAACGCCGCCGCGCCGAGCTGTTCGCGCTGGCCGACGGTTTCCAGACTTCGATCGCCGACATCGTCGGGGCGGTGGGCAAGGCGTCGGCGCAACTCGACGAATCCGCGCAATTGCTGGATTCGATCGTGCGTGGCGCCAATCGCAAGACCAGCGCGACCGCGGCGAGCGCGACATCGTCGTCGGAAAATACCAGCTTGCTGGTCGATCGCCTGCGCGACCTGACCGGATCGATCGGCTCGATCGCCGCCAATGTCGACGAGCAGGCGCAGTTGAGCGGATCGGCGCGCGACGTGTCGGCCTCGTGCCGCGACGCGGTCGACGCGCTTGCCGGCCATACCGGCGCGATCGGCGGCTTCGCGGATTCGATCCAGGACATTGCCGGCCAGACCAATCTGCTGTCGCTCAACGCCACGATCGAGGCGGCGCGTGCGGGCGAGGCGGGGCGCGGCTTCGCGGTGGTGGCGCAGGAGGTGAAGCAGCTCGCCAGCCAGGCGACGCGCGCGACCGACCAGATCCGCGCGCTCGCGGGTGAATCCCAGTCGCACGCGGACGGCGCCAAGGGCGCGCTGACGCATATCTCGACCATGGTGAAGGATCTCGCCGCCGCGGCGCAGGCGATACGCGGTCAGGTCGAGCATCAGCGCCAGACCGCGGCCGCGATCGAGGAGGCCGCGCGCGAGACCGCCGCGGGCGCGATCGAAATGGCGCGCGAGGTGCATGCCATGGGGCAGGCCGTGGGCGAGACCGAGGCGCTTTCGGGCGAGGTTTCGGCTGCCGCGGCGAGCTTGTCTCACACCGCGCAGGCGCTGGCATCCGCCACCGATCGCTTCATTCGCGAACTTAAGGCGGCCTGAGCCCGCCCTTCACCTTGCGGTGCACCGCACAATCTCTACATGCGGAAGGGATATTGCGCCGAAGCGGCGCGTCTTGCGGGTCTGACAGGCCCGCCAACAATCGGAATTTGAGTGACGACCCCAGGAAAAGAATTGCTGTTCCTTGCGCTCGGGGGCTCGGGCGAGATCGGCATGAACGTGAATCTCTACGGCTGCGACGGCAAATGGGTGATGGTCGACCTCGGTCTGACCTTCGCCGATCCGGCCTATCCCGGCATCGACCTGATCTTGCCCGACTTGGATTTCATCGAGCAGCAGCGCGAAAACCTGCTCGGTATCGTGCTGACCCACGGCCATGAGGATCATATCGGCGCGATCCCATATCTCGCCGCCGATCTCGGCGTGCCGCTCTATGCGACGCCGTTCACCGCCGGCCTGATCAAGGGCAAGCTCGAGGAAGAGGGGCTGACCGAGCAGGTCGAGCTCAACATCGTCGAGCGCGAGGGCAGCGTCGCGCTCGGACCGTTCAATTTCACCTATGTCCCGCTGGCTCATTCGATCCCCGAGGGCAATGCGCTGCTGATCGAGACGCCCTATGGCAACATCTTCCATACCGGCGACTGGAAGCTGGACGAAGAGCCGTTGCTCGGCACACCGTCCACCGCGGCGGAGCTGACCGAGATTGGCGACAAGGGGGTGCTTGCGCTGGTCTGCGATTCCACCAACGTCTTCAACGACAGCGCTTCGGGCTCCGAAGCCGCGGTGCGCGAAGGTCTCGACGGCGTGATCAAGGAGGTCAAGGGCCGTGTGGTCGTGACCACCTTTGCGTCCAACGCCGCGCGCCTGCAGACCCTGGGCGAGGTCGCGCGCGATTGCGGGCGCCAGCTCTGCGTCGCGGGCCGTTCGCTCGACCGCATCGTGCGCGTCGCCAAGAGCGTCGGTTATCTCGAGGATTTCCCGCCCGTCATCGATTTCGACGAGGCGATGCGGCTGCCGCCGCGCGACGTGATGATCATCGCGACCGGCGGGCAGGGCGAAGCGCGCGCGGCCCTCGCGCGGATCGCGTTCGACAGCCACCCGATCAAGCTGAGCGAAGGCGACACGGTCGTCTTCTCGTCCAAGCAGATTCCCGGCAACGAGATGGCGATCGGCCGCATCCAGAATGCGCTCGCGACCAAGGGCGTGGTGATGATCACCGACCGCCAGGCGCACGTCCACGTCTCGGGTCACCCGGGCCGGCCCGAGCTTGAGCTCATGTACAAATGGATAAGGCCGGAGATCATCCTGCCCGTCCACGGCGAGATGCGGCATATGGCCGAACAGGAGCGGTTCGCGTTGTCGCAGGGCGTTCCCAAGGGCATCGTGCAGGGGAATGGCGATTTGATCCGCCTCGCGCCCAAGGGGCCGGTCAAGATCGGCGACGAGCGCGCCGGGCGGCTGATCCTCGATGGCGACGTGATCCTGCCGGCCGATGGCTCGACCATGAACGAGCGCCGCAAAATCTCGATCCATGGCCTGATCGCGGTGACGGTCGCGCTCGACGCACGCGGCAAGCTGCGCGGCGAACCCGCGATCGCTCTGCAGGGCGTGCCGGTCGAGGAAGACAAGGAAGACTTCATCGAGGAGGCCTGCGAGGCCGCCGCCCAGGCGGTCGATACGCGCAAGGAGGAAGCCGCGATGCGTGAGGCGATCCGGCTCGCCGTACGCCGCACCGCGACGAGCTGGACGGGTAAAAAACCTGTGGTCGAAGTTTCGGTGATCCGCGTCTAAGAGCGACTCATGCGCTGGACCTCGATCGCCGCCATCTACTTCCTGTTCTGGGCCTTCAGCTTCTTTCTCGTGTTGCCCTTCAGGCTCCAGCGCGAAGGCGAGGACCGGTTCATTCCCGGCCAGTCGCGCGGCGCGCCGCCCCTGTTCAGCTTCGCTCGGACCGCGAAATGGACCACCGTCGTCTCGGTGGTGACCTTCGGCCTCTACTACGCCAATTACGTCTACAATTGGGTGCCGGTGGAGACGTTCGACTTCGTCCACCACCCGGGCTGAGCAACCTCACCCCAGGATCACTTCGCCCGCCGGGCAGGAGAGGCGCATGCGGATCGCAGGCGCAGTGACGTGTCGTATCGTAACGGGAAGCGCCAGGTTGCGCAGCGCTTTCTGAAGCCGTGCGGGATGCGCCTCCTGGAGGGTCAGGCTGCGCAATGTGCAGCCGCCGGGAGACGTCCTCGAAGGGTGCAGGGCCGGGTCTGCCCATTGAATGAAGAAGGGCGCCAACGGATCGTCGAAATGCGCGATTTCGAACCCTTGCCAGTGCAGTGTCGAACCATCCGGCATCGTGCGCGTCCCCGGTTGCGGTGGCGACAGCGCCAAGCCCGCCTTCCTCAGGGAGGACCGGAGAGCTTCTGCATCGGTGACCGTGGCCGCAAACCCGACCGGCGTCAGCTTTTTGAGCGCCCTGAGCTGGGCGACATTCTTTGACCTGACGGGCTCGGCGGGATTGGGCGCGTACAATTCAAGGTAGGTGCCATTGCCGAGCGACAGCAGCGCGTTGCGTGTGCCCGCGCCGGGATGTGTCCCTCCGATTTTCGGTCGCACGCCTGTCAGCCGCGTCAGCTCCGCGATGCCGCGATCGAGATCGTTCGTGCCGATCTGGATGTGGTCGATATGACCCGGTGCCGCGAGGGATGCGGTCGTGCCGCCCGCCAACAGGATACATGCTGCGAAAAACGCCCGAAGGATCGGGCGTGCCATTATTTCCGCAGCCGCTCGATTGCTTGGGCCAGCGCCACGTAGAGCTTGCCCGTATCCGACGACAGCATCGTGGTCGCGATCGGCGTGCCTTCGCGCGTCGCCATCACGCGGCGCAGCAGTGACTCGAAATCGTGGATGTAGCGGTGGACCTGCTCGCGGAACTCGCCGTCCTCATTGTAGCGCTGCGCGATCGCCTGCGCGTCGGCGCGGTCGAGCAATCTGACCGCGCGGCGCGTGAAGATGCCGCGGTCGCCGCGCAGATAGGCCTTCCAATCCTCGTCGCTGACCTCGTTCGAAAAGATTTTGGCGACGTCGATCGCGGTCGAGTTGAGCGCTTCGATCAGCAGGCTCGCGGTGCGCGCGAAGCTTTGGTCGTCATGCGCCTCGGTATCGGCGCGATTGGCCTCGATCCGCGCCTCGATCGCGGTCGCGGTCTCGGCGATCGCGACTATCTGACGCGTGAGCCGCTCGGCGGCGAGATGCGCGGCGTGGATCGCCTGCTCGGATGCGGTGCCGATCGCGGCAATCTCTTCCTTGCCGACATCGGCCAGCGCACTGCTCATCGCGCGCGCGGCGCTCTCGCTCATCCGCTGCGCGACGCGCGGGATCGCGCCGGTCAGTGCGTCGGTCGCCTGCTCGGCGGCGCGCGCGGCGGTATCGCGGACCTGGTTCAAGGCCTCGACCAGATGGCCCGAGGCGCCTTCGCTCAGCGAGCGCACCTCGGCATCCGCCTTGGCGAGCAATTCCTCGAGCGTGCGCGTCTGTTCGATCAGCGCGGTCAGTCGGCTGTCGGCAAGCCCGCCCGCTTCGCCCAGCGCATTGCGCTGACGCTCAAGCAGGGTTTCGGCCTCGGCCAGCCGTTCGTTTACCGTCGCGGCGGCTTCGCTCAGGCTTTCGGTACGCGCGCCCGCGGTCGCGATCGCCTGCAGGCTCTGCTCGGCATGGAGGCGGATCCGCGCCAGCGCTGCCGGGATCGTATCGGAGATGGTCGCATTGCTGGCGTCCGCCTGCGCGCGCAATTGCTCGACCCGGCCGAGCAAGGTCTCGGCGGTCTGGCTGCTGGTGCCCAGCATCCGGCCGACCGCGTCGGCATGGGTCGACAGCGCCACGATATGCTCGGCGAGGTCGGCGGTATGTTCCGCGCCTTTGTCGCCCAGTTCTGCGAACTTGGCCTCGACCGCGGCGATTGCGGTATCGAGCTGGGTGAGCAAGCCGCGCGCCGCGAATTCCTGCCCGCGCAGGCCAGCGCCAATCCCCTCGACGCGCGCCACCAGTTCGTCGAGCCGCGAGGAGAGGGCTTCGGCGGCGTCGTGACCGGCGGCGGCAACCTGGGCCTCGCCCTGCTCGACCATCGCGTTGAGCGCGAGGCTCTGCTGGGCGATGACCTCGCGCGCATCCACCAAGGCTTCGGCCGCGGCTTCGAGCGCGGCGTCGATCGCGCGGCCCATCGATCCGGCGGCATCCTCGATGCGCTTGTCGGCGGCAGCGGCGCTCGCCTCGATCCGGTCGAGCTGGCCCGCAAGCCGTGCGGCGGCACCCCCGGTCGATTCATTCGCGGCCTTGGCCTGCGCATCGAGGGCGTGGAGCAGTTCGGTCAGCGCACGGGTGCGCGAGTCGGCCTCGGCGCCGCCCTCGCGCAGGCCTTCGGCCAGGCTGCGCGCGACGGCTTCGGCATTGGGCAATTCGGTCAGCAGGACATTGAGGTCTTCGCGCGCGATCGATGCGGCGCTGCCGAGCGTGGCGACGGTGCGATCGACCGAGGCGGCTTGCGCGCTCAGGTCGGCCGCTGCCTGGCTGATCCGTTCGCTGGCGTCGCTGCCGAGCGTCTGCAATTCGGTCGCCTGCGCGCTGAGCGCGCTCCGCGCTTCCTCGATCCGCTGCGTCAGAAGCGCCAGCGTCCCGGCAAGGTTTTCGGTGTCCGCGCGCAACCGGCTGGAGGCACGCGCATAGGCATTGGCCTCGGTCCGCCCGGTCCGCAGCACGAGCAGGTACAACACCGCGATCAGCGCGAGCGGGCCGCAGCCGAGACCGATCCAGGCGGCCAGCGTGAGCGGTGGCGGCAAGCGCGTCGGGCTTGCCTGGAACAGGGTGACGCCAAGTGCCACCACCCAACCCAGCGCGAGCAGGCCAAGCAGCACGCCCGCGACGATACCGGGCCAGCGGCGCGGAGACGCGACTTCCCACGCCGTCTCAACTTCGGGCGCTGTCTCCGTCATCTCGACCTGCGGTTCTTGTTCCGCCCAACCCAATTTCGACGCCCCCTGATTCATAAGGGGGACTGTACCAGCTTGGCGTGCCCGCGAAAGCGCGAGTTGCACACACCGCGCTTGATTTGCGGCGCGCCGCGCCTGAAAGTCGCGATATGGAGGGGGAGGGACCCACCGCGCTGATCGGCGCTTATGAGCCCGGACCCGGGCCGGGCGGTCTGCGCGCGCTCTTGCCGCTCGCCGGGATGAGCGTGGTCGAGCATCAGGCGCGGCGCGCGATCGAAGCGGGTGCCGCGCGCGTGCTTCTGCTGATCGACGAGGGGCCGGGCGAATTGCTGGAGGCGGTCGCGCGGCTGCGGCACGACGGCATCCAGACCGGCATGGCGCAGGGGATCGATCAGGTCGCCGACGCGGTCGGCGAGGACGAGACCGTCCTGCTGATCGCCGAAGCCTGCCTGCCCGAGGTCGGGCTCTTGCGTGCGGTCGGCCGGGCGCATGTCCCGGCCCTGGCGGTGCTGCCCGACACTCCGGAACATAGCCAGTTCGAGCGGATCGATGCCGAGCAGCGCTGGGCGGGCGTGGCGCTCCTCGATGGGCATCGTCTTGCCGAAACCGCCGCGATGATCGGCGCGTGGGATCCGGTTTCGACCTTGCTGCGCCGTGCGGTGCAGGAAGGCGCGGGGCGGATCGATGCCGCGCGCGCGCCGATCCTGGCCACCGATGCGGCCGCGCTCGCCGCCGCCGAACGGGCGATCCTGGCCGGCGCGCGCAAGCCGGCGGACGATCTGATCGGTCGGGTGCTGTTCGCGCCGACCGAAGAACTGGCGATGCCGCTGCTGCTCGCGCGCAAGACCGAGGCCAATGTCGTGGCCGGCGTCGGGGCGCTGCTCGCCTTCGTCGGCGGCGCGCTCAGCCTGGCGGGCTGGCGCTGGCTGCCCTTGATCGGATTGCTGCTCTCTGGGCTGGCGGCGGCGGGCGCGGCGCGGCTCGGGCGAATCCGTCAGCGTTCGCGCTTCCAGGAAAGGCTGTTCGGTTGGGTCCGGCTGGCGGGCGTGGGCCTCGGTGCGGCCGGCCTGTCGCGCCTGCTCGCGACGGCGTCGGGACAATGGGGTTGGTGGCTGACCGGCGGGCTGCTGATCGCGGCGATGCTCGGCCTGGCGGCAGAGCGGCGGCTCAGCCCGGCCCGGCCGCCGATCTGGCTGGCGAGTGTCGACACCTTGATCTGGGCGATGTTGCCCTTCGCCGCCTTCGGCCATTGGGATTGGGGGCTGGGCGCGGTCACTCTTTATGCCGCGGCATCCTTCGTCTGGATCGAGACGATCAAACTGCGCAATATTCCGCCCGAAGCCTGAACCCTTTGTCGGCCCTCACGTTTTCCGCCTGCCCACAGGAGGAATCATATGGCCGAAGATATGCCGACCGACGCGATCGACCTGCTCAAGGCGGATCACCGCAAGGTGGAAAGCCTGTTCGAGGAATTCGACAAGGCACGCCGATCCGACCGCAAGGCCACGATCGTCGAGCAGATCTGCGTCGAGCTCAAGATCCATACGATCATCGAGGAGGAGATATTCTACCCGGCGATCAAGCCCAAGATCGATGCCGCCATCGTGGAAGAAGGCGTGATCGAGCATGACGGCGCCAAGGTTCTGGTCAACGATCTCGCCCAAGCCGACCCCAAGGACGAATATTACGACGCCAAGGTCAAGGT
>Ga0068856_100007755_pt1 | contig 10482 bp, 8 predicted proteins | sample KBSCornC62_FD_66595 | JGI IMG/M metagenome (GOLD analysis project Ga0068856, IMG submission 66595) | Corn rhizosphere microbial communities from Kellogg Biological Station, Michigan, USA - KBS Corn C6-2 | ecosystem: Host-associated > Plants > Roots > Rhizosphere > Soil ... | reverse complement strand
GCCACTCGGGCACGGGATTCTCGGGAAGCGGCGGAGGCAACCGCGGCGCGAGCGCGAGCCGATCCCGCGGGTCGTCGAGCTTCGGCGGCGGCGGCCGGGGCGGCGGCGGCGGCGGAGGGCGGCGGCGTTAGGCCGGCCGAAGGAGGACGACATGATGAACACTCTCGCCGCATTCCTCTTGGCCGGCTCGACGGCGCTGGTCGCGTCGCCGGCGGGAACGGCGGCCCCTTCCGCCGCCCAGCGCGCGTTCGACAGCCCGAAGGCCGCGGCCGACGCGCTCGTCCAGGCGGCGTCCACCGACGACGTGCCCGCGCTGCTGAGCATCTTCGGTCCTTCGGGAAAGAAGATCGTCGAGTCCCCCGACCCGGTGAAGGACAAGAACGACCGCGAGCGGTTCACGGAGCTCGCGAAGGAGAAGGTCGACGTCGAGGTCGACAAGAAGGATCCGCACCGCGCGACTCTCATCGTCGGCGCCGAAGACTGGCCGTTCCCCGTCACGCTCGTCGAGACGAAAGGAAAATGGCGGTTCGCCACGAAGGCGGGCCTCCGCGAGGTCCTCTACCGGCGCATCGGCCAGGACGAGATCGACGCGATGGAGGTCTGCCGCGGATACGTCGAGGCGCAGGTCGCCTACGCGTCGGAGGTCCGCGACGAGTCCGGCACGCCTCACTACGCGGAGCGCATCCTGAGCTCGCCCGGCAAGAGGGACGGCCTCGCCTGGGTCGGGGCCGACGGGAAGCCCGAGGGCCCGATCGCCGAGGGCGTCGCCCGGGCCATCGCGGAGGGCTACACGAGCCACACGGAGCCGTACCACGGCTACTACTTCAAGATCCTGACCGCCCAGGGACCGGCGGCGCCGCACGGCGCGCTCGACTACGTCATCCAGGGAACGATGATCGGCGGCTTCGCGCTGGTCGCCTGGCCGGCCGAGCACCGCGTCACGGGCGTCAAGACGTTCCTCATCAACCACGACGGCATCCTGTACGAGAAGGACCTCGGTCCGGACACGGCCAACATCGCGGCCGAGATGAAGGCCTACAACCCGGACAAGACCTGGAAGAGGGTCCCCGACACGGACGCTGACTCGGACGGCGCCGCCGCGGAGGAGGAGCCCGCCGCCCCGCCGACCCCGTGACGGGATAGCGGCGGGCAACCTCGCGGACCCCGCTTCGTATCAGACCTCGAGGAGTCGAGGTCCATGAATCGCCGACGGTTCCTTCGAAACGCCGCGGCCGCCTCCGGCGCGGCGCTCCTGCGGCTTCCGGGCCTGCGCGCCGCCGTCCTCGGTCCCGCGCAGCCGAAGCCGAAGACGATCCTGGTCCTCGGCGGCACGAGCTTCCTCGGGCCGGCCCTGGTCCAGGCGGCGGTCGTCGCCGGCCACGAGGTCACGCTGTTCAACCGCGGGATCACCAACCCGGAGCTCTTCCCGCACCTCGAGAAGCTGCGAGGGCTCCGGAGCGCGGCCGCGTCGGAGGAGAACTGGGCCGCGCTCGGCTCCCGGCGCTGGGACGTCGTCATCGACGTCTGGCCGTCGGACCCGGCGCTCGCGGAGTCTGCCGCCGTTCGCCTCCGGGATCGGTCATCGCATTACCTCTACGTCTCGTCGATCGCGGCGTATCGGCGGAGCGGCTTCGCCCAGCCGGGGCTCACCGAGGACTCGCCCACGAACCCGTGGGATCCCGCGATCCGCCCGTACGACCGCGGCAAGGCGGAGAGCGAGCGGCGTCTCGCATCGCTCGTCGGGGAGCGCCTGACGATCGTGCGGCCCGGCCCCATCAAGGGAGAGCGGGACGACACGCCGGATCTGCTGGCGTGGCTGCGCCGCTGCCAGGCCGGCGGGAGGCACATCGGGCCCGGGAGCGGCGAGGACCACGTCCAGATCGTCGACGTCAAGGACGTGGCGCGCTTCCTCGTCCTGGCGGTCGACCGGCCGCTCTTCGGGACGTTCAACCTGACCGGCGCTTCGGTGACGTTCCGCGAGCACATCGACCGCTGCAAGGCCGCGATGCGTTCGAGCGCCGAGTTCGTCTGGATTCCTCGGGAGTTCCTGCACGCGAACGGCCTCGATCCCGCGCCGTGGGACGACCCGAAGGCCCCGTCGTATCTGGGCAAGTTCCCGTCATGGCATCCCGAGCCCGAACGCGTGGGCTTCGCCCGGATCAGCAGCCGCAAGGCTCTCGACGCCGGCTGGACGCTGCGGCCGTTCACGGAGACGGCGCTCGACTATCTCTGGTCGTTCGACTCGGAGGCCCCCGGCGGCGCGGATCAGTGGACCGACGAGCTCGCTCCCGACGTCGAGGCGCGCGTCCTCGAACGCTGGAGTCGGGGCGCCGCGGCCCGCGGCGGAGTCGCCGCCGACGTCTGACGCGCCGGATCCAGGACCTCGCGGAGCCTGCGGACGCCCTCCGCCATCTCGGCGGCGTCCGTGCCGCCGTAGCCGAGGAGGAGCCCCTGCCTGGGCGCGCGGGAGAGATACCGCTCCGAGAGCGGGGCGACCCACAGGCGCTCCCGCGCGGCGCGCAGGGCGATCTCGCGGTCGCGCGCGCGGCCGGAGAGCGCCACCGTCAGGTACATGCCGGCCGGATCGCCGAGGATCGCGACGTCGGCGCCGAGCTCGGCGCGGAGCGCGTCGACCATCGCGGCGCGCCGCTCCCCGCAGAGGACGCGCGTCCGCCGGACGTGGCGCGCGAAGTGGCCCTCCTCGATGAAGTCGGTCAGCGCCGCCTGCGTGAGCGTGGGCGAGAACTTGTCGGTGGCGCGGCGGACCGCGACGAAGGTCCGGACGAGGTCCGTCGGGAGGACGACGTAACCGACGCGGAGCGCCGGGAACATGATCTTCGAGAAGGTCCCGGCGTAGATCACGCGCGCGTCGCGGTCGAGGCCCTGGAGCGACGTGATCGGGAGCTGGCCGTAGCGGTACTCGCTGTCGTAGTCGTCCTCGATGATCCAGGCGCCGCTGCTCTGCGCCCAGTCGAGGAGCTGGAGGCGCCGCGAGGCGCTCATCGTCACGCCGAGCGGGAACTGGTGCGACGGCGTCACGAAGACCGCGCGCGCCTTGGGGCTTCGCGCGATGCCCTCGGCGACGACGAGGCCCTCGGCGTCGACCGGGACGGGGACCGTCCGCGCTCCCGCCAGCCGCAGCAGGTTCTGCACGCCGTAGCAGCCCGGGTCCTCGACCCAGACGCTGCTGCCGGCGTCCAGAAGGACCCGCGCCGACAGCTCGAGCGCCTGCTGCGCGCCGCCGACGATCATGACCTGCGAGGCCTCGCAGCGCACGCCGCGGGCGGTGCGGAGGTACTCGGCGACGGCCTCGCGCAGCGGGCCGAATCCCATGACGGGGGAGTAGTGCACGAGCTCGGGGTCGCGGCTGCGCGACCGGCGAGCGACGAGCCTCGACCAGAGATCCCAGGGGAACTGGTCCACCGGCGGCTGACCCACGGAGAAGGCGCCGACGCCCTTGAACCACGGCCCGATGTCCTGGCGCAGCGTCGCGGCGTGCCGTCCGATGAGGCGCGGGCCGCAGCGCGGCGGACGCGGACGGGCCGGCGTTCCCGGCTTCGGCGCCGCGAGGTCGTCCGGGACGCTGCTCGCGACGAAGGTGCCCGCGCCCGGACGGCTCTCGAAGTAACCCTCGGCGAGGAGCTGCTCGAACGCGTTCAGGACCGGCAGCCGCGAGACGCGGAGCTCGGCGGCCAGGCCGCGGGTCGGCGGGATGCGCTGGCCCGACCGCAGGCGGCGTTCGACGATCGCGTCGCGGTAGCCCTCGTAGATCTGGCGATTCAGGGGCTTGCCGCATTCGCGGTCGATCGCGATCACGGGGAGGATTCCGGGCGGCGTCTTCTTCATCGCGCGCGTCAGAGTCTAGCGGCGATCAGGGTGCCTCGGGCAGCGGCAGCGAGCTCTGCCCGAAGACGTAGCGCCAGCCCTTGGGCGTGCGCACGTAGGTGTCGCTGAACCAAACCTTGTAGTCGAAGGGCTTCCCGGCGTTGGTGCCCTTCTCCCAGAGGAGCGCCGTGATGACCGCCGTGTCTCCCCAGAGGCGCACCGTCTGCTGGGTGTCCTCCTGGCGGTCGTAGACCATCCGGCCGCTGCGCGCCTCCTCGAGGAGGTCGGCCTTCGTGAAGGCCTTGCCGCGCCCGGTCACGAGCACGAAGTCGTCGGCGAGGAGGCGGTCCATGGCGGCGACGTCGTTGCGCTTGACCGCCGCCTGGTACTCGGTGTCGAGGGCGGCGATCGTCCGACGGTCCTCCTCGGGCGAGGGCGGGGACGAGGGCGTCGCGGCGGACGCCGACGGGGCCGCCACCATGGCCAGCACGCCGGCGGAGAGCCAGAGAAGATTCATCCGGACCGAGGCTACGCGCCGCGCGGCCGGGCGGCAATGACCAGTTCGGCGATCCGGGGCATAGCCGCTTCAAGGAAGCGCGGTCATGCGGGCCTCGCGGAAATCGCCGGCCTCGCCGCACCGCGTGGTCATGCCGATTCGCGAAGATCTGGCTATTGCCGAGGGCCGCTTGCGGCGCGCAGACTCGCAGCGTGAACGCCTCCGCGCTGCGGCAGCGCCTCGCTCCGGTCCCCCTCGAGCCGATCGCGCCGGAGACGGCGGCGGAATCGTCGTCCGACCTCGTGCGTGACGCCGAGGCGCTCGGCGTGCCCTGGCGGCGGATCCTCCGCGAGGAGATCCAGGCGGAGAAGTCGCTGCGGCGGTACCTCGAGGACGTCGAGGCAGACTGGCCGCTCGAGGCCGGGATGAAGGTCCTGCCGGCGTCCTTCCTGCGATCGTGGCGCATGCGCGATCGGCTGCACGGGCTGTGGACGCGTTCTCGCGTGGCCTTCGATCGCCGGGCGCGGCGCCAGCTTCGCGGGGTCGTGTCGAGCCTGCTGGGGAAGGCCGCCGACGATCCGAACCGAACGACGCTCGCGGAGCACCTCTGGTTCGCGTACCAGCGCGTCCTGCTCCTCCAGCGCGTGAGCCGGACCGCGGCGCGGAGCCGCGGCGGCTGGGACGAGCGCCTGGCGTTCATCTGCGAGCGCGCACGGTGCCGTCCCGACGACGCCGCCTGGGCCGCCGCGCTGGAGGACGCTCCGCGCCGGGGCCATCGTCTCGACGCGGCGATCCGCAAGGCGCGCGACGAGGGCTTCCAGATCCCGCGCGCCGCGACGGAGGCTCGCGCGTTCGCCGCGCTGCGCGAGATGGTCCGCGTCTCGCCGCTCGTCGCGAGAGGACGGCGGCCGTCCGCTCCTCGCGCCGTTCCTTCTCCTTCCGATCGTTCCTAATTCCACTTTCACAATCCGGATTTTCCGACGCGGCTCCAAGGACGCGGTATGCCTCCGTGCCGCGCGCGGCGCGAGATCGGGAATCGGGCATCGCGCAACTCACACAGTCTCGGCGTCTTCCTTCGCGCGGACGACTTCGGCGATCGATGGCAATGCCATTGCTCATCGATGCGGCCCGAGTCGAGAGGACTCGACTCAGAAGGAGACAGACATGAAGACCGCGTTTCGATTGAGCATCGGACGACTCATCGCGATTGGCCTTCTCCTGATCTCGGCCGGCGCCAGCGCGCAGACGACCGGCGAGATCGCGGGGACGGTCGTGGGGACGGACGGGCGCCCGCTCCCCGGAGTCACGGTCGAGACGACGAGCCCCTCTTTGCAGGGGACGCGCGTCAGCGTGACGGGCAACGACGGAACGTTCCGGTTCATCTCGCTCCCGCCCGGGTCCTACAAGATCAAGGGAAGCCTCTCCGGCTTCACGACCGTCGAGAAGCTCGCGACCGTGAAGCTGGACTCCGCCGTCACCGTGCAGATGCAGCTCCAGGTCTCCGCGAAGGAGGAGCTGGTCGTCACGGGTGAGGCGCCGGTGGTCGACACCACGACCGCCGAGTCGGGCACCAACGTCCGGCAGGAGGTCGCGCAGAAGCTCCCCGTCGGACGCAACTACTCCTCGGTCGTCGCGATCCAGCCCGGCGTCGGGATCGATCAGTCCGAGACCCAGGGCCGCGGCGGTTCGACGAACCCGACCGGCGGCGGCTGGACGATCTACGGCGCGACCTCGGTCGAGAACTCCTACCTGGTCGACGGCGTCAACACGACGAACGTCATCAAGGGGTTCCAGGGCAAGGCGCTCTCGCAGGAGTTCATCGAGGAAGTTCAGGTCAAGTCGTCGGGCTACGAGGCCGAGTACGGCCGTTCTCTGGGCGGCGTGATCAACGTCGTGACGAAGTCGGGCGGCAACGACTTCCACGGCGACGCATTCGGTTACTTCGACTCGAAGGGCCTGACCGCGGACTACAAGGGCTTCTCCAACGTTCAGTTCAATGCGGACCAGTCCAACTTCACCAACAGCGGGACGGACACGGAGTACGTGGTCGACCGCAGCCAGCAGGACCGCCAGGACTACGGCGCGGACCTCGGCGGCTACATGATGAAGGACCACCTCTGGTTCTTCGGCGCGTACAACCGGGTGACTTACAACAACAGCCAGATCGTGAGCGCGGGCGCCGAGCCGATCTACGGTCCGGACGTGGCCGGCGTCGACCACCCCTTCGACTCGACCGCGAACATCTACTCGGGCAAGCTGACCGCGCGCTTCGGCCAGGGCACGACGCTCGTCGGCACCGTCTTCGGCGATCCCGAGACGCGGACCGGCGACATCGCCAATCTCACGTCGGCGAACCCGGTCGTCCGCCAGGCCATCCGCGACGTCGGCGCGACGGACTACGCCGGAGCGCTGACTCAGCTCTTCGGAAGCTCCGCCCTCGTGACGGCACGCTACGCCCGGCATCAGGACAAGTTCCTTCTGTCCCCGACCGACGCCAGCGCCTACCAGATCCGAGACTTCACGACGGGCTCGCTCGTCATCTCGAACGGCTTCGGCCTCATCTTCGGGCCCACCAACAACAACAGCTCGAAGCGCGACGCGTATCAGGCGAGCGGCACGATCTACGCCGCGAACCACGAGATCAAGGTGGGCGGCGACTACGAGAACAACCAGACCTTCACGACGTCGTATTACACGGGCGGGTCGCGGCTCTTCATCGAGCCCTGCCCGACGACCGGCGACAAGCTCTGCACCGCGGATGCTCCGCTCCAGAACGGCCGGCCGGTGTACTACGGCCACGACTTCTTCACCAGCAACGTGGACGATCCGGCCTCGGGCTTCCTGCCGGGAGGCAACGTGGCGAACCCCAAGAGCATCCGCTACAGCGCCTTCCTGCAGGACAAGTGGACCGTCATTCCGTCTTTGACCGTGACCGCCGGCGTCCGCTGGGACACCGAGGACATCCGGGACTACACCGGTTCCACCGTCATCAAGCTCAAGAACGAATGGCAGCCCCGCGTGGGAATCGCGTGGGACGTGGTCGGCGACGGCTCGAGCAAGCTGTCGGCTTCGTACGGCCGCTTCTACTTCGCGATGCCGACCGACTTGAACGTCCGCGCCTACGGCGCTCAGCTCCTCGCCACGACCTTCAACTACGACGCGGATCCGAACAGCCTCGTGCAGGACCCGCTCGCGCCGCGCAACACCAACCGGCAGGGCGGCGTCGTGACGGAGCCGGTCCAATCCGACCTCAAGGGCATCTACCAGGACGAGTACACCCTCGGCTTCGACAAGGCGATCGACCCCACGTTCGCGGTCGGCGTCAAGGGAACCTACCGGCATCTGGGCCGCACGATCGAGGATCGCTGCGATCTGGATCCGGCGTTCTTCGAGGCGAACCAGAACAGCTGCGTGATCTTCAACCCGGGCTCGGATTCTCCGTACGCCACGGGCAACTTCCACGGCTGTGAGGGCCCCGACTTCGGCACGTTCAACAATCCCGACGTCCCCGACGTCTTCAACCCGTCCGATCCGACGAAGCTCGTGTCCTCGGGCTGCGGCAGCCAGGCCCTGACCCCGACCTCGCAGCCTCTGCCCCCGGGCGGCGTCTACAACTCGGCCGTCCCGGCGGCGAAGCGCAATTACTGGGCGGCGGAGCTCGTCGCCAAGAAGCAGGTCGGCCGCAGCTTCTGGACGCAGGTCTCCTACATCTGGTCGCAGCTGCGCGGCAACTACGACGGCGCCGCCCGTCAGGCCAACCAGGGCCAGACGGATCCCGGCATCAACGCCGACTACGACTACGCCGCCTTCCTCCACAACGCCGACGGCAAGCTCTACCTCGACCGGCCGAACTCGTTCCGGCTCGACGCCGCGTACACGGCGCCCTTCGGCCTCACGTTCGGGTTCACGGGATTCGTCCGCTCCGGCGCGCCGAAGGATCAGGTCGGCTACTTCAACAGCGGCTACGGTTCCGAGCTCCTGCTGCTCCCGCGCGGTTCCTTCGGACGCCTCCCGGCGGACTACGAGATCAACGCCTCGCTCGGCTACACGATGAAGATCTCGCCGGTCGACGTCACCCTCTTCCTCCAGGGCTTCAACCTGATCAATCGCCAGACCGTCATCCAGGTCGACAACGTCTACACCCAGGACATCCCCGGATCCCCCGACGAGTTCTACGGCAGCTTCGACCACGCGGTTGCTCGTCGCGCGCCCCGCAAGCTCACGTTCGGAGCGCGCGTCAGCTTCTGATCTCCCGTCCCCGCTGAGCTTCGTTCCCTTCCTCCGGGGGAGGCTTCGGCCTCCCCCTTTTTTTGCTCCGGTGGCGAGACGGGAGGAGAGACGGTGAGGCTCCGGCAACCGATCCTTCGGAGGCCTGCGGCGCTCGACGGGGTTCCGCCCGCGCTCGCGCGCCTCGTGCTCGGCTGGATGTTCGTGAGCGCCGGCGCGACGGCGCTCGCGCACCGTGCCGCGGTGAGGGCCTACTTCACACGGCTCGGGATTCCCTGGCCCGCCGTGGTCGGGCCCTTCGTCGGCGGCGTCGAGCTCGCCGGCGGGACGATGCTGCTGCTGGGCCTCGGCGTTCGGCTCGCGAGCCTGCCCCTCTTCGCGATCATGCTTGTGGCGATCGCGATCGCGAAGCGCGGCGAAATCCACTCCCTGTCCAGCCTCTTCGGCCTCCCGGAGTTCCTCTACGCCGTCCTGTGTCTCTGGCTGGCGGCCGACGGGGGCCGACGGCTCTCCCTGGGCGCTTTGTGGACGGGCTGGTCAAGGGCGCGGCGGCTCGGCGCAGGCCGCACGGGGCGCTGTACGGCGCGGAGTCGATTTCGGCGGAGGCGCTCGATTCTTAACCAGAATGTGAGATAGTTCCCCTCCTTCGGGAGGGAATCTTGCGCTACTGGTTCGTGGCGGCCTCAGACCGGCGCGGGGCGCGGAGGGGATTCCTCGTTCCGACCGATCGCCGTCCCACCGAGGCGAACGTCGTCAAGGCCATGCAGGGCCGCGCCCGCGTGGTCGAGCTCTCCGGACAGAGCGTCGACGTGAAGAGCCTCGACCTCCTGACGGTTCGCGTCGTCGGCGACGACGCGCGGCTGGCGCCGATCAAGAACGACAAGCGCCGTCGCCACACGATCGAGGGAGACCCGATCGTCGTCTCTTCGCGCGGCCACTCCGCGAGGACCTGAGCCGCCAGGGCGAGGCGTCAGACCTCGAGCAGCGCCACCGTGCCCTCCCCGCCGTCAGCGCAGACGCTGACGATCGCGCGGCTGCCGGCCGGGAGGCGTGTCAGCTCCTTCACCGTCTGACTCAGGATGCGGGCGCCGGTCGCCCCGAAGGGATGGCCGATCGCGACGCTGCCGCCGTTGGGATTGACGCGGTCGCGCGGGAACGGGCCGAACGTGTGCGGCACGCCCGATTTCGCGCGCACGAAGTCGGCGTCCTCGAGGCCGGCGATGTTGCACAGGACCTGCGCGGCGAACGCCTCGTGCAGCTCCCACAGCGCGACGTCGGCGTAGCGCAGCCCCTGCCGCGCGAGGATGCGCGGAATCGCCGTCACCGGCGCCATGAGCAGTCCCTCTTGGAACAGGTCGACCGCGGCGATCTCGAAGTCGACGAGCCGGGCGCGCGGGACGGACGCCGGGAGGCGCGCGAGCCCCTCGCGCGTCGCGACCCAGACGGCGGCCGCGCCGTCGGTCAGCGGCGAGCTGTTCCCGGCGGTGAGCGTGCCGTCGCCCCGACCGCGGTCGAACGCGGGCCGCAGCGCGGCGAGCTTCTCGATCGACGTGTCCGTGCGCGGGAACGCGTCCGTCGCGACGCCGTCGAGCGGCGTGATGAGGTCGTCGAAGAACCCGGCCTTCTGCGCGGCGACCGTGCGCCGGTGGCTCTGCAGCGCGAGCGCGTCCTGCTCGAGGCGCCCGATCTTCCACTCGCGCGCCATCTCCTCGCAGTGTTCGCCCATGCTCTTGCCGGTCGCGCGGTTCTTGATCTCGGGGATTGCGAGGCGAACGTCGCGAAGCCGCAGCGCGCGCGCGGCCTCGAGCCTGCGGCGCCACCCCCGGGCCTGTCCCACGCGGCGGATCCAGTCCGACGCGTTCTGGGAGATCCCGATCTGGACGCGGCTCATGCTCTCGACGCCGCCGACCATCGCGAGACCGAGATGCGACGCG
>Ga0068856_100007754_pt1 | contig 10482 bp, 11 predicted proteins | sample KBSCornC62_FD_66595 | JGI IMG/M metagenome (GOLD analysis project Ga0068856, IMG submission 66595) | Corn rhizosphere microbial communities from Kellogg Biological Station, Michigan, USA - KBS Corn C6-2 | ecosystem: Host-associated > Plants > Roots > Rhizosphere > Soil ... | reverse complement strand
CTTTCTCGATCAGCTCGCTCGGCGGCATCGGCGGCACCGCGTTCACGCCGATCATCAACGCGCCCGAGGTCGCGATCCTCGGCGTGTCGAAGAGCGCGATGAAGCCGATGTGGAACGGGAAGGAATTCGCGCCCCGGCTCATGTTGCCGCTGTCGCTCTCGTACGATCACCGCGTGATCGACGGCGCCGAAGCGGCGCGCTTCATCACCTATTTCGCGTCGGTGCTCGCGGATCTGCGGCGGGCGCTCCTTTGAGCGACAGCGCCGCGCGGGCCGCACAAAAGCAGCTCGTCGCGCGCGAGGCGCTCCGTTACGTCGTCGAGGATGCGTGGCTCGGCGTCGGCTCGGGCTCGACCGTCGACTTCTTCATCGACGCGCTCGCGAAGAGCCGGCTGCGCGTCAAGGGCGCGATCGCGAGCTCGGTCAAGACGGCCGAGCGGTTGAAGGCGCATCGGATCGACGTCGAGGATTTGAACAACGTCGGCGACATTCCCGTCTACGTCGACGGCGCCGACGAGGTGACGCCGGCCGGCGCGATGATCAAGGGCGGCGGCGGAGCGCTCACGCGCGAGAAGATCGTCGCCGCCGTTGCACGCAAGTTCGTCTGCATCGCGGACCAGTCGAAGAAAGTCGACGTGCTCGGAAGATTTCCGCTGCCGGTCGAAGTGATCCCGATGGCGCGAAGCCACGTCGCGCGCGCTCTGGTCCGGATCGGCGGCCGCCCCGAATGGCGGGCAGGGTTCGTCACCGACAACGGCAACGTGATCCTCGACGTCGCCGATCTGCGCATCGACGAACCGATCGCGATGGAGGACCGGATCAACGCGATCGCCGGCGTCGTCACCGCCGGGCTCTTTGCGCGTCGTGGCGCCGACCTGATCCTGCTCGGCACGCCGGGCGGCGTAGAGACGATCGTGCCGGGGCGCTAGAATGAACCGATGAACGACATCGCCGACAAGCACGTCGCGCAGATCGCCGACGTCGCGGCGTACATGCAACGGATCGGCCAGGCCGCCCGCGCCGCCTCGCGTGTCGTCGCGCGCGCCGACACGAACGTGAAGAACCGTGCGCTCGCGCACGCCGCGCTCGCGATCCGGCGCGACGGACAGCGGCTTACCGCGGCGAACGCGCGCGACGTCGACGCCGCCCGCGCCGCGAAGCACGACGCCGCGTTCGTCGACCGGCTGACGCTGACGCCGAAAGCGATCGACGCCATGGCGAAGGGACTCGAGGAGATCGCGGCGCTGCCCGACCCGGTCGGCGAAATCTCCGATCTCCGCTATCGTCCATCCGGCATCCAGGTCGGCATGATGCGCGTGCCGCTCGGCGTCATCGGCATCGTCTACGAGTCGCGACCGAACGTTACCGCCGACGCCGCCAGTCTGTGCCTCAAGTCGGGCAACGCGACGATCCTGCGCGGCGGTTCGGAAGCGATCGAAAGCAACCGCGCGATCGCGCGCTGCATGCACGAGGGCTTGCGCGAAGCGGGTCTGCCGCAGGACGCCGTGCAGCTCGTCGACACGACCGACCGCGCCGCCGTCGGGCACCTGATCGCCGACGAAGCGCACGTCGACGTCATCGTGCCGCGCGGTGGCAAGTCGCTGATCGAGCGCGTCGCCCGCGATGCGAAGGTTCCGGTGCTGAAGCATCTCGACGGCGTCTGCCACGTCTACGTCGATGCCGCCGCGAACCTCGAGATGGCGGTGCGCATCGCCGACAACGCAAAGACGCAGCGCTACTCGCCGTGCAACACGATGGAGACGCTGCTCGTGCACGCGGAGATCGCCGCACGCTTCCTGCCGGCGATCGCCGCGATCTATGCGACGAAAGGCGTCGAGATGCGCGGCGACGAGCGTGCGCGATCGCTGGTTCCCGCGATGAAGACGGCGAACGAGGACGACTGGTACGCCGAGTACCTGGCGCCGATCATCGCGATTCGCGTCGTCGACTCGCTCGACGCAGCGATCGGGCACATCGCCCGCTACGGCTCGCAGCACACCGACGCGATCGTTACCGACGACTACACGAGCGCGATGCGCTTTTTGCGCGAAGTCGATTCGAGCTCGGTGATGGTCAACGCGTCGACGCGCTTCGCCGACGGCTATGAATACGGCCTCGGCGCCGAGATCGGCATCTCGACTTCCAAGCTGCACGCGCGCGGGCCGGTCGGCCTCGAGGGGCTGACGAGCCGCAAGTGGATCGTGCTCGGCAGCGGACAGGTTCGCAGCTGAACGGCGCCCGCGTCAGCACACGATCATGAGCGCGGCCTGATGTCGAGCTCCGTCTCGATCGCGATCGGCACGAACTCCGTGATCGCGATCTCGAAGGGCATCGGCTGGTTCCTGACCGGCTCGCCGACGCTCTTCGCCGAAACCATCCACTCGCTCGCGGACGTCGGCAACCAGGTACTGCTGAAAATCGGCGAGATTCGCGGCCGCCGCGGCCCGACTGACGCGCATCCGTTCGGGCACGGGCAGGAGAAGTTCTTCTGGGCGCTCGTCTCCGCGGTGAGCGTTTTCTTCATCGGCTGTGGCATCAACCTGTATCACGGCTTCGAGGCGCTGCTGTACGCGACGCCGAGCGGCGCGTTTTCGCCGCTCGTGATCGGCCTGCTGCTGTTCTCGCTCGCGCTCGAGAGTTGGACGCTGGTCGTCGCGCTGCGCGAGCTCGGCGGTATCGCCGGCATTCGCGCCAATCGCCACAACACGACGGTGCTCGCCGTGCTCCTCGAGGACGTCGTCGCGATGATCGGCATCCTCTTGACGCTGATCGTCGCCGGCATCGGCTACGTGTTCGGGCCGCGGCCGATCTTCGACGCCTGCATCGCGATCGCCGTCGGCGTCATGCTCGGCGCGCTGGCGGTATTTCTCGCCGGGCTCAACCGGCGCCTGCTGATCGACACGTCCGACGCCGTGCTCGATCGCATGGCCGAGCGGTGGCTGTCGGCGCGAGCCATCGCGGCGCGCGTGCACTCGCTGATCCTCGACGACGACAGCGTCGTCGTCTTCGTCGATGCGGCGATGCCGGTCAGCGAGTCCGAAGCGGTCGGCAGCGCGCTCGCGGCCGAGCTTCAGCAGACGCTCGACAAGACGGTGCACGCCGTCTACTGGAAATTCGCTGCTTAAGCCGGGGTGGCGGCCGACGCGCGCCGCGCGCGCATCAGCCACAGCACGCCGGCCGCGATCACCGCGAGCACGACGAGCGACGCGCGGTTCATCGTTTCCCAGCCGCTCGTCGTCACGAGCGCGCCGGATGCGACCGACGACGCACCCATCGTCGCGAACACGATGAAGTCATTGACGCCCTGCGTGCGGGCGCGCTCGCCGGGCGCGTAGGTTTCGGTCAGAAGCGCGGTGCCGCCGGTGTACATGAAGTTCCACCCAAGGCCGACCGCGACGAGCGCCGCGACGAAGTGGCCGACGCTGATGCCGTCGAGCGCGATCCAGGCGCCGAGCGCAGTCGCCGCGACGCCGGCCAGGATGATCGCGAGCGTTCCGAAGCGGCGGATCAGCGAGCCGGTGAAGAAGCCGGGCGCATACATGGCGACGACGTGCCATTCGATGACGAGCGCCGTCGCCGCGAACGGATGGCCGCAGAAGTTCATCGCGATCGGCGTCGCCGTCATCAGCAGGTTCATGAGGCCGTAGCTCAGCGCCCCCGCGAGCACGGCGACGACGAACGTCGGCTGGCGAACGATCTCCCGCAACGGCCGGCCCCTGGCGCTCCGCTCGGCGTGCGGCGGCAGCGGCACGTGCACGCCCGCTTGCACGGCGAGCGCGACGAGCGCAACGACGGCGAGCGCGACGAACGAACCCGCGAACGGCGTCGGCAACAGATCGCGCGCTGCGCGGACGGCCTGCGGGCCGAGAAAGCCGCCGACGACACCCCCCGCGAGGACGAGCGAGATCGCCTTGGCGCGGTCGGCCGGCGCCGACACCTCGGCCGCGGCGAAGCGGTACTGCAAGCCGACGGCGTTGTAGATGCCGATGATGCCGGTGGCGACGCAGAACAGCGCAAAGCTTTGCCAGGCGAGGGCCAGTGCGCCGACGACGCATCCAACGACGTTGATCGCCGCGCCGGTCATGAACCCAGCACGCCGTCCGACCCTCGCCATCCAGAGCGACATCGGCATCGTCGCCAGCGCCGAGCCGAGCACGTACGTGGTGACGCCGAACGTCGCGAGTGCCTTGGTCTGCGCGAGCGAATAGCCGACGAGGCCGTTCATCGCCGTGAGCCCCGCGCCGTTCGTCAGCAGCAACGCCTGACAGCAGGCGAGCAGGAAAATGTCGCGGCGTGAATCGCGCAAGGAGCGGCAGGCCGGGGACAAGCGGCCGCGTCGGAAAAGCCCGTATGATAAGCGGTCGATCATGCAGGACGCGCTCGCGCAATCCATCGTCGATTTCTGGTTCGTGCCTGTGCCGGGCGAAGCGGTGACCGGCGAGCCGACAAGGCCGCGCGATCGCGTCACGCGCGACGTCTGGTTTCGCAAGGACGACGCGTTCGACGCGGTGATTCGCGAGCGCTTCGGCGTCGCGCTCGCCGCCGCCCTCGCGGGCGCCTTCGGCCACTGGTGCAACGAGCCGCTCGGGTGCCTCGCGCGCGTGGTGCTGCTCGACCAGTTCACGCGCAACGCGTTCCGTGGCACGCCGCGCGCGTTCGCCGGCGATACCGGAGCCCTGGCGACGTCGGAGCTTGCGATTGCGCGCGGATTCGATCGCGCGCTCGCGCCGCAGGAACGCTGGTTCCTCTACCTGCCGTTCGAGCACAGCGAATCGCTTGCGGAGCAGGAACGCGGCGTCGCACTCTTCGAGACGCTCGCGGAGAGCGGCCTCGATGCGCCGCTCGCGTGGGCGATCGGTCACCGCGACGTGATCCGGCGCTTCGGACGCTTTCCCCATCGCAACGAGATCCTCGGCCGCGCGTCCACGCCGGACGAGATCGCGTTCCTTGCCACACCGGGGTCGCGGTTCTGATGAGCGAGCGGAGCGACGCCGACGCAGCCACCGACGAGCCCGTCGCCATTCTCGGCGGCACGTTCGATCCGGTGCATTACGGCCACCTGCACGTCGCCGACGACGTCCGCAAGGCGCTCGGGATACGCGACGTGCGTCTCGTGCCGGCAGCGGACCCACCGCATCGCGGCGCTCCAAGTGCGCGCGCACGCGATCGCATCGCAATGCTCGATCTGGCCGTGCGCGACTTTCCGGATCTCGTCGTCGACATCCGCGAGATCGAGCGCGGCGGCAAGAGTTACACGGTGGAGACGCTTCAAAGCCTTCGCGCGGAGCGACCGCGCGCGCCGCTCTGGCTCCTGCTCGGCGCCGATCAGTTCCGCAGCCTTCCCGGCTGGCATCGGTGGCGCGAGCTCTTCGATCTCGCGCACCTCGTCGTCGTGCCGCGGCCCGGCGTCGCGCTCGACGCGGATCTTCCCGACGCGGTTCGCGAGGAGCTTGCCGCGCGGCGCGTTCGCGATCCGGCGGCCTTGCGCTCGACAATCGCCGGCTCCATCTACGTTCAGCCGGTGGCGCCGCATCCGGTTTCGTCGACGGCGATCCGCTCGGCGCTCGTCGCCGGCGAGCGCAATCCGGTCGAATTTTCCGGTTTGCTCCCGGCTGCGGTTTTAGCCTATATTGAATCGAACGGACTCTATCCGCCAAAACCCACGCATGCATCTTGACAAGCTGCAGCAGGTCGCCGTCGCGGCCCTCGAGGACATCAAGGCCCGCGACATCGAAGTCATCGATGTCCGCCCGCAAACCACCCTGTACGACACGATGGTCATCGCCTCGGCCGAGTCGAACCGGCAGGTGAAGGCCCTCGCGAACCACGTCCGCGACAAGCTCAAGGAAGCCGGCGCGCCGATCCTCGGCGTCGAAGGCGAGGACGTCGGCGAATGGGTGCTCGTCGACGCCGGCGACATCGTCGTCCACGTGATGCAGCCGGCAGTGCGCGCGTATTACAACCTCGAGGAGCTGTGGGCGCCGCAGGCGCCCGTCCGCCGCGCGCGCGCGGCATCGGCCGCGTAATTCCCCGGCAGCCTTTGAAGCTGCGCATCGTCGCGCTCGGCCACCGGATGCCCAACTGGGTCGCGGCCGGGTACGACGACTATGCGCGGCGCCTTCCACGCGAATTCGCGCTCGATCTGGTCGAGCTCAAGCCCGAGCCGCGGGACGAGCGACGCAGCGTCGCGAAGCTTCTCGCGGCCGAGGCCTCGCGCATTCGCGCGGCCTGCGCGGGCTTTCGCGTCGTCGCGCTCGACGAGCGCGGCGCCGCGTGGACGACGCGCCAATTCGCCGCTCGGCTGGGAAAATGGCGAGACGCAAGCGATGACATCGCCTTCGTGATCGGCAGCGCCGACGGCCTCGCGGCCGACGTGAAGACGCAGGCGACCGCCGTCGTCGCCGTGTCCGCGCTGACGCTCCCGCACGCCCTCGTCCGCGTGCTGCTCGCCGAGCAGATCTATCGCGCCGCGAGCATTCTGGCCGGACACCCGTATCATCGCGACTGACAACGGGCTCCGCCGAGACCGCCGGAGGCCCAGAGCGCGAAGCGCGGAGGATCGTCGATTGAGCGCACCGGTGCTTTATCTCGCGTCGAAGAGCCCGCGCCGGCAGGCGCTTCTGCGTCAGCTCGGCATCGAGTTCGATACGCTGCTGCTCCGCGAAGCGGCCGGACGCGAGCGCGACGTCGTCGAGGAGACGCGGGACGCGGAGCCGGCCGCGCACTACGTCGAGCGGATGGCGCGCACGAAGGCGCAGGTCGGCTGGCAGCGAATGCAGAACCGCAAGCTGGCCGAGCGCGCCGTCCTCGGCGCCGACACGGAAGTGGTGCTCGACGGCGAAGTATTCGGCAAGCCGCGCAACGCCGACGACGCGACGCGGATGATGCGCCGCCTCGCCGGCCGCACGCATCAGGTGCTGACGGCGGTCGCTCTTCGCCACCGCGACGGTACCGACGTCGAGGTGTCGGTTTCGCGCGTCACGCTGCGCCGCCTCGGCGCTGCCGAGCTCGAGCGCTACGTCGCGAGCGGCGAGCCGTTCGACAAGGCGGGCGGGTATGCGGTGCAGGGCCTCGCCGCCGCGTTCATCTCGCGCCTCGAAGGCAGCTACAGCGGCGTCGTCGGCTTGCCGCTCTACGAGACGTCGTCGCTGCTCGTGCGCGCCGGCATGCCGATCCTCTGAGCGAGCACCGTTGAACGCCGGCCCGCTGCCTCCCGCCATCGCGAACCTGCGCACGGACGTCGCGCGTCCCGGCGAGCGCGCGCCGACGACGCACGAGATCCTGATCAACGTGACGCCGCAAGAGACGCGCGTCGCAATGCTCGAGCAGGCGGTCGTGCAGGAGCTCCATGTCGAGCGCGCGAGCGCGCGCGGGCTCGTCGGCAACATCTGCCTCGGCAAGGTCGCGCGCGTGCTGCCCGGCATGCAGAGCGCGTTCGTCGAGATCGGGCTCGAGCGCGCGGCGTTCCTGCACATCGGCGACATCTGGGAGCACCGCCAGGATGGTCACGGCGAGCACCGGCCGATCGAGCGCATCCTGCACGAGGGACAGACGCTGCTCGTGCAGGTGATCAAGGATCCGATCGGCACGAAGGGCGCGCGGCTGTCGACGCAGCTCTCGCTCGCCGGCCGTCTGCTCGTGTACTTGCCGCAGGACTCGCACATCGGCATCTCGCAGCGGATCGAGGACGAGCAGGAGCGCGAAAGCCTGCGCGGCAAGCTCACGACGCTTCTGCCGGAAGGGTCGGCCGGCGGCTTCATCATTCGCACGATGGCGGAGGCGGCGAGCGAGCGCGAGCTCGCGACCGACATCGAATACCTGACGAAGCTTTGGCGCGATCTGAACGAGCGCGCGGCGCTCGTGCCCGCGCCGACGCTCTTGTACCAGGACCTGAACCTCGCGCAGCGCGTGCTCCGCGACATGGCGACCGAGGCAACGTCGCGCATCCTCGTCGATTCGCGCGAGACATTCGTCAAGATGCAGGACTTCGCCCGCGAATACACGCCGGCGCTCGTCGAGCGCATCCAGCACTATTCCGGCGAGCGACCGCTCTTCGATCTGCACGGCGTCGAGGACGAGATCGAGAAGGCGCTCGCGCGGCGCGTGGATCTCAAGTCCGGCGGCTACCTGATCATCGACCAGACCGAGGCGATGACGACGATCGACGTCAACACCGGCGGCTTCGTCGGCGGCCGCAGCTTCGACGACACGATCTTCAAGACGAACCTCGAGGCGGCGCAGGTGATCGCGCGCCAACTGCGGATGCGCAACCTCGGCGGCATCATCATCATCGACTTCATCGACATGGAGAACGCCGACCACCGCAACGCGGTGCTCGCCGAGCTCAACAAGGCGCTCGAGCGCGACCGGACGCGGCTCACGGTGAACGGCTTCACGCAGCTCGGTTTGGTCGAGATGACGCGCAAGCGCACGCGCGAGTCGCTCGCGCATGTGCTGTGCGAGACGTGCCCGACGTGCGGCGGCCGCGGCGAGTTCAAGACCGCGCAGACGATCTGCTACGAAATCCTGCGCGAAATCCTGCGCGAGGCGAAGCAGTTCAACGCGCGCGAGTTCCGCATCCTCGCCTCGCAGTCGGTGATCGACATGTTCCTCGACGAGGAATCGCAGAGCCTCGCGCAGCTCGGCGACTTCATCGGCAAGCCAATCTCGCTGCAGGTCGAGACGCTTTACACGCAGGAACAATACGACGTCGTATTGATCTAGGCGGCCCGATGAAGTTCTGGCCGCGCATTCGCGACGCCCTTCGAGCATTCGGGAAACGCGGAGCCTCGCTCCTCCGGAAGCGCGAAGCCGCGCCGGGCCGCTTCGAGTTCGGCAGCGCATCGTCGTGGCGCGGCTACGTCGCGACGGCGCCGCTCGTCGAGCCTTCGCGCGACTATCTGGTCTACGTTCCGCGCGGGTGGTCGCGACGGCGGCGTGCGCCGCTTCGCGTGCTGTGCCATGGCTGCCGTCAGAGCGCCGAGGATCTGGCGTCGCTGGCGCACGTCGCGGACTACGCGGATCGCGAAGGCTGCCTCGTGCTGCTGCCGCAGCAGGCGGCCGACGCGAACCCGTTGGGTTGCTGGAACTGGTTTGAATCGAATACCGAGCGCGGCAGCGGCGAAGCGGCGATCGTCGCCGCGCAGATCGTCCGCGTGCGGCGTCAGTATCGTACCCGGCGCGAGCGCGTCTGGGTCGCGGGGCTGTCCGCCGGCGGCGCGCTTGCCGCCGTGCTCGGATTGCGGCATCCGCGGCTCGTGCGCGGCGTCTTCGTCCATTCCGGCATCGCGTGCGGCGCCGCTTCGTCGGCGGCCACCGCCTTGATAGTGATGCAGCGAGGGCCCGACAACGACGTCGTGCGCGTCGCGGCCGAGGCGCTCGCGCTCACGGGCTCGCGCGAGCCGCCTGACGTTCCGCTGCTCGTCGTGCAAGGCGATCAGGACCCGATCGTCGCGCCCATCAATGCTGCCGCGCTCGTGCGTCAATACCTGCGCTTCAACGGCGACACGACGGTGACCTCGAACACGCCGTTGCGCGCAAGCGACGCGTCGTCGCATGAAGAAGCCGGCGTCCACTACGCGCTGCGCACCGACGACTGGTGGATCGACGGCCGCGCCCGCGTTCGGCAGGCGACCGTCGAAGGACTCGCGCACGCCTGGAGCGGCGGCGACGGCGCATTCGGCTTCGCCGATCCGCGCGGTCCCGACGCGCTGCGCCTCTTCGAGCGCTTCGTCGGCGACGTCGAGGCGCCGCCGACGAACGCGATGGCGCTGCTTCGTGCGCGCCTTTTTGCGGCGCAGTTGACCGCACGCCCTAAGTAAGAGCATTATTACTTAGGCCGCGACCGACGCGTAGCGGCGAGGTGCGCACGCCGCTCGAACGCTGCCATGATCCCGGACCTTCTTCAGCGACCGATCGAGGTCGTCAACGTCGGCCTCGAAGGCTTCGCGCAGGACCTCGCTTCGCAGCACGTTCCGGTCGTTCACGTCGAGTGGACGCCGCCGGCGCGCGGGGATGCGAAGCTTGCCGCAACACTCGCCGAGCTCGCCGACCGTCACGAGGCGGCGATCGCCGGCGCGAACGCCGAGGCGCTGCGCCGCATGCTCGACGGCGAGCCGATGCTCGTCGACGTGCAGACCGCCGGCGACGTCATCGCGGGACTCGGCGAGCGCGTAATCCAGCACGCGGGACCACCGATCGAATGGGACCGCATGTGCGGCCCGCTGCAGGGCGCGATCGCCGGCGCCATCGTTTACGAAGGCTGGGCGCGCGATCTCGAGGCCGCGACCAAGCTCGCTGCGTCCGGCGCGATCGCGTTCCGTCCGAACCACGAAGCCGGCAGCGTCGGCCCGATGACCGGGATGATCACGCGCTCGATGCCCGTATTCGTCGTCGAGAACCGCACGTTCGGCAATCGCGCGTACTGCACGATCAACGAGGGCCTCGGCAAGGTGATGCGCTTCGGCGGCAACGACGCGAGCGT
>Ga0068856_100007751_pt1 | contig 10485 bp, 3 predicted proteins | sample KBSCornC62_FD_66595 | JGI IMG/M metagenome (GOLD analysis project Ga0068856, IMG submission 66595) | Corn rhizosphere microbial communities from Kellogg Biological Station, Michigan, USA - KBS Corn C6-2 | ecosystem: Host-associated > Plants > Roots > Rhizosphere > Soil ... | reverse complement strand
GCGGCATTCGACGGCACGTTATCGGGATTAAAAGACTGCGGCAGTGCAGGAGGGGCGGGCTGCTGGGCGACGGGGGGGTGAGAAAGGGCTTGCCCCGCAGGAGCAGCCGGTGTCTGAGCGAAGGCACAGGTTCCGGCCAGTAGTGAAATTATAAGAATTCGGATCATGGATAACGAGACCTTCCTCATCAATTATGGCAAGAAAATTTGGGGGAGATGCGCTATCGTACCATAGGTTCTTCAGGACGGGCGTTTTCTTCATTACGTGCAGAATTTATAAGGCGATTACCTGATGCTGATTTGCCGCTATGCCTGCAAGAATAGAGCAAGTGTCGGGGGAAGACGCGGATTTTCCGCTGAACCGAATTACTGAAAAGGTGATACAAACAATCGAGTGAGACCCTGGAGGCCAATCATTCAAGCCATGAAGAATCTATTTTTACGTGCAATTTTTCCCGCACTCTTGCTTTGCCAGATGGCAGCCGCACAGCAGAACGTGCGCACCATATTTCTGGTTCGACACGCAGAAAAAGCTTCTGCCGCCGCAGATGCTCCGCTGAGTGCTGAAGGTGAGAAGCGGGCACAGTGCCTGGCAGGAATGCTGAAAGACGCGGGCATCAAGCAGATCTACGTGACGGACGTTTTGCGCACACAGCAAACAGCCGCGCCGCTGGCCAATGCGCTAAAAATCAAGCCCACAATTCTTCCTGCCAAGGATTCCAATGGATTGATCAAGAACCTGGCTTATGCCGGCGGCGGAAACATTCTGGTGGTGGGACATAGTGATACGGTGCCGTTTGTGATCGCCCGCCTGCAGGGCGGAACAGTGGCGCCAATCGGTGAAAATGAATATGACCGTATGTTCGTGATGACCATTGTGGAAGCTGCCGGAACGCCAGCCTCTACCCTGCATTATTGCAGCGCGGGTCCAGCAAAGGCTGCGCCAAGCCCGTCGCATCCGGCCAAGCCTATGGCGAAGTCGCCGACTAAGAAAAAAGGCTGAGAATTTTTACCGAGCAAGAATTCCGAACGGAAAACAAAAGGCGGGCTAATTGAAGGCCCGCCTTTGTCTTGTGAGTTAAGTGTTATAGAACTCTGTTACGCTAACGCGATTCTAGAGACAGCGTGAGCTTCAAAAACAAAACACAAGGTCCCTCCGTCCTACTCGCGCGCTGGTCTGCCCATTCACGCCAAAGTCGGGCGCGAATGGGGACCCTGACAAGCGCGCGCTCGCTTAACGGCCGTCGGGATGACGAATCATAGAAAATCACGTTAACGTTTCAAAGCGCTCTACTTCATTCCCACTTTCATTCTTCGAGAAATCGGACCGCCGAGGTTTGATTGCGTCTCGGCGGTCCTGAGGTTGATTAATGGACTCGGATCGTTATGGTTGACGTCGGATTTGATGTGTCAATCCCATCAAAGCTGACGGTGCCGGTGGGCAGCAGTTGCAAGTTCGGTTGATTGGGCGCAGTAACATTTACCGAGACCTTCATGACCGTGACCGGCTTTGCCGCTTTCGGTCCACCCAGGCTGGCAATGCTGCAGATCACCAGGTTCGTATTGATCAATCCCGGGACCGGCGGATTGCATGTGACAGGATTGCCGCTGGCATTCGTGGAGGCAGTGACGCCCGTGATAGTCAGCACGCTGTCAATGTTCATCGTGAGCAGCAGATTATTGGCCTGAACGCCCGTTGTGTTCTGGACCGTCCAGATCAAAGTTCCCGCTGCTCCAGGATTGAGGCTGGTGGGCACGCCGTTGCCGGAGATCGGCACGGAGATTTGCGGCGCGTTGGGTGGAGGAGGCGTTCCGGGAGGCGAAGTGGTGCGGTGTTCCTCTTTGAAAGTAGTGGATGAACCCGCCACGTCATTCGCGGTAACGCGCGAATCGAGCGTGATCTGCGCTTTCTGCATCTGCACCGGCACATCAATCGTGACGACCTGGCCGGGGGCCATAGTGCCCAGTCCACAAGCCACATTGGTGACGCCCGTTCCGCCAGCGGTGCAAGAACCCTGCGGCGGCTGGGCGACAATGATGAACGCTCCATCCGTGGTGCTGAGAACGTTATTCACAATCACGTTCGTTACAGGGAAGAGCGAAGTGTTGGTGACGGTGACTTCATAAGAGACAATCGCCGGCACCGGATTTTGTGAAGGCGGGCCAGAGACCAGGATTTTCATCACCGGCACATTAGCGGCAGAAGGCGTGATGGGAGCTGAAGGATCCGACTCCTCGCCATTTCCGACTGAGCTTGTGGCATGGACGGTGAAACTGTATGCCGTGCCGTTCGTAAGGCCGGAGACGATGGTGTTGACGCTGCTGGTAGAAGGCGCCGCAATGGTTGAACTGATTCCGCTGGGAATGCCATTCACCAGAGCTGTTACCGTATAGCTGGTTACAATCGCGCCATTGCTGTTGACAGGAGCTATCCAGGAGACAAAAGCCTGCGTGTCTCCAGCAATTGCAGTCACGCCGGTTGGCGTGCCGGGAATTGCAGCACCCAAAGGCACAACATTGCTGTTCGCTGAGAGCGGGCTGGAACCCTGCGCGTTGCTGGCGGAAACCTGGAATTGATACGCCACATTTTGTGCCACATTGATGCTTGTAGATGTGGGCGGGAAGATACCACCGGCAAGCGGTGCAACCAGCACGTCAGGCAGCAGAAGGCCATTGGACGCGAAGCTGTTATGCACCGTATAGCTTGTGACCGGCTGCGCAACCTGCGCAGGACTCCAGCTTACAGTCGCTGTCGGCAGCGCTCCACCGCCAGTTGCGATGACATCGAGCGGAGTTCCCGGAAGTCCGGGCGCAGCGGATGTTTGCGTCGTCTGGAACCATCGGCCCGCGCCGGCTGTGCCAAGCGCGCTGGGATCGTCGCCCGCGTACACAATCAGGTTCGCGGGGTCGGTACCGTCAATTCCTACAGCGGTGACGTTGGACAGCGGATTTGCGGACGAATTGGTGTAACTCAGCGTGAGAGTCTGACCTGCCGAACCACCGGTGACGTTTCCTACCCATGCCACATCGGTGGGCAAGCCAATATAAAGATTGTTGCCGTTAATCGCGGGATAGAACTGATCGCCGACGAGTGCGGTTGCACCAATGATTGACGACAGAGTGAGCCTGATTGTATTGTTCGAGGAACTGCAAGCCGGATTGGTCCCAACCAGACATACAGTATCGGCATTAGGAATCACGAAGACAGATTCAGGACTGGCGCCCCACAGATCGTGTCCCATCCATGCAAGGCCCGCGCCTACGCGATTATTGGGGATGGTGGCGACGTTCTGCATGAACTGGCTGCAAGTGCCGAAGTTGCCGGAACTAGCTGCGCCTGGATTGTTGAATTTTAAGATGAAGCTGGCTTTGCCGAAGCCGACCCAAAGATTGCCTTCAGGATCGAGAGTGACGGAATTCGGGAATAGCTGCGTGCTGGATAGCGTGCAGCCGGTCTGACCTGCGGGAAACGTGGCGCCTGCGGGGCTGCCGCCCAGATTGAAGAGCGATGTGCTGGCCAGCGATCCATTGCCGCTGTCTCCGGCAGGAAGATAGCTGATTCTAAAAATGCCCTGTGAGACGCGCTGATTATCGACAAAGTAAAGCAGATTATTTACCGAATCAAGAGCCATTGCACCGCCGCGAATAGAAAATCCTGTAAGGCAGCTGCCGGGATTGATAGCGTAAGGCCCGGGAGAATCAAGATCGGGGTCCATGCGGCAGAGGCCGGCAGTGGCGTCGCCGACCCAGAGGTGGCGGACTGGTTGATTGGTGATTGGGCTGAGAGCTGCGCCGTAGAGTACCTGAGTTCCCGTCGGAGCGGTGATGGAACTTTGTGCAGGTGTGCCGGCAAATTGAATGGTGCTGGTGGTTGGAGTGATGGTGGATTGAGCGTTCGCGGAAAACGGTTTGAAACCAAACAGAAGCGCCATGCAGAACAAAATTAGCGTGAATTTCACGCCTGCAAAATTTTTGTTCCGCGCAAAAACTGCAACGTCGATCGATGATTTCACTTTCGTGCCTTCCTGTCCCTCAAACCTTGGCCTGGGGATCATTCATTAAGAAATAAAGAAGGCGTCATCCAGTTTCCAGAAACAACTGTCTTGCAGCACGGAGCAACTTCCGGAGGGTGCTGCAAAAGCTAAAACAATGGCAGCGTTCGCATTCTTACCCGTACGCGTTCGCCGGCTAGTAAGCATCCCTTTTTAACAAATGAAACATTTACACAATTGGACTCACACACAAGAGAGTAATTCCGGTATGGGAAAATATATGTGAAGCGATTTAGCTATTGGTGATCTTTGTCGTTGGACAAAGAAAGAGCTACTTTAAGGGCCACGATTCCTTTGCAGATAAGATTTTTCGTAAATCGATTGGAATTGTTTTTGAAACTGCCGAGGCGCTTGGGCGCCCCGGCAGTTCCGCTTGTTATTTAGCAGTGATGGTTAGGGTTACCGAATTTGGCAACGTATCAATCCCGCCAGGACCGAAAGAGACTGTTCCGCTGGGATGTACAGCGATGTTTCTTATCGCAGCAGTAGCAGTCACAGACATAATTACGGTCATGGTTGATGGCGGTTTAGCGCCATTTTTCCTGGCGCCGCCCAGAGTGGGTGTAGTGCAAACAATCTGGTTGCCACCTGCGACTGGCGTTGATGCCGTGCATGAGCCGGTGCCGTTGTTATCGAACGTCGGCGTAGGCGGGTTAGGAGCGTTGATGGTCAGGCCAGTCGGGATGAAGATCGTCAACACGACGTTTGGCGTCTGCGTGGTCGAGACATTGGTAACTTTCCACGTGATGCTGTCAGTCTGCCCAACGTTTGGAGTCGGACTCTGGGGAGTTCCAGTGATTCCAACCGGAGCCGAAAGGGTAGAGGTTGCCGGCAACGGCACCGTGGTCTGCAGGCTAGTGCTTGCATTCGCTAGCGCCGTGCCCGCAGCATCCGTACCACTGGCGACAACCGAGTTGAGGATGGCCTGGCTTTGGATCTGCACGGTCACCGTCATGGTGGTCGAGGCTCCTGCATTCAGGACTCCCTGATTACAGGTGACGGTGATTACGCCCGTTCCGCCCGCGGTGCAAGACCCCTGACTAGTCTGCGCCAGCACGATATTTGCCAGTGGCAAGCCAGTCACGGTTCCGGAACCGCTGCTAGCGGTTGCCCCTGCCTGAGCATACGTCAGCGTAGTAGGCGAAGGAACGTCCTGGATGGTGAAAGTACCATTGAAGGACGCATCGGTAACTCCGGCGATAGTGACGCTCTGGCCGATATTCAGGCCGTGCGAGCCAGTGGTTGTGATCGTGACAACGCCCGTGGCTCCATTCCGCGAGGCGCCGGCTGCATCAATGACAGCGCGAATCGGAGACAACGTATGAGTCACAGATACATTGGCCGGGAAGTTCGACGTGGCAGTGATCGGGTTCGTAACGGTGATTGTGTAAGTGACCTGTGCCGGCGCCGAGCTTACTGACGAAGGCCCACTGATACCCACATTCAGAACCGGAACATGTGTTGCGGATGGCACCACTGCGTTTGAAGGCGCAGAAGGCGCGCTGGAACCGGCAACGTTAACGGCCTGGACCGTGAATGTATAGCTCACGCCGTTGGTCAAGCCACCAACCAATGCTGTGGCAGTATTTCCGCTAGCTGGCGGTGGAATGCTTACCACTATGCCGCCAGGAGCTGACGTCACCACATAGCTGGTGATGGGCGCGCCTTGCGGAGGAGGTGAAACTGTGAAGGTTACGGCAGCCTGCGTGTCGCCGGCAAGTGCTGTCACGCCCGTTGGCGCAGCAGGAACCGCGATGCCTGGCGGTATAACAGGAGCGCTGGCAGCCGACGCCGGGCTGGTGCCGGAAGCATTCGTCGCCGTGACAGTAAACGTATATGACACGCCGTTCACCAGGCCGCTGATCAAAACGGAGGTGGGCGGGAAGTTGGATCCGGCAACCGGAACCACCGACACTGGAGCAACAGCGGGACCTGCCGTAATCGTGGTTACCGTATAGCTGGTGACCGGTTGATTCGATTGCGCCGGGCTCCAATTCACTGTGACTGCGTTGTTGCTGGCCACGCCAAAGACGTTCTGTGGCGCGCCAGGAGCTGCTGTTGCAACCGGAGTCGGGCAGTTGATGGGTGTAAACCCAGGCCCCGGAGGCAGTGCAGGCGCAGTTCCCTGACAGCTCTGGAACCACATGCCTTGCGCCAATACGCCGCCACCACTGTAATCGTCAGAGCTGTAGACGACGACGTTGGCGGGATCTGTGGGGTCCACAGCCACGCCACTCAGGATTTGAGGTGGAGGGTTTGAACCGGCAAGCGGATCGAACGTCCCCATAAAGGTCACGTCAAGCGTTGTATTTGCCATTCCTGGATCGGCGGCAGAGGCATTGCCCAACCAGGCGACGTTATCCGGAGGATTCGGCGGCGCTGGTGGCACCGCAACCGCCTCTTGCAGAGCAATGTATACGTTGTTGCCATTGACAGCCGGATAGTACTGGTCGCTCATTACGGCAACCGCGGCCGCACCCACCGGAGCCGCTCCCAATACGTAATTGATGTCGGCTGGAGCGGTGCAAATCCCATGTGGAGGAACCATGCAAGTTGTGTCCGCGTTCTTAATGAAGAAAGGCGAAGTGCCGTCCGTTCCCCATAGCGTATGGCCAATAAAGGCGAGGCCATCCGATTTCGTATCGATCGTAGCAACGACAGTAATGAATTGGTCGCAGGTACCAAAGCCGGTTTCAGAAGCAGTGCCCGGCTGGTTAAAGCGAACGACCTCGCCGCTCTTCTTGTAACCGACCCACAAGTTGCCCAATGGATCGAGAACGGTGGAGTGAGGAGTGCCTGGATTTCCAGGAACAGCGCAGCCGGTAGTGCCTCCGCCGAAGCGCGCGCCGGTGGTGCTGCCGCCCATGACAAATACGCTGGCAAAGTTCAGAAATCCGTGCCCGCCGTCGCCGCTGGCCAGATAGCCAATACGGATAATGCCCTCTGATGCCCGCTGCTCGTCCGCGAAATAGAGGTAGTTTGTGGCTACAGTGGGATTCGCAGGATCAAGAAAATGCGGAGTGGGATCAAACGACATGGGGCCGCCCGTGATGGAAGCGCCATTCACCTTGAACGGGCATGTTTGCAAATTGATGGCATAAGGCCCGGGCGAATCCAAATCCGGATCTATGCGGCAGATGCCGGAAGTGGCGTCATCTACCCATAAATGGCGGAACGGCTGGCCCGTAACCGGGCTAATGGCCGTGCCTTTCAGGATGATGCCGCCCAAAGGGGCGGTGACAGCAGCCGCTGTGTTGTTCTGCGGGTTCGGTACGCCAAGATATTGAATTGTTGTAGAGGGTGGCGTGACGGGGGTTTGGGCGTTCGCCGTGACAATGGCGAGCATCAGAATTGTAACCAGACAGAACAAATTGCGCGCTGAAAGTGTTTGAACGCAGTTTTTGCCCTGGGCAGCTGTAGTCCGTGTGGAGGAGCTCATTTTTTTCGCCTTTTGTCCCGGAGCTTAGCCCCAGGATCTTCCTTGCTTTTTAAATGTTGCAAGGTATCATCCGTGCAAAACTAAAAGACCGCCGCATTTGCGAGCTACTCCCTCGGAGTGCGGACAGTTGCGATCATCGCCGCCCAGGACTCGCAAAACACCGGAAGAGCGAGGCCCTGGCCCTTAAAAAGGCGAAGATTCGCCAATTAGTATTCTCAGTTTTAAGCCCTAGGAATTAGACCGACATTGGATAAATATTAAAGTTTTTAATCTTCGTCTTTTTACTATGTATTCGCTATTTACGTTGCACTGGAGTCTTGGATTTCAAAACGACTTTTCCGCAAACCCCCGCCGTAAACCAACAGACTTTGCTTGAACCTTGCCTTACTGTTTGCCCTGGAGAACCGAAATTTAGAAGGGGACGGCAGCGCCGTGCCGTCCCTTTACAGGTGTTGTTTTGTTAGTTGAGTCTGATCTGGAACGGTATCGATGTCCCGTCATTCAGGTTAATGGTGTAAGCGTAAGTGTTGCCGGCAGTCAGGTTACTGGTGGACATAACGAACTGCCACCCCGCAGAACCCGCACCGTTCAGGAGCGTGCCGCCGACGAACGCGAATGGACCGCCCTGCGGAGCAGGAGAGCCAGCCGGAACACCGTTGATCGAGGTCAGCGTGAAGCTGGAGATTACGGTGCTGGAGATGGCTGCTCCCTTTGCGTCGCAGACCCTGAACTGCACCGGGACCGTCGGCGTGGTTGCTTTTGTAAACTGCGTGCTGCCGCTAGTCGCGATCGGCGCCAGGATCTGGTGGCCCGGACCGTTGGAGCAAGTCCCGACCGGAGCGTAGATCACAGTCTCCACGCCAGTATTAACAAAGCTGATCGTGTAATTGGTGGAGCTTTGCCCGGAGCAGCTGAGCGTGTGCGTTCCGATGGTGCTGCCGTTCGAACTGCAACTCAGAGTGCCTGCAAGGTTCGCCGGACCCTGGCCAAGAACAAAGCCGCTGTAAGTCGCGCTGGCGGCAATCGTCCCGTTCAGCACAACCGTCTGGTTATTCGAGGTGATAGAGAGCGGCACCGCAGTGACCGTGAGTGTTCCGGCAGCTGTGGTCAGCGTGTAGTTCCCGCTCAGAGCTGAAGGCGAGAACGAAACGGCAGGGGTAATTGGGAACGTGCCGACGTTGCTCGTCTGGGTGGCCGTGGTGCTGTAAGTGGCTGTGATGTTTTCACCATTCTTAATGCCGGTGATCACGCCTGTTAGGGTTGGATTCGCCGATCCAAAGGGCCGCGAGAAGCTGTTCGCGGACACCGAGAGCGGCGCTTTGTTGACGGTGAGCGATCCGTTCTTGCTGGTCACCGTGTAATTGCCCAGTTTGTTCGTCGGGTCTACAAGAACAGGGACCGTAACATATGTCCCGGGAACACTGGTTGCCGTTGGCAAAGCTAGTGTGGCGGTGATGTTGTCACTGTTCTTCAGGCCGCTAATCGTGCTGGGGGGATTGGGGTCGCCATATAAACGGCTTCCGCTTGCGCCTTGGACCGAGAGCGGGGCAGGAGTGATGGTAAGAACTCCACCCTTAACAACCACCGAATAATCGATGGCTTTGGCTCCGCCGACCACAGGCACGATGGGATAAGTGCCCACCGGGCTGGTAACGTCAGCAGAGGTAAATGTCACCGTGAGAACGTCACCGTTCTTCAGTCCCACAAAAGTCCCGGTGAAAGCCGGATTGGGATTGCCATAAATCCTGCTGGCATTTGCCACGGTGAAAGTCAGCGGCGAGGGAGTAACCGTGAGGACGCCGTTGATTGAAGTAACGGCATAGTTACCGAGCTTGAGCGTTGGATCAAGCAGGGTCGGAATAATGGGATACGCTCCAACATCACTGAGCACCGTTGCCGGACTGGAGTACGTGGCCGTGATCGCATCGGCATTCTTGATTCCGACAATTGTGCCTGTGAATGCAGGATTGGGATCGCCATACAGCCGCGTCGCGTCTGCCGCAGTTACGGTAAGAGGCGCTTGCGTGATAGTAAGAACGCCGTCAATCTTGGTGACCGTGTAATTCCCGAGCTTATGCGTTAAGTCAATCAGGTTGGCAACGATAGGATAAGTTCCCACCGGGCTAGCTGCGATTGCAACGCTGGTGTATGTCGCCGTGATGTTATCGCCGTTCTTGATTCCCACGATGGAGCCGGTAAAGACCGGGTTCGGATCGCCATAAACGCGGCTTGCATTGTCAGCGGTCACGCTCAACGGCGCCGGCGTAATCGTAAGGACGCCGGTCGTTAAGATTATGTTGTAGTTATTGAGCACCCCACCCGGATCGGAATACGTTGGGACAATGGGATACGTCCCGACTGGGCTGGAAGACGTAGCAGCGCTATCGTATGTCGCGGTGATTACGTCCGCTCCCCGTAGACCGGTGATCGTGCCCGTGAACGTGGGATTAGCATCGCCATAAACTCGTGTTGCATTGTCGATCACCACGGTCAATGGCGGTTTGTTGACGATCAAAGTTCCATCAAAAGTCGCAAACGTATAGTTGGCTGCTGCGAGCGATCCTACGGGGCAGTGGATGGCGTAGCGTCCCGCAGGAGTGCTGGCATCTGTTGGGACAACTGTATTGCAAGTTGTAGTACCGCTGACAACAGCGGCTGTATCGCCATTCAAAAAGCCCGTAATTGCATACGTGAACGGCGGATTCGGGTCAAGATAAAGCTTCTGGACTGTGTTGGCGACCACAGTCAGCACGGCGCGATTTACCGTGAGTGATCCAGAGCCGCTGCTTGCCGTGAAGATGGGATCGCCGGCAAAGCTGGCGCTGATTGCGCCGGAGTAAGTGCCCAGCGGGATTCCGGCAATGCTTGTGGTGAAGAATGCTTGTCCCGCGCCGTTGGTTACGCCTGTTCCTACCGTCGTGCCGTTCACTGCGAAGGTCACGGTCTTTCCGGAAATCAATCCGCCGTTGGATGCCTTCTGCAAAGTGGCGCTCAG
>Ga0068856_100007748_pt1 | contig 10488 bp, 9 predicted proteins | sample KBSCornC62_FD_66595 | JGI IMG/M metagenome (GOLD analysis project Ga0068856, IMG submission 66595) | Corn rhizosphere microbial communities from Kellogg Biological Station, Michigan, USA - KBS Corn C6-2 | ecosystem: Host-associated > Plants > Roots > Rhizosphere > Soil ... | reverse complement strand
CACGCCCGAGGGGACGTCGGTGGTCGAGCTCGCAGCGAGCCTCGGCATCCACGTGTCCGCTCCGTCGGATGCGACGGTCGTGCCGTTCACCGCCCAGACGCGCATGAGCGGCCTCGACCTGCCCGACGGCTCTCAGCTGCGCAAGGGCGCCGGGTCGGCCGTCCTCGCCTGGCTCGACGAGAACGGCGCCCGGGTGACGGATGCGACGCGCGACGCGCTCACCGGGATCGTCGACGGCATCGCCGGCGACGGCGGCACCCCGCTCGTGGTCGCCGTCGCCGATGCGTCGGGGGCCCGCCCGCTGGGGGTCATCCACCTCAAGGACGTCGTGAAGGACGGCCTGCGCGAGCGCTTCGTCGAGATGCGGGCCATGGGCATCCGCACCGTCATGATCACCGGCGACAACCCGCTGACCGCGAAGGCCATCGCCGATGAGTCCGGGGTGGACGACTTCCTGGCCGAAGCCACCCCGGAAGACAAGATGGCACTGATCAAGAAGGAGCAGGAAGGCGGCAAGCTGGTCGCGATGACCGGGGACGGCACTAACGACGCCCCGGCCCTGGCCCAGTCCGACGTCGGCGTGGCCATGAACACCGGGACCTCCGCGGCCAAAGAGGCCGGGAACATGGTGGACCTGGATTCCAACCCGACCAAGCTCATCGAGATCGTGGAGATCGGCAAGCAGCTGCTGATCACCCGGGGAGCACTGACCACGTTTTCCATCACCAACGACGTGGCCAAGTACTTCGCCATCATCCCGGCCATGTTCGAGGGCGTGATCCCCGGCCTGGCCAAGCTCAACATCCTGCACCTGTACAGCCCAGCCTCCGCCATCACCTCAGCGATCATCTTCAACGCGCTGATCATCGTGGCGCTGATCCCGCTGGCGCTGCGCGGGGTGCGGTACCGGCCCGCCTCGGCGTCATCGCTGCTCCGCCGGAACCTGCTGATCTACGGCATCGGCGGGCTGATCATCCCGTTCATCGGCATCTGGGCCATCGACCTGGTGGTTCAGTACATTCCTGGATTTGGTAGGTGACGTCAGTGGACCGCCTTCCCGGCATCGTCCGGCAGCACATCGCGGCACTGCGCTTGCTTCTGGTTTTCACCGTGTTCCTCGGAATCGTCTACCCGGTGGTCATCTGGGGCGTCTCACAGGGTGCGTTCCATAACCAGGCCAACGGCTCGCTGGCCAGCTTCAACGGCCGCACCGTCGGGTCCAGCCTGCTGTGCCAGGAGTTCGTGGACGCCAAGGGCAACCCGCTGCGGCAGTACTTCCAGCCGCGGGCCTCGTTTGCCATCAACCCCGAGGCCAACCCCAAGAAGGACTTCGGCTGCGACCCGACGTATTCGGCAGCGTCCAACCTCGGGCCGAACAACCCCGACCTGATCCAGCAGATCAAGCAGCGGCAGAAGCAGATCGCCGCGTCCGACCATGTGAAGATCTCGCAGATCCCGCCGGACGCAGTGACCTCATCCGCCTCCGGGCTGGACCCAGGTATCTCGCCCGCCAACGCCGCCATACAGGTGAACCGGGTGGCGGCGGCGCGGCACATCAGCCCGGCCGCGGTCCGGGCGCTGGTCAGCAAGTACACACAGGGCCGCTCGCTCGGGTTCCTGGGCGAGCCACAGGTGAACGTGCTGGAGCTGAACATCGCTCTTGACCAGCACTTCCCAGCCTCCGCTGGACAGTGAGCGGGAGCTGAGATGGGCGCGATCGCGGGCACCCCGGAACACGAGCCGGGCGCGCCCGCGGCCGCGGCTGGCTCCCGGGGCCGCATCCTGCTGGTCGAGGACGAGCCGGCGCTGGTCCGGGCACTGCGGATCAACCTGCGGGCCCGCAACTACGAGGTGGAGACGGCCAGCGCCGGGCGGGCCGCGCTGGCCGTGGCCGCGCGGCACCCGCCCGACGCGGTCATCCTCGACCTGGGCCTGCCCGACATGGACGGCATCGAGGTGATCCAGGAACTGCGGCACTGGTCCCGGGCCCCGGTCATCGTGCTGTCCGGCCGGGCCGGGCCCGGCGACAAGATCGGTGCCCTCGACGCGGGCGCGGACGACTACGTCAGCAAGCCGTTTTCCATGGAGGAATTGCTGGCCCGGCTGCGGGCCGTGCTGCGCCGGGAGGACTCCGGGCCGCAGGGTCCGCAGGTGCGGATCGGCCACAGCGAGGTGGACTTCGCCGCGCACATCGCAACCCGGCAGGCCGGCCCCGGGGCGGACCCGGTTCCGGTACGGCTCACCCCGACCGAGTGGCGGCTGCTGGAGATGCTGGTCCGCCATCCGGGCCAGCTGGTCGGCTCGGCCCGGCTGCTCACCGAGGTGTGGGGGCCAGGCGTCGAGGACAGCACCCACTACCTGCGCTTCCATATGGCCGGGCTGCGCCGGAAACTGGAGGACGACCCGGCCCGGCCCCGGCACCTGCTCACCGAGCCGGGCATGGGCTACCGCTTCCAGCCGTAAGTACCAGGTCACCAGGACTGGCACACTATGGATGACCTCAGTAACGGGGAGATGATGAGCGAGCAGGAGCGCGGCGAGCCGGAACGCGGCCAGCTCCGGATCTATCTCGGTGCCGCGGCTGGCGCCGGCAAGACGTTCGACATGCTCAGCGAGGGGCACCGGCGAGGCGAGCGCGGCGCCGACGTGGTCGTGGCGTTCGTGGAGACGCACGGCCGGCCGCACACTGCGGCCCTGCTGGACGGCCTGGAGATCATTCCCCGCGCTCAGGTCTCCTACCGGGGCACCAGCTTCGAGGAGATGGACCTCGATGCCGTGCTGGCCCGCAAGCCCGAGATCGCCCTGGTCGATGAGTTCGCGCACACGAACGTGCCTGGGTCGCGCCACGCCAAGCGCTGGCAGGACGTCGAGAAACTGCTGGCCGCCGGCATCGAGGTCATCTCCAACGTCAACATCCAGCATCTGGAATCACTGAACGACGTCGTCCAGAAGATCACCGGTGTACCGCAGCGGGAGACCGTCCCGGACGCCGTGGTCCGCGCGGCCGACCAGGTCGAGCTCGTCGACATCACCCCGGAGGCGCTGCGCCGCCGGATGGCGCACGGGAACATCTACCCGCCGGAGAAAATCGACGCGGCGCTGACCAACTACTTCCGCACCGGCAACCTCACCGCGCTGCGCGAGCTGGCCCTGCTCTGGCTGGCCGACAAGGTGGACGAGGGCCTGCAGCGGTACCGGGCGGCGCACGGCATCAAGGGCACCTGGGAGGCCCGCGAGCGGGTGGTGGTCGCGCTGACCGGCGGCCAGGAGGGGGAGCAGCTGATCCGCCGCGCAGCGCGGATCGCCGCCCGGTCCACCGGCGGAGACCTGCTCGCCGTGCACGTGACCCGGTCCGACGGGCTGACCGGCGCGAGCCCGTCGGCCCTGGCTGAGCAGCGCAGGCTCACCGAATCGCTCGGCGGCACCTACCACCAGGTGATAGGCGACAACATCGCCGAGGCGCTGCTCAGTTTCGCGCATGCCGAGAACGCCACCCAGCTGGTGCTTGGCGCCAGCCGCCGCTCCTGGCTGTCCGCCCTGCTCACCGGGCCCGGGACCACCGCGCGGACCATCCGCGGCTCAGGCGACATCGACGTGCATATCGTGACCCATTCGCGGATGGGCCGCGGCCGCGGGCTGCCCCGGTCCCGCGGTGGCCTGACGCTGCGTCGCCGGCTCATGGGATACGCGCTGGCCGTAGTGCTCAGCCCACTGCTCACGCTCGCGCTGGTCAGCCTGCGTGGCGAGCTCAACCTGACCAGCGACGTGCTGGCCTTCCTGGTGGCGGTCATCCTGGTCGCGCTGGTCGGCGGGTTCGCGCCGGCCATCCTGGTCGCGGTGGCCGGATCACTGCTGCTGAACTACTATTTCACCCCGCCGGTGCATAAGTTCACGATCGCCGAGGCCAACAACGCCCTCGCCCTCGGCGTATTCGTTGTGGTGGCCCTGCTGGTCAGCTCGGTGGTGGACACCGCGGCCCGGCGCACCCGGCAGGCGGCCCGGGCCAGCGCCGAGTCCGAACTGCTGGTGACCACGGCCGGAAGTGTGCTGCGCGGCCAGCGGGCGGTGGAGGCGGTGCTGGACCGGGTGCGCGAGGCATTCGGCATGGAATCGGTCACGCTGCTGGAGTGCGGGCAAGTCCAGGGCACCGCGGCCCATGGCCCGACGACCGGCTGGCAGGTCGTGGCGCACTCGGGCGAGCCGCCGGTCACCCGGCCCACCGATGCCGACGTCGAGGTGCCGGTGGCCGAGACGCTGTCCCTGGCGCTGCGCGGGCGCGCCCTGCCCGCGTCCGACCGGCGGGTCCTCGGCGCGTTCGCCGCGTATGCCGCAGTGGCCCTGGAGCAGCAGCGGCTGGCCGCGGAAGCGGAGGCGGCCCGGCCGATCGCCGAAGCGGACCGGATGCGCACCGCGCTGCTGGCCGCGGTCAGCCACGACCTGCGCACCCCGCTGGCCTCGGCCAAGGCCGCGGTGACCAGTCTCCGGTCGGCCGATGTGAAGTGGGGCAAGGAGGATCGCGAAGAGCTGCTGGAAACCGCGGACGAGTCCCTGGACCGGCTCACCCACCTGGTGGACAATCTGCTGGACATGAGCAGGCTGCAGGCCGGCGCGCTGTCGGTGTTCCCCCGCCCGGCCGGGCTGGAAGAGATCGTGGCCCGGGCCCTCGACGACCTTGGGGCGGCGGGCCACGCGGTGACTCCGGACATTCCCGATGACCTGCCCGAGGTCCGGGTGGATCCGGCCATCCTGGAGCGGGTCATCGTGAACCTGACCCAGAACGCGCTGCGCTACTCCCCTGAGGGCAAGCCGCCGCTGCTCACCGCGAGCACCCTCGGCGAGCGGGTCGAACTGCGCGTGGTGGACCGCGGGCCAGGCGTGCCCAAGGCACACCGGGACCGGATATTCGTGCCCTTCCAGCGGCTCGGCGACACCGACAACACGACCGGGGTAGGCCTCGGCCTGGCCCTGTCCCGCGGGCTCACCGAGGCGATGGGCGGCACGCTGGAGCCGGAGGAAACTCCCGGTGGCGGGATGACCATGGTGCTGTCGCTGCCCGCGGTGCCCCGGCCGGACCAGCCTGGCGGCCCTGGCACCACAGAGCGCCAGGAGGTCACCGGGCCTGCCCTGGGGGAACCCGTATCCGATGGGCTGTGAGCCTGGCAGGCTGGTTGGGTGACCCGCATCCTGGTAATCGACGACGAACCGCAGATCCTGCGGGCGCTGCGGATCAACCTGCGGGTCCGCAACTACGAGGTGGATACCGCGGCCACCGGCACGCAGGCCCTGCAGGTGGCGGCCCGGCACCCACCCGACCTGGTCATCCTGGATCTTGGCCTGCCCGACCTGGACGGCGTGGAGGTCATCGAGGGACTGCGCGGCTGGTCGCAGGCGCCGATCATCGTGCTGTCCGGGCGCGCGGACAGCACCGACAAGGTGCAGGCGCTGGACGCGGGCGCCGACGACTACGTGACCAAGCCGTTCGGCATGGAGGAACTGCTGGCCCGGATGCGGGCCGTGGTGCGCCGGACGGTCCCGGAAGCCGCGGAGCCGCAGGTCCGGCTCGGCGATCTGGTCGTCGATCTCGCCGCCAAGCAGGTCACCAGGGACGGCGCGGCGGACACCAGCCCGGCCAGCATCCGGCTCACCCCGACCGAGTGGCATCTGCTGGAGGTCCTGCTGCGCAACCCGGGCAAGCTGCTGAGCCAGCGCCAGCTGCTGACCGAGGTGTGGGGCCCGGGGTACGCGGACGCCGGCGGGAATCTCCGGCTGTACATGGCGCAGCTGCGGCGCAAGCTGGAACCCGACCCGGCGCGGCCGCGCTGGCTGCTCACCGAGCCGGGCATGGGCTACCGTTACCAGCCCGGCCCGGAGCCCGCGCCAGCGGCCGGTTAGATACGCTGCGCCGGTGGAACCCGAACTGGCCGAGGTGCGCTACAGCAAATGGGGCGGCATCGACCACTGGCACTTCACGATGGAGCGGCTCGGCCAGGACCAGTTCGGCTGGTGGTTCTTTGGCCGGCAGGGCATTCCCATCCAGCGGGCCGCCGAGCCGCCGGTCACCCAGCGGCATGATTTCGTCCTGCTGGTCCCGGCGGTAGGCGACTGGACCGCCTGCTTCAACGCCGAGACCGAGATGGAGATCTACGCCGACGTGACCACCCGCCCAGTGGTCACCGCCGGCCAGGTGACCGCGGTCGACCTGGACCTGGATGTGATCCGGTTCACCGGCGGCCGGGTCGAGGTGCTCGACGAGGACGAGTTCGCCGAGCACCAGGTCCAGCTGGGCTACCCGGCCAAGCTGATCGCCCAGGCCCGGGCCACCTGCGACGAGCTGGTCAGCGCCGTGTCACAGTACACCGAGCCGTTCGGCCAGGCCGGCCACAGCTGGCTGGCCCAGGCCCGCGCCGCCCGCTGACCGGCGCCGCCCAGGCCGGGTCAGCCGCGGATCTGCTCGCGGACCGCCGCGGTGACCTGCTCGGCGCGGCCGATGATGTCCTCCGCCTTGGCCGCCTCGCCGATCATCTCCAGGCTGGCCTGCTCGTCGGTCAGCCCAGCCAGGTTGGCTTCCACGTTGACCCGGGCGGTGGCCGCGGCGGCCCGGGCCGACTCCGCGGCCGCGGCCACATCACTGAGCACGCTGCGGTTGCCGATGACGGCCAGCGCCTCGGCCAGGTCGACCACCATCCCGGCCACGCTGATCACCTGGGCAGGCGGCCAGGCCGCGTTGGCCAGCGCCTGGCCGATGGCGGCCGAGCGGGCGGCCTGCTCTTCCCCGGTGGACCTGGGCAGCCGGTAGGCGTCGGCGACCGCGCCGAACGCCTCCACGTCGGCCTCGGCCAGCCGCACGGCGATCGTCCGCAGCTCGTCCACCTCGGTGATGACCCGGCTAATCGTGACCTGGTGGTCGGCGTACTTCTCGCCGGTCGTGTACCGGGCCACCATGCCGAGCAGGGCCGCACCCTGCGCGGCGAGCAGCGCCGCGGCCGCGCCACCGCCGGGGGCCGGCACGCGCTCGGCCAGCTGATCCAGGAAATCGCCGATCTTCTCATCACGGATGGCCACGCCCCGATCCTCCCACGCCGGCCGGGTGACCCAAGAACCGATCAGGCCGGCCGGCGGTCGGCCGCCGGGACCGGGCCCGGTTCCTCGTCCGGCGCCAGGTGGGCCAGCCGGAAGCGGAGCCGGCAGATCACCACGTTGTCGGTGCCGCTGGTGATGGCCCGGCTCAGTACCGCGCCGCGCTGGTTGTGCAGGAACCACCGCCACCAGTGCTCCGGCTGCACCTCGGGGATCAGCACCACCACCCGCCGGTGCAGGTCCTCCTGCTCCCGCGCCCGCACGTAGGCCACGACGGCCGGGCCCAGCGACCGGTTCTCCGGGTACAGGCTGACCAGCGGCACACCCGGGCGCCAGGCGTCCCACTCGGCGTGGAACCGCGCGTCGTGTTCCCGGGAAGCGGGGTCGCCGTAGCACACAGTGACCCCGACGACCTCGTCGGCCAGGGACAGTCCCGCCGACACGCCTTCCCGGGTCAGCCGGGACATGCCCGGGACCGGCACCACGGCCAGCGCTCTGGTCCGTTCCGGCGGATCCGGCATCTTGCCCAGCTCCAGCCGCACGCCGATCTCGTCATAGGCCCGGTGGATGCGGGTGAACCACACGACGAGCAGCGGGATCACGACCACGATCAGCCAGGCGCCCTCGGTGAACTTGCTGATCAGTTCGACCGCGAGCGCGGCGGTGGTCAGCACCGCACCCAGCCCGTTGATGAACGCCCGGTGGGCCCAGCCGGGGCCATGCTGCTCGTGCCAGTGCCGGACCATGCCCACCTGGGACAGGGTGAACCCGACGAACACCCCGATGGCGAACAACGGCACCAGCTTCTGCGTGTCACCCCGCGCGGCGACCAGCAGCGCCGCCGCGGCCACCGCGAGCACGCTGATCCCGTACCGGTACACCTGCCGCTCGGCGCGCAGCGCGAACATGTGCGGCAGGAAGTTGTCCTTGGCCAGCAGGCTGGCCAGCACCGGCAGGCCGCCGAACGAGGTGTTGGCGGCCAGCGCGAGCAGCACCGTGGTGATCAGCTGGACCGCGTAAAAGGCAAAATTATGCCCAACGGCCGCCACGGTCAGCTGGGCTAGCGTCGTCTCGGTGGGCGACGGGGTGGCATGGAACTTACGGATCAGCACGGCGATGCCGATCAGCATCAGGCCGAGGATGATGCCCAGCATCATCTCGGTGTGCTGGGCCCGGCGGGCGCGCGGCCTGCGGAACTGGGGTACCGCGTTCGCGATCGCCTCCACCCCGGTGAGCGCCGCGCACCCGGACGCGAACGCGCGCAGCAGCAGCAGGATCCCGACCGACTCGGCCGTGGCCGGCAGGTGGCCGGACGGGGCCACGGCCGGGTGGGACCGGATCAGCCCGCCGACGATGACGACCGCGATGGCGAAGATGAACAGCAGCGTGGGCACGATGAAGACCCGGGCTGATTCGGCCGCGCCCAGGAAGTTGATCCCGGTGATCACGGCCAGCACACCCAGGCACAGCCAGACCCGGCTGCCGTACAGGACCGGGAAGGCGGATGTCAGCGCGGCTACTCCGGCAGACACCCCGACTGCGGCGTTAAGTATGTAATCGACAGTGAGCGATGCGGCCGCGACCAGGCTGGGCATGCGGCCGAGGTGCCGGCCCGCGACCGCGTAGGCGCCGCCACCATTCGGGAACGCGGCGATCACCTGCCGGTAGGAGATCACCAGCACGGCAAGCAGCACCACGATCGCGAGCGTGACCGGGAGGGTGTAGTCCAGCCCCACCGTGCCGGCCGCGGCCAGCACGATGACGATGGCCTCGGGTCCGTAGGCCACCGAGGACAGTGCGTCGAGGGAGAGTGCGGCCAGCCCTTCGAGGGCGGTCAGCCGGTGCCGGTCTTCGCCTTGATCCTGTGCCGCGGGCGAGTCCGGGGTGGCATCACGGACCGTCATGACTGCCCATCCTGCCCCCCTGGTATGACAGGTCCGGAATGCCGTATTGGCTTTCTTTCCCTGATGCAGGGGCGGTCACGCCGGGCAGCCCCGCAGGTGCTGGGCCGCAGCCCGGGACGGTCAGCCGAGGGCTAGCCGATGACCAGCAGGGCGATCAGGAACAGCACGATCGCGACACCGATCACGACCGCCGCGAGGATGGCCACCCGGTTGCGCGGCGCGCGCATCGCCCACGGTGTCTGGTCGGCACCGGGACGCCCATCCGCGAACGCGCGGAACTGGGCGGTGCTGGCGGACGGGTCGGGTTCGGGATTACCCATGGCTGGCACTGTAGCGGCCCTGACCTGGTCATCGCCGGGGTTATTGCGGATTCGGGGCGAATTTGCCAGCCATGGCGGGCGGCCGGCGGGCGTGCCTGATCACCCGCTGGTGCTCGCCGGCGGGCGGATGTCCGCCCGGCTGACCAGCCGGGACAGCACGATCACGCTGCGGGTGCGGACCACGAACGGCTCGGCGCCGATCTGCTCGACCACCTGCTCGAAGTGCCGCACGTCGGCGGCCCGGATATGCAGCAGCGCATCGGCCTCGCCGGTGATCGTGCAGGCCCCGGTGACCTCGGGGTACTTGGTGAGCGCGGCGCCGAGCTCACCGGGCGAGGTGCGGCCCCGGCAGAACAGCTCCACGTACGCCTCAGTGGTCCAGCCCAGGGCCGAGGGGTCCACCGTGGCGGTGAACCCGGTGATCGCGCCGGAGGCCCGCAGCCGGTCCACCCGCCGCTTGACCGCGGACGCGGACAGGCCCACCCGTGTCCCGATATCCGCATAGCTGGCCCGGGCATCCGCGACCAGGGCGCTGACGATCAGTTCGTCCAGCTCATCGAAGGCAGCGGGTCGACCGGGCACCCCACGATCCTGCCAGCCGCCCGGCCCGCGCGCCCGATCCGGGGCCGGCCGCGGCCCGCTCAGCTGGCCCGTGAGCAGGCAGGCCCAACGCGTTTGCCCGGATTAATGCGCAAACCCCGGACGCGGTGATTACCATCGCGGGCCAGGAGCAAGGGGAAATCGCCATGCGGGTCTGCACCAGGTGCGGGTACGTGGCGACCCGGGCGCAGCGCTACTGCGCCCGGTGCGTCGCGCCACTGGACGCAGCCGAGCGGATCGACGACCTGTTCGCCGGAGGAGAAGCCGATACCTCCGTGCTGCCCCTGGTGGTAGACGACGGCGCCCCGGACGAGGACGATCAGTACGACCCGTACGGCTGGTCCCGCTACCGGCCTGCGCGGCCGCGGCACCGTACCCCGGCCCGCCGGGCCCTGATGGCCAGCGCCGCGCTGACCACGGCCGCGCTGCTGCTCGGCGTGCTGACCGCCTGGGTGGCCTTTGGCCATCATGGACCACGGCAGGCGGCCGGTTCCCGGCTGTCCAGCAGCCAGGCCGGGCCGGGGCAGCCTGGCCGGGGACCGGCTGGGACGGCCGCGGGGCGCCCGGCCGGGTCGTCGGTGCCCCAG
>Ga0068856_100007747_pt1 | contig 10489 bp, 12 predicted proteins | sample KBSCornC62_FD_66595 | JGI IMG/M metagenome (GOLD analysis project Ga0068856, IMG submission 66595) | Corn rhizosphere microbial communities from Kellogg Biological Station, Michigan, USA - KBS Corn C6-2 | ecosystem: Host-associated > Plants > Roots > Rhizosphere > Soil ... | reverse complement strand
ATTTCCACCAAAACATTTTGTGAGGACACATAAATCGTACATGGTGGCCAATAACAAGATTAAGCATTTGCAGGGCAATAAGCTGGTGCTGATCAATGATAAGGTTATTCCGATTGGGAGGAGTTACAGGCATTTGCTGGAGGCGTCATAAAGTCTTACATCTTTCCGATCATCACCATCGCTACCATAAAAACATCATAAGCGATGTGAAAGAAAATCGCGTACCATAGGTTGTTTTTATATCGCTGGCAAACAAAAGTGACAACCAACGCGAAAATAAAGGTAGCTAACATCAGCCCCCATCCTCCCTGCCAGTTATAAATTGCAAAAAGTGCGCTGGCAATGACGCCACTAAAAGAAAGCGCGTTGCCTTTGTCGCCGAATATATTTTTAAGTCGGTTAAGGATAAAGCCGCGAAAGGCTATCTCCTGGTAAGGGATTCTTAATGCCACTACCGACAGCACTAGCCACAACGCATTAAGAAAGTGATGTCTCACATAGCCAAAATCCCTAAAATAGACATGTCTCAAGCCAACGTGAGCTAAAAATGGCCCCAGCAGCCACAGTTGAAATGCTGCATACAACAGTCCAATCCCGCCGCCAATATAAAACGCACGCCATTGCAGGTCATTAAACCGAAAACCGATGCGGGCAAAACTTTCGCCAACAAGGTTGAGGTATACCCAAATGACACCCAGAATAACAAAAGGATAAGCATACTCTGGCAGATGCACAAAGTGCGGAAACAGCATCACGAAGGCTATCAGAACAATATCCAGCACCAACCGGAGATTACTATTGGGCCGTCTCATATTTACAGGGCGCGGTAATCTTCGCGAACCGGGTCAAAAATATCCAAGAGTTTGCAATCGGTGATGGCGATGCCACTATGGTATGCCTCTGAAGGAATCAGAGCGTAGCGCCCAGGGTCAAGCACTTGCGGATCACCGTTTACAGTAAGTTCGAACTGGCCTTCGAGCACAAAAGTATATTGCTGATGCGGATGCTTATGTCTTGGCACCGAATAGCCTGCAGCTACTGTAATGAAGTTGATGGTGTTGCGATCGGTGTGGATTAGTTTAGAGAAAAAGCCCGGCGCCACTTCTTTGACCGCGATGTCGTCGAAATATTTGAAAATGCTGGTATCCATGAGGTTTTGAATGTGGGTTTAAATATACAATAGCGGCGGTTAAATTGTAACAATCGGCAGCTCAAACTATCATAGAAATATGAACGGGGACACCACCATGACAGAAAAACCCAAATACGAACGCACCCTTTGGTGGCTCACCGGTATCCTCGTGCTTATCGGCGTAGTGATTGTGGTGCGAAGACTTGTCTCCCTGGCGAACCTGCCGCCGGCGCAATATGTACCTGTTGCCAACAGCCGTAACCCGGTACCTGACAGCGGATTTATCGATCACCCTTTGCTTACCGCAATTCACATTATTCCGGCGATAATCTTTGTGCTGCTGGCGCCGCTGCAATTTGTGAAGAGGATACAGGTACAATACCCAACGTTTCGCCGGGTAACCTTAAACGTCGTATTGGCCTGCGGCCTCGTCATTGGTTCAACCGCTTTGATCATGGGCTTTATTATGGCCATCGGTGGAATCACTGAAACACTGGCTGTTACTGTTTACGGAACCGCTTTTTTGTATTGTATCGTAAGAGCCTGGATTACTTTCGCTCAAAAACAAATGGCGCAGCATCGCGAATGGATGATCCGTGTTCTGGCCATTGCCCTGGCCGTTTCAACTACGCGCCCGGTAGTCGTTTTGTTTTTTGCAACCAGTCGGCTTACCGGTTTAACTATACACCAATATTTCGGTGTCGCCTTTTGGATAGCCTTTACACTGCATGTGATTGTAGCAGAAGCCTGGATACGTCGCACCAGACCGACCCAACAAAAAAAGGCCATCCGCTAACTAGCGGACAGCCTTGCAAACACTCTAAAAACTAACCTTATTATGAAAAAGCTTATTCTAAACCGGCTACCATTTGCTTGCCGGCTTCTTTAACCAATATGTTTTGGGTATTGTGCCCTACAGTAAAATTGTTGTTGACAACAACTGCATTGACGTTACGATTCATACCGAACTCTTCTACCCTGCCGCTTAATGTTATTGTTGCGCGATCACGCAGCGTAATGTTAGCGCTGTATGAATCAAATTTCAGGTTGGCAGTTGCGTTATCATGCAGATCGATATTGAACTCGATCTTGGCAACATCACCAAATGATTTGATCTCAGCGCTGTCATAAGCCGATACTGACTGCAATGATTCTGAGCTTACCCATACCACTAATTTCTCGGAAGTGTAAGACGAAATGCGCAGAACGCCATTTTTGCTTTGCACCAGGGCGCTCTCAGCATAATACTTGTTGTAAACTGTTACTTTTTCGGGGGCATTGTCAGAGATAAATAATTGAACATTCCCGCGAACTTCGATCTTATTGATGGCTTTAATGTCATTCAAAACAGTGTAATTGCTGCTGGCAGCATAAGTGTTTTTTGTAAATCCGACCATTACAGCGAATGCCAGAACTACGGATAAAATTTTGGTTTTCATTTCCTTTTTTTATTTAGTTATTACTCTTTAAACCGGGAAATTTTCGACCACTGAATCAAACTTTTAACGCAGTCGCACTACCCGATTTAATTCGCTGCAAAGGTGCAAAGAAATATGATTCGATTTATCATAATAGTGTCATAAATACACTAACTTAAAATTGACAAAAAATAAATTTAATATACTGTTTTACAGCAAATTACATAATGTAAATTAAAGTTACTTAGGGTAGTCTAAAATATTTTCATTGATTTTTAGCGGCGCAAAATGAGAACCCTACACGATTTTTTTAGAATGAGCTTTCGCCGGTAAATTGTCTGAACCACCAGTCCGCTCGGTTAAAGCTAGACCACCTTCACCCAACGGGCCGCAGTGGGCTATACTTATACTTTGCTCATAGGTTTTTCCTCGTGCGTCTTGGGATGATGCGGCGGGGCGTGCGCCAATCGTTCGCGCATCCAGTGAGTGAGCCGATGGTGAAGCGGCACCAATATGGAAGCCAACAAGACCAATATCACCAATTCAAGGATTGGCAAGTGATTGCTGATGCGTTGCACGAAAGGGTGTATAAAAAGGGTTATAAATTCAAAAACAAGCAACAGAGACAAAACACTCATAAACTCAATAACCTTTCGGTGCGTTCGGCTCTGGCTTAACAATAAAACCAACAGGAAAAAAAAGGGTATGAATATGGCTATCGCTATCAATTGCAGGTTAATGATCCTGTTCTCGGATTCGCGATGCCTTTCTTCGGCAATTTCTTCCTGACGCGCTGCTTCATTGAAACTTAATGTTTGTACCTGCCTGATTTTTTCGGCATTAAACATGCTGTCCCTGGCAGCGAGAGCGGTTTTTAAATAAAGTAATTCGAGATGATCGTTGCGGCCAGAATAGATATCGGTAAGCAAACTGCTGGCATGATAAATACCTTCGGGATATTGGGCAGAGCGCGCGGCGTCAAGCGCCCTGGAAGCGTAATAAACGCTTGAATCTGCAGCCCCTGTCTGCCGGAGCAATAGTGCGATGCTATTGTATGTATCGGCCAGGTTTACTTTGTCCCCATTTTTTAAGGCATAGTTTACGCTTATTCGATAGAAATCAAGCGCAAGTGCGCTGTGCCCCATCTTATAATGAATATCGCCCAGGATGGATAAAGTATTCGGCAATGTCGCAAAATCATTTAAACTTTGCTGAACAGCATAAGCCTGCATCTCATAGGCTAATGCAGAATCTACCTTGTTCAATTTGATATAGCAATTGCCAATATTGGACATTATAATGCCCAAAAGGCGTCTTTGATGTAGCTCTTGGGCGACCTCTTTTGCTTTGAAATGATAGGATAGTGCTTTGATGTTGTCAGCCTGATCGGAGTAAACAATGCCTATGTCGCTCAAACTTTTCAGGATGCCCAGGCGGTCGTTGATCTCTTCCCTTATTTTCAACGAATTAAGCAAGAATAAAAGGGCACGATCATATTTTCCATTCTTCCACAAAACTACTCCGAGGCGGTTCATACAATCGGCCTCGCCTTTTTTATAGGAAAGTCTGCGGGCTAGTTCGAGTCCCCGCTGAGCATAAATCAAGGCGCTATCGGGTTTAGTGGCCTGTACCTGCAGACTTAGTTTTCTTAACAGTTCCACCCCAGCCGTATCACTTGAGTGCAGCGCAACCTGCGACCATAGCTGCGCAACCTGGTTATTTTGTGCACCGGCTACCATGCCTGCATAAGTTAAAAAGCAGGCACAAACAAGTCTTTTTGCTATGTCAAATTGCATTAGGATATTAACATAACACTGACGCCCTGGTAAAAGAGCACCTCAGAATTTTTAACGAAAAAATGTGAGCGGTACCGTGTAACCTGTACCATTCAACTATCAGCTTTGCCTGGCGGTAGCGCCCTGGCCTGGAATTTGGATCGGCTCCTCAGATTCCTCCCTGTTCCCGGAGGCAATGCCCGCAACGTTAGCCGAAAATTTGCCCATGGGTGTATTCTTGTCAATGGCCAAATCGGCAACTACCCCCATGGAGGTATTTTTGTCGGCTGCTACGCCCGTTTGCGTGTTATTGTTGGATGCTGCCATAGTTAAATAGTTTTAAATTAATTACCTTTTACAATAGCCCAAGCTTAACAATAATTAAATATACTCCTTATTACACTGATAAACAAACTTTTAAGAAATTTGTTATTGAATCTGATAAGTTTTAACTATAAGCTAATAGCAAAAGTTTTCTTTTAACCCGGACGAAGTTTTTTTGACAGCGGGAAAAAGCGCAGACGTACCTGGAGGCTTCATTACTTGTCAGCTTTTAAACTTCTAACAATGCTCTTTTCAACTTTCAAACCAATTTATTTGCTCCCGGTTATTTCCTTCAAATAATCTCCGTAACTTTAATATAAGTTATTACCCTCTTAAAAACTCCCGCCATGAAAATCAAACAAAAAATACGTTTGGGATTGGGCCTGATCTTTATCGTCGTACTTTTTTTCGGCATTATCTCAATCTATTTTGTCAGTCAGCTCTCCAATAGCTCGAAGGTAATCCTCAAAAACAACTATGAAACACTGAGCTTTACCCGCGAAATGCGTACCGTGCTCGATGAGAACAAACTGCCGCTAAGCAGCGCCGCACAAGCCGCCTTCGATGCCCAGCTAGTAAAACAGGAACATAATATCACAGAAAAAGGCGAGCGTGAAGCCACTGCACAGGTACGCTCGTCATTCACCGCGCTGCAATCGGCTACAACCCCAATAGCTGAACAGGAAGCAGCCGAACAAGATGCCAGGGTTGCTCTGCGTGCCATCGAGGGGCTAAATATGCATGCCATCGTGGTAAAAACAGACGCAGCACAAGCTTCGGTCAACAATGCTGTGCTGATATTGGGCATCGTCTGCTGCTTCACTTTCTTACTCCTTTTTAGTTTCAGTGTTAACATCAGTGCCTTTGTTGCAGATCCTCTGATCAAATTGAGAGAGGCATTTGCAGAGATCAGCAAGAAGAACTATGACCATCGCATGGGCTTTGGCAGCAACATGGAGTTTGAGGAACTGACCAGCTCATTTAATATGATGGCGGCAACATTGAAGGAGCGCGACAAAGCCAATACCACTGATATTCTCGCCGAAAGGAATCGTATAACGGCCATCATAGAGCACATGCCGGAGGCCATTATTATAACTGATGCTAATCAGCAGATTAGGTTTATCAATACAGTTGCCCAGGCTATTTTCCATTTGGAACATCAACACGTTGTAGGCAAACCGGCCGGGCTTGTAACATCATCCAGCAAATTATTTCACCGTATATTTGAGGTTACCAAAAATGATGCATCCTATAAAATAGCTGTTGACGGCAGGGACGAAATATTCAAGTTGGAAACGATTGATGTTTTCGTGCCTAATATCGATGGTATCCGTTCTGACGAATTAAATATAGCGCGGCTGCCGGCCGGAAAGATTTATATCCTGCGGAATGTGGGTGAGATGCATACGATTTAGGGTAGCCTGATTAACCGCTGTTAAATCTGATTATTAAGAAACGGTCAGCACCTTGTTCCTGAAGCTGCAATAAATAAATTTCTGAATGACGTGTAAAGGAGTGGCATGCAGCTTATTGATGCATTTTATCTTCTCGAAGTACGCGCCAAACATATTCGAAAGGCTGGTTTCAGAATATTGCTGTACAGATAATCCGCTGCATTTGCTCGGTCCAGCAACGCTGAATGTGCTTAAAACCATATAGCCACCAGGATTAAGACACTGGTGAGCACGATCGAGATATTGTTGTTGATCAGCCGACTCCGTGAAGAAATGGAATGTGGCCCTGTCGTGCCAAAGATCATATTGTACTGAGGGGTTGTAATTCAGCACATCACTTACTGCCCAATTAACACTTTCAGCTTTATCGCCAAGCCGTTCTTTGGCTCTGCCAATGGCGTGCGCTGAAATATCGAGTACGGTGATGTTTGTGTAACCTAATCGCAAAAGATAATCAACAAACAAGCTATCGCCACCACCTATATCGATGATCGAGGCATCCTTTGGCAACTTAAATTTTTTAATAATAGATAACGAGGTTTCTGGTATTGGTTCATACCAGCTTACTTCGGTTAGCTTACGATGGCTGTATACTGATTCCCAGTGCTGTTTCTTATCAAACATGGTGCAAATATCCGAACTTTTGCATGCAAAAAATGATCTTGATCTTTTTGCTTGATTACTGCCGTCTGTGCATTAATTTTATAGCTGAAAAAACCTAATGAACTCGCAAAGGTTTTCTATCTCATATGGCCTTTATTGATTATTATAAAATACTCGGGATCGACAAAAATGCAAGCGACAAGGATATCAAGTCAGCGTACCGCAAGCTAGCGCGGCAGTATCACCCAGACCTGAACCCCAACGATACCGAAGCGAACAAAAAATTTCAACAGATCAACGAGGCCAACGAAGTTTTGAGCGATCCCGAAAAGCGCCAGAAATACGACAAATACGGCGAAAACTGGCAGCACGGCGAGGAGTACGAAAAGTACGCCCAACAGCAGCGCGCCCAGGGTAACCGGCAATACAGCGGCTTTGGGGGCGGACAGGGCCAGGCTTTCGAAAGCTTCGAAAATTTTGGCGGCGGCGATTTTTCAGATTTCTTCGAATCAATGTTTGGTGGTGGCGCCCGGGGCGGCAGGCAGGCCAAATATCGGGGACAGGACTATAATGCCGAATTACAGCTTAACCTGCGTGATATACTTGAGCCTCATAAGCAAACACTAACCGTAAATGGGAAAAACATCCGTATTACTATTCCGGCAGGTGTTGAGAACGATCAGACTATCAAGATTACCGGCCACGGCGGACCGGGAGTAAACGGCGGCCCGGCAGGCGACCTGTACATAACATTTAAGATAGCTCCTGATCCAAATTTTAAGCGTGATGGCGCCAATTTACATGCTACGGCTAAGCTTGATCTGTATACAGCAGTTCTTGGCGGTGAGGTGACCATCGAAACCTTGAGCGGCAAGGTAAAGATCAAAGTAGGCGCTGAAACGCAGAACGGGGTTACAGTAAAACTAAAAGGCAAAGGCCTGCCTGTTTACAAACATGAAGGCCAGCATGGCGACCTGTTAGTAACTTATGATATTCAAATGCCCAAAAATCTCACCGAAAAGCAAAAGGATTTGTTCACCGAATTACGAAAAGAAGGTGAAAAGTGATGGTCAATGGTCGATTTCTAAAACACTGACCATTCACTACTCACTAATAGAGTTTAAGATTTAGAATTTAAAAGATCATGACTGCAGGATTAATAGCAACAAACGATTTTTGCACTTATCATCACGTGGAGTTCACTTTCATTGACTCACTTAATGAGGCGGGGCTGATAGAAATTAGGGTAATAGATCAAAAAAGCTTTATCCCGGAAAGTGAGCTTCAAAAACTGGAGCAAATGATCAGGCTGCATCACGAACTGGATATTAACCTGGCAGGCATTGAAGCTATTACTCATCTGCTGCAGCGGGTGCAGAATATGCATGAGGAGATGCGCCTTTTGCGCAATCGCCTGCGGCGTTATGAGGAAGAATAGCAATTAACAACCTATGCCTGAACTTGACATTCTTTCCTTAAGACTGCGGAACCAGCATCTTTCACAATCTCAGTTTAGTAAGCCAGCCGAAATTGTAAAATGGCTGGGCGCAGTGCAGGCGCAGGATTATGCGGGTGCCAAATGGGCACTAGGCCAGCGGTTAAAAAATTGTTCAGACGAAACCATAGAAAAGGCCTTTACCATCGGCGACATCATCCGCACGCATGTCCTGCGGCCTACCTGGCATTTAGTAGCGCCAGAAGATTTAAGGTGGATGACCGAGCTCACCTCGGCACGGATACAAGGCATAGCAGGTACACAATACCGGCAACACCAACTAGATCATGCTGTTTTCTCTACTTGCGAGAAGACGATACAGCGAACTTTAGAGGGCGGCAAACAACTGATGCGCAACGACATTGCCGCAGCGCTACAGCAAGCTGGCGTGGCTACCGACGAACAACGCTTCATCCATATCATGATGCAAATGGAGCTTATTGGCCTCGTTTGCAGTGGCGGGCGGGTTGGCAAGCAGTTTACATATGCGCTTGTGGACGAACGCGTCGCTCCTACCCAACCGTTATCCAAAGACGAAGCACTGGGTATCCTTGCCGAAAGATATTTTACCGCACATGGCCCCGCAACTCTACAGGATTTTGCCTGGTGGAGCGGTCTCACCGTTGCCGATGCCAAAGCAGGCCTGGAGATGATAAAGCACAACTTGATCAATTGCGATTTCGAAGGAGCGAAATACTGGCTAACGCAACCTGCCGACGACGTGCATGGAAAATCGGGCAAAGCATATTTATTGCCTAATTATGACGAGTATATCGTAAGTTACAGGGACCGAAGCGCAACGATCCGCGAAAAGGACGTTAGCCAGGCGGATCCGCGGGGCACCATCTTTAATCACACCTTTGTCATCAACGGCAAAATTGAGGGTATATGGAAACGTGATCTAGGAAAGAATAAGTTATCGGTTGAAATAATTCCGTTTCGGTCGCTGAGCAAGGCTGCGTCAGGCGCGTTGGAGGCAGCGGCGGGGCGCTATGCAAAATTCCTTGGCTTGAAAACGTCAGAACTTAAATATCTGGTTCTGGATAGCATAAAGCACCAGCCCGGTGCGTGATTTAAGGTTTAGTTTTTCGAATAAGGCCTCGCGGTAATTGTCCACTGTCCGTGGGCTCACGTACATCTTATCGGCAATCTCCTTATAGGTAAGTTCAGAGCAGCAATATTTCAGGAAATCGAGCTCCTTGGCGGTGAATTCTACTTTTTCATCATCGATAACCGACCGGATCAGCTTACCAGAAACCATTTCGTTTATATAAACGCCCTTAGTGTGAATGGACTTTATGGCTTCCAGCAGTTCCCTTGGGCGCGACTCCTTCAGCACATACCCGCTTGCTCCGCAACGGATCATTTTAATCACAGCCTGGTCATCTTCAAACATGCTCAATGCAAGCACCCGCACCGCCGGATAGTTTTTTTTGAGCCAGGCAGTAGCATCATACCCATCCATCACCGGCATATTGATGTCCATCAGCATCACGTCCGGGGCCGGGTGCTTCCTTAATGCTTGCTGCATCTGCTCGCCATTTTCGGCTTCGAAAGTCACGCCCAGTTCATCAAACTCGCCCATCAGGGCTGCCACCCCGTTTCTGAAAAGGGTATGATCATCAACTATAGCGATGGATATTTTATCGGTTTCCATGATCTTAAGGATAAGGTATAAATATTTCGACGCAGGTACCTTCGCCAGGTTGTGACTGAATAAATATATTACCGCCAACTATCTCGGCCCGCTTTTGGATATTTTTCAGCCCCATGCCCTTCTGTTCTTCAGTCAGATCGGCGATGTTAAAGCCCGTGCCGTCATCAATCACCTGCAGCCGAATGCCGGGCTGCTGATATTCAAGTTTTATGATTATCTCTTTGGCTTGTGAGTGCTTAATAATGTTGTTCAATATTTCCTGGGTTATCCTGAAAAGTATTAGATCCTTATCGGCATTCTGCTCTGCCGACCGCTCACCTTCCACCAGGTAATCCACTTTGTACTTACCCGATTTTTCGACCCAACTTATCTCATGCCTTATTGCCTCTTCCAAACCCAGCTTCAATAGCTGCTCACCATGCAACAATTTGCCTAGCAGACGCATCTCTTTAATCGATTTCAGATTAAGCTCGATCGCCGCTTCGATCTTTTGATGCGCCTTTTCCGCATTGTCTAGTTCGATCGAATTCAAGGTTAGAGACGTTAGGCTTAGTAACTGACCAATGTTATCGTGTAAATCGGCGCCGATGGTTTGCATGGTTTGTTCGCGGATCTCCATTTGGGTTTT
>Ga0068856_100007746_pt1 | contig 10491 bp, 6 predicted proteins | sample KBSCornC62_FD_66595 | JGI IMG/M metagenome (GOLD analysis project Ga0068856, IMG submission 66595) | Corn rhizosphere microbial communities from Kellogg Biological Station, Michigan, USA - KBS Corn C6-2 | ecosystem: Host-associated > Plants > Roots > Rhizosphere > Soil ... | reverse complement strand
CAAACATTATTTCCATTAACCGCGAAGAGACCTTCGCCAAACGTCACGGTAAAACCATTGCCGTGGCAGCCAGCACCGCCTTATTTGCTGTATTAAGCACTGTAGCGGCATTAAGCACCGGCGGTTACTTATTAAAGAAACAAAGCAACCAGATCACCGATCTCAACCGCGTGGTAATGGAGCTCAAAGCTTCTAATGACGGCATTGTTGAAGGCATTACCAAGAACGGAAACAACAAACGGGTGTATGCACCCGCTAACCTCGAAGGCAGCGCCTTTGCGCTCAATGATAAAGGCTACATTGTTACCAGCTTTCACATGGTAAATGGCGCTGACAGCATCTTTATACAAAACAACAGCACCAACCGCAGCCTGGCTAAGCTGGTTCTGAGCGATGCCCGCCTGGACCTTGCTATTCTTAAGATCCAGGACAGCGCGGTGACCAAGGGCTGGCAGGTGCCATTCTCCTTAAAAGAGAACTCTTCGGATATTGGTGAAAAAGTATTTACGCTCGGCTATCCGCGCAAGGACATGGTGTATGGCGAAGGCTCGCTGAGCTCTATGAGCGGTTATTCGAACGATACCAGCATGTACCAGATCTCTATTCCTGTAAATCCCGGTAACAGTGGTGGTCCGCTGCTGGATGAGAACGGCAACATCATTGGTGTGATCCGCGGCAAGATCGCAGGCGCTGAAGCCACCGGCTTTGCTATTAAGGCCAACGAGATCATGCGCTCTATCCGTGCTATGGAAGCTGATACCACCCGCGAAGAGCTGCTTACCCAAAGCAGACGCTCTCCGCTCAAAAAGCTGAAGCGCTCAGAACAGATCAAACGCATAAACCCTTATGTGTTTAATGTGCTTGTATATAAGCACGATTAAAATACTCCAAAGGCAATTTGGTCGATTCGTCGGATAAGCCTGCCGAATCTAAAATGTTTTAGGAAAAAAATTTTCGAACCGGTCAACTTGGGTTTGATTATCAGTCACTTAACTTTGAACGCACTATAAATTAACCTCAATTTAACAGGTTTCCAACATAGAATAAACACAATATTACTTGCTAGCAAAATTTATTCGTCTAAAAAATAAAGTTATTAACATTTTTATAGTTAACTTTGTAGTCCAAATTGCCTGTCCATGTTTGAAATTTTAAAACACTTCGAAAGCAAATACGGAACTCTTAAGAAAAAAGGTTTGCGTATTGAAGGTTTATCTATGATCGATCCCAAGCGTAAAAAACACGTGATCATGATCAGTAAGCCGTTTATGTTCGACAACAGGCAATTACCGAAAACTTACGAAGGTCTCGACATTAAAGCGAAGATCGAAGGTGAGCTTCCAAAGGAGTTTTTAGTGAATAAGGACGCCATTAAAAAAGAATATGTGTGGGCGCCTATCAAGTTTGAGAAGTATGTTGACCGCTGTTCTGAGGAGATCCGCAGGCAGTTTGGCAACCCGAGCATGAGCCGCCAGGAGATGCTTGACGCTTTGGCCTTTGGCAACTTCGAAGAGCACAAGAAAAAAAGCATTCAATTGATGAAAGACGGGAAAATCCCGCCTTTCAAAATGAACTGATATTTAGTTGGTTCTTTTGTTTAAGAGATAAGCAGCGATTGTCATAATTAAGGGTTAAACAATTAGTTGCTTTGGTTCAAAAATGCCGGTTGGTTACCGGCTTTTTTGTTTCCCTTCGACAAGCTCAGGAACTGGCAAGTGGCTGACCAAAGTCACACATTAGCTTACGATCTCCAGAAGTGTTCTGAAGGCCGTGGTTTTTTCGCCGAATTTTATTTTATGATCAGCCTGCAGGCCGGCTGCAAACTCCTTCTGATATTTTTCAATATCGCTCATCTCTAAAAACTTGTATTGCAAAGAGTAAGTGTGACCAATGTCATCAACAAACAACACCTTTAAGATCTGGCTGTCAACAAAGCAGCCGGTTTTCATTACTTCCGGGATGTGCTCTTCTTTCATGTATCTGAGCCATTGCTCATGCACATCGGCCTCGATGTTTACGGTTACGTTATAAATATACACAGCTCTAATATAAAAATAATCGGCCACAATTCAGCGTTTACAGTTAATGAAAGCTTTGGTATAATATTTGTAATTTTGCCTTACTTATGAAAACTAATCTTGTTGAAGAATTGCGCTGGCGTGGGTTGTTGCAGGACATGATGCCGGGAACGGAAGAACTTCTTGAAAAAGAAACAGTGACCGGTTATATTGGCTTTGATCCTACTGCCGATTCTTTGCACATAGGTCACCTCACGCAGGTGTTCACGCTGCTGCGCCTTCAGCGTGCGGGCCATAAGCCCATTGCCCTTGTTGGCGGCGCCACTGGCATGGTGGGCGATCCCAGCGGAAAATCGGCAGAGCGCAACCTGTTGGATGAAGAGGCGCTGAACAGGAACGTAGCCGGCATTAAGAAGCAGCTCGAAAAATTCCTTGATTTCAGCGGTGGAGATACCAGCGCTGTAATGGTAAATAATTATGACTGGATGAAGGATTACTCCTTCCTTAATTTTATTCGTGACGTTGGCAAGCATCTTACCGTGAATTATATGATGGCCAAAGATTCGGTAAAGAACCGTCTTGATAGTGGTATGAGCTTTACCGAGTTCAGCTACCAGCTGCTGCAGGCCTTTGATTTTTATATGCTCAATAAGACGCACAACTGCAAGCTGCAGATGGGCGGCTCCGATCAGTGGGGCAATATTACCAGCGGTACTGAGCTGATCCGGCGTAAATCAGGTGGTGAAGCTTATGCGCTTACCACACAGCTCATTCGCAAAGCCGACGGTACCAAGTTTGGCAAGACCGAAAGCGGCAGCGTGTGGCTCGATGCCAAAAAAACCTCTCCTTACCGTTTCTACCAGTTCTGGATCAACACGTCTGATGCGGATGCCAAAAACTGGATCTACGTATTTACATTTTTACCAAAAGAAGAAATTGAAGCTTTAATAGCTGAGCATAACCAGGACCCCGGCAAGCGCGTGCTTCAGAAAACGCTGGCTAAGGAATTGACGACTATCGTGCACAGCGAAGAGGAATACAATGCGGCAGTAGAAGCCAGCAAAGTGCTGTTCAATGGTGGCATGAAAGAGCTGTCGAGCCTTGATGAGACCACATTTTTAGATGTGTTTGAAGGCATTCCGCAATTCCCTATCAGCAAGAGCGACCTCGAGAATTCGATCAACGTGCTGGATATGCTGGCTGAAAAAACGAGCGTGTTCCCAAGCAAGGGCGAGGCGCGCAAAATGATCCAGGGCGGCGGTGTGAGCATTAATAAAGAAAAAGTAGAGAGCCAGGACATGGTGATCAACACCTCGCACCTGATCCATAACAAATACCTGATCATTCAAAAAGGAAAAAAGAACTACTACCTGTGCAACGTTGATTAAGTATGGCCATTAAGCAGTCGCAAAACCTGAAGCTTTCCCAAAAGCTCCTGCCTCAGCAGATCCTGCTGATGAAGCTGCTGCAATTGCCTACGCTGGCGCTTGAAGAGCGCATTAAGGAAGAGCTCGAAGCTAATCCCGCTCTGGAGGAAGATGCGAACGATGCTTCTGAAGAAGACCTGTACAGCAACGATGGCGATGATGGCGAAGTGAATGCGGATGATGAATTTGACGACAATGGCGACGTTAAGGAAGAGGAGATTAAAACATCGGCCAGCGATGTGGAGATGGAAGATTACATGGACGCGGAAGAGCTGGACTCTTACAAGTATGAAGTAGTAAACAAAGGTCCTGATGATGAGAGCCGTGATTTTGTGGTGGTGGAAGGCCCGGGCTTCCAGGAATTGCTGGAGCAGCAGCTGGGCTTAAAAGACCTTAATGAGCAGGAGTACACCATTGGTATCTATTTGATCGGCTGCATTGATGAGGATGGCTACATTCGTCGTGAGCTGGATTTGATCGTTGATGATCTTGCCTTTAATTACAATATCTCAACTGATATAAAAGAAGTGGAGCGTGTGCTCAGGGTCATTCAAACATTCGATCCCGCCGGTGTGGGCGCACGCAGCCTGCAGGAGTGCCTGCTCATACAATTGGAGCGCAAGCCCGAAAAAACAAAAGAGGTGACCATGGCCATGGAGGTGATCAAGCATCACATGGAAGAGTTCTCTAAAAAACATTACGAAAAAATATTACGCCGCCTGGGCATTGACAATGAAGAGCTGAAGGATATTGTTGATGAGATCAAGCACCTGAATCCAAGGCCCGGCAATAGCGATACCAAGGAAAGCACTTTCAGCGCGGTGGTTCCTGATTTTATTATTTCAGTGGTGGATGGCAAGCCCGAGCTGAGCATCAACGGGCGCAACATGCCCGACCTGAAGATCAGCAAAGAGTACACCGAAATGCTGAAGGAGTACACGCGCAGCAAGGAAAAAAGCAGCAAGGAAGCGGCCGGCTTCATCAAAAATAAGATTGAGAATGCAGGCTGGTTCATCGAAGCTTTGCAGCAGCGCTATTCAACACTGGCGCTTTGCATGCAGTGTATTTTAGAATATCAATACGAGTACTTTGCCACCGGCGATGAAAGCAAGCTCAGACCCATGATCTTAAAAGACATTGCCAACCGCGTGGGACTTGATCTGTCAACCATTTCGCGCATGGCCAACAGCAAGTATGTGCAAACGCCATACGGCACTTTTCTGCTCAAAACATTCTTCAGCGAAAGCATGAGCACCGAAAGCGGCGAGGAGGTAAGCAGCCGCGAGATCAAAAATATTCTCAAAGACTATATCGATAATGAGGACAAGCGTCATCCATTAACGGATGATGAGCTGTGCGCACGCCTCAATGAAAAGGGCTATAACATTGCCCGCCGCACGGTGGCCAAATACCGCGAACAGCTGGAAATTCCGGTGGGGCGGATGCGGAAGGAGATCTGAGCTCTTTTTAAGCAACTACAACAAAATCACAGAGACACTAGGGGCACAGAGATACACAAGAGAGTGTATCTGCAACACGCAATACTTTATACGTTTGCTTCAGATTTATTTAGGAAATCCACATAAACACAGGCTTTTATAACCTGCGCCTATGTGGTTTTTTATTACTTCAGTTTGGTGATGATGAACTCTGTGCGACGGTTCTTCGCGTGTTCTTCCTCAGGGCATGTAGATTTTACTGTGCCTTCGCAGCTGCAGTTGTTGAGCAGTTTGGATTCGCCATAACCTTTACCAACAATGCGCAGCTTGTTAATGCCTTTTTTAACGATGTAGGCCGCACTGGCTTTCGCGCGCGCGTCAGACAGCTTTAAGTTGGCAGCAGCCATGCCGCGGCAGTCGGTATGCGAGCCCAGCTCAACAAACATGCCGGGATATTCGTTCATTACCTGCACCACCTTGTCGAGCTCTATAGATGCGTCTTTGCGGATGGTTGATTTGCCCACGTCAAAATAAATAGGCTTCATATCGATCATCTTGGCAAGGTCCATACCTACTTCCACTTTTCCGAGTGACAGGTTGAGGTCCTGGTTCATGTTGATCTCGCCGGCTTTGGTGATCTCGTGCGTGAACACAACGGTTCTTTGCAGGTAGCCTGCCTTGTCGATGCGCACCAGGTAGGTTAATTTATCGCCCACTTTTTTATCGCCCAAAAATTTAAAATACTCGCCGTTGTTAGAGGTCATGTAAGGATTGAATTCTGAGCTGGACGCAATGTCGGTTACCTTGATGTTCACACTGTCAAGCGGATTGCCGGTCTTAGCATCGGTGATCAGCGCTTTTAAGAACAGCTTGGGATCTTTCATGATCAGAAGCTCTTTGGTGAATGAATCGTCTAATGACGAAGTGGAAGACATGTTGTCTTCTGTTTTAAAATAATCGGTTTTAAAGGTGGTGAGCTTGTAGTCAATGCCCTCTTCAACAGTGGTAGCGTATTCGCCTTTTTCGTTGGTTACAATGGTGTCGGCGTTAATGAGCACTTTTGTGTTTGGCAGCGGTGCGCCGGTGGTTTTATCCTTGGTAACAATAAGCACATCTTTTCCGCGCTTAATATCGCGCAGGATCAGCATAGTGTAGATATCATCGTCCATTCCGCCGTTCTTACGGTTAGAGCTGATGAAGCCGCTTTTGTTGTCTTCGTTCAAAAAGATGCCAAAGTCGTCGGCCTTGCTGTTCACAGGCTCACCCACGTTGTAGGTTTTGCCTGCCTGCCAGTTGACGAGCTTGTTCTCATAGATATCAAGTCCACCCATACCATCGCGGCCATTCGAAGAAAAATAAAGCACATTATTAGTGGCAATGAATGGAAACACTTCGTTGCCGGGCGTGTTGATCTTGTCGCCCATGTTCACCGGAGTGCCCCACACGCCGCTTGAATCTTTTTTGCTCATGTAAATATCCATACCGCCTTTGCCGCCTTCCATATCAGAGGCAAAGAACATCGTATAGCCATCAGAAGAGACGGTAGGATGCGCTACGTTATACTCCCTGTTGTTGAATGGCATGGGTTTTACCATGCTAAAGCCGTTTTGATCGAGGGAGGCCTCAAAGATCTGCAGCTTGGACGTGCCGTCTTTTGCCAGCTCTTCTTTTAGCACGGCATTTCTTGTAAAATACAGCGTATTGTAATCTTTGCTAAAGCAGATGGGGCCATCGTTGAACTTGGAATCGAGGTCGCGCATGAACGGAACAGGCGTCATGCCATTGTCGGTAGCGTAAATGGTCGAAAAATTACCATCCGTCCAGGCCTGCTGATGTTTGATCCATTCTGTTTTTTCGCGGGTGGAAACAAACACAATGGCATCGTTGAACTTCACGGCGCAAAAATCGTTTTGAGGAGAGTTGAAGCGGGCAAATAACAGGCTGTATGCATCGGCATTGCGCGAGTAAGTTCTCATTTTGTCCATGGATGAGGCCAGGTTAGCACCCCTGATGTCGCCTGTAAATTTATCGAGGTAGAATTTTGCTTTTTCAAGATCACCGTTAGCCATTAAAGCCTGGCCATAGTATAATTCCTGCACAGGATCAGCTTTGCCGTTCTTTACCAGCCCGCCATAGCAAAGCAATTGGCCTTGTACATTGTTGGTAAGACGGTAGCAATCGCCCAGGTTCGACAACAGCAGTTTGTTGGCTGTGTCGCTCTTGTATGCTTTTTCATACAGTGGGATCGCATCTGCGTAAGCTTTATCTGCAAAAAGCGCATTGGGCTTTTCCAGCGAAACCGTTTTTTGCTCCGGCGCCTTTTGTACAACCGGCTTTATAACTTCAGTTTTTTTGCTGCTGTCGCTTTGCGCGATAGGGGCTGGCGGTGGTGCAGCGGCAGGCTTTGTCGTGTCGGCCTGCGCATTCATGCGGGTAGATAAATAAAGAAGGGCAAGTATTAAAAACGAGGTGTGTTTCATAAAAATTCCCGGTAATGATTAGAAGTAACGCGGTGTGATAATCTTTTTGCTTTTGAATGAGAACAGGTAATTCAGCGCAATCTCGTGCGAGCCGGATGAGTAGGTCTGGATCTGGTTCAGGCCATAGTCATAAGAGTAGCTTACCAGCAGCTGCTTGGTAGCCTGCACGCCAAGGATCACCGACATGGATGAGCCGGTGCGGTACGACAGGCCGGCCCAGATCAGGTCCTTGATCAGCACATTGGCGCCCAGGTCCATCTGGATGGGCGCATTCTGCACCAGCTTGATCATGCCAAGGGCTTTTATTTTTATGTCTTCGTTTATGGTAAACACGTTACCGGCAGTGATGTAGTAAGTGAATTTTGATACATCAAACTTGGTGCTGGTAATGTCAGAGCCGTTAGTTGCAAACTTGGCCTGGTTATCGAGCATGCGCGGAATGGAAATGCCTGCATAAAAGGTTTTGGTGTTGTAATACACGCCGGCGCCAAAGTTAGGCGCGATCAGGCTCGAGTTGCCTGAGAACTGCGGATCAGCCACATTGTTATCGTTTACTTTCAGCGTCGACAGCTTGTTGGCCTGGTTCTCTATGCCGGCCATTAAGCCAAAGGCCAGGCGGCCGTTCTCGCTGGTTTTGATTCGATAGGCATAGCTTCCGTAGATCAGGTTCCTGTTCAGCGAACCAATGCTTTCGTTCAGAAAGCTCACGCCCAGGCCCATCTTGTTCTGCATCAGCGGGCCGTGCAGCGAAAAAGAAGTGGTGATAGGGCGGCCGGCAAAGTTCACCCATTGCTGCCTGTGCAGAAGGGTGGCGCTCATGGCTTCCTTGCTTCCGGCGTAGGCCGGGTTAATGAACATTTCGTTGAACATGTACTGCGTGAACATGGCATCGAATTGGGCCTTGCCGGTTTTAGCAATGGTAAGCAGCAAGGCAATGGCCAGAACAGTGTTTATTTTGCGAATGTTTTTCATTTTCGTCAGTGTCTTCATGCGTTAGTATTGTATAACAATAAAGCCGGTTAATGTGCTGTTGGTTCCTTTCATGTGCAGGATGTAGTAGTAAGTACCCTGCGGAACCCGGTCGCTTCCAAGTATGCCGCTCACGTTCGGACGGCCGTTCCATGGGTTATTATCACTATCGTAATTGCTTTGGTAATACACCTTATTGCCCCAGCGGTTAAACACCGTGAACTCGTTCTGTCCCTCAGGCAGGCCAGGAATCTTGAAGAAGTCGTTGATGCCGTCTCCGTCAGGCGAGAAGCCTTCAGGCACGAACAGAGTATGCGTACCAATGCTTAAAACAGTTGGCATGTTGTCGGCCGGTTCGTTCCAGATACCGTTTCCGTTGCTGTCAGGGTTGGTTCCGTTGTTAGACGTATCGGCAGCGGCAATGCTGTGACTGTTTATGCAATAGCCATAAGCGCTGTTCTTAAACACTTTCACCGTGTCGGTTGTTACGTTGATCACAAAGACAATGGTGGCCGAAGTGTGTGGTGGCAGCTTGCTGGCCGCGTTCACCAGGTTGATATCGCTGTTGCCGTTGTAAGCGCTGTTGGCGATAAGGTTGGTGTCGGCAGTTGAAGGCGCCGATTTGATAGTGTAGCTGGCCGGATGATGCACCGCTTTGTTAAACAGGCTGTCTTTTACAAAGATATTGCGCAGAGTGTCGTTACCAAAATTATACACGGTAATGCTGTATGAAATATCGTAAGTATTATCAGATTGTTTGGTTCCCATCGTGCCTGTTTTTGTAAGTGCAAAGAAGGCTTGTGGCGTGAAGTTCACAACTGTTGGGCTTGTGTTGTTTATAGGATTACCATCGCCATCCGGATCAGGGTTGAGACCTGCTGCTGAAGAATCGCGAACTACCAGGCTGGCTGTGTTAGTGGCTTTGCCGGCAACAGAGTTATTGAACGGGCCAAAGAAACCGTGCGGCGTTACCTTCACTGTGAACAGAATAGTATCGCTCGCACCGGCTGCAAGAACACCGCTGGTTGAATCTGTCAGCAGCGTGTGAACAGAGCCGTCAAATGCAGCATTAACTGCCAGTGATGAGCCAGGGGTTACACTTGGTGTGCCAATTACAGTAAACGCTGCTGGTGCAGGGAATGTAGCGCTCAGGTCTTCGGTGAACGAAATGCTGCTCAGGGCGGCTGAGCTGTAGTTCTTCGCTACAACCTTATACGTTACATCGTAGCTGCCATCAGCATTGGATACGATTGCCGCAACATCTTTTGAGATGCCCAGCGCTTTTGGCACACAGTCGGTTGGCTGCAGAATGAGGGTGGTATCTTTGATACAGCCCGCTGCATCAAACAGGCGCAGTGTGTAAGCCAGTGTTGTGGTCGGGTTGGCCAGGTTGCTTGTGAGAATGCTGTTTGAAGGAATAGAAGTGGCAGTGCTGTAAGTGGCAGAACCGTTATACACAGTGCCCGCTACAATGTCAAACTTATCAAGCACATCAAAGCCAAACACTTTTATAGTGCCATCGTTATTGGCCACGGCGCCGTTGCAGGTAGCAGGGGTAATAGAGGAAGAGATGCTTACAAACGTGTGCGAGCCCACATGCACTGTGGTGGTTACTTTACAGGTGCTGGTGAGGTCAACTACGGCCACAGTATAATCGCCCGGCACCGAAGTGGTGAAGCTTTGCTGCGTGCTGCTGAAGCCATTCGGACCAGACCAGGCATAACCCGGGTTAGTGGTAGTATTGGCTGCATTGAGTGTAACTATTGGAGCGGCGCAGGTAATGCTGCCCGAGGTGGTGGCAGTAACTGAAGGTATTGATCCGTCAGTAATTACATCCACGGTGGCAGTGGCCACACAGCCGGTAATGGTATCCGTTACAGCCAGCGTGTAATTACCCCATGCGCTCACAGTAGGATTTTGAATGCCCGATGTGTAAGAAGAAGGACCAGTCCACGAGTAGCTGATATTGGTCGATGTAGAGCTGCCATCGATCTCAACTGTTGGTACAGCGCAGCTGATGGTGCCATTGGCAAGCGCCGTTACGTTGGCTGGCAAAGGTATGGTGGCTACATCCAGAGTATAGGTAACGGGGCAGTTGCCGCCATTGTCGCCTATTACGGTATAGTTGGTAACAGAGGCGGTAGGTGTTTCAACCGAT
>Ga0068856_100007745_pt1 | contig 10491 bp, 8 predicted proteins | sample KBSCornC62_FD_66595 | JGI IMG/M metagenome (GOLD analysis project Ga0068856, IMG submission 66595) | Corn rhizosphere microbial communities from Kellogg Biological Station, Michigan, USA - KBS Corn C6-2 | ecosystem: Host-associated > Plants > Roots > Rhizosphere > Soil ... | reverse complement strand
TCCGTGGATGGCGGGCAAAATTCGCCGGGACAGGATGCCGATGGCGAGGTGATGCTGGATATTGAGGTAATAGGGGCTATCGCCTACGAGGCGAATATCGTGGTCTACTTCGCTCCCAATACGGACCAGGGCTTTATCGACGCCATCACCGATGCGGTGCATGACACTACGAATAAGCCTTCGATCATTTCAATCAGTTGGGGAGCGCCCGAAGATAGCTGGACAGGTCAATCGCAGACTGCGATGAATTCCGCCCTGCAGGATGCCGCTGCTCTCGGAGTTACCGTTGCCGTCGCGTGTGGCGATAACGGTTCGAGCGATGGACAGGGCGATGGCAAACTGCACACCGACTTTCCGGCTTGCAGCCCCTATTCGCTGGCCTGCGGAGGAACAACCCTGGCTGGTTCCGGCGGAACGATCTCATCGGAGACGGTCTGGAACGAAATAGCGAACAACGAGGGCGCGACGGGCGGGGGCGTGAGCACAGTTTTCGCCCTGCCGAGCTATCAAAACTCTGCCGGAGTGCCCACACAACCCCAAACGGCTTTTGCGGGGCGCGGCACACCGGACGTGGCCGGCAATGCCGATCCGAGCACGGGCTACCAGATCCGGGTGGATGGGCAGAATGAAATCGTGGGCGGCACCAGCGCGGTGGCGCCTCTCTGGGCTGCGCTGACGGCATTGCTGAACGAGAAACTGGGCAGCCCGGTTGGGTTCCTGAATCCTAAACTGTACCCTCTGAATGAGGCCGGCTTTCACGACATTACGAGCGGGAATAACGACGATGGCGGTTTGGGATATTACAGCGCGGGACCCGGATGGGATGCCTGCACCGGCTTAGGCAGTCCCGATGGAACAGCTTTGCTGGCTGCGCTCACCCCGGGAACTTCAGCTAGCGCTTCCTCCGGAGATTGAGGTGAGCAGTGAGCGGGCCAAGAGTTGTGCTGCCCGGCTCCAGTTTGTCGCGTGAAGGCCGGGAACACTGGATCAGTGCCGCCGATCCCGGACAGGAGATCACAGCGACAATTGTGCTTCGCAGGCGTGCATCTGCCGCAAAGCTTGGCGAAGAATTGCTGGCGGGAACCGCGAAGCCGGTGTCTCGCGAGGAGGCCGGCGACATTGGCGCAGATCCGCAGGAACTGGCGGCAATCGAAAAGTTTGCTGAGTCTAACGGGCTCAAAATAGCGGGCGAGAACGCGGCCGCCCGCACGCTGCGTGTCGAAGGCGCCGTTCAACAGATGGAAAGCGCCTTTGGGGTAAAGTTGGCCTGGTTTGAGGATGCGGAAGGCCACCGATTCCTCAGCTATCAAGGCGCGATTTCAATTCCCGAGGGGCTGCAGGGAGTGATTGTCGCGGTGCTGGGTTTGGACCGCAGACCGGCCGCGCAACCACGCTGTTGATCAGTAAAGCGGCGGTTCGCCAGCGGGCCGAGTCTTCCATCGCCGGTGAATCCACATCCATTGGTCGGGGTATTGCCGGATGATTTGTTCCAGGGTCGAATGGATATGGCGTGTATCGACGGCTTCATCGCCTGTCATTTCAATCTGTGGATAAAAGCGGAGCACATAACGGTGAGCGGCCTTATCCCAAACCGCAAAGCCCGGGATAACGGGTGCTCCGGTATGATGTGCCAGCTTTGCAAATGCCGACCCCGCACAAGCCGGCTTGCCGAAAAAATTGATAAAGACGCCCTCGGAAGGGCTGGTGTTCTGATCGATCAGAATGCCGACGGCTTCGTTGTTCTTCAACGCCTTGATCACGGCGCGAGCGGCATCTTTTTTATAGATCAGCCGGTTTCCAGATAGCGTGCGTCGATTCTCAACGAAGCTATCGATAAGAGGATTGTCCAGCGGCCGGACCATAATGTTCATCGGCTCCGTCATGAGCGCATGGGCAAACGCGCTCAACTCCCAGTTTCCAAGGTGAGCCGTGGCAATCAAAACGCCGCGGCCGACGGCCTTTGCGGACAAATAATTATCCAACCCGTCATACGAAATCCAGTCTCGAATGTTCGACACGTTCAGATGCGGAAATCGCGCCAGTGAGAAGAGCATGCGCGCGATGCTCGCAAATACACCGTCAATCATCCGCTCGCGTCCGGCATGATCGAGGTCAGGATAAGCGAACGAGAGATTCGTGCGGGCCACCCTTCGCAGCTTTGGCCGCATGACGTCCAGGGTGCGTGTTGCGGCTCGGGCGCTCAACTGCGCAGCAGGGGCTGGCAGTATGCGCAGGGCGTTCATCAGCGCGCCCGCAAGGGCAAATTCAGCTCGTGACTGAAACCAGTTCTTGTTCTGCGCCAATTTTGGAGTTTATTCGATCCACCCACCGCCAAGCACCAGATCGTCATCATAAAAGACAGCCGCCTGGCCCGGTGTGATGGCGCGCTGTGGCTGATCGAAGTGTATTTCCACGCGTGAAGTGGTTCCGGCCGGAATCAGAGTGGCGGGCGCGGCGGCGTGCTTGTTTCTGATCTTCACTTCCGCACGCCGGCTTTCGCGAATCGGCTCAACAGAGAGCCAGTTCACTTCGCGAGCCATCAGCGACTCCCGCATTAAATCCTGGTTGCGCCCGACGGTGACACGCTGGGTTCCGGCTTCGGTTGCAATTACATATAGGGGCTCGCCGGCGGCTACGCGCAATCCGCGCCGCTGGCCCACTGTGAAATGGTGTGTGCCGGCATGATGGCCCAAGACGCGACCGGATGTATCCACAATTTCTCCCTCTGCCCCGGCCGTATCCATTCCTTGCTCCTTAAAATACGCGTCTATAAAGCCGGCGTAGTCGCCATTTGGCACGAAGCAGATCTCCTGGCTATCGCTTTTCTCGGCAACCGGTAAGCCCAACTCCCTCGCCAGATCGCGGACGTGGGCCTTGATCATCCCGCCAAGCGGGAACAGGGTACGCGCCAGTTGCGGCTGCGTAAGGCCGAAAAGAAAATAGGTCTGGTCTTTGCTGGGGTCAGCGCTGGTGCGCATCTCGTAACGTCCGGTCTGCTGATTCAAGCGAAGGCGAGCGTAGTGTCCAGTAGCAATCTTTCCCGCGCCCACGCCATCCGCCATCTCCAAAAACTGGTCGAACTTAATGAAGTTGTTGCAAAGCGTGCATGGGATGGGCGTGCGGCCCGCCAGATAATCCTGAACAAACGGCTTGACTACCTGCTCCTCGAAGCGCTCTTCGAAGTTGACGACGTAATACGGTATGCCGAGAACGCCGGCCACGAAGCGCGCGTCATACACGTCGTCCAAAGAGCAGCAGCGGCCCGTTACGCCGCCAGCCGGAGTAAGTTCCGGCAAGCGACGCTGATTCCAAAGCTGCATCGTGAGGCCGACAACCGGATGACCTTCACGATGAAGAAGACCGGCGACAACGGAGCTATCCACGCCTCCCGACATCGCCACAGCGATTGGGAGATCAGACAAACTGCACCTCGCGCACTCTGGTTTTTCGAAGCCGGCGAACGCACGCAATCACCGCATCGGCAAGCTGATCCACTTCTTCTTCGGAGTTGTAGCGTCCAAATGAAAAACGAACGCTTGACTTCGCCTCTTCGCGCGTGCGGCCCATTGCGAGCAAAACATGGGAGGGCTCCACCGCCCCGCTGCTGCACGCCGATCCAGTAGAAACAGCCATTCCCTTCACGTCGAGCGCGATTAAAAGCGCTTCGCCGGAAACACCCCGAAAGAGCAGATTACTCGTGTTCGCCAAGCGGTCTGCGCCCGTGCCGTTTACCTCGACCTCATCGAGCGCGGAAAGGATCTGCTTCTCGAAACGGTTGCGCAAGAGTGCGAGGCGCAGGGGATCTTCAACGGCGCATAGTTCAATGGCGCGAGCGAACGCAAGAATGCCAGGAACATTCTCGGTTCCCGCGCGGCGTTCCCGCTCATGCCGGCCGCCCAACTGGATGCCGTGCAAAGGAATGTTCTTCCGAACAATTAGAGCGCCCGTGCCCTTCGGTGCGTAAATTTTGTGCGCGCTGATCGAATACAGATCCACGCCAGGGTGCGCCAGGGTAACATCTGTCTTGCCCAATGCCTGGACACCGTCTGAATGGAAGTAGATCGACCGTCCGGCTTGGCGCAGACGATGCACAATCGCGGCGATTTCGGCGATCGGCTGGATGACCCCTGTCTCGTTATTGGCATGCATCACCGAGACCAAGATGGTTTCGGGCCTCAGATGGCGCTCCAGTTCCTCGGCGCTCACAGCTCCGGTCTTATCCACAGCAAGGTAGCTGACCGCAACGCCTTCGCGCTCAAGCTGGCGAAACGGCTCCAGCACAGCCGGGTGCTCGATCTTGGTTGTAATGGCGTGCTTCCGGTCACCAGGAAGCGCCTTTATGAGACCGAAGATCGCAAGATTGTTCGATTCCGTTCCTCCACTCGTGAAAACGAGTTCCGCGGGCGCTACTCCCAGGAAAGTTGCGATGCTTCGCCGTGCGTTCTCGATGGACTGCCGCGCGCGCTGGCCTTCGCTATGGGTGCTGGATGGGTTTCCGAACACCTGCCGCAGCGCTAGGTTCATGGCATCGGCGGCTCCCGGCGCAACAGGCGTGGTCGCATTGTGATCGAAATACAGCAAAGCAGTAAGGAGCAGCGGGTGGGAAACTTGCCAGTTAACGCGGCTTACTTACAATTCTAACAGCGCATGGGACATTCGCCGGAAACTTCCATCATCACCCTGACAACCGATTTCGGACTTGCCGATCACTATGCCGGGACAATGAAGGGCGTCCTGCTGACCCGCTGCCCCACCGCGCAGATCGTAGATATCTCGCATGAAATTCCGCCATTTTCCATTCCCTCCGGCGCGTATACAGTTAGCCAGGCCGCGCCGTATTTCCCGGCGGGAACTATTCATGTAGTCGTTGTCGATCCCGGTGTTGGGACCCCTCGCAAACCGATCCTGGTAGCGGCGAATGGGCAGTTTTTTATCGCGCCGGACAACGGGGTACTCACTCTGGTCATGGCGGCAGATCCCCATGCGGAGACCCAGGAGATCACCAATCGCGCTCTATGGCTGCCGTCGCCTTCCCAAACGTTTCACGGCCGCGACATTTTCGCCCCGGTTGCCGGCGCGCTTGCCAGTGGAGCGGTCAGAGCGGAAGAGGTCGGGCCCGCGCTCCACGAAGTAAAGCATTTGACAGGCCTACATCCTGAGCGGGTGGACAAAAATACGTGGCGCGGAATGATTTTGAGCGTGGACCACTTCGGCAACGTGATCACCAACTTTTCGGTTAGTGCATTTCCGCAGATTGCGAATCGGGCGTTTGCGCTCGAAGCCGCGGACCAAAAGATCACCGAATTCCGAAGAACCTTTGGCGATGCGCCGCAGGATCTCTGCTTTGCCTATTCAGGCAGCGGCGGCTATATTGAATTGGGTATGAATCAGCGCAGCGCGGCGGCGTTTCTGGGCGTCAGGGCGGGGCAGAGACTCATGCTGCGCGTTACAATCGTTTAATTCCTGAAAAATGCGGAACTTCGTTTCCGCAGACCGTGCAATGACCGTAGCCGAACCCATTACCCTCACGCGAGCGGGCGAATTCCGCGAAAAATTGCAATCGAAAATCATCGTTGCCGATGGGGCGATGGGCACCATGCTTTACGCCAAAGGCATCTTCATCAACCGCTGTTTCGATGAGCTAAACCTGTCATCCCCGCAGCTCGTAAAAGAGATCCATCAGGAGTATGCGCGGGCGGGCGCCGAGGTACTGGAAACCAATACATTTGGGGGAAACCGGGTTCGGCTAGGCGCCTTTGGATTCGCCGAGAAGCTGCGCGCCATCAACGAAGCGGGTGTGCGCCTGGCCCGCGAGGCAGCGGGAACGCGAGCCTTTGTGGCCGGCGCGATCGGCCCGTTAGGAACGCAGATTGAGCCGTTGGGGCCCATGTCGTTCGCTGAAGCTCGCCAAGTATTTCGCGAACAGGCAGACGCTCTGGTTGGCGCCGGCGTCGACCTGCTCATCATCGAGACATTCTATGACTTGAATGAGCTTCGCGAGGCCATTCTGGCGGCCCGCGAGGCCGCTGGAGCCGAGATGGTGATTATGGCTCAGGTGACCGTGAATGACGACGGCAGCCTGCGTGACGGTGCCAGCACGGATACGTTCACGGCAAAAATGAACGAGCTGCCGGTGGACGTAATCGGGGTGAACTGTTCGGCCGGTCCGAAGGTAGTGCTCGAAACCGTGGAACAGATGGCGCATCTCACCAGAAAGCCGCTCGGCGCCATGCCGAATGCGGGACAACCCGCGACGGTGGAGGGCCGCAACATTTATCTGTGTTCGCCCGAATACATGGCGCAATACGCCAGGCGCTTTCTGCAGGCCGGTGTTCGTGTCATAGGTGGATGCTGCGGAACTACTCCCGAGCACATCAAGCTGATTTGCAGCGAAGTTCGTTCGCTGCAGCCGGTTCAGCACCGCACGACGGTTACCGCCGTTGAAGCGGGCAAGCCGGAAGTCAAGCGCTTGCCGAAAGTGGCTGTTGCAGAAAAATCACAGCTTGGCCGAAAGCTTGTGGACGGCAAATTCGTTGCCTTCGTCGAGATCCTTCCCCCTCGCGGAGTGGATGCCTCCAAAGAGATTGCCGGAGCGCGGCTCTGTAAACAGAACGGGATCGACTGCATCAATGTGCCCGACGGTCCACGCGCCAGCGCGCGCCTCAGCGCTCAGGTCACTTGCCAACTCATCCAGCAGCAGGCCGGTATCGAAGCTGTGCTCCACTTTTGCTGCCGCGACCGCAACATCCTGAGCATCCAATCCGAACTGCTGGGAGCGCACACTGCCGGCGTCCGGAATCTCATCTGCATCACCGGTGATCCGCCGCGGATGGGCACCTACCCGGATGCCACCGCGGTGTTCGATGTGGATTCCATCGGCCTTACTAATATCGTCAATAACCTCAACCAGGGGCTCGATATTGGCGGCAATCCGATGGGGTCGCAGGCGGCCTTGCTGATCGGAGTGGGCGCGAATCCCGGCGCGCTCAATATGGATGAAGAACTGCGACGCTTCGCCTGGAAGGTGGAGGCGGGTGCGGAGTATGTCGTAACACAGCCGGTGTTTGACCTGGACTTGCTCGCCTCGTTTCTGAAGAGCATCGAGCAGTACAGATTGCCGGTCATTGCGGGCATCTGGCCGCTGACGAGTTACCGGAACGCCGAATTTATGGCCAACGAACTGCGCGTCCCGGTGCCGGATCAGTATATGGACCGGATGCGGAAGGCCGATAGCGCCGAGAAGGCTCGGGCCGAAGGCACTGCCATTGCGCAGGAAATGGCCCAGCGCTCCCGTTCCATGGTTCAAGGAGTACAATTGAGCGCACCGTTCGGCCGCTACGAGATGGCCATTCAGGTTGCCGAGGCACTGGGCGAACGCTAAACTGTCGGAGTACCCGGCGCTTCCGTTCGGGATCTGACTCTTCCATCAAGTGGCGACCGATCTCATCGAAATTGACGTAGAGAATCCGTATCCGGGCGCGATCGACCGCGCTGTTTCCGAGATCTCTCGCGGGCGCGTGGTTGGCGTCCCTACCGATGCTCTGTACGTGCTGGTCGCCGACCCGTTCAACCTGCAGGCCGTTGGCCGAGTCTTCAAATCGAAGGGGCGGGAAGCCGTCCGATCGCTTCCGCTAGCGGTTTCGGATACCTTGATGGCCGAGGACCTGGCAAAAGAGTTGAACAGCCGGTTCTACATTCTGGCGCGCCATTTCTGGCCCGGAGCTTTGACCATGATTGTTCCGGCTGCTGCCAAGGTGCCTCTCAAGGTTACCGGCAATACCGGGCGGCTCGCGATGCGCCACGCCAAATCAAATCCGCTGAACGCGATTATAGAAAAATTGGGACACGCCCTGATCGCGACCAGCGCGAACATCTCGGGCGAGCCGACTGTCTGTACGGGCATCGAACTTTTCGCCACTATGGACGGCCGCATCGATCTTGTACTCGATGGCGGGGCTTGCCCCGGCCAGGGATCTACAACCGTGGACATCACCGAACCATACTGGCGGGTGATTAAGGAAGGCGCGATTTCCGAAAAGGAAATTGCCGATCGGCTTAAGGAACCGTAGCGAAAGGCGTCAGCATCCCGGCTTCATGGCTCGTGGTTGGCGCGCTCACGCGGCAAAACACATCCGGTGTCGACCGGAACCGCTTCACGAGTTTACGTGTTACGCTGTTTATCGTGACGGAACACCAAAACATCACGCTGAGCTTGCCTCGCGACCTCCTGAAGCAGATTAAGCGTCTGGCGGCTGATCGCGAAACGTCTGTTTCGTCGCTCACGGCTGACGCCCTCATGCGCCTGGCGGACGAAGCCCGGCGGTATTCGGCAGCGCGCCGACGCTCCCTCATGGCTCTGCAATCTGCCGGGTCTCTCGGCACAGGTGGATGTCGTACATGGTCGCGCAGCGAACTCCATGAGCGCTGAATCGGCACAGGAATTTATCGATTCCAATATTCTGGTCTATGCCTTTGACGCTTCAGCGGGAGCCAAGCACGCGAGTGCACGGCAACTGCTCGCGCGACTTTGGGATGCCGGAACCGGATGCCTGAGCGTGCAGGTGCTACAGGAGTTTTTTGTCACTGCGACCCGGAAGGTTGCTCAGCCACTTCCGGTGGATGAAGCAACCGAACGGATCCGGGAGTTTGCGGTATGGAAGGTTTTCGCTCCTACGGCAAATGATGTCCTTGCCGCAATTGCTCTACATAAGCAGGCCCAACTTCATTTCTGGGACGCGATGGTGGTTCAGGCTGCCACAGAATTGGGATGCGGTGTGCTCTGGACCGAGGACATGAATGATGGGCAGATCCTGCGGGGGGTCCGCATTCGTAATCCGTTCACGGCTCTAGGGCCGGCGATTTGACACGAGCATGTTATGGGAGACTCCGCCGTCAATGAAGCCCGGGATCAATTCCCCGAGGTCAGCTTTTTTGGACGCCTCCTGAGCGGGCGACGGTAGCCAACCGTCACGCAGGAGTCTTTCCAGCCCACAAATCCGAATTCTCCCAGGTCAAGTCTTCGAAACTTCACTTCGGATAAATCCAGAATTCACCGCCGCGGTTTATACTAATTCAGACTCAATTTTGGGGGAGTACTATGTCGTTGTTTCGGGCAACCACTGGTTTTTTCTTTCTGTGTATCTTCGCACCAGGATTCCTGTTTGCACAGTTCGAATCGGGAACTGTGCTTGGAACCATTCACGATCCGAGCGGAGCGAGTGTTGCGGCTGCAAACGTGACGCTCGAAAATACAAAGACCGGAGTCACGCTCCAGACGAAGACGAATTCAAATGGAGATTACGAATTCGTTAACGCCCGCCTCGGCACATATCGTATTCGGGTCGAAGCGTCTGGCTTTCAGACCGCCACAACCGACAGCTTCGATCTCACCGTAAACGCGCGGCAACGCGTCGATCTCTCACTGCAATTAGGCCAGACTTCGCAGAACATCACCGTCAGCGGTGCGGCAACCCTGCTGGAAACGGAGAGCAGCGGGCGCGGCCAGGTTATCAATTCCAGGCAGATAGTCGATCTCCCGCTCAACGGACGATCCTATGCGGATCTGACGCTGCTGGTGCCCGGCGTTGCCAGATCTCCGCTTGAGAACCAGACCGATAACAGCCGTGATGCTTCTTTCAATGTGAATGGGCAGCGAAGCGAGCTGAATAATTTCCTGCTAGACGGCATCGACAACAACGCCTATGGAACCAGCAATCAGGGCTTTTCGAATCAAGTGATTCAGCCCAATCCGGACGCGCTCGCAGAATTCAGAGTCGAAACCGACAATTACAGTGCCGAGTACGGACGCGCCACCGGGGCGGTAATTAACGCAACCATTAAGAGCGGAACCAACCAGTTGCATGGCGAACTCTGGGAATTTCTGCGCAACACGGACCTGAATGCAACCGGCTTCTTTAAACCGGTGAATGGAGTCAAGCCCGCCTTTATTCAGAACCAGTTCGGCGCGGCGGCCGGCGGCCCAATCGTCAAAAACAAGATATTTCTGTTTGCCGATTATGAAGGATTTCGGCGGGTATTTCATCCCATCCAGTTCGCTACCGTACCTACGGTGGCGATGAAGCAGGGCAATCTGGGGCTCGCCGTCAGAAACCCGATCACTGGCATCCTCTATCCCAATGGAGTTCCGCAATCCGCTATCATTCCATTCGCCCAGACGGTGCTTTCCGAACTTCCAGATCCAAATCTGCCGGGCAATTCCAACAATTTCGAATCCGCGCCTGCCGACACGATTAAGAGTGACAAGGGCGATATCCGCTACGACGAGTACTTCGGACAAAAAGTGGCCACTTTCGTCCGCTATAGCCAGGACGATGGACGCATATTCAGCCCGCCCGCCATTCCGGGCCCCGCTGGAGGAAACGCGAACGGAAACGTTTATATACGGAACAAACAGCTTGTGCCGGGCGTGACCTGGACCATGAGCCCCACCTCGGTTCTGGAAATTCGCGCAGGATTGGACTACACGGAAGG
>Ga0068856_100007744_pt1 | contig 10491 bp, 5 predicted proteins | sample KBSCornC62_FD_66595 | JGI IMG/M metagenome (GOLD analysis project Ga0068856, IMG submission 66595) | Corn rhizosphere microbial communities from Kellogg Biological Station, Michigan, USA - KBS Corn C6-2 | ecosystem: Host-associated > Plants > Roots > Rhizosphere > Soil ... | reverse complement strand
CTTGGACGATTGCGCCCAGGCCGTCGAGCAAGCCAACGCCAGCAAACCGCCGAGCCAAACCCCTTCATAAACGATATTCCTTTTCCAGAACCGATTTGGGTGAATTTCTGTGGCATTTTGTCGGTAACTGAAGGGCATATCGACGCTAAAAATTGCCTGTTTACCCGCGGCCGCACTCTAAGCCGTGCGGGATATTCGCGTGTTTTCAGCGCATCACGGACGGCAATGGAGCGATCTCAAATTGCGCGGTGAAGTGAGATGTACTGCCTGCACCAACTTGGCTCTCGACCCACATCTGCCCACCCATTAGGGCCACTATTTGCGAGGAGATAGTAAGGCCTAGGTTCAGCGCCGAAGGCGCACAAAAAAACACAAAAAAGCCGGTTTGGTGTTGGCCGAAACCAATACCGAACCGGCTGTGCAGCATTAAGAGGAAACCGTTACTGATCGCCGTTTATCGTAATGCTTTCGGCAGCTATGCCTCCGCCGGCTCCCCAGACTGATCGAGCGCCCCAAACACTGCGCGCGCCCCAAACGCTGCGTAAACCGGAAAGGAAATCCGCGCCCCATACAGATCTATCTGCAGATGATTCGGTCTGTCCCCAGGGCGCCTGGCCTCCGCATATCACTTGATCACCGCTAAGAACGGATGCGCTCCAAACTGCCTCCGCGCCCCATACAGAGCGTGCTCCCCAGACCGAGCGGTCGGCCCAGACGGAAGCAGGATCGTAGCTCATGAACACACCGCCCGTGGCGTCATCATACTTAGCAACAGGCGATAGCGCGCTACCGCTGGTAGGTACTTGGTTGATGGAGGCCAAAGCCGCCTTTAGATCCAGATAGCCCGCACCCACGGTAAAAATGTCGTAGTAACTTAAGTAATTCTCGCCGCTGGCCGAATCCACTACATTACTCGAAAAAGGAAAGGCCTTATATGCCGTTTCCATCAGCAGTATCTTTACTTGGTCGGGTGTTAATCCGGGTTTGGCTTGCAGCAAATCGGCTACCGCACCTGTCACAACAGGGGTCGCCATGCTAGTACCGCTTAGGGTAAAGAAGTTCTTGGAAGTGCCTGTGCTTGCCTTGCCGCCGGATCTCAGATATAAGTTCTCGACGGCATTTTCGGGATATTCAGAAATAAGGCGTGCCTCTTTGGCGCGCAAGGAAACCACTTGATTCCCTGGGGCCACGAGGTCCGGTTTCACAATGTGATCCACCTGCGTTGGCCCCTTGGAGCTATAGCTGGCGACCAGATCGTCGCTGCGATCGGGCGTCCTCATGCTTCGCATCGCGCCGACGGTGATGACATAGGGATCGTTGCCGGGCGCCATGATTGTGCCGTAACCCTCGTTGCCGAAGGAATTGTCCCGCCCATCGTTTCCAGCCGCTACTACTACAACGATGCCCGCCTTCCAAGCTGCTTCCACGGCCTGGCACAGCGGGTCCTGCGTATAGCTTTCATATACTGGCCGGCCAAGAGATAGATTGATGACCCGAATATTATATTTGCGCTTCAACGCGATCGCTTGCTCGATAGCCGCGATGACATCGCTATCATTGCCGTTGCCATTTTCATCAAGCACACGCAGATTCACCAAGTTCACGCCAGGCGCGATTCCGATCATTGCTCTCCGGCAGTCCGGACAAGTCGTACTGGCGCCGTTGGAAGCGATTATGCCTGCCACATGAGTACCGTGACCGTACGCGTCTAAGCCGTCGCCCTTTGGGTTGACGAAATCTTCTTTGTAAACAACGTGCATATCCGGGCCGCCGCCGCCCAGATCGCCGCCTGTGACGATTCCGCTATCGATAACCGCGACACCTATGCCAGTACCTTTCCAGCCGGCCTGCCATGCCGCCGTAGCGTTCACCGCTGCTGCGCTGTTATCGAGTTTGCCGCTCAATGGCCGGTCGGGGGAAATATACAGCACATCCGGATCGTCAGCCAGCGAGTTTAAAGCGGAAGCGGGAACTGAATACGCACCAGCATGGATGGACTTCAGGGTGGTGCGAAGCGCGCCGCCGTGCTTCTTGACTTTCTGGTGTGTAGTACCATTCGCGTCGCTATTCCACTGAATGATAACTTTCGTTTCCGAGTTCGGATCCAGATCTTTGAGATCCGGAGATAACTTATTGTGCCCTTTCGCCCAGAGCGTCGAACACGCAAGCGCGATCAATCCGTAAAATTTCGCTTTGTTCAACATAGAAAAGATGTCCTTACGTCGCCCTCTTATGTAGCTCATGAATTTGCCTACTGAACCGCATATCGACGGTGGAGACCCTGAGTAGGACCACGTGAGCACTCTAAGCCGTGCGGGGTATTCCGTTATGTCTTTAGCGCGCCACGGACGGCAGCGGAGCGACTTCGAGTTTCGCGGTGAAGTGAAATGTACTACCTGCACCAACTTGGCTCTCTACCCACATCCGGCCACCCATTAGGGCCACTATTTGCGAGGAGATAGTAAGGCCTAGACCGGTTCCACCGTAGCGGCGCGTAGAAGAAGTATCGGCTTGAGAAAACGCTTCGAAAATCGTTTTTTGTTTCTCTTCTGGAATGCCGATGCCGGTGTCGGTGATGGAGAAACGCAGCAAAGCTTTGTCCGTGTCCAACTCCTCAGAAATAGCGGAGACCAGGACGCCGCCTTCCGCCGTAAACTTTACGGCGTTATCGATCAGGTTCAAGAGCACTTGCCGGAGGCGAATCGCATCGCCAATCACGCACTCCGGAAGAGCTTCATCGGTATGCAACGCTAGCGACAAGTTTTTCTGGCGGGCGGATGGAGCAAGCGATCTCACTAGCTCATCCAGCGAGGTCCGAAGATAGAAAGGAGCGCGTTCGAGCCTCATCTTGCGCGCTTCAATTTTTGAGAAGTCGAGAATGTCGTTGACGATTGCGAGCAGCGAATCGGCGGATATCTTGACTATTTCGAGACATTCCCGCGTGTCGTCATCCAGCTTAGAATCGAGCGCGACTCCCGTCATGCCGAGAATTCCGTTGATGGGAGTGCGAATCTCGTGGCTCATGTTGGTGAGGAACTCGCTCTTAGAGCGGTTGGCGGCTTCCGCCTTCAGTTCGGCTTCCCGGCGAATGCGGACTTCCTCCGCGAGCGACTTGGTACGTTCTTGCACGCGAATTTCCAGTTCGTCGCGCGACTGACGCAGTTCGGCTTCGCGCTCGGCCAGAGCGAAGGTGCGGGCATCCACCATTTGCAGCAGCTCTAGCTGGCGCCTGCGCAAATGCCGGACGTGGAGCTTGTGCGCCGCATAGCCGAGGGCGCCGGCGATGGCGGCAAGGAAAAGAAAAAACGTCCACGTCTGATAGAAGTGGGGCTCGAGTGTGAAAGAGATACTGGCGCCGGTGGGACTCCAGGCGTCATCCTGGTTCGCAGCGATTACGCGAAAACGGTAGTGGCCCGGGGGGATATTGGTGTAGTACGCGGCGCGGCGCGTGTCGGCCTCCGTCCATTCTTTTTCAAAACCCTCCAGCATGTAGCGGAACCGAATCTTTTCGGGCGCCTCGAAGCTGAGACCGGTAAATTGAAAGTCGAGTTTGCCGCGGCCCGGAGGAAGGAGCGCCGGGGCTCTGGGATCTATTTCTTTTTGATCTACAAAGACGTGCTCGATGGCAACCAGCGGCGCCGCTCGATGTTTCGCCAGATGCGCCGGATCCACCATCGCCACGCCTTTGACCGTGGGAAAACACAGGAGGCCGCGCCTGGTCCGCCAGCCAGCCGGCTGAAAGCCGCCATTGCACTCCCGGCTTCGCAGGCCTTCGTTGATTCCGTACACCGTGGATGAAATGGTTTTACGGTGTCCGTCCGCAACCGCTTCCAGGTCGCTTTTGTGCACGGCAAACACGCCTTTGTCAGAACTCATCCAGAGACGGCCGAGCCGGTCATCGAGAATCGCGAATACGACGTTGTCGAAAAGGCCGTTGGCGGTCGAGTAGTGGGTGAATTTTCCTTCGCGGAAGCGATTCAACCCGCCGCCATTTGTGCCGAGCCACAGCGTCCCGTCCAGTTCGCCGCCGATAGACCATACGATGCCATTCGATAGGCCATCACGCGTCGTATACGAAGAGAACTTCCCATTTTCGAGCTTATTCAGGCCGCCGCCGTTGGTACCGACCCAAAGCACGCCATCGCTCCCCTGATAAAGCGAAAGGACAAAGTTATTGGAGAGGCCGTCCTGGGCGCCATATGTAATGAATTGCTTGCCGTCGAAGTGATGGAGTCCTTCGCGATTGCCGGCCCAAAGCGTGCCGTCGCGGGCCGTATACATACACATCACGAAGTTATTCGATACGCCTGTGCCGAAGCTGACTGGCGCGAACCGGCCGTTTTGGAGCCTTGCCAGGCCCTTGCTTGTGCCGGCCCAAATGGTGCCTTCGCCATCCTGGGCGATCGAAAAAACCAGGTTATCCGGCAATCCTTCTTTGGTGGTAAAGAGGACCATACGGCCGTCCTGCCATTTGGTGAGTCCATGATCGGAGCCCATCCATAACGCGCCATCCCGGTCCTCGTAGACAGGCAGGACTAAGTCGGTTGGAAGGCCCTCGCGCATGCCGATAGCCGTAAACGGAGCATTCTTTAAGCAATCGAATCCGCCGCCGGCGCCTCCCACCCACATCTCGCCCTCGCGTCCCTCCAAAATGGACCACACGCCTGTGCTCGAGAGTCCATCCTTTTGCGTGAACGATGTGAATTTGCCATCTGAAAAACGATCGAGTCCGCCGTCTAAGGTGCCGAACCACATAGTTCCGGCGCGGTCTTCATAAATAGAGAGGATGGTGTCACTGGTCAGGCCGTCTTTGCGGCTAAAGTGAGCGACCCCGCCCATCCCCAGGCGATCGATTCCACCTTCATTGGCGCCTAGCCAAACATTTCCCCGCCGGTCGACATAGGTCGCCCGTACGTAATTGCTGGCAAGTCCGTCTTTCGTCCCGAGCGTCAGGAATTTTCCTTGAGAAAACCGGCTCACACCGCCGTGCGTGCCAATCCAAAGCGTTCCGGACTTGTCGCCCGAGATAGAAAATACCGCGTCGTCAGCAAGACCGTCGGGTTTGCGAAAGATACGGAATTTGCCCATCTCCAAACGGACAAGGCCGCCTCCATCCGTACCAATCCACAACACGCCGCGGCTATCTTCGTACAGGGCGAGAATGGAATCGCTCGAAAGACCCGCGTGGACATCGAGGATTCGGAATTTGCCCTGCGAAAGGCACACCAGCCCTCCGCCGTGAGTGCCGATCCACAGGTTGCCGGCGTGGTCCGCCAACAGGGCGCGAATTTCGTTGCTGCGCAGGCCCGGTATGGCGTGCTGATCGAAAATTGTGAAGTGAACGCCGTCGAAGCGGGCCAGGCCACCCTCGGTTCCCAGCCACAGATAGCCATCGGGAGTCTGGGCAATGGCAAGAACAGAGCTTTGAGGAAGGCCCGAATCGGTCTGCCAGGTGCGATGAACGTATTGTGTCAGGGCCTTGGATGGGTCCAAGCTGGCGCGTGCAGATAGCGCTGCGGCAAGCAACGCCATGGGAGCGAGAAAACCCTTCCGAAAGGCAGACACGTATTAGGTCTCCCTTGATGCATCGGCCAATTACGGATAAAACCTTAGGCCCTAGGAGGGGTTGGCCCTGTATTCCGCAGAACTCGCCAGGCGTCCTGAACTCGCGAGAGGTCTCGAACTATCTCACGCCACGTAACGACTTTTGACTCGAATATCGCGACTCGCAAAGGGACCCTTGCCGCAAGTATACGCAGAGGCTTCAGAACAACGGAATCGACCACCGCGAACACTGCCCTGCTGGCGCCGATCGCGAGCGCCAGAGTCGGAACGGCAGTGAGCAAAAATCCGGGAGTTTGCCCGCGTAGCATCCGGTGTCCGCATGTGGGATTGAACAGGCGTCCTACGGTACACTCGCTTGTGCCGCAAACCGTGTCCATGAGAACCGAAGAGCTGCGCGTGACGCCGGAGTTCCGGCTAATGCGCGCGGGCCGTTTTCTAATCGCCGAATTGCTCGTTCCGCATCGCGCGCTGACCACATCGTGCGGCGAGAGCGAATTGCTTGAATACATCGTCAATCATCAGAGCTGCGAAGGCGCGGGACATCGGGAGCGCGAAGCGTATATCAGCGGACTGGGGCTCGAAGGCTATCACGATGCAGTGTGCCGCGAGATCGGTCTCGATCCGCGACTTACGGCAACGATGGGAACCGCGGCGAATATGAATTACGCCGCAGTCTGCGAGCAGCAGGACGGCGATGTACGCGTGGCCGCAATCGTGACGGCGGGAGTGCAGGGCAATGCGGCTTGCGCTGGGGACGCCGCCGGCTGGCGCGAGACCGAGCGCGGCTGGGAGAAAATTCCTCCCCCCGGCGGCACCATCAACACCATGCTGTTCATAAGTCACCCGCTCAGCCGGGGCGCGCTGGCGCGTGCCGTCATCACCATGACCGAAGCGAAAAGCGCCGCTCTCACGCGCCTGGCGATCCGGAGCCGCTATTCAAAAGATGCGGCGACGGGAACCGGCACGGACCAATACGCGATCGCTGCGCCGCTTGCCGGCGGCAAACCGCTTACATCCACAAGTCCACACGTGAAACTCGGTGAAATGATCGGCATCGCGGTGCGCGATGCCACCAGCGAGGCATTGCGCTGGCAAAACGGTCTGGAGCCAAGCTACACACGGAGCCTGTTCCACGCACTGGGCGCGTATGGGCTGGACGAGAGCACGTTCTTCGAAGACATCGCCCCACTGTTGCCTCCGGCGGATCTCGAGCTCTTGCGAAAGAATGCCAAATCCGTTTTTTATGAACCGCAGGCTGCCGCCGCCGCGTATGCGATCGCAAGTATCCTCGATAGGGTGCGCTATGGCACTCTGCCGCCAGGCACGGCCCGTGAGTCGCTTCGGCAGCAGGCCGCGCTGCTTGCCGTGAATCTCGCCGCGCGGCCGGAACTTTGGCCGGACTTTCTCGCGGGGCTTATAGATGCCGATCCGCAGCGGCCGGCGCCTCTGGTGCTTCAGGCGATCGCGTTCGGCTGGTCTTCCAAGTGGAAATAAGTATTCTCCAGCCCAACGCCTGGTTTTTAGGCGTCGCCGTGTTGCTCGATTTCGCAATCGGCGATCCGGTTTATTCTGCCCATCCGATCCGCTTGATGGGCCGCACGCTGACGTTCTTCGAGGAGCGTCTGCGTGCGATCCATGCGGATGGGTACGGTGGCGGAATCCTTCTGTTCGCGTTGCTGACGTGCACGTGGGCAGGCGGTATTTCAGGGCTCGCACTGCTAATCGATCGCATCAGCCACGCCGCGGCGATTGCCGTTCACGTATTCTTTGTCTATTCGTTTCTCGCGCTGCACGACTTGTTCCGGCACGTTTGGGCCATGGAGCGCGCGGCCCGGCGCGGGGATATAGAGGGAGCGCGAGCGGCGATAGGCCTGTTGGTTGGACGAGACACGGCGCGGCTCGATATAGCCGCGTGCCGGCGCGCCGCAATCGAGAGCTTGAGCGAGAATCTCAGCGATGGCTTTATAAGCCCGCTGTTCTGGTATGGACTCGCCGGCCTGCCGGGAATCGCCATTTTCAAAATCGCGAGCACCATGGATTCGATGGTGGGATACAAGACGCCGCGCTATCTCCAATTCGGCTGGTGCGGCGCGCGGCTTGACGATGTAATGAATTTCGTTCCGGCGCGCCTCACTTGGCTGCTGCTGGCGCTGATTGCACTCTTCATGCCCGGCTGCTCGGCGAAAAAGGCATTAGCGATAGGCTGGCGCCAGCATGCTATATTGCCGGGACCCAATGCCGGCTGGGGCGAAGCGGCTACCGCGGGAGCCATCCAGCGTAAGCTCATCGGCCCGATTTGGCGGAACGGCGCACTGGTAACGGATGTATGGCTAGGAGATAGCGGCGATGCCCCTGCCGGACAAGCGCGCGATGTAAGAACAGCTTCTTTGCTAATTGGCGCGGCCGGAGTGCTTGCGGCGATAGTTGTGGTGCTTGCTCTGATGTAGTAACTGGATTCGGCTCGGCATCATTTCTTTTTCGAGCCACGCGACTCCCGAGTGCCAGTTGCCGGTTCCCGGCGTTTTCCCGTGCCGCCCTGCGCGCCGACCTTGGCTTTTCCACCCGGCAGTTCCGGAACCCGCCTGCCGGTTCGTGGCGCCGTGCGCTTCTCTTCCACGGTTGTGGCGCCACGCAGCTCTCCATCGTCGCCAGCACCTTGAGCTATGTCCAATCCAAAAAGAGCAGAAAGGTCTTCCTCGTTGAGGATCTTGCTGGCGGCCGGAGCTTTCTTGGCCTGCGGAAGAGTTGTCCCAGCCCCCGCGATGAGCTCGTTTTCGTCCACGTTGTGCAACCGGAAGATGAGGTCGGGCTGCTGATCCAGCCGTGTGCCGATGCCGTAGAGTACGGCGGCGACATGCTTGCACATATCCGCCCAATCCGGACAACTGCACGAGAGCTGGATCTCATCGGGCGACGGGAAAAGACCAATCTTCTGCCGGCAAACCCGTTCCATGACGCCCTTGGAGAACCGGCCTTGAAGAAGTTCGACGAGCGAATCGATTGCTCCGGCGCAATCCTTGCAGATAGACTCCCAGCGCGCTTTCGCCACCGGAGCTACCTTCACCTTAACGTTGTAGATCGCCGAGCCACTGACCAGGGCTTTGATTTCACCCGGCGCAATCTGAAGATCGATCACCGAACCGTTGCGCAAATAGGTCCGCCCACGCGGTAAGCGGTTTTCAAAGTCGCTATAGCGTTCGAGATTCTCGCACCACGCCTTGCCCCAGAAGGTGTTGACGATGGTGCGGCCTTCCACCGTCACAGGCGAGAGCGGATGGCCCTTTTTCTTAAGTTTGGCCGTCTCGCTTGCGGCTTGCCAACGCCGCTGCGCCACGGAAACGTAGGGTCTCGATCCGTAAAATGCCATCGACTCACGTCTCCTTTAGCGCTTGCTTGAGATCGAGCGCTACCAGCTTGAGCAACTCCTCGTCTTTCATTTCCGTCAGCAGCAGGTCGGCGCCGCCTTCCAGCAAATCCGTCGAGAGCTGCCGCTTCGATTCAATCAACTGGTCAATTTTATCTTCTACCGTACCGCGGCACACAAACTTATGCACCAAAACATTTTTGGTTTGGCCGATGCGAAAGGCGCGATCCGTGGCCTGGTTCTCCACCGCCGGGTTCCACCAGCGATCGAAGTGCACCACATGCGAGGCGGCGGTCAGGTTCAAGCCGGCGCCGCCAGCCTTGAGCGAAAGAACGAAAAATCCCACGCCTTCGTCCTCTTGAAAGCGGCGCACGATTTCCTTGCGCTGCTTTACTTCGGTCTCGCCGTGAAGAACCAGGCCGGGGCGCCCAAAAACGGATCTGAGGAACGCTGCCAGCGGAGCGATCACCTCCCGGAATTGGGTGAAGACTAGCATCTTATCCTGCTTGGCTGCAATGACCTCCGCGATTTCCCGCAATCGAGCCCATTTGCCGCTGTCGTGTTCCTCCCAACTGCCGTCTCCCAGCCAGTGCGATGGGTGATTGCAGATCTGCTTGAAGCGCATGAGGAACGACAGCACCATGCCTTTGCGCTGAATTCCCTCGGCTTCCTGAAGTTGCTTGGCCAGTTCTTTCACCGACTGCTCGTAGAGTGCCGCCTGCTTCCGGCTAAGTTGGCAAAACGCCTTCACTTCGGTCTTGTCAGGCAGATCGGCGATCACGGCTTTATCGGTCTTCAACCGTCGCAGAATGTAGGGCCGCACGAGTTCGCGCAACGGGCCATAGGGATTATGCGGCCGGTTTGCAAGCCCTTTGACAAAGTTAGTAAACTCCTTCGACGATCCCAGCAGCCCTGGATTGACAAAATCGAAAATGGACCACAGATCGCCGAGCCGGTTCTCGATGGGAGTGCCGGTCAGCGCGAACCGCGCCTGCGCCTTCAGCGCTTTAACAGTCTGCGTTTGCTTGGCATCGGGGTTCTTGATGGCTTGCGCTTCGTCTACGACGATTAGGCGCCAGGCAGTTTCCGCAATCCAGGGCAGGCGGAGGAGCGAGCCGTAGCTGGTGATTACTAAATCCACGCCGCTCAGGGGCCCCGGCGAAACGCTCTTGAGTTCGCCGGACGGAAACGCGGACGGATGTGCAATCAGGACCTTCAAACCAGGTGCAAATCGTTCGATCTCCGTTGCCCAGTTTGCTAGCAGCGAAGCCGGGGCCACCAGCAGGCTCGGCTGTTTGTCGCGGACCGTTTGGCGCTTCAGGATGAGGAGCAAGGAGAGAACCTGAATAGTCTTGCCCAGTCCCATATCGTCAGCCAGGCATGCCCCGAGGCCGAGTTTCGCGAGCAGATAAAGCCACTGCACGCCCACTTGCTGGTACGGGCGCAGCGTCGCGTTCAGGTCGGCGCCGGGGTCGATTCGGGCCAATCCCTCAGGGCTGCGGAGCCCTTTTAGCGTCTCGGCGAGCCACGGGCCTGCCACCACCTGCGACCACTCGGCGCGG
>Ga0068856_100007742_pt1 | contig 10492 bp, 10 predicted proteins | sample KBSCornC62_FD_66595 | JGI IMG/M metagenome (GOLD analysis project Ga0068856, IMG submission 66595) | Corn rhizosphere microbial communities from Kellogg Biological Station, Michigan, USA - KBS Corn C6-2 | ecosystem: Host-associated > Plants > Roots > Rhizosphere > Soil ... | reverse complement strand
CCAGATCGTTCAAGCACCGCGAATTATTACCTGCCTAAACACGCACAGTGTGCAATCGGGGAGTAAAGTTCTCGAGATCGGACGGCAGCGTGAACCGCACATCCTCCTCTTTGATTTCTGCCTCTTCCAGATGAGAATAGCCTTGCGCCTCCAAATGCGCAATCAATTCTTCCACTAAATGTTCTGGCGCGGAAGCTCCGGCGGTCACTGCCACAGTAGAAACGCCTTCCAGCATCGAGGGCTTCACTTCGCTGCAATCGTCCAACAAATAGGCCGGCACACCCGCCTTTTCGCACACCTCTACCAGCCGCCGGGAGTTGGAACTGTTATTCGAGCCCACCACTAAAAGCGCCTGACATAACGGCGCTACAGCTTTGACGGCAAGCTGACGGTTCTCGGTTGCGTAGCAAATATCCTGCGTTTTCGGACCTACGATTTTCGGGAACCGCTCTTTGAGGCGTGTCACGATTTCCTTTGTCTCATCAAGCGAAAGCGTAGTTTGGGTCAGATAGACGACCCGTTCCGGATCTTTGACCGTGAGCCGATCCACATCGTCCACATCGGAAACCAAAATAGTGCTTTGCGGGGCTTCACCTAACGTGCCGGTGACTTCGTCGTGGTCGCGGTGTCCGATTAGCACGATCGTATGCCCCTGCTTGGCGAAGCGAACCGCCTCAAGATGTACTTTAGTCACCAGCGGGCACGTGGCGTCAATCACTTGCAACTTGTGCTCTTTCGCCTCTTCCCGGACCGCCGGGGATACGCCATGGGCGCTGAAAATGACGCGAGCTCCCTCGGGAACCTCGCTTAGTTCCTCGACGAAAATCGCTCCTGCGCGACGCAATTCATCGACCACATGGCGGTTGTGCACAATCTCTTTGCGAACGTAAATCGGGGCTCCGTACAGGTCGATCGCGATCTTCACGACGTCGATGGCGCGCACGACTCCGGCGCAGAACCCCCGCGGTTTCAGCAGGATAATCTTCTTTTCGCGGCCGTTCGAGCACATAAAAACTCTTTAAGTATAACAAACGCTTACGTTTTCAAGCTAATATGACGAGACATGCCCGGCCAGCTCACCCGCATCCTTCTCACCTCCGATCAGATTCAGCAGCGCGTTCGGGAACTGGCGGCGGAGATTGAGCGCGATTACCCCGATGGGCCTATTTACCTAATCTCCGTGCTTAAGGGCGCCTTTGTCTTCGTGGCGGACTTGGCCCGGGCTCTCACCCGCCCCGCGGTGCGGATCGAGTTCATGGCCATTTCCTCCTACGGCGATCAGAAGACCAGTTCTGGCCAGGTAAAGGTCACCCGTGACCTCGACGTGAACATCGAAGGCTTTGACGTTCTGATTGTTGAAGACATCATTGATAGCGGCGTAACGCTCAGCTATATAAAAAGACTGCTCGAACAGCGCAAGCCGAAATCGTTGGCAATCGCCACCCTGCTCGACAAGCCAGAGCGGCGCGTGCAACCGGTGGAAGTGAAATATGTCGGTTTTCAGATCCCCGACGAATTTGTCGTGGGCTACGGTTTGGATCTTGCGGAAGACTATCGGAATCTGAGCGATATATGCGTAATCGGCACCGAGTGAACCCAAATTCTATCGGCCCACCAACCGCACTTCAAACAACTTCGGCCACAGCTTGCCGGTTACGAAAAGCCGTTTCCCCACCGCATCATAGGCGATCCCGTTCAGTACGTCTACCGGCTCGCGTTGATCGTCGGCGGTCAATAAGCCCGATGCGTCAATCCAACCCGTCACAGCGCCATCGGAGGGCCGGAAACGCACAATCCGATTTGTTTGCCAGACGTTTGCATAAATTTCGCCGCCCAGGCATTCCAATTCGTTCAGCATGGTGATGGCCCGGCTCCCGTCGTGCACTGTAATTCGCCGCAATTCCCGCAAGCTCGCTGGATCGAGGCAGCGAATCTGCGCCGTCCCGTCGCTCATATAGACTTGCTTGCCGTCATTCGCAAGCCCCCAGCCCTCGCCCGTATAGTGAAACCGCCTCAATGCCTGGAACGTCGCCCGGCTGTACACGAAGCCCACCTGCGTTTGCCAGGTGAGCTGAAAAATGCGGTTGCCGAAAACCGTAATTCCTTCGCCAAAATACTCTGCCGGCACATCCACCTGCCGGACAACCTGCCCGGTTTCCAGCTTTTCGACGCGCAGTTTGGATTGCCCCTTCAGCCCGGTGCCTTCGTAAAGCAGTCCATCATGGTACTCGAGCCCTTGGGTAAAAGACGATCGATCGTGCGGATAGCTATGAACGATCCGCACACCATATCCCAAAACCAAGGACAAAAGCAGCGGCCAGGAAGAAATCATGAAGCAGCGCGGCGCTTGTTCCTCCAGGCGCGATTCGCAAGTCCTGTCAAGAAGAGGGCGGAAAGAGTTACCACAAGCAATATAGTCTGCTGCCACCAAGGCTGCGTTGGATCGGCGTCTTCGCTGAGAGAATGGCCGGCCAGACAGCATAAGACGTGCACACTGAATACCTCAATGGAAGCTTGGCCAAGCAAATAGAGCGGCGCAATAAATGGCAAACGCGCAATCCGCGCGCCGAATCGCACGACCAGAACTGCAATGGCGGAAAAATTAATGATTCGGCTCGGCCCCAAGTGCCACTTATCGATCAGCCAGCCATATACTTCGGGATTCATCCAATGGTCTAACGGGCTGTAGCGCAGAACCAGGAACACAACCGCAAGCGGTAAACAGAGCTTCCAAAGCCAGTCCGGGATACGACGCCCGGATTCCGGCCGCGCGCCGAATGCGATACTCCCGAGCGCCAGACCTACGATCCATAGAAGCTGCCAGGCATACAGATCGAATGCGCCCGTTGAGCTTTCGGGCACATTCAACCCAAACAGGTTTACGTGCCGGTATACCCAGGCGCGCAAGCCGAATTGGGCCACCGCCCAGACGCCAAAGCTGGCGTAAACAACCGGCTCCCAGCTCCATCGGCGCGCGATTTCCCGAGCGGCCGGAGTGATTGCCAGAAACACCACATACATTGGCAAAATGTCCATTAGCGACGGCCGATATTCGAGCAGCGCCGCGGCAACCACAGCATGTTTCGGGTCGGCAATGTAGAACGACAGTAAGTTCTGTATCGCCAAGCGATGAAATTGGACGCCAATCGGCGCGAGCACCACGAAGGCAATCGCCAGCAGCGCCGCATGATACATATACACCCTTACGGTGCGCCTGACCAGATCGCGCAAGGCCGCTATCCGGCCGCGTTTCTCTTCCATTCGGTGTTCCAGCTGCCCAACCATAAACGCCGAGAGAAAGATAAAGCCTTCGGCGCCCGAAACAAAACCGAAGGTCTGATTCGAAATAATGCTGGCGGCCGTGGGCAAATGCGTAAGCGTCATCCATAGCAGCAAAAAGCCACGCAGAATATCGAGCTCAATCAGGCGTCCGCCAGATGGTTTTGGCGGTTGAACCGGGTTTGCTAGTTGAGGAAAAGATGCCATGCCGCGCGCTGTTTACCGAACTGGATATCGATTGGATTGCGCGTGACGACGCGGAGTTTCCGCAAACCACTATATCTTGGGTTTGGGTGGATCGAGATTTCTCGCCTTACACAAGGAGGAGAAACCATTTCGGTTATGCGAACCGTCGCAAAATGGCTTATTTTCAGCCATTCCGCAACGGCAAAGAGAAATTGCGGTTCGTCCGGCCAGCCCATAGGAATTTCCTTCGGCATCGTGGATGACAAAATCGCCTTCGAGCCGAATCGGGCCGTTGTTGACTATGGTGACTTTCGCCGGCATGTTTCCCGATGGTAGCAGAGGACGTAAGCTTACTTCCCTATAATTGTCATCGCGGGTATATCAGTGATCCAATTCATCTACGAGTCCGACAAAGAGCTGTTTGAGAGTGCTTTTCGTTTCGCACAAAAGCAGGTTAAACGGCTGATCGAAACGTATCCGGACTTCTATCCCATGTACACGGTCAGCGGCGCATGGAAGCACGCCGGACCGGCCTGGACCCATTGGTGCGACGGTTTTCTGCCTGGAATGATGTGGCTATTCGTGCGGCACCTGGGTTCCGGCGATGCCGAGTCCGAGTATTGGACAGAACAAGCCATTCGCTACAGTAAGCCGCTCGAGCCGCGGAAGAATGATCGAGACGTGCATGACCTCGGCTTCATTTTCTTTTCCACCTACTACCGCTGGTACCGAATGACGCGCGATCCTGCCATTCGCGAGGTAGTCATCCAGGCTGGCCGCACATTAGCCAAGCGATTCAACGAAAACGGCCAATATTTGCGCTCTTTTGTCGCCGAAGATTCGATCTTCATCGACATTATGATGAATGTCGGCATCATTTTCTATGCCGCGCGCGAGACCAATGACAAGCGGCTGCGCGATGTGGCCGTCCGCCACTGCATCACCACGCGCCGCTATCTGGTGCGTGGCGACGGATCGACCGCACATGAAGGAATTTTCAACCTCGAAACCGGAGAATTTCTGCGGCAATCGACCCAGCAAGGGTTTCGCGGCGATTCCTGCTGGTCGCGGGGGCTCACCTGGTCGCTTTACGGCTTTACTACTTCCTACGAATATAGCCGCGACCCGCGCTTCCTGCACACTGCCGAAGCCTGCGCCGACTATTACATTACCCACACACCGGCCGATGGACTTCCACCCTGGGACTACAACGCTCCGCCCGAAAATCGGTCGCTCGTCGATTCCTCGGCGGCGGCGATTGCGGCGGCTGGTTTGCTGCGCCTCTGCCGCCACATTGGCGATCCTATGAAGGGCCATTTCTATTGGTCGACCGCCATTCACATCCTTCGCACTCTTTGCACTGATTACCTGGCAGCCTCAGATCCGAAATGGGGAGGCGTTCTAAAAGGTGGTGTGTACCACCTCCACAAGGGTCTGGGAGTGGACGAGTCCGTAATGTGGGGGGAATACTTTTTTACGGAAGCACTCGAAGAAGCGCTCCGCATCTTGCGCACCTCCTCGCAAGCTCCCACGGCGCGCTATCTGAACGGCCGCAACACGTAACTGATCGACCGGGCAACGCCGGCGCGGGGGCTTGGCGATTTCGAGCGTGTGTTGACCAAGTACCGCTTGGGGTTGCCAGGCTAACGCAATTACTTAACTGGATACGGCTCCGGCGAACTGCCCCGCGAATTCCTGCTTTCTATAGTTCAGCGCCGAGTTCGCAATACTAAATGCCGCCACCAGATAACATGCTCCGCCGATAATTAAAGTCGCCTGGATACCAAGGTAAATAGCGAGAAAGATCGCTGCCGCGGAACCGAGCACACTTGAAGCGGCGTTGATGGCCCATGCCCAACGCACCGCCGAAGGCATCGCTCGTTCCAGCAACGTCAGCCCGGTGGGGAATGGCATTCCCATCGCGAAACCGGGGGGAGCAATCAAGGCGATAGAAATAAGAATTTTGAGTGGCCGCGGCAGAGCCACACCGCTCTCGGCAATCGGCCCCACTATAGCCGATAGCGCCACAATTGCGCCCGTGACCACGAATAAAACTACATACAACCGGGAGATATCGGCGCGCACCAGCGACTTACTCCAGAAGCTCCCCAAGCCGCTAGAAATCAACATGGAGAAAATAATCACCGTTAGCGCGTAGGTAGGGTGCCCAAGAAAAAGCACAAACTTCTGAATCAGGGCCACCTGAATCAAAATGTACCCGGCACCGATAGAAAGAAAAAAGAACAATGCCGGCGCGACGCCTTTACCCCGCGGCAGCCCATAACGTAATACGAGGGGCGGCAGCGAGATGATGATCAGCGTGGCGAAGATGCTGATTGCTACCAAGCCGAACAGAACCGGCACAGCCTTGTTGACTTTGAAATCGGCGCTGTCTCGCGAGGCGCTCTGCACGAATGTCAGCAGGTCGCGCGGCTGCACGGTGTAGAAAAAGAATGGCCGGTTATCGTTAACCGGACGCACATCAAACGGATACGCATCGTAAAAGCTCGCCGGATCGCCGGCCAGCAGCAAACTGCGAAACGGCGTATCGAGCGGCGTTCCGGGCAGATAAACAACTTCCATCCGAGCCGTAACCGCCGCTTGCTGGATGGATGCGATGTCCGCTGCGGAAAATGGCTTACGCGCCACAAGAATCGTATCCTGCGCGCCCCAACCCTTCAGGTTTTGGAGATTTTCGCGCACCACAGCAACATGGAGCGCCGGGTTCCCTTCACCTAATTGGCGGAGCGCCGCGGCAGCCAGCGAAACGACCCGGAGCGATTCGCGCGGCGGATCGAAGCCCCAGCGCGTAAACGACATCATGCCATCTGGCGTAAGATGCGACAGATAATCTACAAACGCATTGGTCGTATATAGATTGTTCTCCGAAAGAGCAAAAGCTCCGGCGGCCGTGGATGCCCACGTGTCCACCAGAGTGGCCTGCAGCACTTGATAGTGCTCCGGCGAGCGGCGCACGAAAGAACGTCCATCTTCGATCTCGATTTTTACTTCAGGGCGAAAGTACAATCGATTGCTGAGCTGCGGAAATTTTTCCCGCATGATCACGTTGGCAATAATCGGATTGATCTCGACACCGGTGATGTCCTTACTGCCGGATGCGAGCGCGCGCGATACGTCCCAACCGCCTCCCGGACCGATCACAAGCGTTTTCGCGCGTGGCCGTAGCAGATAAACAAATCCCGGCCCCGAGTACTTCAGATCGAATTCCTCTTTGGGAGTGAGATGCTGAAAGTCGAAACGCGCAATATCTGTAGCCGCGTCCTCATCGATGTAAATTCCCTGCCGCGAACCTGGCTCCGGCTTCAACGCGATCCTTGAGAATTCATTCCATCGGACAAATTCTTCGCCGCCGATTCTTTGCCCTTTGGCATACCGCACATCGATCAGCGATGACTTCCAGTTGTAAGTGATCAGGCAGACCAGCAGGAGGCCGAGCAATACTGCGCAAATACGGCCGCTAGAAGCGTGCGCCATGTGAAACCAAATGGCGGAAGAAACCGCAAAAAGTACCGCCGCTACAAGGATTGTGTTCGGTCCTCCAAAACGGCCGAGTAGCGGTACCAGCAAAGCGCAGCCGCCTGCCGCGCCCAGAAGATCGAAGAAATAGACGCGATTCACTCGCTCGATTGTGTCGGCAACGGCAAGGGAAACAATGGCGCCCGAAAGCACAAACGGAATCGCCGCTACCAGATAGGCCAGGCTCATCGCAGGAAGCGACATATTGCCCGCAAAGCCTAGCAAGTATGAAAGAGAGAGCACGACCACGACCGCATTCACCGCCGCTAAAATGCCGATCTTCTGGTACAACGCTCCGCGCCAGCCCGCAACGACATACGAGAACACACCGCCCGCGCCCAATCCGAACAATGCAATCGAAATAGCCAGAAAGGCGAAGTGATAAAAGTATACGACTGAAAATACGCGCGTCAGCGCCAATTCCAGCAGGAGAGTCGCCAGAGAAGTAGCCGCTACTCCGAAATAAATCTGCGGCCAATGTCTTCTTTGGCCCGGCGTATGAGCCTCCCGGATTGAACTGAGCAGTGACAACTCTTTATGGTAGTGGACGCCCGGGCGCCCCAAACTGTTGCTCGATATAGCCCAAAAGACGTGTCGCGATACGGCCGCAGGCGTGACCGTCTCCATACGGATTATGCAACCGCGCCATGCGGTTGTATTCCTCGCGATCTTCGAGCAGGCGAACTGCTTCCCGCACTATCGCTTCCCGCGCCGTTCCCACGAGCTTGACTGTGCCCGCTGCGACGGCTTCCGGCCGCTCCGTCTTCTCACGCAATACCAGGATGGGTTTACCCAGCGAGGGACCCTCCTCCTGTACACCCCCAGAGTCGGTAATCAACAGGTCGGCGCGCCGCATAAGATCCACAAACGGCACATACTCGAGCGGCTTGATTAACCTCACGTTGCTCTTGCCTCGTAGCATCAGGTCCACCGCGTGCTGCACGTTCGGATTGGGATGGACCGGCCAGACGATTTCGACATCCGCCCGGTTGGCCAATTCGCCGATCGCTTCGCAGATGCGCATAAAGCCTTCACCGAAACTCTCGCGCCGGTGAGCGGTGACCACTATCAGCTTTCGCCCGTTGTTGGACGTAAATGCAGGAAATCCGTTGAGCCGGCCTGCCTCGAGTGCGTTGCGAATGGTTAACACCGCGTCGATTCCCGTATTCCCGGTGACCTCGATCGCGTCCGCCGGCACGCCTTCCTTCACCAGATTCTCCGCCGCCCAACTCGTCGCCGCAAAGTGCAGCGTAGCCAAGCGGCCCGTAACCACGCGATTCATCTCTTCCGGAAAAGGTGAATCGAGATCGAAGGTGCGCAGACCCGCTTCTACGTGAGCCACTGGCGTTCTAGCATAGAAAGCCCCCAACGTCCCGGCCAACGTTGTCGTGGTGTCGCCCTGCACCACCACCAGCGCCGGCCGTAATTCGGTAAAAATTCTCTCGAGCCCGCTCAGCAGCCGGCTTGTCAATGCCGTCAGCGTCTGGCTCGGCAGCATCAGATCGAGATCGTAATCCGGCGCGATATCGAACGCCGCCAGCACCTGATCGAGCATCTGCCGGTGCTGCGCCGTTACGCAGACAATTGTCTCCAGACGGGCGGAAAAAGGCTCGCTGCGTAGCGTGGAGATGAGTGGGCACAGCTTAATGGCTTCCGGCCGCGTGCCAAAAACCACTAAAATGCGTTGTTTGAGCGATTGCTGTAAAGGAGACGTCTTACTTGTGACGATAGGTGATTCGTCCTTTGGTGAGGTCATAAGGAGACATCTCCAAAGTGACGCGGTCTCCCGCCAACACGCGGATTCGATTGCGTCTTAATTTTCCCGCTAGGTGGGCGAGGACCGTTCGATCCTGGTCCAATTGGACGCTGAACAGCCCGCTTGGAAACTTTTCCACTACCGTCCCGGTGACCTCAATACTATCTTCTTTACTCATCCGCCCCCAGAAATTGGTGTACGAATTGGCGCAGCCCCGCAAGACCGGAATTCGCTACCGGAAAGTATACCGCGCGCTTATGCATATCGTGGAAAACTTCGGCCGGTTGTTCTACCCTTAGGTCGGAGCCAGCGTGACAGCGCCTAACGTGGAATTTCATCGCGAATTCAAAAAGAAAAACGTTCTTGTTACGGGCGCCGGCCGTGGGATCGGCAAACGCATCGCACTTGGCTTCGCCAAATTTGGCGCAAAAATTGCGCTCGTCGGCCGCAGTAAAGCCGAAATCGATTTGGCCCACATCGAAATCGAACAGGCTGGCGGCAACGCGCTACGGGTCCGCGCCGATGTTACCGATCCCGAGCAGATGACCCTCGCCGTCGATCGCGCCCGTGTGGCGTTCGGCGGCCCCATCGACGTCCTGATTTGCGCTGCCGGTTCCGCCGGACCTCTATATTCCTTTCTGCAGTCCACCTCGAAGGCTTGGGCTGAAGCCATTCAGATCAACCTCCTCGGCGTCGCACACTCCTGCCGCGCCGTGCTTCCATCCATGATCGAAAAGCGAGCCGGAAAAATCCTCGTTCTGACTTGCGATAGCGATGCGGCTCCCAAGCTCAACTTCTCCGCCTACACCACGTCAAAGACGGCAGTTGTTCGCTTTATCGAAGCGCTGGCCGCTGAAGTGCTTGACCACAACGTGCAGGCCAACTGCTTCGACCCGGGCCCGGCCTATACCAACTTTACGGATGAAATCATTCGCGCCGAAGCTCGCTTGGATCCGCATGTGGTCGCCGCCGCCAAAGAAACGCGCCGCACCGGCGGAGTCTCTCCCGAATTGCAGCTCGCGCATGTTTCGTTTCTTGCCTCCGAACAGTCGAATCACATTACCGGAAAGCTGATCCATGTGACTGACGATTGGCAGAAATTGCGCGACGCCACACTGCGCCGCGACGCGCTCACGCTGCGGCGTGTGAATAAATAGACCGAGCATCAAATCCAAATAACGCCGCTATACTAGCGGCTTGACCTCGGCCCGCCGTTCCGGATATTACACTGGCGGCTTCCTTGCGCTCTACTCCATCTGTTTGCTGTTGCTGCTGCCGAGATTATCCCTTTGGCTGGACGAAATTCTGGATATGATTGGCGTTCGTTTCTACGATCTGCCTCGGTTGATCGAGTACGTCACTACCAATTCCGGCGGAGTTCCGTTGGGCTATTTGGTGCAGGCAGCAAGCGTTCACGTACTTGGATATTCGGCCTTTTCCGGACGCTTGCCTTCGGCTTTCTTCAGCGTTTTGGGAGCCATAGGCATTCTGTTGATCGCGAAAAAATTTGCTCTTCGATGGCCGCTATTGCCTTGTGCTATTTTCTGCCTGTTTCCTTTGCAATTCCGCTATGCGCTGGAAGCACGGCCCTATTCACAGGCTCTGGCCATCGCTATCTGGATGACGCTCGCGTTGCTCTGGCTGCGCGAAGAGCCCACCTGGAGACGATCGCTTCTGTATTGCGCATGCATTGCGTCGGGGCTATACACCCAGCCCTACAGCGCTTTTGTCGCC
>Ga0068856_100007741_pt1 | contig 10492 bp, 10 predicted proteins | sample KBSCornC62_FD_66595 | JGI IMG/M metagenome (GOLD analysis project Ga0068856, IMG submission 66595) | Corn rhizosphere microbial communities from Kellogg Biological Station, Michigan, USA - KBS Corn C6-2 | ecosystem: Host-associated > Plants > Roots > Rhizosphere > Soil ... | reverse complement strand
ATATTTACATTATATCGTAAAACGAAAAACAAATGGGCAATTACGAGTACTGGGCAGAATTAACCAAAGCCGAATATGACTTGGTTGTTGAAATCATAAATTATGGAAAAAATGATGAGCGTTCGCTGAGAGCGCGAATGTTAAAAATGCTTCATCTGCGCAGGATCGATAGTAATAGTCTGCAGGAAGTCGCTGATAACCTTGAAATCGCTCGCAAGGACCTAAAAAACAGGATCGTCGTGTTCTATGAAATAAAATTTCAAAGATTTATTAATCTTGACGATAACGAGAATTAACTTAGTTACAGGTTAAACCATTCCTAAACATAAACTTTAGGAACAATTTTTTTTGTGCACCCTTTATTTCTAAAAAGAAAAAGGCTACATTTGGCTACGGTATAACAGCAACTCCTCCTCAGAATTTCTCTGTCCCAAAAAACGTTCATTTGGTATTTACTTTAGTATAGTGTACACATGCATGGTGCATGCAAATGTATTATGCCAATAATAAACCTTTATCTTAATTCTAATGAACCAGAAACAATTGAGGAGACCGTTCCAGGACGCTATTTACTCCGTTAAAAATTACATTGATCAGCATCCCCTGGACATTAAACCTATTCATGAGCTGATCACAAAAACACATTCACAAATCGGCATTAATTTATTACACCGGGGTTTTAGAGAACTCTTTGGCGCCGGCATTAAAGAGTATGAATTAAAAAAGCGCCTTGAAGCTGCAGCCAGGCTATTACAGCAGGATGAACTAACCATGCAACAGATCACAGATCTATGCGGGTATTCTTCCCAGAGCGCCTTTGTACGCGCATTTAAAGACCTCTATGGCGTTACTCCCGGTCAATGGCGTAATAAATATGCACCGCCTCTATGGAACAGGGTTACTAACGGTAATGTAACCTATATTCAGCTAAATTCATTTCTGGAACCAGCAGCAGTATAAGATCTCACATTCGCAGACCGTGCGTTTTTGTACAAAAAAAATGCAAACACAATAAATGTGCGCATGTAAATTGCAGATAGATATTTGACACGACGGTTCGCAATACATACATCGCCGGGTAAGGCATGTGCAGTACAAACTTCTTTGAATGCGTTCACGCCCTCAAAGCATAACAATCAATATGAGTGTACAGAAAATGGAGTACTGCACTGCTGACCTGGCGCAAAAGAGAAAATGAGAAATGAGGAATTTGAAATTTGAAATGAAAAAGTATGCGGCATATAATAATGCAAACAGACTATGAAAAGCGTGTGAAAATGATAATAAATTGTGCAAATAGCATAAAGATCGCGTGGTAAATTGCATTAGGAAATATGAGGTGATTGAAGATTTGAAAGTTGACGGGTTTAATGGATTGTGAGGTGACAGATTCCTAAATAAATTCAGGCATTTCAACGTACAGATACCAACAAGTTCTTGCAGAACATTACCGTAACGCCTTTGCTGTCGAGCAAAGGCAGCTACGGTAAAAAAATTACAAGAACCAAATCACAAGAACCAAAAAAGAAAATAATTAACGTTCCCATTTTGGAGTTTGTAATTTGATTTTTGGAGTTTTTTTACCAGGCCCATCCGCACAATGAAAACACTATAACAGGTTTGGATGCCTGTAACCCCTACCCGGAAAATTAAAGCATTACATAAATCAGAATTAACCGTATCAGGCACGGTATGTTATACTCTATAAACCGGCGGCCGGTGAGTTGCCTGTGAGTTGTATATAAAAAATTGCCATGATTTTGCTAGTGGGGGTCAGTTTGGTTATACAATTCTGCAGGTATTGAAGATCAATGGCTGTAGCCGCTCTTACAGTCAAACCAGTGAAGGAATAAGCGTTATTCACCGGCCCGGTTTATGTACAGTTCTTTAAAAAATTTAACGGCTATAATAAAAGATATTCAGAATAACGGCCGGTCATAGTTCATAAAAATCTTCCCATTTCCACATCATGGGAAGGTTTTTTAAGAATAACAGTTGTTTGCTGCTGTACAGCCTTGCTTTTCCAGGCAAGGGCTTCACAGCGCATTTTTAAAAAAATTTCAAAATACAAAAAACAAATTCCAAAAAACAGAATACAATTTCAAAATACGAACCAGTTGTTTTCTTTTTGGAAATTGATATTTGGTGCTTGTGATTTTTGTGTAGTGATTCCCAACCAACAGGCCTTTCTTGATCTATTATAGAAGGTTTTTAACAGTGGCTTGCTGTCTGCCTTACTTGTCTAAGCGGAGGCAGTTTACAGTAAGCATTTATCGGCAGTCGGCAATCGGCAGTCGCAATGGGCCCCCTTCGACTTAGCTCAGAGCATGGGAGAAGCCCTGCTTCGTGCATTAGTGTTCCGTGCTATTCACACGTTACGCACCTTGTTACTACTTAGTACTTACAACTTACTACTTAATCCATTCTTTTTTCTTACTTTTATACAGTTCCCCCATCATTCATGAAAAATCATTGGTTAATGGCACTGTCATTGGTAGCAGATTGTAGTGTCTTTTCTTGTGAATGAATCCTGATGGCGTCCCCGCCTGCTGCTTTACAATGGCCGATTCAATAACCTGCTTTCCCTCTCAAATCCATAGCATCATTAACTGTATTCGCCAAACGGCGAACAGCTACAATCATTAATCAAACCCCGGGATTCCATGACACAATTTGCGCTAAAGCCATTCCGAAAGAAACATGAATTATTTACCGTATTCTTCCTTTTAGGTGCAGCCCTTATCACATTGCCGGACTGTAAAAAGAATAACGATAAGTCCATTACAGAAAAACTGATGAATAAATGGACGCTCGTTCAAACAGTCGATACCTTCTATTCTACCGCAGCACCGCAGATAACTCCCTACACAGGCAAAGCCACCGATTACATGGATTTCAGAACAGATGGCAACCTTTATTCCTATGTAAATAATGTTTATGATACAACAGGCTACACCTATTCTGAAATAAAATTAAGCGTTGATGTAAAAGCACATCATTTTACCATACTCACTTTAACGGATCAATCGATGGTGTTATACGATCCCCACTATACGACTACTACGGCCAGCTATACAGCTACAAAAATTACTTTGAAAAGGTAAAAGAGGCGAGGTACACCGGTAAGTGCTAACACCTACATATACTAAAAATCATTCATCAGCGTTATTTAGTATATAATGCTGTTACCTGTATTTTTTTATTTTTGAAATACAGGTAAGAGCAGCATTACCCTTTAAAACTGTACCCCATGAACTCCAAACCTATAGTTTCGGTATTGGTCAGCAGCGGCTTTGCAATTTTAGTAGTTTCCTGCTTTCCAACTCAGCCGGTTGTTTATACAAACCAGCCACAACCACAGCCAGTACAACAACCCACTACAAGAGTAATTATAGTAAAAGAACAACAACCTCAAACGGTAATTGTAAACCAACAATCAACCACCGTTGTAAATAACGTTCAGCAAACCAATGTAACAACAAATAATACCCGCGTAAATACGCAACAAACTAATTATCCTAATGGATATAATAACAATGATCGTATTGCCCGTGAACAGGCTGAAAGAGATCGTGCATTGAGAGAACAGGCCGAAAAGGATCGTCTGGCTCGCGAACAGGCCACGAGAGAACGGATAACAAACAATTTCGTCAATAGAGATCAGGCTGAAAAAGATCGGATAGCCAGAGAACAAGCTGAAAAAGACCGTATCGCTAAAGAGCAGGCTGAGAAAGATCGCCTGGCCCATCAACAGGAAACGAGAAATGCCATATCAAACAGCTTCGCTAATAGAGATCAGGCTGAAAAAGATCGGATAGCCAGAGAACAAGCTGAAAAAGACCGTATCGCTAAAGAGCAGGCAGAAAAAGATCGCCTGGCCCGTCAACAGGAAACGAGAAATGCCATATCAAACAGCTTCGCTAATAGAGATCAGGCTGAAAAAGATCGGATAGCCAGAGAACAAGCTGAAAAAGATCGCCTGGCTAATGAACAAAGAAATAATGCCAACATCCACCATGATAATGGTAACGATAAAGACCACGGCGTAGGTAACATGGGAAACAATAGTAACAATGGAAATAGTGGAAATGCCGGAAACAACAGTAACAATGGGAATATTGGAAATAGAGAAAACTGGCAAAACAGAGGTTTTGGCAGAAACAATGGTAACAATGGAAACGGTGCAAACAACGGCAACGGAGGTAACAATGGAAACGGCACTAATAATAGCAATGCCACAAACAACATAACTCCTGCAAATACAGGAAACGCCGGCAACAACGGTAATAATGGAAATGGAGGAAACAATGGTAATAATGGCAACGCCACAAATAATGCAAACGCCGCAAATAACGGAAACAGTGGTAATAATGGAGTCGGGAATTTAAACAACAGAAGAACCTGGCAAAACAGAGGTAATGGAGCTACCAATGCAAATAATGGAACCGGTGGAGCAGATAAAAATAGCAATGGCAACAGCGGTAACAACGGCAACAGTGGAAATGGCGGAAATAATGGAAACAGTGGAGATAAGAATAATAACGACAACGATAAAAATAAGAAGGCCAGCTAACCTATAACACCGCTTTATAAAAGAAAAGCCTCCGTCATTTGGCAGAGGCTTTTTCTTTATAATAATTTGATTACTCCTGCGGAGATACAATGCTCATAATATTTCTCATAATTGCAGGATCTGGCTGAAGCATCTGATATAATATTTTGGTTGATTCATTTTCAGAATTCACTAAGTCATGCAGAGTAACTTTGTCAAGTAACTGGTCGAGCGTATATTGGATCATCTGCCACAAAGAGCGGGCTGAACAATCTACCGAGTTGGTGCATAACTTCATAGTACCGGTATGTGAACCGCAAAAGGTACTGTTAAACATCGGTCCGCCCAGCGCCTTCAACACATCATTAATAACAATTTCCTTTGCTGGTTTTGCCAATACATATCCGCCTTTATAACCAGGGGTACTGTTTATAAATCCCTTCATACGCAAGATCCTGGTAAGCTTTGCCACATAGGTACCGGTGAGTCCTTCCGCTTCACTCAATTGCGGAATACTCATGCCATTGGCATCTTTGCAGGCTGCAAGGCGTATAAGTATGCGTAAACCGTATTCTTCCTGAGCAGTGATTTTCATGTAATGTTTTTGTTGGCCGGTTAAAGAAATCCTAGTTGTAATTGTGCTGCTTCCGACATCATGCTTTTATCCCATGCGGGCGTCCAGGTTACTGCCACATGCACATCATTGATCCCTTCAATTTCACGAACCTTCTGATCTACTTCAACAGGCAACGATTGTGCCGCCGGACAACCGGGAGCTGTTAATGTCATTACGATCTGAACATTATTAATGGGCAATATATTTATCTCATAGATCAAACCCAGTTCCCAAATACTCACCGGTATTTCGGGATCGAAGATGTTTTGTAAAACATCAATCACCTTTTGTTTCAGCTCTTCATTCTCCATATTGCATCATTTTGTTTCACCAGCCGCTGTACGTAATTTATAAGCCAGCGCAAAATTTTTCATTTGTTTAACCATGGCCAGTAATCCATTCGAACGGGTTTGTGCCAGGTGTGTGGTCATGCCGATCTTTTGTATAAAACCCAGGCCAGCCTGAATAATTTCATCGGGTGTATGTCCTGATAGTACCCTGATAAGCATACTGATCAATCCTTTTACAATCACCGCATCGCTATCAGCCTTAAAATAAACTTTCCCGTCTTTGTAATCAGATACCAGCCACACAGTGCTCTGGCATCCTCTTACCTTATTTTCATCGAGTTTGTATTTATCGTCAAGAACAGGCAGCTTTTTGCCCATATCGATGATGTATTCGTATTTGTCGTCCCATGAATCGAACAGCGAAAATTCTTCCACTATTTCATTTTCAATTTCGGGTATGCTTTTATGCTCGCTCATTCGTTACAATAACATTTTTATTGCCTTTTGCAAACCGGTTATCAGCTGATCAATTTCTTCTTTGGTATTGTACATGGCAAATGATGCCCTCACTGTACCGGGTATGCCATAGCACTGCATTAAAGGCTGTGCGCAATGGTGCCCGGTTCTTACTGCAATACCTCGATTATCTAATAATATGCCAATATCCTGCGGATGTATTTTATCAATTACAAACGAGGCTACACTTACCTTTTGGGCAGCGCTTCCAATGATACGCAGGCCAGGTATTTGCACCAGTTGTTCTGTTGCATAATCCAGCAGCTCCACTTCGTGATTGCGTATTTTTTCTTTACCTGTTTCAGTTACAAAATCAAGCGCCGCTTTTAATACAACTGCATCGGCTATATTCGGTGTACCAGCCTCGTATTTATAAGGAAGATCGTTAAACGTAGTTTTTTCGATCGTTACTTCTTTTATCATTTCTCCCCCACCCTGAAAAACGGGCATTGCTTCAAGCAAATGTTTCTTACCATATAATATGCCTATGCCGGTAGGGCCATATACTTTATGGGCTGAAAAAGCAAAGAAGTCACAATCCATTGCCTGCACATCAATATCAAGATGCACACTGGATTGAGCACCATCGATCATCACCACAGCACCTGCCTGATGAGCTAATTCAACAATCTGCTCAACCGGGTTAATGGCTCCCAACGCATTTGATACATGTACAATGGAAACCAGCTTTGTTTTAGGACTGAGTAATTTTTTATATTCATCCATCAGCAATACGCCATCCTGCTGAGGCACCGCTTTTAATATGGCGCCTTTTTCTTCACACAAGATCTGCCAGGGAACAATATTCGAGTGGTGCTCCATTTCGGAGATGATAATTTCATCACCGCGCTGAATATTTTTACGCCCCCATGTATAGGCTACCAGATTAATACCTTCGGTAGTACCACGGGTGAATATGACCTCTTCCCTCGACGCTGCATTGATGAATTGCTTAGCCGCATCGCGACTTGCCTCAAAGGCAGCAGTAGCTTCTTCGGCCAGGGTATGAATACCCCGATGCACATTCGCATTGAAATTGGTATAATAATCTACCAGTGCATCTATTACCACCTGCGGCTTTTGTGTAGTAGCAGCATTATCAAAATAAACCAATGGATGGCCTTTCACCTTGCGGTTTAAAGCCGGGAACTGTTGGCGTATGGCGTATACATCCAGTTCCTTTGATATGGTGTTCGTTGGTATCATGCAAAATCAAATTCCAAGTGTTCTGAAATCAGTTTGTCAACATACTCTCTTACGGGCGCGGGTTTGATCTGGTTCAAAATATCAACAGCAAAACCATGTAACAATAAAGAACGGGCAGTGCTTTCGGTAATACCTCTTGAACGCAGATAAAATAAACTTTCTTCATCGAGGCGGCCAATGGTACAACCGTGAGAACACTTCACATCATCTGCAAAGATCTCCAGCTGCGGTTTGGTATTTACACTGGCGTTTGCGGAAAGCAATACGTTTTTATTGCTCTGGTACGCGTTGGTTTTTTGCGCATCGGGTTTTACAAAGATCTTTCCGTTGAATACACCGGTACTTGAATCATCCATAATGCCCTTATATAATTCATTGCTTTCGCAATTGGGTTTGGCATGATCTACCACGGTATGGTTATCGATATGGCTTGTTCCGCGTTGCAGATAAAAACCATATAAATGCGCTTCGCAATGCTGTTCGTCCAGTACAATATTCAGATTGTTACGAACCATCCCTGCATTTAATGAAACCGTTACGGTATGTGTATAGCTTTTTCCTATCTGTTGAATATGCGTGGTACCCACCTGTGTGGCGTGATGCGCATCGGTTTGTATTTTATAATATTCGGTAACAGCGTCCTGGTCAACCACTATTTCAATTACGCGGTTGGTAAAACTTTCCTGTGAACCGAGCGTAGTAAAGGTTTCAACAAACTGCACCTGAGCGGCCTGTGAAACATAAACCAGTGTACGCGGCTGTGCCAGTATACTGGCCTGCCGCGCATCGGTAATATTATATATATAGATGGGATGTTCAACCAGCTGGCCCTTTTTAACGTGTATAAATACGCCGTCCTGAACAAAGGCAGTGCTTAATGCATTGATGCCATCTTTTAAATAATTGCTGCTATGCCCGAGGTGTTTTGAAACAATATCGGCATATTCGTTTTTGGCAGCTTCCTGCAACGGTTGTACAGTTAATCCTTTTGAACGGAAGACCGATAAGCTGGAAGAAAACCGACCATTTACAAAAACGAGCTCATTAGCCTGCTCGTAACCCGGTAAACGGATTGCGTTAAAATCATCAGCACTTAATTCAGTTACTGCCTGGTTAACCTGGTATTGAAACTCTTTATTGAAAAAACTTCCGATACGGGTATATTTCCATTCTTCGTGTCTGGTAGTAGGAATACCCCATTTGTTTAATGATTCAAAGGCTCTCTGGCGAATAACACCCAGTCCGTCCTTATCATTTACCGAAGGCAACTGGTTATACTGCTCTTTTATATAGTCTAAATTGTTCATTGCTTAAATTTTTAGAGCTAAGAGGGTATAAGAGTAGAAAGAGAAAAGGAGATCTTGATCTCTTAATTTGCGATTAATTGTATTACTCTTTTTCCTCTTTTGCTCCTTTACTTAGAGATTCTAAAATTCAGAGACTATAACTCTTAGCTTACAACTGGGTTCTTAATAAAATCATACCCTCTTTCTTCCAGCTCAAGCGCCAGTTCTTTAGTACCTGATTTTACAATACGGCCGTTATACAATACGTGTACAAAATCCGGAACGATATAATCGAGCAAACGTTGATAGTGTGTAACCAGCAGCACCGCATTATCTTTATTGCGCAGTTTGTTTACGCCATTGGCTACAATACGAATGGCATCGATATCCAGACCAGAATCTGTTTCGTCGAGAATAGCCAGTTTGGGTTGCAGCATGGCCATCTGGAAAATTTCATTGCGTTTTTTCTCACCGCCAGAAAATCCTTCATTCAATGAGCGGCTCAGTAATGACTGGTCGATGTTTACCAGCCCCATCTTTTCTTTCATAAGCTTTAAAAAAGCTACCGCATCGAGTGTGTCTTCGCCACGGTACTTACGTACTTCGTTCACTGCGGTTTTGATAAAGTTGGTAGTAGTTAAACCTGGAATTTCAACAGGGTATTGAAAGGCGAGAAATAAACCTTCGCCGGCTCTTTCTTCAGGCTTCAGTTCAAGCAGGTCTTTACCTAAGAACTCAACAGAACCATCTGTTACTTCATAGTTTTCGCGGCCGGCCAATACCGATGCCAGCGTACTTTTACCAGATCCGTTGGGGCCCATAATGGCATGCACTTCTCCGGCTTTTATTTCAAGATTAATTCCTTTTAAAATTTTCTTTTCGTCAATACCTGCATGCAGGTTGTGAATTGATAACATAGCTTAGTTGTATATTTTAGTCGTCAATCGTGAATGGGCAATCGGCAATAAATACCTGATCGAACTGCTCAATTACCATTTTCACATTTTCAAATTTTCAAATTAGCACATTAACCAACGCTTCCTTCGAGGCTTATCGCCAGTAATTTTTGTGCTTCTACGGCAAACTCCATGGGCAGCTGGTTCATTACTTCTTTGGCAAAGCCATTAATGATCAGCGCCACTGCAGTTTCGGTATCAATACCACGCTGGTTGCAATAAAAGATCTGGTCTTCACCGATCTTTGATGTGGTAGCTTCGTGTTCTACCACAGCGGTGTTATTTTTTACTTCGATATATGGGAAGGTGTGTGCACCGCATTTGTCGCCCAACAGCAAAGAGTCGCATTGTGAAAAGTTACGGGCGTTGCTGGCATTTTTACCAACATGCACCAGACCGCGATAGCTGTTATTACTTACGCCGGCTGAAATACCTTTTGATACAATACGGCTGCGGGTATTTTTTCCCAGGTGCTGCATTTTGGTACCGGTATCTGCCTGCTGATGATTATTGGTTACGGCTACTGAGTAAAATTCACCTACTGAGTAATCACCTTTTAATATTACGCTGGGATATTTCCAGGTAATGGATGAACCTGTTTCAACCTGCGTCCAGGATATTTTTGAATGGGCGCCCTGGCAAATACCGCGCTTGGTTACAAAATTGTAAATACCGCCTTTTCCGTCTTTATCGCCGGGATACCAGTTCTGAACGGTTGAATATTTTATTTCGGCATTTTCAAGTGCTATCAGTTCAACCACGGCAGCATGCAATTGATTTTCATCACGAATAGGAGCCGTACAACCTTCCAGATAGCTTACATAGCTTCCTTCTTCGGCTACTATTAATGTACGTTCAAACTGACCGGTGTTTTCTGCATTAATACGGAAGTAGGTAGATAATTCCATCGGGCAACGAACGCCTTTGGGAATATAGCAGAAAGAACCGTCGCTGAAAACGGCTGAATTGAGCGCGGAGAAATAATTATCAGTGATAGGCACTACAGCGCCTAAATATTTTTTTACCAGATCGGGGTGATTTTGAATGGCCTCGCTCATGGAGCAGAAGAT
>Ga0068856_100007740_pt1 | contig 10493 bp, 6 predicted proteins | sample KBSCornC62_FD_66595 | JGI IMG/M metagenome (GOLD analysis project Ga0068856, IMG submission 66595) | Corn rhizosphere microbial communities from Kellogg Biological Station, Michigan, USA - KBS Corn C6-2 | ecosystem: Host-associated > Plants > Roots > Rhizosphere > Soil ... | reverse complement strand
GTGTTTGGAATCACACGACAAGCTAAAGCATATCGGACATTCAACGAACAGCCGTCTGACAACCTTCATTATCACCTTCCAGGACCCGCACGGTGGAGCGAATTTTCTTCGCTGAGAAACACCTGGCTATACTTTCTCCGATTTCCTTCTCATGATCCTTAACCAACGCAATGATGCTTGGACCAGCGCCACTTAGAGCCACGCCCAGCAATCCATCTTGTTGTGGAAGCGCGAGTGCTTCTGCGAGCCCGGGAATCAAAGATTCACGCCGCGGTTGATGCAACCGATCTCGCATCGCTTCTTTGAAAAGATCGTATCGCTTCTTCACGAGTGCCGCAGTGAACAACGATGTTCTCTGTAAGTTGAAAACAGCATCGTCGCGACTCATCATTCTCGGGAGTGCCGCTCGAGCCACATGCGTTGGTAACTGTGATTGAGGAGAAACGACCACCATTCGAACTTCCCCCGGCCAATCAAACTTTACCGACTGCACCTTCCAATCCTCTCCTATGCAACTAGTGACAAAACCTCCGTACAACGATGCGCCCACATTGTCAGGATGACCTTCAAACTCGGTTGCATAGTTTTGCACCACCTGATCAGGAATTTCGTGTTCGCAGAGCAACCCGCATAATTTGATTCCACCAACAATCGCTGCCGCACTACTGCCCAATCCGCTCGCGAGTGGTATCTCATTGTGAACCGCGAGATCGACAGGGGGCAGCGTTAAAGATTCGCGTCGCGCAGCAAACGCCATTGCTCGATAGATGAGATTGGTGGCGTTGCGAGGAAGCGTGGCATTCTCGGGAGCGCCGGTGGTCCGCACTCGACACGCAACGCTCGATTTTTCAAGCGGCGTCGCTCTGATCGTGAGATAGAGTTTTAGCGCCAGTCCAAAACAATCAAACCCAGGACCCAGGTTTGACGTCGAGGCGGGTAATCGCGCCTCAAAGCACGGTCGATGAACTTTAGGTTTTTGTTTGGACATTAGTCCGACACTGAGGCAGACCTGCTTGATATACCTGCTTTTTGCTCCGGAGATGAACGTGATCATTGAGACCGTGGCTATAAACATGTTGCTCCTCCGGAGCAAGAGAGGTGAGTTTGTTCACGTCATTTCACCTTATAGAGCGACTTCAAGATCGCCTCGAGTTGAGCACGACCACCGGTAATTTCCAACGGAGCGTTAATCAGGTTGCCGCTGATTGAACCCTCAGTGTCCGAGGTCAATGAGTTGCTGTGATAATGAATAACATAATCCGCGTCCTTCAATACATGACCCGTTAACACTGCTACCACCCGCTCATCGGTTTTTATGAATCCCTCATTTCGCATCCTACGAATGCCCGCGACCGTTGTTGCAGACGCAGGTTCACAACCAATTCCCTCGCTGCCAATTACCGCCTTTGCATCGGCGATCTCTTGTTCTGTGACCGTCAAAACAGTTCCGTTTGTTTCCTCAACTGCACGCAAGGCTTTCTTCCAGGAGACGGGTGCACCGATCTTAATGGCTGACGCGAGTGTTCGGGGATTTGGTTCGTCGATAAACTGAAGGTCCACAGAATGTTGATGAGCGGCGAAGAACCTTGCAAATGGAGACGCACCCACCGCCTGGACAACACTGATGTGCGGCATTCGTTTGATCAGTCCAAGCGCCAGCAATTCGCGGAATCCTTTACCAAACGCGGAGCTGTTGCCCAGGTTACCACCCGGCACAACCAGATGATCGGGGACGTCCCATTCCAACTGCTCAGCCAGTTCGAAGGCTACGGTTTTTTGCCCCTCAATACGGAATGGATTGATTGAATTTACGAGATAGAGCGAGCCATCTTCAGAGAGCTCGCGAATCAAGCGCATGCAGGAATCGAAATTACCTTCGATTTCAAGAACGCGGGCTCCGTAATCCAGGGCCTGCGCTAACTTGGCATGGCTTACCTGCCCGGTAGGAACAAGAATGGCACAAGGCAATTCCGCTCTAGCGGCGTAAGCTGCAAGACTTGCTGCTGTGTTTCCTGTACTCGCACAAGCAACGAGACGAGCGCCCAACACGCAGGCCTGAGTTACCGCAACAGTCATTCCCGTGTCTTTGAATGAGCCTGTGGGGTTGGCGCCCTGGTGTTTCAGTTGTAGCGCATCGAGCTGGCAATAGGCTGCTGATTTTGGCGCATCATAAAGCGGAGTGTTTCCTTCTTTGAGGGAGACGACTGCGGAGTTTTGTTCAAACGGCAGTATCTCCCTAAATCTCCAGACACCACTTTGATCGCGCGGATCGTTGGATGTCTTTCGGTGTGACCAAAGCGAGCGTAGTCGATCTGGATCTTGCTGTGGTGGTTCGGTCCAGGTTATGTCAAGTAAGCCATTACAGATGGTGCACGTGTAGATCGGTGTATCAACGTCATAAGTTTGTCCGCAGTCCGGCTCAATACACCGTTGCATAAAAGTTTCAGCGACTTTGCTATTCATGGCTAATCGAGTTATCGATTACGCAATTTACACAGATTGTTTTTAGAAAGGCAATCGGCAGGTTCTTGAAATTGTCCGACGAACTTTAGTTTGTCGTGCGTAGCAACCGCAGTCGTGGGATTAATCAAGATTCGTGAATGGCAGTCACGACAAACTAAAGTTCGTCGGACAGTATAAAACCGTTGACATTGAAGCGCAGTTTCCATTAGAAGGCGAATAAGGACGTTGATGAATCATCCAAGGAGACATTAATGAAATCCCCGCCTTAGCGAGAAAGTCCAAAGTCGAAAGTCGCAAGTCGAAAGTCAGTGGTCAGTAGTCAACGGTTAATAGGACCTATATGACCTATTCGACCTATCAACTACTGACCACTGACTTTCGACTTTCGACTCTCGACGTTTAGAAGTTGAAACGGATTTGCGCATCGATACGTCTGTTATAAGGCGGTACTGCGCCAAACCCGCCGAACGCACCAGCTGTTGAAGTTGATTGGCCAAACAGTCTGGAGCTTAAGTTGCCAACCGGATTGGCGAAGTTCACACGATTGAAGATGTTGTTGAAATTAAGCGAGAACGTCAGGCTGTAACGGCTTCCCGGAGTACCACCGCCGCCGCCAAAGCCTCCACCGCCGCCACCGAAGCCGCCGCGTCCTCCTCCTCCCGGTCCGCCACCGCCTGGTCCACCGGGCCCTCGACCACCCGCCATCCCTCCACCCATCATCGTGTTGCGTTGTCCGTCGCGTTGTGGATTGCCGTCGTTGTTATTGCCACGATTGTTTTGGGCTGAACCTCGACCCTCGCTACCGAAGCCCCAGGTTTTGCTGATACGAAGGTTGGCAGTGAAAGAACCTGGACCTTCCGCAAAGTTTCTGGGAATGATCTGTTCGCCAGGTATTGGCTGGAGATCAAATGCGCCATATTTCGTCACGACGACGCTCGGTCGGCTAAGGTCAGTTGCGAATGCTGGTCGATCAGTGAAAATCGTATCGCCGTTCAAGTCACGACCAAGCGTGATATTAAGTGGACGTCCCGACTGCAAAATAATAAACGGATTCAGAGTGACTCCCCAGTACGTTCGGAAGTTACCAGTCATAACAAAGCGATGCCTGATATCCCCCGAGGCACGACCATAGTCGAGACTGAGGTCATAAGGATTCGAAGGATAGCTTCCGGTGCCGTCCGTATCACTGTTTGCTTTTGCGAGAACGTAATAGGCGGTCAATGAGGCATTCCTGCTGATGCGATTGTTTACATTGACGATGAACTGATTCTGGTTGTAGCGGCCGCTCGACTCATATTGAAAGATATTGTCGTTGACGCCTAGTGGCCGAATGAATGTCCCTGGAAGCGGCGCATTGATTGGACGCGTTCGCAGCGTGTGCAATGTTCGGACATTGATGTAACTTGCCGCGACTGTCAGATTATGCGGCAATTGATGCTCAACACTGATTACTGCCTGAGTGGTGTATGGCGTTCGAATGTCGTCGGCGAGACGGTAGATCGACACTGGCACCGCAAACGCTTGAAGATCTGTCACCGACGGAATCGCAGGAAAGAAGTTGGGATTCTGAACGATGAATTGTAACTGGTTTTCGCCGTTCAAGCGGTTCGCGGTCAACGACAGGTTCTCGCTGACCCGATCGTAGAAAATACCGAGCCCTCCCCGTATAACTGTCTTGGGTTGAGGCCCCCCAAACGGTGACCACGCGAAACCGACGCGCGGTGCGAAATTGGAATTGCTCTTGATGTTGCTTTGGTTTTCATAACGCAAACCCAGATTTAGCGTTAGGTTTGGTCTCACTTTCCAGTCATCCTGTGCGAAACCTCCAAAGTCAAACTGGCTCACTGTGGCCTCTGGATTACCACCGGCAATACTGAATTGACTTGCGCCCTGAATCAGACCATCCACAGTTGCCTGGTACGCAGCCATGCTGGTGAAGGTATAAGTTCCACCGAAGTTCATTGGTGAAAAATCACTGATGCTTACGTGGCGGACGCGAGCACCAACTTTTAACGAATGCCTTCCCCAAACGAACGAAGTGTTGTTCGTCAATTCCCACGAGTTAGTTGTGTTCGACGCTTGTCCAACCTGGGAACCTCCACCCGTAAAAGCATCGAGCACTTGAATCGTCGGAATTGTGTTGTTGCCGTTTGACTTCCGATGCTGGTGTTCAAACTGAAAGCGAGTCTCATTCACAATGGTCTTGTTGATGACCGCTGTTTCAGTCAGGTTGATCTGATTTTCTGTGTTCTCCGAATCGTAAGCGCGCGAAGGTAAATTGAATCCGCCAACGCCCTGGACGTTTGTATTGTTGGTAAAGCTGTAACGAGCAACGAGGGTGTTGTTGGCGTTTATCTGGTAATCAACACGCGGACTGAAAGAGGTGCGGCGACTTGGGATCGGAAAGACGTCACTGAAATTCGAAATATTATTGCTGCTATCAAGTACCAGCGCCGTTACAACCGCCTGGTCGTCGATATCGCGTTTTTCAAAATCAACGAAGAACGATGCCTTCTTCTTGGAAATAGGACCACTAAAGTTTCCGCCATACTGGCGCGACTGATGCGGAGGACGATTGGGAGCAAACGGGTTGCGTGAATTCAGAGCGTCGTCGTTGAAGTTAAACGATGCCTGGCCACGAAAACGATCGGTTCCTGGTTTTGTCAGAATTTCAATTCGCCCAAAACCCAGCCGATCGTATTCAGCCGAAAAAGGATTCGAGTTAATCCGAATTTCACGAATGGACGAGCGAGGTGGCAAACGTCCACCGGTAAAACCATCGACAAAAATCTGGCCACCGTTTGGTCCTGCGGACGGACCGGCCAGCGCTTGTAGCGCCGCTGCTAAATCATCTGGATCATCTGGCAGCGCATCAATATCGTCACCTTTCAGAACTACCGCGCCGGCATTGTTCTCAGGTTCGGTGCTTACTGACGAAGCGCCTGTATCAACCATTACCTTTTGCTCTTCGATTGCGACTTTGAGAGTGATATCGAGCTGCAAAGCTTTTCCCGCAACGATATCGACTTCCGTATTCTCGTAAATACCAAACCCGGTATTGTGTGCCCTGAGGGTGTATCGACCGGGTGCTAGCCCGTTGATCGTGTAGGAGCCTCCGTCGTTTGTCGTTGCGGTCTTTTCAACCCCGTTGCTATCGATTGCGGTCACTGTTACACCGATGATCGCGCCGCCCAGTTCATCAAGGACCTGGCCCTTGATTGAACCGTTACGCTGTTGAGCGAACAACACTCCTGACATGCCCAGGCATAAAGTGATCGCTACCAATATTCTTCTCATTCACGACTCCTCTTTGGGTTCTTTGCAGCACGGTCCGGCGAATACAGTTCCGCCCTGCAACAGGAGCCGAATTGTATCGAAATCGGGCGTAAAGAGTCTGTCAATGGATTGTAAAGTTTTGTCAGTTTCCTAAAGAATTGTGCTGACACTTCTTTACGCACGAAAAATGTAATGTCCGATATGCTTTAGCTTGTCGTGTGATGCCGAACATGAACGATGATTTATTCCAGGTTCTCCACTTAATGATCGTTCGTGTCTGGTATCACCCGACAAGCTAAAGCATATCGAACACACTTGCTAAGACTCCGCAATATGTCCTTCAATTACATCCAACAGCCGATGGAAAAGGTATTAGTGATTGACGATGATGTTGGCCTCTGTGAGTTGGTCGGCGAGTATCTTCAACCTGAGGGCTATACGGTTGAAGCCATACACAATGGCGAGCGCGGAGTGGACCGCGCACTCGCGGGTGAACACGACCTGGTAGTGCTGGATGTAATGTTGCCAGGAACGAATGGATTTGATGTGCTGCGTCGGATCCGCGCGAAGTCACGAATTCCTGTGTTGATGTTGACTGCTCGTGGGGATGATGTAGATCGCATTGTCGGGCTTGAGATAGGCGCCGACGACTATCTTCCCAAGCCATTCAATCCGCGCGAGCTCGTGGCCCGAATCCGTGCCGTGCTCCGACGCGCTCAACCAGCTGAGTCAGCGAATACGCCTCGCGAATTGATTTCAGTGGGCGACATTGAAATTGACAGCAACACGCGTAATGTCCGCCGCGCTGGTGAGGTTGTTGAACTCACTGGAGTCGAATACGACTTACTCGAGATATTGCTGCGCAATGCAGGACAGATTGTGAAAAGAGAAGAACTGGTTAAGGAGGTGCTTGGACGCGAACTTTCACCTTTTGATCGCAGTATCGATATGCACGTTAGCAATCTTCGCAAAAAATTGGGTCACCAGTTAAATGGTCTCGAAAGAATCAAAACAATTCGCGGCGTCGGTTACATCTACGGCGCTCCTCCTGAGTAATCAATGAAGATTCCGTTTCGTAGCCTGTATCTAAAAATCTTTATCGCGTTCTGGTTGGCCATGATTCTAATCAACGTGGCGCTGTTTGCCGCAGTGGCTATAACCAGACCGACACCGACGGGAAGATCATGGCGCGATCTCACTCAGGTTGGGCCAAACGCAGCCAGGGCGGCAGAGGTGTACGAGCAGGGCGGCGCGACGGCATTAGCAGCAACATTACAGGAAATTGAAAAAACTTCAGGGGTGAGTACAGCGTTCTTCGATCAAAATGGGCGGGAACTTTCTGGCCGATCTGTACAACCGGGAACGGCGGAGTTAATTCAGAAAGCAGAGAAGAGTAACGAGATTGAGTTTAACTTCGCCGGCAGAAATACTCTGGTTGCGAAACCACTGGTCAGTGCTAAAGGTCAACACTACACGTACGTCGCTCATATTCCTCGACAGCCCTATCAAATGAGTTTGCAAACCCAGGGGCTGCGACTTCTCGTGGTCTTGCTGGTCGGCGGAATCTTTTGCTTTTGGTTAGCTCGGTATTTGACTAAGCCATTCGTGAATCTTCGAGCTACCACAAATCAACTTGCCGAAGGGAACCTGGGAGCACGTGTTGAAGCAAAATTAACCAAACGCCGTGATGAAGTTGGGCAACTAGGTCGAGATTTCAATGGCATGGCCGAGCGTCTCGAAACAATGGTAAAAGCACAACAGCGCTTGCTGGGCGACATCTCTCACGAATTGCGATCTCCGCTGGCGAGACTTGGTGTGGCCCTTGGTCTGGCTCGTCAACGTTCTGGTCCTGACGCAGCAGGTTCGCTCGATCGCATCGAGAGGGAGTCCGACAATCTCAATGAAATGATCAGGCAGCTTCTGACTCTAACGCGGCTTGAGAGTGGCACTGACAGTCGTAAGCGGACCAACGTCGATCTTGCCGCACTCGTTCGTGATGTTGCCGAGGATGCAGACTTTGAGGCACGTAGTCTTAACCGCTCCGTTCAGGTTGTTGCCAGTGATAAGTGTTCGATCAATGGCGTTGAGGAGTTACTTCGTAGCGCGGTCGAGAATGTCGTGCGGAATGCAGTTCGCTTCACGCCGGAAGGAACTGCCGTTGAAGTTGCGTTGACCAGACAGAACGGAGCCGCCGACAACTTTGCCGTAATCAGTGTGCGGGATCGCGGGAATGGCGTGCCTGATGAAAGCCTGGAAAAAATTTTCCGTCCGTTCTATCGAACTGAAGATGCGCGCGACCGACAGAGCGGAGGTGGCACGGGTTTGGGTTTGGCGATTACCGAGCGGGCCGTACGCATGCATGGCGGGACAGTTGAAGCCACGAACGCACCGGGTGGTGGATTGTCCGTGAAGATGAAGCTGCTGTTGCCGGGAAGAATGAATGGGAACGCGCACTCAACACTGGCATAGATCTGCGATCGAATCGTTGAGAATTCAACTAATCAAATTGAACAGACCCCTGGCATTGAACAAGTAAGGAAGGGCGGTTTACCCCCGCTGTTTCCCGATCACTGTGATCCGGACGGAGCGGGGGTAAACCGCCCTTCCTTACTTGTTCAATTCCGCTTACTTGTTCAATTCTGGATGATGGTTTCAGCCGAACGCCTTTTCTTTCTTCTCACCAACTGCATTTCCAAAAATCTAATCACCGCGATCCAAATCAATGCGGCTGCATAGCCCGCAACTACATCTGTCGTGTAGTGGACACCAAGATAGATTCTCGACAACCCGATCAACAGGACCATTACGCCTGAGATAAGCCACGTCACGAAATTGATCCTCTTGTTATCAATGCGCGCGGTTAGTACCGTCGCGAGCGCGCCGAAGAAACAGAAACTCGCAAGTGAGTGACCGCTGGGAAAACTGTAAGTTCGTGGCGCAAGCAAATCGAAGAATGGTTCCGGCCGCGCTCGATGAAATGTCAATTTCAGTGTCGTATTGAGAATCGAAGCACCCAGCATCGTGATACCCAACAACCATCCTTCGCGACGCCATTGATGCGTCAGAAACCAGATAAACATAAGGATGGTCGCCGTAGTGAGGAAGAGACTTGACCCAGTAAAAGAGATGCCTCGCATGATGTCGGTCATGGTTGGCGAAGCTAAGCGATGGACCGCGGCGCGCGTTACCTCGTCAAAATGGCGCGTTTCACCTGCGAGCACTTCGTTACTCAACCAGGCGAAAAAGATCAAAGAGGCCACGGCTGCGCTTATGCCAAGGGCCAGCGATAACGTGAGAAACTCCAGCCTGCGTTTTTTGATCGGAGTCACAGGGCAGTTATCATAACAGTAGGCAGAAGGCAGTAGGCAGAAGCAGGTGCAGTTAACGCAAACAACCGCACCCCGGTCTCCAAGCTCCAACCTACTGCCTACTGCCTACTGTCGCAGGCGTCGGCCTACTGAATGTTGTGTCGCCTCAAGAAATCCGTGAATCTGGCGTCGTCACGGATCAGATCAAATGCGGGGTCGTACTTGACCGGCGCTGCCATGAAACGACCCATCTGCATGAGTTCCATCTCAGCAAAGGCTTTGTCTTTGTCTCCCAACGCCGCGTAAAGCTGCGCATAGTTGATGTGCATGCGCCACCCGCTCTTATTCTGTTTTTCAGCTTGTGCGACTCTTCGTAGCGCTTCTGCGCGTTGACCGGCCAGGGCGAATGCGTAAGCCTTTTCCCAGAGCACGTACCCGGGATTTACGTCGCCCGCTTTATCGAAGGCAGCCTGGGCTTCCTTGAACATGCGCTTCTGCGCGTAAGCTTCTCCCAGATTCAAATGGGCGCCAAAGACCGTTGGCTCGAGTTCCACGGCGCGGTTCGCATAAGCGATGCAGCCATCGAAATCGTGCGCGTTGTAAAGCATTCCTGCCAGCGCGCCGTTTGTTATCGGCGAGGCTGGATCGAGCTGTTGTGCGCGCCGCATGTGAACGAGCGCTTCGTCGAGTTTCAACGCATAGAAGAGATAGTAGCCATAGCGAAGATGAGCGACCGCGTAATTTGGGTTCAACTCCAAAGCGCGCCGGAACTCGCGGCCAGCTTCATCGAACTGTTTCTGAACCAGATTGATTCCGGCTTTTACTGTATGAGCTTCAGCGAGAGTGTCGTCGATCTGTAGTGCTTTGGAGACGGCGTCGGTGGCACGTTCTATAGCCTCTTCAGGCGTCGCCACTAAGTATTCACCTTCCGCTGAAAGGTAATAGCAATCAGCCAACATCGCCCGCGCAGTTGCGAAATTAGGATCGCGTGCTACCGCTTCCTCGAGATAGTGAATAGCCTTCGGCAAATTCTCATGAGTGCGGCGGTTCCAAAAGTACAAACCCGTCAGATAAGACTGATAGGCCTCCACATTATCAGTGGGATGTGCTTTGCTCTGTGTTTGTTTACCCTGATCGACTTGCGGACGCAGAGATGCAGTTAACTGTTCAGAGATTGAATCCTGCAGAAGAAAAATACTGCTGTAACGCTCGTCGAACTTGCCCGACCAAACAGTCTTTCCGTCTTTCAGTCTGATGAGCTGAGCAGTAACACGAACCAGATCTCCGTCGCGTTGCAGGGTCCCGTCGAGAACGCCTTCAACACCGAGATCACTTCCAATATCAATTGCGTCTTTATCGCGACTTGTGTAGCGGAAGACTGAACTTGTAGGTAAGACCGTAAGTTGATCGAGTTTGCTGAGTTTAATTATCAGCGCGTCTGCCATG
>Ga0068856_100007736_pt1 | contig 10495 bp, 9 predicted proteins | sample KBSCornC62_FD_66595 | JGI IMG/M metagenome (GOLD analysis project Ga0068856, IMG submission 66595) | Corn rhizosphere microbial communities from Kellogg Biological Station, Michigan, USA - KBS Corn C6-2 | ecosystem: Host-associated > Plants > Roots > Rhizosphere > Soil ... | reverse complement strand
TCAGGGCTTCGGTAAAGATAGCGTGTTTTTGTTTTACGGCGGCGGGATCAGCGTCGGCGCCTTTTTTCCAACCGTGATAGGCGGAGATAGCTTCAGTTGCTGCCAGCGTAGGGCAAAGCGCAATGCCTTTTGCTTTCATCATGGCAAACAGTTCGGGTGTGCCGCCATCGCCATGCTCGATCGTGTTTACCCCCGCCATAATGGCCCGGCGCATGCCTTCGGTAGTGCCTGAGTGTACCGCCACAATGCGGCCGCTGCTATGCGCCACCTCAACGGCCGTCTTTAGCTCTTCTAAAGTAAAGGTGGGCTCCGCTGCTTCGTTTAGGCCCCAGCGATAGTCGACATAAATTTTTACCACATCAGCGCCGTGTCCAATCTGCGAGCGTACGGCATGGGTTATTCCATCTATCCCATCCGCTTCTTCGCCGCCTTTCAAATTGTCGGTCTCGTTTACCAAAATTTTCGGGCCATAACTGCCCGTCGCTACGATGGCGCGCGTGGCGCATAACATCCTCGGCCCGGGCACTATGCCCTTTTCAATGGTCTTTTTTAAACCCACGTCGTCATAACCCGCTCCCTCGGTACCTAAATCTCTAACGGTTGTAAACCCGGCCATCAGCGTCGCCCTGGCATGTGTTACCGCACGGGCAGTACGTTCAGCGCGGCTTTCAGTGAGCACCTGGTCGTCCCAGCTGGTTTCATTATATGGGTGAAGAAATAAATGCGAGTGACCTTCGATCATGCCCGGGATCAGCGTAGTGCCTTTAAGTACCATCACCCCAGCATCGGCTGGTTTAAATATTTTTGCCGAATCGTCTACCGCCCGGATAGTCTTACCCTTCACTAATACCCACCAGCCGGCATGTATTTCTTTTCCGTCAAAAACGCGGTCGGGTTTTAAAAGAATATAGCTGTCGCCCGCACCTGGCTGCGCAAAAAGCCGTGTGCAAAACAAACCGGAAATCAGTAATAACAGTTTAATTTTTTTCATTTCAGATAAAGATAGGGCTTCCTTTAAAACATAAAAATTAATTTTATTTTCACTCCGATGCAACCAATGCACTATCCATCCCATCTTACCTGTAAATGATGTTTTTGGAGAAAAAATACTCAATTGACGAACTGGTAAAACGCTGCAAGGCCGGGGAACGCAAAGCCCAGGAAATGCTGTACCAGCAGTTTGCATCCAAAATGCTGGGGGTATGCTGCAGGTATGCTACGGACAAGATGGAGGCCGAGGATATGATGCAAAACGGCTTTATCCGGGTGTTTCAAAAAATTGAGGATTTCCGGGGGGAAGGCTCTTTTGAAGGATGGATAAGGCGGATCATGGTACACTGCTCCATCGAATACTACCGCAAGCACAATAAAATGATGCAGCTGGTGGACCTGGACGAAGCCGGAAGCGAAGCCGCTTCAAACCCGCTGGCCACGGCAAAGCTGGCTGCTGAGGACTTGATTTTGCTGATACAGCAACTTTCGCCGGGGTACCGCATCGTTTTTAACTTGTATGCCATTGAAGGGTATTCGCACAGGGAGATCGCGGCTATAGTTGGAATAACCGAGGGAGCTTCAAAATCGCAGCTATCAAGGGCAAGGAGTATATTGAGAGAACAGGTAATAAAGATGGAAGGGAAAAAATATGGATATGCAGGATAAGGAATTTGACCAGGCATTCCGGTCGAAACTGGAAGGCTTCGATGTTGAGCCATCGGCAAAAGTATGGCTGGGGATAACCGGCGGGCTGAAATCGGCTAAGCGGCGGGCCACCCTGCAGCCCTGGTTAAGCATTGCTGCCGGGATTGTGGTTTTGATTGGCTTAAGCATTCTCTTCATTCCGAAAAAAACTGATACCCATACAACACCTCCGGTAAAAAACCCGGTTGCCAAAGTTGTGCAACCTGTAAAAACGGCCCACTCCGTGGTACCTCCGCTTGTGCGCCCGTCAGTTATCCCGGTTCCGCCGTTTAAAACAAAGAAGAACCTTGAAATTACACGGTACCGGGACACAAGACCAGCAAACCTAAACGTGCCAAAAAATGCCGACACCGCCGGCTCACCAGCAAAAGAATTAAACAATGCTGACCGCCAGTTAATGGCTGATGTACCCCGGCAACCGGCAAATTTAAAACCGGTAGTACCCGATAAGGCCATTCCGCTCACGCTGAACCCAGGCTTTGATCAATTACCGGCTCCAGGCATTAAGCCGGACAAACTGGCCAGCCAAACACGTACCGACCATCAGAACGATTCGGTTTTGGTTAGGCAGCGTCATAAGATCCGCAATTTCGGTGATCTGGTTAACGTGGTGGTGGATAAGCTGGATAAGCGCAAGGACAAGGTGGTGCAGTTTGCGGATGACGAGGATGGAGATTCGCATCTTACCGGCGTGAATTTGGGCATAGTAAAAATTAAAAAAGGAGAATAATTAATAAAATGATTTATAATGGTCATAGCAATGGGTTTTAAACCCATTGCTATGCGAAGAAAAAACACAGCATATTATATGAAACGGTTAATACTTACAGCACTATTTATCTCGGCGGCCTTAATAACTTTCGGACAGGCCGATACCTCAAAAAACGACGGCTCATTTTCGATACATATAGGCAATGGCCATTGGAGCGACGATTCCACGCATCGCTATAAAACCCATTACCCCAAAGGATTTATCGGGATCACCTTTGCACGGTTCGATTTAGGTTTAGCCACTTTGGTGGATCACGGAAGTTTCACCCTGCAGTCGCAAAACAAATTTTTAAGCTACCAGCAATGGAAAACCAGCAACGTGGGCTTTGATGTATTCCAGATGGGCATTAAATTCAGCCCGAACTTCAAAATATTTGCATCCGCGGGTTTTGATTGGACGCTGATCCGCCTGCACGACGATATCACCATCCTGCGCGATCAGCCGACATTAACGTACCGCCCGGATAGCATCCACTACAGCAAGAACCGCTTTTCATCCAGCTATCTGAGGGTACCCATCTCCTTCGATTTCAGGACCAACGAAGATCGTCGCGGTAATCGCTGGCATTTCGTTGTCGGACCGGAAGGTGGGGTATTGCTGGAAGGCATGGTGAAACAGATCAGCAAAGAATTTGGGAAGCAAAAGTTTTATAACCCATACCATTTTACACAGTTTGAATACGGCGGCTTTATGCGGATTGGTTACAACGACTTTGGCATATTTGCCAAATACTATGCAAACGATATGTTCCAGGATAGCCCGGCACAGGCGGGATTAAAAAACTTTTCCTTCGGATTTACGCTGGGATTTTGACGGCAATTACTGATGGTGTGGATAACCTAATTGGAAAAACTTCGTATTACGGTATTATTGCCTGATTTTAGATTGCAAAAACACATTTCGGGGTTAATTGAAATATTTAGTATTTTTGCATGCTATTTAATTTAAACGGGCGACAAACATCAATGAGATATTTCCTTATAGGGGTTTTTAGCGTAGCTTGCCTGTCGGCGTCCGCTCAGTGGAACCCGTTTAAAAAGAAATTTGTTCGCCCGGAAACAGAGCACTTAGTCCTAAATTCAACTTCCCGGCTTCCGTCCTACAAAGTTCAAAGGCCAAAAATTTCAGCGGTAAACTTCGACCCAAGTGAATACAGCATTGAAGCCGCGGAGGCGATGGTGATGAAAACTGCCCAGCATAACATGCGTTTCAGGGTATATCACGATGCCAGCTATAACTTTACCGAGCTGGCCCACCTGTATGTGCAGGAAAGCAGGTATTCGGAGGCGATATGGTTTCTGCTGCAGAGCAATAACCTCTCCCGTCAGGAAAGTGACGATAAGCACACGATTGAAAACCTGGTAGATATAGCCACCATAAAAGCAAAAATGGGCGAGATTGCGCTGGCGCAGGAAGATCTTGCCGAGGCCCATGACCTTGCCTTTTCCCGGGGCATGAGCCAGTACCTGGAAACTATTGAGCTGGCGGGCCAATATATTACCCAAAACAAGCTGCCAAAGGAAAAGCCCGTGTTGATTTATGCCGACGGCGCGTTGAAAAACGATAAAGCGGAATAATAAACGCCGGATAATTCAGTTTATTAAAAGCACGCGTTTGTAACGACACCGTAAAATGCAAAATGTTTTTATAAACTTTTGAAACATTATTGTATTATTGTTAGTCATATCAAAGAGACGGCATTGTGCTGTCTCTTTTTATTTTTTGTTACATTAGCAGCCCAACAGGCACAAGTATTGATGTTGTTTATTATCCCCGAGTTAAAGACCGTAAAAGATATGTTTAAAAGAATTTATTTAATGCTGGTTATAGGCGTTGCCCTGGCCTGCCATGCCGCCGCTCACAAAGCTATTAAAGTACCCGGTTCAAACGATTTGCAGCCTGATGAACAGGAAAGCATTGTTTGTAAAACCGTTGCCGAGCTGATTACCAACTACAACTATAAAAAAGTGCCGTTGAATGATTCACTCTCCGAAGTGATCTTTAACCGGTACATCAAAATGCTCGACGAAGGCCACAACTACTTGCTGGCATCCGATATAGCCGATTTTGCCAAATACAAAAACGTTTTGGACGACGATGCTAAAAGCGGCAACCTGAACGATGTTTTTTACATCTTTAACGTTTACCAAAAAAGATACATCGAGCACGTCAAATACTCCATCGCGCAGCTGGACAATAATTTCGACTTCGATAAAAACGAAAACTTTGTTTACGACCGTGAAAAGCTGCCATGGGTTGCCACACAAACGGATATGGATAACCTTTGGACTTTGCGTACCAAGTATGATCTGCTGAACCTGAAGCTGGCAAATCCAGACCTGGCAAAAGATAAGGAGGTGCTTAAGAAACGGTACGAGAACCTGTTGGCGCAGGCCAATAAGCTGAATAACCAGGACGTTTTCCAGGCATTTATGGATGCCTTTACCAACGCCATCGACCCCCATACCAATTATTTTACACCTTCGAATGCGGCTAATTTCAATATCGATATGTCGCGCCAGCTGGAAGGGATCGGCGCAGGTTTAAACACGGAGAACGATTACATTATCATCAAGTCGATCGTTCCGGGTGGGCCGGCCGACAAAAGCAAACAATTGGGCGTTGACGACCGCATTGTGGGTGTGGGCCAGGGTAAGGAAGGCGAATTCCAGAATGTTATTGGCTGGCGCATCGAGAACGCCATCGCCCTGATCCGCGGCACCAAAGGTACGGTAGTAAGGTTGGAAATTCTTCCTAAAGGAACATCGGTTTCGGGCAAGCCGAAGGTGGTGGAGATGGTGCGCGAAAAGATCATTTTAAAGGACGAATCGGCCAAAAAACAGATCAAAACCTATAACAGCAATGGTAAAACTATAAAGATAGGTATCATTTCTGTTCCTGCTTTTTATATCGATTTTAATGATTACCGCTCCGGCAATCCCAACTATAAAAGCACTACGCACGATGTTAAATTATTGATCGACTCCCTGAAACAGGAAGGAGTGGACGGTATAGTGATGGATATGCGCGAAAATGGCGGCGGCTCGTTAATGGAAGCCATTGAATTAACCGGGCTGTTCATCAAAACCGGGCCTGTGGTACAGGTACGTGACGCGAATGATCAAATAGAAAAAGATAAAGACGAAGACCCTTCCATTGCCTATACCGGCCCGCTTGCAGTACTGGTTGACCGGTTTAGCGCGTCGGCTACTGAAATTTTTTCGGGCGCGATACAAGACTACGGTCGCGGTTTGATCATAGGTACACAAACTTATGGCAAGGGATCGGTTCAAAACGCTATCGATCTGGATAAAATACCAGCCCTGCATGACCGCGTCGCAGAATTCACCGCCAAAAACACCAAAATAGTAGCTACCGGGAGCCAGACCACCTTTGGCCAGCTGAATCTAACTATAGCCAAGTTTTACCGCATAACTGGTAACTCCACCCAGCATAAAGGGGTAATGCCTGATATCCAGTTTCCTTCCGTTATTCCGATGGATAAATATGGTGAAGACACCGAGCCATCAGCGATGCCTTTTGATATGATCGCTAAAACCGATTATAACAAGGTGGGCGATTTCTCGACAGTGTTACCCCAGTTGAAACAATTGCATGAACAACGAATGGCCAACAGCGCCAGCTACAAATACCTGATGGAGGATATAGCTGACTTTAAAAAACACGATGACGAAAAGAGCATCGTATTAAACGAAGACCAGTTAAAAAAGCAACGCGAGGCGGATGATAAAAAATCATTCGACAATGAGAATGAACGCCGCGTGGCGATGGGCCTGCCGGCGCTAAAGAAAGGGCAGCCCAAACCAACCAACGAAGACCTTGACTTTTTGAAGAAAGAGGCCGGCCAGATACTAACTGATTACATCGGCCTCGACAACAAGTTTACCAGCACGACCGGCGGAGGGATGGGCAACCCCGCCAATCAATAAAATATTTAATACACCAAACAAATCCCGGCTTGCCGGGATTTGTTGTTTATACCATTTTTTTGCTGATGGCCAAACCGCTCCTGGAGTTTACCGACAAAGGCATATACTGTGCACAGGGCAAATTTTACATCGACCCCTGGAAGCCTGTTGACGATGCGGTGATCACCCACGCCCACGCGGATCATGCTTACCCTGGTAATAAGCGCTACCTGGCTCACCATCATTCGCGCGAGGTGTTATTGTATCGTTTGGGCGAGATAAACCTGCAGACTGTTGAATATGGCGAACCCGTTATAAAAAATGGCGTACGGATTTCGCTGCACCCGGCAGGTCATGTTATCGGATCGGCACAGGTAAGGGTGGAGTACCATGGCCAGGTTTGGGTGGTGTCCGGCGATTACAAGGTGGAGGACGATGGTATTTCCGCCCCGTTTGAGCCGGTGCCCTGTCACCATTTTATTTCCGAGTGTACATTTGGCATGCCGGTGTACCAATGGAAGCCGCAACAGTTAATTTTTGATGATATTAACAATTGGTGGCGTAATAACCAGCAGCAGGGCCTGGCGACAGTGCTGGTGGGTTATTCCCTTGGAAAAGCGCAGCGCATTTTACAAAACCTCGATCTTTCCATTGGTAAAGTTTATACCCACGGCGTAATTGAAAACACGAATGAGGCACTGCGACGGAACGGCATCCAACTCAATCCAACGGAAAGAGTAACACCCGACTCCTCTAAAGAAGAAGTGCGAAAGGGAATTATACTGGCGCCGCCGTCATCTGTGGGTACGCCCTGGATGCGCAGGTTTCAGCCCTATAGCTTTGGCTATTGCTCCGGCTGGATGGCTATTCGCGGCGCAAAACGCCGCCGAGCCGCCGACCGCGGTTTCGTCCTGTCGGACCATGCCGACTGGGACGGCCTGATCAGCGCCATTGATGCCACCGGTTGCGAGTGCGTTTACCTTACACATGGTTATACCGCAACTTTCGCCAGGTATTTGAATGAGATTGGTTACAATGCCCGGGAGGTGCATACCCTCTATGGGGATGATGAGGAAGTCTTACCCCAGCCCTCCGATGAGGAAGCCTCACCCAAACCCTCTTTAAAGGAGAGGGCTTTAAAAGACGCCGTATCTTCTTCCTCCCCCTCCTTTGGAGAGGGCCGGGGTGAGGCGTCAAGCGCGGAGGAGGAGCCCTTATGAAAAACTTCGCCCAACTTTTCCTCTCCCTCGATGAAACCAATAAAACCAACGAAAAAGTGAAGGTTTTAAAGGATTATTTTAACAGCGTGCCGGACAGCGATAAAATGCACATGCTGGCCTTATTTGCGGGGCGCAGGCCAAAACGGCAAATCAATGCCACGCTGGTGCGTAACTGGGCCATTGAAGCATCTAACATCCCCGCCTGGCTGTTTGAGGAAAGTTACCAGGTGGTAGGCGACCTGGCCGAGACCATGGCCCTGCTGATGCCGCAGCATTCGGGCAATAGCAGCAAAACGCTAACCGACTGGATAGGCGAGATCAATGCGCTGGGGGATAAAACCGAAGAAGAAAAAAAGCTGTGGCTGATGGAATCATGGGCGATGCTGGACAGCAGCGAACGCTTTGTTTTTAATAAGCTGCTTACAGGAGGATTCAGGGTTGGCGTATCGCAGAGCCTGGTAGTTAAAGCGTTATCGGAAATATCGGGTATTGCCGCTCCGGCTCTCACGCACCGCATTATGGGCAGTTGGATGCCCGAAACGTATACCTATGCGCAATTGATGCAGGATGAAAGCCCCTCGGACGACATATCGCGCCCATATCCATTTTTCCTGGCTTATCCCATACAGGAGACTTCGGAAAAACAAAGATCAGCTGAAGAGCTAAAAATAATATTGGGCGAGGAATCGGAATGGCAGGCCGAGTGGAAATGGGACGGCATACGCTCGCAGATGATCAAACGCGGCGGCGAAATATTTATCTGGAGCCGTGGCGAGGATTTGGCGACCGATAAATTTCCTGAACTACATCCTTTCCTGCATGCTTTGCCTGATGGAACTGTCATCGACGGAGAATTGCTGAGCTTTAGGGAAGGGAAACCTTTGCCGTTCAACGTCCTGCAAACCCGTATCGGCCGCAAAAACCTAAGCAAAAAGATTTTGGAAGAAAGCCCTGTTGCGGTTATCGCGTATGACTGTATGGAATATAACGGCGAGGATATACGGCATAAAAGCCAGGACGAGCGCAGGCAGATACTGGAACGATTGCATGCGGTTACACCGTACCCCGAAATCTTCAATCTATCCAAATTAATTACTTTTACTACCTGGGATCAACTTGGTGAAATACGCGAACAATCGCGTGCCATGATCGCCGAAGGCATTATGCTGAAGCGAAAAAGCGCTAACTACCAGGTGGGCCGTAAACGCGGCGACTGGTGGAAGTGGAAGATCGACCCGCTATCGGTTGATGCCGTAATGATCTACGCCCAAAAAGGTCACGGCCGCCGCGCCGACCTTTATACCGATTACACCTTTGCCGTTTGGGATGGCGATAAACTGGTGCCTTTTGCTAAAGCCTATTCCGGTTTAACGGATGCCGAGATCAACAAGGTAGACTATTTTATCAAGCGAAATACGCTCGAAAAATTTGGCCCGGTACGCACGGTTAAGCCGGAGCTGGTTTTTGAAATAGGTTTCGAGGGAATAAATAAATCCACAAGGCATAAATCGGGAATTGCGCTTCGTTTTCCCCGAATATTACGCTGGCGGCATGATAAACCAAAGGAAGAGGCGGATACGTTGGAGACACTTAAGGGATTTTTGGGCGAGTAGGCCATTCATTTTCATTTGTCATTTCGAGCATGGCGAGAAATCTTCCACGAACGACATTACCGCCTGTCAAGTCCGGATGCACGCCGAACAAGATTTCTCCCTGCGGTCGAAATGACATTCTTGTTTTACTCCCCCTTAAACCTTAACCCAATTTGCTCCCTCGCCTTGTCCAGCATCGCAATCATTTGCCGCGATAGGTCATGGCTGATAATTGGGCTCTCCGTTTTTCCTTCCCTCACAAGATCACAAAAATGCAGTATCTCATAATTTAACCCACCGGCGGTAAATGGTTCATCAAGTTCAACGGTGCGTCCATCTAAATAATTAATGGTCGCTTTAGCGGGGTTCCACCAGTTTTTGTGAATGGTAATATTGCCGAGTGTGCCGCAGATCAGCGCGTCACCTTTGCCATGCAGGTCGAAGCCGCAATACAACTGGGCGTACCCTGTTTCATGTTCGGATTGGACGATTGAAAACATGTCGATGCCATTATCGGCAAAGCGCCCCATGGTTTGCACCTGCCTGGTTTTGCCCAGCCAGTCGATGGCTAAAAAAGCTTCGTAAATACCGATCTGCATTAAGCTGCCTCCCACCAGTTCATGACTGTAATTAGGATGCTCCGGCGGGCAATCGGCTACAGCCGAGCCCGCGCGCACATAGCCAACCGGGCCGATGGGATCTGTTTGCAAATATTCTTTCAGCCGCCGGTACAAAGGAAAGAACGGCGGCTTCATCCCTTCCATAAAAAGTAAGACTTTTAACCTGGCAACTTTTAGTATGCTATCCAGGATAGTAAGATTTATTGCCGCCGGTTTTTCACACAGCACATGTTTACCATGATGGAGTGCCTTGATGCTGTATAGATGATGACTATCAGGCAAAGTCGCGATATAGACAGCATCTATATCGCTTAACAGCAGTTCTTCAACCGTTGTGCAGGCGTTGCCGCCATGCTGTATCACAAATGCATCGACAGTTTCCGCCCGCCGCGACCAAACTGAAACCAATTCAGCGTCGGGTACGTCGCGAAGCCCCTGCACAAAGCGGTTCGCAATACGCCCGCAACCGATAATACCCCATTTGATTTGCCGGACAGTTGATTGTTCATGGTTCATAGCTTTTAAACTAATCTCTAATCTCCAATCAATGTCGTTTACTTAAGGAATTAGTATTTATGCTTGGCATTGCGTTCGCCTCACCCCAAACCCCTCTCCAATGGAGAGGGGCTTAAAAATGGCAGTTTTCTGCTGTGCATCGAAGTCC
>Ga0068856_100007732_pt1 | contig 10497 bp, 9 predicted proteins | sample KBSCornC62_FD_66595 | JGI IMG/M metagenome (GOLD analysis project Ga0068856, IMG submission 66595) | Corn rhizosphere microbial communities from Kellogg Biological Station, Michigan, USA - KBS Corn C6-2 | ecosystem: Host-associated > Plants > Roots > Rhizosphere > Soil ... | reverse complement strand
TCTACGGCACCTGTGAAAAACTTACAATTCAATTTTATTTATCTCCTCCAGCGCATCGCCGCCATCTTCGACGGCCTTCAGCACCCGAAAGATCTTGTCGCTCCAACCCGCGATCAGGAACACATCGCGGCCCGCAAGACGCAGCGGCGATTTTCCATAACCGGCCAGATCAAACAGATATAATTTCGCTCCCGGCGCGATATGCTTGTATTGTGTCCAAAGCGTGTCGATATGCTGCTGGCCACCGTTGCTATTCCACAACTCACAGTCGGTGAACATTACCACTTTATCGACAACCTCTCCGCGCTGAAGCAGATCCTTGATCACCAGATAACCGTTGGTAGCATAACCCACCCCACCTTCCCGCCGATAGAATTCCTGAACGCCGCCAAGGATGTTCTTCTTCGGCACCGGGATTGTCAACCAGGTATCCCCGAACATGCCGGTGATCACATTGGAGCAACGGCTTTGCAGCAACATCGCCAGGATCAGGCCGATATCATAGTTTAGCACCTTGCTCTTCTCCGACACCGGCTTCTGCATGCTTCCGCTGACATCGGCGGCGATCACGACCTTCGTATCTTCATCATACCCCGCGATGTTCATAGCACTGAGCTGTACCGCTTCTTCCAGCGCATCGAGCACGAGCCCGGTGTATCCGCTGCTGACCGTCTTCAGCTCCCGGTAGGCACTTAGATAACGGAACGGTAACTGCTTGCTGTTGGCAACGGCCTTGGCATTGCTAAGGTATGCACACACTTTCTTTATCGCATCTTTACTTACCCTGGCCTCCAGGATATTCCGCAGGTTACGCAGCAGGGCCATATAACCGAGCTTGTTGCTCGTGATCAGCTCTTCCCATTTTGCGCTCGTCGCCTCGTCCTTTTGCCTGGTCGATTCGAACTTTTGCTGTCCCAGCTTGCTCAGCTCCACTTCCCAAGTATAGGGTGTTTCCAGCTCGTCTTTTACGATCTTATCGAACAGCGCCTGTTGCGTATCATCCTTGGCCTTCGGATGGACGAGGAATAGGGCATCCTTTAAGGAAACCTCGGTATCCCGGTTGTATTTGGCGAACTGGTATTCGTCAAATTTGTTGAAGGCTTCCGCCAGTCCTTTTTGTACTTGCTTGCTCAGCTGTCCCAGCTTCTTCTGACCTGTCCGGCCGTTCGCCCGAGTATAATAAGCCAACAACTCGGTGATTTCATCCGCCCGCTGAACGACCCGGGTCACCAGCCCTGATACCAGGCTATCTCCCTTATGCGCGGCAGCCAGTTCTACGGCCAGCACCAGCGGAATGCTCCGCAGATACATTTGCTCGCGTGTATAGATCGCCAGCCGCGCGACAAACGTGGGATCGTTCTTTTTGATCAACCCCCGGATACGTGACAGTGTCTCATCCGACTTCTCATAGAACTTTTCGCTGAGACCGGCGGTAGCTACGGCGGTATACAGTTTGAGCGCAGGCGTCAGCTCAAAAGCCTTCGCACCTTCATGGTTGGTGACAACCTTTTGCTTTCGTGACAATACATTGAATTTCATAACTACCTCCTTTTTGTTCGCTGTTCGTTTGATAGAACAAACCTAGAGCGCATGTGTGCAATCTATTTGCACAGTTAAATCTTTTTTCTTTTTTTTGTCAAAATTCATTTTATGCCCGTCAATCGCAACGCGCTCATTCGTTACCGAACCATCGACCGATGTCTCCAGAACAGGCGCCGGAAATGGACCATCGAAGACCTCATCGATGCCTGCAACGAAGCCCTTTATGAATATGAAGGCCGTCACGGAAGCGTTAGTCTCCGAACCATCCGGATGGATCTCAGTGCCATGCGTAGTGACAAGCTGGGTTACAATGCACCTATAGTCGTCACCGATAAGAAATACTACAGCTATGAAGACCCCGGCTATTCCATCAAAAACATCCCGCTCACCCGCCAGGACCTGGGGACGCTGCAAGAGGTTTCGCAGCTGTTGCGCCAGTTCAAAGGCTTCAGTCATTTCGACGGCATGAGCGAGCTCATTCACCGGCTCGACGATAAGATCCACAGCGAGCAGCATCGATCCCCGGCAGTGATCGATTTCGAAAAGAACGAGCTCCTCACCGGCATCGAATGGCTCGATCCCTTATACAAGGCCGTCGTCGCAAGGACCACGCTCGCCGTAACCTACCGGTCGTTCAAAGCCATCCGCAGCTCGGATCTGATATTCTATGCTTATCTCCTCAAGGAGTACCGCAATCGCTGGTTCGTCCTCGGCATGCATAAAAAAGACAAAAGCATCCTTACGCTGGCACTGGACAGGATAGAAGGTCTTATGCCATTTCCCCAGGAGCCCTTCAAGGATCATGACCAATTCGATCCGCATACTCATTTCTCCTCCATCGTTGGCGTCACGCGAAATATCGGTGAGCGGCCCGTGAATGTGGAGTTTTGGGCGAACTCCGAACAGGCGCCCTATATCCGGACCAAGCCGATCCACGCCAGCCAGCAGTTGTTGGAAGAAACTACCGCGGGAATGCGATTCCGTATCACAGTAGTTCTGAATTTCGAGCTGGAGCGCGAATTGCTCGGCTATGGCGAGGGTGTTGAAGTCCTTTCCCCCGCGCGGCTGATTCGTCGCTTGCGTACCAGGATCCAAAAGATGGCGGAGCTCTATCCCCGCGAAGACGCCTGATGATTCCGGCGAGTTCCAAAGGTCCCGCATTCCCCGACCCAGCTGAACGCTCCCGCTATTGCACCATCTTATTCGCACAGCTCGAGCTGGCGAAGGCATGCGGTTTAGCCCTGAAGGCGAAACCCATTCCCCGGATATACCCCATCGCCTCGCTCAGCGCGGCATTGCTCTTGAACCCGGGGTTCGTGTTGATATCCGCGTGGACTTCCAGATCGACGTCGTACAAGGTGAACAGACGCGACAGCGAATAGGCGATCCCGACGCTCTTGCCTACTTCGACAAGCATCCGTTCTTTGACGCTCATCTTTCTCCGCGTCACTTCCGGAAGCACATACATGAATCCACCCTTACCCAGTCGCAGGAACACGATCACCGTTGCGAATTCGATCGACGCTCCCTTGACCTGGCTGTCTGTTCCGATGCATACCTTCAGCCGGTGACCCTGGCTTTTTTCTCTTACCAGGACCTGTCGGATTTCTTCTTCGATTGGCACCGTTAGCCGGGTGCCGTCTGGCCGATGCCAGTGTTGTAGCCGTTGCATCATATTGTTAATTAAAAAACCCCGCAATCTCTTGCGGGGTCTGTGTTATAGCGATCGGTAGATCATTCTATCGCATAGCAAAACATGCCCCGCGGCCGGTATCATCCTCACTAGGATTAAACCAGCATTTCGATTCGATATGTATCGGCATGTAGCGCATGTGTTGAAATTTTAACAGTACAAAGTTGTGAATATTTTTTCGATAATGCCAAACTTTTGATAAGTTTTTTTAAAATATTTCACGTTAATGTATATGCGCTATCCGGTATATTCCGCCGGAACCCGATGGTTTCCGTCCGGGGGACGTCCACCGACCGTTCATGCTGGTTCGCGATCTCCGCGATGGTCATAGGCTTGTCGATCACCTTGTCAAAACCCAGGGTCTTGCTCAGTCGCTGAGCCTTCGCCACATTGAGCTTCCCGAACTCATATCGGGCGATCAGCCGGCCCTTGCGTAAAATGGCGCTGTCGATAAAGCTCAGCGGACTGTTGAACGTACAGATCAATTGCACATTCAAGGCATCGGACAGCAGTCCATCCGAGATATTCAACAGATTCGAAACCGATGAGTAGGAGCTGTACTTCCTATCCATCAGGACATTCTCCGCATCTTCGATGACTACCACCGAGTTAGGGTTGTCGATCAACAATTCCATGAAATCGGGTTTCATGAGATTGTCCGCCATTCCGGACGACAGAAAAAGCACCCGCTTTTTTATTCTCCCGATGAGATAACGCAGATACGTAGTCTTCCCCGTACCCGGCAGCCCATGCAGTAGTACGATGCCCTTGTCGTTTTGTTTGTTCAACCGCTTGCGTATCAATTCATCGATCTCCCTGATATCATCCTCATAAAAAAGGTCGAGATCGAGCTTCGTTCGTTTGATCTCCATGGCTTTTAGTACCATCGCGTTCCTGTAGGTCACGATCAGATTGATCTCGAAAGGCTGCCGGCGTTGCCGCTGCTTGAACCGGCGGAAAAGCCCGTGAACTTCATCGATAAAAGCCTGATGTTCACCATCGTGCCAGATCTCACAATAGCTGCCGTCGAACTCGAGCAGACACCGGTGGTTCATCACCACAAGCGTGACATCGAACTCATATTTCTTATTCCGTTCGCGCCGGCGATATTGATGGATACGGATGATGTCCGCCCCGAATTTTTCTTTGAAGGCCGCAAAGGCCCGCTCCGCATCTATTCCGCTGATATCGTCCAGACCGGGCAGCTCATTGAAATAATGCAGATAAAGTTTTTTTGCATCCAGAAAATAACTGTGGAACACGCTGGCATTGATTATTTTCTGGGTATATGTATTGTCCATTGTTGGTTTAATTGACGTTAATATCTGTTCTTCGGACGAAAACGCTACCGCGTTTTCAAGCAAATAAAAAACCCCGCGATCTTTTGCGGGGCCTGTTTTATAGCGATTTGACGATCAATTCTATCGTAAAGCAAAACATGCCCCGCGGCCGATGCGATCCCCTATCGGGAATAACCGGCTGACTTTATCGATATGTTGGGGCATGCGAAGCATTTTAAAAATCTTTTGCGATGCAAAGTTGTGAATATTTTTTTGATTATGCCAAACTTTTGTGAAACAATTTTTTTTTCGTAACTTAAGTATGCGAGAATCGGCCGCTTCCAGCGGCTTCTATTAAGGATGGACATGGGAAAGCTTTCTTTTATATCACCCGCGTAAACTGGCGTATTATGAGAGCTCTTTCCCCATTACCCTTCCTTCTTCTTTGCGTGCATTCGCATGTCCCACCGATTCACGTTTCTACTTTTATTAACCCCACGGGCACGTATATTCTCAAAGGGAACGTAAAAAAGAACAATATCACCGGGCATTTTGGTGAGTTGCGGGTGAACATGCTGGACTCGCAAACCGTTGCTTTTTGTTTTTATCTCAGCAGCGGATATCCGGATTACTCGGTGGCATCGATGATGGATACCCTGCATTACGAGGACAATTGCATCCATTTGCAGCCCAAACGGGATAGCACCTGTGCCCTTGTCCTGACCTTTGCAGCCCGCAGCGTAGACCTGATGACGATCTACAAAGACCCCGCCACCAGTTGCGGGTTTGCACCCGGCGTCATCGTGCCCGCCACATTGAATAAGATCTCCTCCGAAGTCCCCATGATCCAGGATTTTTCCACCCGCGGACGATCCGGCGATTTGAAATAGCCTAATTTCAGGACATGAATCAATCGGAAGATTGGCTTCGGAACAAAGGCTGGCGCAGGCATATTATCTCATAAAAGAAAAAGGAGAGAAGCCTTCGGATGTCTACCTGGAGGTAGGCTTCGAGGATCTCTCCCATTTCTCTTTTGCTTTTAAAAAAGAATTCGGTAAGGCGCCTTCGCTATTGAACTAATTATAGCTTCGGCTTGCGATCGTGTCCCCACAATACGTAGCCCAGCGTAAAATTCCAGAACTGGTTGCCCATGTACGCATATTGCGTGCGATACATCTGGACGAATCCACGGTTGTAGCTGGCGGAGACCTGCAATTTCTTATACTGGAACCCGGCGATGATATCAAAGCCGCCGTCTAACGGCTGCACATTGCTCTGACCCGTGACGAACTGAGATTTATGATTGTTGAACTGCAGATTGTTTGTTTGCCGGAAGGTATAATTGTGATTAAAGTTATTATTGGAATCCACGATGTAATTCCCTTTCTCGGTCCCCGACAGGCTCTTCGAGATATAGAGACCGAGACCGCCGAATACCTTGAATTTTGGGCTGACGCGGAAACCATACTCTAAATTTATCGGCAAACTCAGACTATAGATCTTTACCCGGGAATCCGAAAAATCATAAGAAAAGCTGGAATTTTGAGGGAAGCCGATGCTCTGGCCGATATGCGCGCCATTCACTCCATACGTCAGCGAAGGCACCAGCATCAAACCGGAATAGCCGAGATCATACTCACCAAAAACGCCCCCGCGGAATCCGTTCATCTCCCATATGTATTCCTGCGTAGGATAACCGGTATAGGCGTCTGTTTGCCAAAAGCCGAGCGCGCTGAAAGATCCCTGCACGCCTAATCGGAATTGTGCAAAACACGGAATCGAAGCCAAACATAAAATACAGACCATCAATTTTTTCATACACATATCTGTTGAGGTTTCTAAAAGACCGGCAAACTATAAATTTTGCTGCAATATCGGCTAACGTTAACATAATTATAACGGTTTAATGCCTTGATATTCAGATAATGCCATATGCCGGCCCCATTATTTGCGCGCCGAAGATAAGGCAAAACGGCGGTACGCCCTACCCACGACGAAGGTTTTGCCCTCAAAGTTGGCTCTGAGTCTATAAATTATTTATTTTTAATCCGCCCTGAGCCCGCTCAAAACATTTGTTATGGCAGCCTATTTTCGGACCTTTCAGCAATTCAGCGATCCTGGTCTGGCATCAGTTATAGCACAAAAGTTAGAAGCACAGCAGATCGAATGTGTGGTTGAAAAGGTCAAACCTCTTCTGGAACCCGGTTTCTTCCGCAATACTGTCGAGCAGACAATTCATCTGAAGGTCCGCTCCGCGGATATAGCCGAGGCACATAAGGCGCTGGAGGAATATTACCGGCATCAGCTGCAGGATGTCGACCCGGGCTATTACCTTTTTTCTTTTTCCGATATAGAGTTACTGGAGATCGTAGCGAAACCCGATGAATGGGGACACTTCGATTATGTGCTGGCACGTGCGTTGCTGGCCGATAGAGGATTGGAGATCCCGGATGAGACCATCGAACAAATGAAAAAACAACGCCTTCTTCAACTGGCAACAGAAGACGGGATGGATTCGACCACCGATGGACTTATCGCTTTTGGTACTTTATTGGATGGCTTTTTCGCCGGTATCAAGAAGAAGATTATCTCCTACCTTTGGAAAATTGAAAATCACACATAAGATGAAAGTTACATACTATGGTCATGCCTGCTTCGCCGTATCCGCTGGCGGGAAGCACATTTTATTCGACCCTTTTATTTCCGGCAACGAACTGGCAAAGGACATCGATCTGAATTCCATTAAAGCCGACTATATCTTTGTAAGCCATGGCCACTCCGATCATATGGCCGATGCCGTGACGATCGCTAATCACACGGGCGCAACGGTGGTGTGCAGCTATGAGCTATTCATTCATTTCGGCAAACAGGGGTTAAAAAAGGTCCAGCCGCTGAATCCGGGAGGCAAATTCAAATTTGATTTTGGCGAGGCGAAATCCTTTACCGCCGTACATTCCAGCAGCTTTGGAGACGGTTCCTATGCGGGGGTGGCCAGCGGCTTTGCTCTGAAGACCGCCGACGGGAATTTTTATTATAGCGGCGATACCGCCCTCACGATGGAGATGGTCCTGGTCCCCAAATGGGCCAATATCGATTTTGCCATCTTCCCCATAGGCGATGTCCTGACGATGGGTTTCGAAGACGCCCTCGAGGCTGCGCAGCTGGTCAAAACGACAAAAGTGCTGGGAGTGCATTACAATACCTGGCCATTCATCACCATCGATACCGCCAAAGCGTCACAGGCTTTTGAAAAGGGAGGCGCCAAATTGTTCCTGCCCAAGATCGGTGAGACTGTCGACATCAATCGATAAGGTCGTCTTTTTTTAATTGTAGCATAATTATGATTACGCCGGGGACTTGGGTGATCACTCCGGGAACCTGCTGTGGTTCCAGGCCATAATCTCGTGTATCGAAGTACCGCAGGTCCCCGATCTCCGCGGCAGGAATGGGCATCACCGGCAGTTCCGCCCGGAAACAATCTTGTTTCATTATAGTGTCGTCCTTTTCACCAAAGGCGAGCGCTTCGACATGCATATAAAACTGAAGTGCGCCGGGCTCGAGTGAGACGTTGAGCTCTTCCCTGACCTCCCGTATCAAGGCCTCCGCCGTTGTCTCCCCGTGATCCGTTTTCCCGCCGGGCAGATAAAAAGCTTTCTTGTTATTGCTGAAAGCAAGCAGGAGCTTCCTGTCTTTGACGACGACCAGGCCGGCCGTGATAAGTGTTTTCATCGCCGGCCGAAATTACAGGATATCCTGAACTAATCCGAACGACGGCAGTATCAAAACCGAACAATATCCCAGCCGCTGAACGGCGCACAATTTTGGTAATCAATATATTATCAAACTGGCATTTTATTGGTTCGCTTTTTTGGCAAATCCCGCCTGCCATGTTCAAAAATTACTTCCGCACCGCTTTGAGGAATTTCCTTAAAAGCCGACTGTTTTCCATCATCAACATCTCCGGGTTGTCGCTGGGCATGGCGATAGCATTATTGATCGGCATCTGGATCTGGGACGAGTTGTCCTTCGACACCTATCATTCCAACTACCCGCATATCGCCCAGGTGATGGAAAATCAATTGCTGTCCGGCGGGGTAACGACGATGAATATCCATCCGTATCCCCTGGCGAAAACTCTTAGAGATAAATATTCCGGCGATTTTAAACGCGTCGCGGCCTTTATTCCTTATCAGCAGATGATTGCCGTGGGAAACAAAAAATTAAACAGCACCGGCAGTTTCACGGACCCTGAATTTCCCGAAATGATGACTTTGCGAATGACGCACGGCTCTCGCTCAGGGATAAACGATCCTTCCTCCATCCTGATCTCGGGTTCGCTTGCAACAGCCATTTTCGGCGACACGGACCCCATCGGAAAAACGCTGCGCCTGGGCGACAAATACGAACTCCAGGTCAAAGGCGTGTATGAAGATCTTCCTGAGAACTCCAGCTTTAACAGCCTGGATTTTCTGGCGCCGATGCATTTGCTTTTTGACAGTACCTCGGGCGAGAACGATTGGTACACCAACGCCTACAACATCTATGTACAGCTGAATCCGGGTAGCGATCCAAAGACCGTTTCTACCAGGATCGCCGGACTGATGCGCGAGCATGATAAAAGTGTGATAAAGCCAGTGCTTTTCTTATACCCCATGCGCCAATGGCATCTGTATTCGGAGTTCAAAAATGGGGTTGCTGCCGCTGGCAATATTCAATATTGCTGGATGTTTGGGTTTATCGGCGCCTTCATCCTTCTTTTGGCTTCGATCAACTTTATGAATCTGACGACGGCCCGCAGCGAAAAACGCGCGAAGGAAGTAGGTATCCGCAAGGCCATTGGCTCCGCGAGAAGCCAGCTGATCACGCAGTTTTTCAGCGAATCCTTTTTCATGGTGCTGTGTGCGTTCGTGCTTTCCTTGTTGCTGGCCCGGCTACTTCTACCCTTTTTCAACGAATTGGCCGGGAAAAAAATGACCATCCCCTGGAACAGTCCTTTTTTCTGGTTGTGTTCCCTGGTTTTTATAACGATCATGGGCTTTCTCACCGGCAGCTACCCTGCCTTGTATCTAAGTTCTTTTAACCCGGTGAAGGTGCTCAAGGGTACTTTTCAACCCGGAAGATCCGCATCCCTGCCCCGCAAAGTGTTGGTGGTCGTCCAGTTCACCATATGCATCGGCCTGTCCATCTCTACGATGGTCGTCTACCGGCAGATCCAATTTGCAAAAGACCGCCCGCTGGGTTTCAAGCAGAACGGGCTCATCACCATCCCGCTTAACAGTCCCGAGGTGACGGACAGTTACAATGCTTTTCGCAATGAGCTGCTGAAGTCGGGCGCCGTGAGCAATGTAGCCGAATCTTCGAGTCCCACGACCGGCATCTTCTCCTCCGCCAACAATTTAGTCTGGAGGGGCAAAGACCCTAATAACCAAAGCGGCTTTGGAACGATCTCATCTACTTCCGATTTCGGGCCTACCATCGGCTGGACCATCGAGCAAGGCCGTGATTTCACGCCGCTGCTCGCCACCGACTCGCAAGCCTTTATCTTAAATGATGCCGCGGTTAAGGTCATGGGTTTCACACACCCCGTGGGTGAACGGATTCGCTGGCATGGCAAGGATTTTACCGTGATCGGCGTGGCAAAAGATATGGTGATGACATCCCCCTTTCTGGCTACCTCTCCTACGGTATTTATGATGAATAAGGAGCGCAGTATGAATGTTATCGTCGTCAAATTGTCGCCGAACCAATCGCCGGCCAGATCGCTTGCAGTTATAGAAAGTATCTTTAAACGGTTCAACCCCGACGCACTCTTCGATTATCAATTCGAGGACGAACAGTATGCCCGGAAATTTGCGACCGAACAACGTATTGGCAGTTTTGCCGGCGGCTTTGCACTATTGGCCTTATTCATCAGCTGTATCGGCATTTTCGGTATGGCGTCCTTTGTGGCCGAACAACGCCGAAAGGAGATCGGCGTAAGAA
>Ga0068856_100007729_pt1 | contig 10498 bp, 10 predicted proteins | sample KBSCornC62_FD_66595 | JGI IMG/M metagenome (GOLD analysis project Ga0068856, IMG submission 66595) | Corn rhizosphere microbial communities from Kellogg Biological Station, Michigan, USA - KBS Corn C6-2 | ecosystem: Host-associated > Plants > Roots > Rhizosphere > Soil ... | reverse complement strand
AGGACCGCTTCATCATCCGCGCGCTGACGCCGCACCCCGGCTACTTCGGCTCCTACCGGGCGATCCCGTGGGTCGCGCTGGGCTGGGCGATGTACGGGCTCTGGGTCGTGCTGCTGGTCGTCGCTGGACGCGCGAGGATCACGAGCCGTAACTTCCCCGCCGCGCTCGTCGGGCTGCTCGTCAACGTGCTGCTGCTGATGCTGCTGGTGCCGCGCTACGGAATCGCCGGCGGCGGCATTGCCCTGTGCGGCGCCTACGTCGCCATGCTCAGCGTCATGCACCTGCTGATCCGCCGCGCCTTCCCGGTCACATTCGAGTGGCGGCGGCTGGCACAGCTGGTGATCGTCCTCGGAGGCCTGGCCGTCGCCGGTGAGCTGCTGCTGCCGACGGCCGGCTTTGCCGGCTTCCTGACCCGCGCCGCGGTGTTCCTGGCGATGCCGCTGGTGCTGTGGGCGACGGGGTTTGTGCACCGCGCCGAGCTCGACCAGGGCCTGGCGCTCTACCGCCGCCTGCGGCTGCGGATGGGGGCCGCATGAACGCGGCGCCCGTCCCGTCGCCCGCGCGTCCGTCCGTCAGCGTCGTCGTCCCCTTCGCCGGTAGCCGCGAGCAGGCGCAGGCCGTGATCGCGAGGCTCCGCGGGCTCGACACGCGGGCCGGAGACGAGCTGATCGTCGCCGACAACAGCGGCACCGTCGATCCACCCGCCACCGACGGCAGCCTCGATCCACCCGCCACCGGCGGCAGCCTCGATGCGCCCGGCAGCCGTGGCGCTCCCGTCCCTGTCCCCGTCGGCGTGACCGTTGTGCGCGCGACCGCCGAGGCGTCAGCATCGCACTCCCGCAACGTCGGCGCCGCCGCTGCCGGCAACGAGTGGATCCTGTTCCTGGACTCCGACGTCGTGGCCCCCGCGGACCTGCTTGACCGCTTCTTCGCCGAGCCGATCGGCGAGCGCGTGGGAGCGGTGACCGGTGACATCGCCGGCATCCCCGACACGCGCACCCTCGCGGCCCGCTATGGCACCGCCCGCAACTTCCTGGGGCAGCGCTCGCATGTGAACAACCCCTTCCGCCCGCGTGCCTCGAGCGCGAACCTGCTCGTGCGCCGTGCCGCCTTCCAGGCCGTCGGCGGCTACACCGAGGGCATCTGGGCCGCCGAGGACACCGACTTCACCTGGCGCCTGCAGGCGGCGGGTTGGACACTCGGCTTCAACGAGCACGCCGTCGTCCAGCACGCCTACCGCACCAGCCTGCGCGAGCTCGGCCGCCAGTGGCGCGGCTACGCCGCCGGCGCCCGCTGGCTGTCGGAGCGCTACCCCGACTTCCGACCCGACCCCGGGCTCAACCGCGGCGTGCGCCTGCTGCTGAAGCGGTTCGGGATCGGACCCGGAGTGGCCTTCCGCGCCGACGGGCGCACCGCCGCCTCCTCCGCGCGCCTCAGCCGCCGCGATCGGCTGGAGTTCCTGCTCGTGCAGATCTACCTCGCGATCGAGGAGCAGATCGGGCTGCGCATGTCCAACGAGGTCAAACGACGCTGATGCGCGTAGATCTCGTCGATCCCCCGGCGTATTCGCCGCCGTACGACCACGCGCTCGCCACGGCGCTGGGGCGGCTGGGTGCGTCCGTGCGCCTGGTCACCAGCGAGTTCGCCTACGGCGATGCGCCCGCGCCCGAAGGCTACGCGCGCGAGGAGCGCTTCTACCGTCACGCGCGTGGCCCCGCCGGCTCGCGCCTGCGCGCGCTCACCAAGCGCGCCGAGCACCCGCTCGACATGCTCGCCTACCGCCGTGCCGCCGGGCGCGGGGCCGACGTCGTGCACTTCCAGTGGCTGACCGTCCCGAGTCTGGACCTGCGGCTGCTGCCGCCGCGGCCGACCGTGCTGACGATCCACGACCCGCTGCGGCGAGGCGGCCCACCGCTGCCGGGGTCGGCCTTCACGCGCCTTGCAGCGATCGTCGTGCATTCCGAGTACGCACGTGAGCAGGTGATCGCCCAGCACGGCCTCGAGCCGGGGCGCGTCCACGTGATCCGTCACGGTGTGCTCCGAACGAGGGAAGCGTTTCCCACCACCACGGCGGGTAACGCCTCCTTCGTCGGGGGCGGACCGCGCAACGGCCTCCCCATCGAGCTGCAGGACACCGGCGAGCCGGTCGTGCTCAGTTACGGGCTGCTCCGCCCCTACAAGGGGATCGAGACCCTGCTCACGGCCTGGCGCGGGATCACCGGCGCGCAGCTGTGGGTCGTCGGGCGGCCGATGATGGACCCGGCACCGATTCGATCGGCCGCGGGCAACGGCGTCCAGTTCGTGAGCCGCTTCGTGACGCCAGCGGAGGAGGCGGCCCTGTTCGAGCGCGCGGACATCGTCGTGCTGCCGTACGAGCGCAGCGAGCGCTTCGGCTTCTCCGGCGTGCTCGCAACCGCGCTCGGCCACGGCAAGGCGATCGTGCTCAGCGATGTGGGCGGTCTGTCAGAGGTCGGCGCGCTCGGAGCGGCGCGGCTGGTGGCACCGGGCGAGCCCGCCGCACTGCACGACGCACTCGCGCAGCTGCTGGCCGACGGCGAGGCACGTGCCCGCCTGGCCGTGGCGGCAGCCCAGGCGGCGGCGACGGAGTACTCATGGGAGACGGCGGCGCGGGCCACCCTCGCCCTGTACGAGACAATCGCGGCGCCATGACCGTCGTCGCGATCGTCTTCTGGGTCAGCGCCGGGCTGCTGGTCTACACACAGGTCGGCTACGCACTGCTGCTGGCGCTGCTCACGCGGCTGCTGGGTCGCGAGCGGTCCGCACCTGGCTGGGAGGGCCAGCTTCCGGACGTCACGGCGATCGTCGCCGCCTACAACGAGCAGGACGTGATCGCGCAGCGGATCGCCAACCTGCGCAGCCTCGACTACCCGCCCGACCGCGTGCAGGTGATCGTCGCCTCCGACGGATCCAGCGACCACACGGTGTCGCGTGCGCGGGCGGCCGGCGCCGACGTCGTGCTCGAGATGCCGCGCGGCGGCAAGATCCGCGCGCAGGACGCGGCCGTGGAGGAGGCGGGCGGCGAGCTGCTGGTCTTCTCCGACGCCAACGCCGTCTGGGCGCGCGACGCGCTCAGGCGCCTGGTGGACGCCTTCGCCGATCCGAAGGTCGGCTACGTCTGCGGCGACGTCGCCTTCCTCGACGACGGCGGCACCAATCAGGAGGGCCTGTACTGGCGCTACGAGATGTGGCTGCGGCGGATGGAGTCGACGCTGCACTCGGTCACGTCCGGCAACGGCGCCATCTACGCCACCCGCCGCGACACGTACCTGCAGGTCGATCCACTCGCGGGTCACGACCTGTCGTTCCCGTTCAACATGGTCAAGCGCGGCTGGCGCGCGATCTACGTGCGCGAGGCGCGCGCGAGCGAGAAGATGGCGCCGACGATCGAGGGCGAGTTCGCACGCAAGCGCCGGATGGCGCGGCGCACGTGGCCGACCGTGTTCGGCAGCGGGCTGATGTCCCCGCGCGGCTACGGCCCGCTGTACGCGCTGATGATCTTCTCGCACCGCCTGCTGCGCTACCTGGTGCCGTTCCTGCACGTGCTGGCGCTCGCCGCCAACCTGGCGCTGCTCGGGCAGGGTTGGGTGTACGTCGTGACGCTGGTGCTGCAGCTGGCGCTGCTCGCCGGCGCCGCGCTGGCGCCGCTTGCACCGGCGCGGGCGCTGCTGGTCGCGCGGTACTACGTGGTCACCAATGGGGCGCTCGCGGCGGGGCTCTGGGACTGGCTGCGGGGTGAGCGCTCGCCGGTCTGGGAGACGGTGGAGGGAACGCGGTGACCGCGGCGCGATTCGACCCTGCTGGCCAGCGGGCCAGCAGGGGAACTGATGGCCTGAAGCGCGCCCTCGACCTGCTGATCGCGGTGCCCGCCGCGATCGTCACCTTCCCGCTCGTGCTCATCTTCTGCGTGCTGATCCGGCTGGAGTCGCGTGGCGCGCCGGTTTTCACGCAGGAGCGGGCAGGCCTGGGCGGGCGGCCGTTCCGGATCTACAAGCTGCGCACGATGGTCAGCGGCGCCGAGCACATCGGTGCCGGGCTGGCGGTGCTGCAGGGGGACTCGCGGATCACGCGGATGGGTGCGTTCCTGCGGCGCACGTCGCTGGATGAGCTGCCCAACCTGTGGAACGTCGTGCGCGGCGAGATGTCGATCGTGGGGCCGCGGCCGACGCTGATGGGGCAGGTCGAGCTCTACACCGAGCGCCAGCGCGAGCGCCTGCTGGTGCGCCCGGGGATCAGTGGCTGGGCGCAGGTCAACGGGCGCGCCTCGCTGCCATGGTCGGAGCGGATCGAGCTCGACGTCTGGTATGTCCAGCATCGCTCGCTGCGGCTCGATCTGAAGATCCTGGGGATGACGGCGCGGATGGTGTTTGGCGGCCACGGGCTCTACCACGCCGATGAGAGTGGTGGTGTCGACCTCGGCGGCTCGGGCGAGGACGGGTAGGATCGCGGCCGTGGAGACCAGGGAGCTGTTGATCTTCGGGGCGGGCGGGTTCGGGCGTGAGGTGGCGTCCTGGGCGGGCCGTGCCGAGTGGCATGGGCGCGGATTCGCGGTGGCGGGCTTCATCGACGACAACGCGCCGGCGACCGAGCTCAACGGGCGGCCCGTGCTGACGCTCGAGGCCGCCGCGGCACGCCATCCGGGCGCGAGCGTCATCGCGACCGTCGGCGATCCGCGGCTGCGCGAGCGGTTGATCGGCAAGGCGCTCGATGCGGGGCTGGTGGCGACGGCGCCGCTGGTGCATCCGAACGTCGAATACGACCACGACTACGTCGAGTTCGCGGAGGGCGTGGTGGTGTGCGCGGGCTGCATCCTGACCGTCAACATCAGCGTGCAAGCGCACGCGCAGATCAACCTCGACTGCACGGTCGGCCATGATGCGGTGATCGGCGCTTACTCGACGCTCTCGCCAGGGGTGCACATCTCCGGCAACGTGACGCTCGAGCGCTGCGCCTTCATGGGCACCGGCGCTGTGACCGTCAACGGCCTGCCGGGCAGGCCGCTGGTGATCGGCGAGGATGCGGTGGTAGGAGCCGGGGCCGTCGTGACGAAGGAAGTGCCGGGCGGGGCGACCGTGACCGGCGTACCGGCCAGGCCCCGTCAATAGTGTGATTCGAGAGCGGAGACAGAGATGGCGAAGCAGCTCAGGCCGCTGAACGGCAAGGTCGCGGCGGTCACCGGCGGCGCCCGCGGGATCGGTCGCGCGACCGCGGCGGCATTGCTCGCGCAGGGCGCGCGCGTGGCGATCGGAGACCTCGACGGTGAGCTCACGCGCGCCGTGGCCGGCGAGCTCGGCGCGGGCGTCGTGGGGCTGGCGCTCGATGTCACCAGCGCCGCGAGCTTCCGCGACTTCCTCGACTCTGTGGAGCGCGAGCTCGGACCGCTCGACGTGCTCGTCAACAATGCTGGGATCGCCCCCGTCGGCGAGTTCGCGCGCGAGGGCGATGCGATCGCCGCGCGTGTGCTGGAGGTCAACGTTGGCGGCACCATGCGCGGCTGCAAGCTGGCGCTCGAGCGGATGCTGCCGCGCGGCGCCGGCCACATGGTCAACGTCAGCTCCGGGCTCGGGCGCACGCCGTCGCCGGGCATCGTGACCTACGCGGCCAGCAAGCACGCCGTCGTCGGGCTCACGGAGTCGCTGCGGATCGAGCTCGACGGCAGCGGGGTCGAGCTGCACCTGATCCTCCCGAACCTGACCGGCACCGACATGGCCGACGGGGTGCGGTCGCTGCGGGCCGCGCGCATCGTCACGCCCGAGCAGGTCGCGGACGCGATCGTTGAGGCGCTGCGGACGGGACGGCGGCAGGCGTATGTCCCGCGGCAGCTCGGCTGGTTGATCTGGCTGGAGGGGCTGCTGCCCTGGCGAATCGTGCGGGTCGTGCGCGGGCTGCTCGGCGCGGACCGCATGTTCACGCAGGTCGATGCGCTCGAGCGCGCCGCGTACGAGGCGCGGATCGCGCCCCCGGCTCCGGCCGGGCCTCGCGGTACCGGTGCGGGTGCCGGCGCTGGTGCGGGTGCCGGTTCCGCTGCCGATCGGGCCGCGAGCGTCGCCAACGCCGCCGCCAGCGTGGCCGATGCGCTGCGCGCCGGCGATGGCGGCCGGGCCTGAGTTCCTCGTAGCGGCCGTCAGCAGTCTTACGCGGGCTTGACATCCCGGGCTATCCTGGAATGTATCCGGATGAGGCCACGGACGTCTCGCTCCGGGTTTTGCGCAGTGTTCCTGCCGATCGCCGGTCGTTGGCGGCTGCCCGCCTGATTGGCTATCCTGCGTCTCTCAGCGCGCAGGTGTTGTCTCGTACGTTGTCCTCCGGCACGCGGCCCTTGTCGGGTTGCGAGCCGCAGCTGGCGCCGGGGACCAAATCGATCCGAAGTTATTAGGAGCACCCGAATGCGAATCCTCTGTCCGAAGTCCGCCGTGCAGGCGGAAGCGTGAGCGTCGCGGCAGGTGCCCTTCGGGGCCAGCGCGTACTGGTTACCGGCGGGTCGGGCTTCATCGGCCGGCATGTGGTCTCCACCCTCGCGGCGGCGGGCGCAAGCGTCCGCGTCGTGGACCTTCAGGCGCACCCCGATCCGACGGTTGACGTGGTCCGCGGGGACATCGCCGACCCTGAGGTGATCGATGCGGCCTTCGACGGCGGCTTCGACGGCGTCGTCCACCTTGCGGCCGTCACCTCGGTGCTGCGCTCCGTTCAGCGCCCCGAGCTGACATACCAGACGAACGTCGCGGGCACGCACCGCGTTCTGGAGGGCGCTCGCGCGGCAGGGGTACGCGCGCTGGTCTTCGCCTCGACCAACGCCGTCACCGGGCCGATGCTCGACCCGGCGATCACGGAGCGTTCGAGCCTGCGACCGCTGACGCCGTATGGGGCGACCAAGGCCGCCGGTGAGATGCTGATGTCCGCCTACACCGCGGTCTATGGCATCCGCTGCACGGCGCTGCGCCTGACCAACGTGTACGGCCCCGGCATGCAGGCCAAGGACAGCATCGTCGCGCGCCTGATGCGCGCGATCCGGCTGAACACCGCGTTCGAGGTCTATGGCGACGGCCTGCAGGTGCGCGACTACGTGCACGTCGCCGATGTCGTCTCCGGCATGCTGATGGGGCTGACCAACGCCACCTGGTCGGGCCCGGTCGTGATCGGCGCCGGGCGTTCGCTCTCGGTGCTCGATGTGATCGAGGTGGTGCGGAGTGTCTCCGGCGCGGAACTGCCCGTCACTCACGGCCCGGCGCGGCCCGGGGAGATGCCCGCGGTGATCGTCGATCCTGCCCGCGCGCACAGCGCCGGCTGGTCCCCGCAGTTCGACTTCACCACCGGCGTGACCGGCGTCTGGGAGGAGTGGAGAGACCTGGAGATCGAGGGAGCACTCGCCTTCCACGGTGCCGACGCGCCGCCCGCCGCGGCGGTCGATGGGCGCCGCAACGGTGCCGGGGCTGGGGCCGCAGCCGCGACGCCGCAGCCGCTCAAGCGCGCCGCTTCACGCCGCCGAGTCTGACTCCAGCGCCGGCTCGGATGCGAGTGGCCGGGCGGAGGCAAGGGCGCTGCCCTGGGCGGCGCGCCGGGAGGGGCGCCGGGCCGCAGGCCGGGCACGTTGGGCACGTTGTGCACGGAGCGCCGCTCGGATACGGCCGCCCTCGGTGAAGACCCAGCGGTCGTAGGCGACGAACTTCGCCACGAACAGCACGCCCTGCACGCCGACATAGGCGAGCGTCACCAGCAGCACCCGCAGCGTGTGCTGGTCGCTCAGGTGGTGGCGCAGCACGCCGTCGGCCCAGCCGGTTCCGGCCGAGGACGCCGCCAGCGCGAGCAGCGAGATCAGCGTGTAGCCGAGGACCTCGCGGGCTACGTCCATCTCTCCGCTCCGCTCCCAGGCCCAGCGACGGTTGAGGATCCAGTTCGGCAGCGCGCCCGCGACGAACGCGAGGATCGAGTCGGCCGTGGTGCCGACGCCGGCGGCGAGCAGCAGCGCGAAGACGATCACGCTGGTCAGCAGCGCGACCACCGATCCGATCGCGTAGCGCGCGATCTTGACGGTGAACCGGGAGGCCTTGAGCCGCCGGTACACGGAGGGCCGGGCGGGTGGGACCACTTGCCGCTCGGTTTCCACGCGTCCAGAGTACTTCGTATCGTGGCCTGCGGATGCGCGTGCAGACAGCAGCGGAGGCGGTGGCGCTCGACGACGACCTGGTGATCGCCGGAGACAACCTGGCGGTGCTCGGGGCGCTGCCGGACGGCGCCTTCGATCTGATCTACATGGACCCCCCGTTCAATACCGGGCGCGCACAGACACGGGCGCAGCTGGAGGTGAGCCGCACACCGGGAGCCGAGGGACCGGGCGCACGGACCGGCTTCGGCGGGCATCGCTACTCCAGCACGCTGCTGCAGACCCTCAGCTACGACGACGCGTTCGGCGACTACCTGGCGTTCCTCGAGCCGCGCCTGCAGCATGCGCGGCGGCTGCTGGCCGCGCACGGCACGCTGTACTTCCACATCGATTACCGTGAGGCCCACTACTGCAAGCTGCTGCTCGACGAGATCTTCGGACGCGAGTCCTTCCTCAACGAGCTGATCTGGGCCTACGACTACGGTGCCAAGCCGCGCCGCCGCTGGCCCGCCAAGCACGACACGATCCTCGTGTATGTCCGCGAGCCCGGCGCTCACCACTTCGATGCCGATGCCGTCGAACGCGAGCCATACATGGCTCCCGGCCTTGTCAGCGCCGAGAAGGCGGCCCGTGGCAAGCGCCCGACCGACGTCTGGTTCCACACGATCGTCCCCACCAACGGGCGCGAGAAGACCGGCTACCCGACGCAGAAGCCGGAGGGTGTGGTGCGGCGTATCGTCTCAGCCTCATCCCGCCCCGGGGGGTGGTGCCTGGACCCCTTCGCCGGCTCGGGGACCCTCGGCGCCGTGTGCCAGAAGCTGGACCGGCGCTTTGTGCTGGTCGACTCGAACCCAACGGCGATCGAGGTGATGCGCGGCCGCCTCGGTGACGGGAACCTAATGACGGCCGTAGAGCCGCATCAGCGGCTCGACGCGCTCGCGTAGTTCGTCGGCCGCGATCTCCGGCACGTCGAAGCTGGCGTCGCCGTGCGGAGTGCGCACCACCAGGCGCGAGCGGAGCTGCTTGGCGCGGCGCCGCGGCCGCAGGTTGGGAACCTCGAGGGTCTCGATCTCATCCCACACCAGCCGCCCGATGATGTCGCGGTCCCCCTGCATGATGTCCAGGCCGTCCTCCGAGAGCCGCACGCTCAGGCCGTCGCGCTTGGTCGGCAGATTCGCGACGCCGCCGAGGTGGATCGCCGGGATCACCACCTCGGTCTCCTCCTCCTCGTCCTGCACCTGGACCTGGACCTGCACGGCGGCGGCGTGCGCCGCAGTCTGGGTGGCGAAGGGGTTGACCGGCGCCGGCGGGACCTGCTCCCGGACGAAGTCGGCCTCGACGTCGTAGGCCTCGGTCTCGTAATCGGCCGCGGTGGGCTCGGAGTCATACTCGACCGCGCCGGGCTCGGTTTCGTACTCGACCGGATCGGGCTCGGGCAGCAGTTCGAGCAGGACGTCGTCGGCCTCGACCGCCTCGAGCTCGTGCGACCTCTCCTCCTGGGGAACGGGCTGAGCCTGGGCTTCGGCCTCGGGTTCGGTCGCGGTCTCGGGTTCTGGCTCGGGCTCGGCCACGGTCTCGGGCGTCGCAACGGTCTCGGGCGTCGCGACGGCGGCCAGGGCCGGCTCGGCGCCTGCGCCGGGCGCCACCATCGGACCGGGCGCCGGTTCGGGATCGGGATCGGGGACCGGCTCCGGCAGCGGCGGCTGCGGTTCCGGTGGCTCAGGCTCGGGCACGCCGGCGGAGCCGCTGTCCGCGGGTGCGACCGGTGGCGGCACCGGACGGGCCATCAGCTCAGCCAGGCTCTGCTCGTATGACGGTGCCCCGACGAGCGCCTGCGCGCGCACGACGGCTGGATGGGAGAGGGCCTCGGTGGCGCTCATCCCCAGCTCGCCGGCGGCCACTGCCGCCAGCGCCCGGCGCCACTGCAACCCGTCGGCGCGATCGGCCGCCGACTGCACCATCTCCTCGATGCGCTCGTCGTCGAGCGAGATCAGATCCGCATGGGCGGCAACGGCGTCGCCGTATGCGGTGCGCAGCCGCTCGATCAGGGCCTCACGGCCGCGCGAGGCGATCCGCTCCGCCTGGGTCTCGACGTCCACTTCGGTGTCTGTCATATGCGTGCCTCCTCGAGAAACGCCTTGACCTCCTCGAGGAAGGCCGCCGCATTGTGTCCGTAGACGATCCGGTGATCCGCCGCCAGCGAGAGCTGCATGGTGCGACCTGCCTCAACCTGCCCGTCGCGGAGCACCGGCACGTCGCGGATCGGGCCGAAGGCCAGTGCTCCCGCCTGTGGCGGAATGATCAGGGGTGTCACCGCGACGATGTCGTACTCGCTGGAATCCACCACGGTGAAGGTTGCGCCGGTCAGCTCGGAGGGGT
>Ga0068856_100007728_pt1 | contig 10498 bp, 9 predicted proteins | sample KBSCornC62_FD_66595 | JGI IMG/M metagenome (GOLD analysis project Ga0068856, IMG submission 66595) | Corn rhizosphere microbial communities from Kellogg Biological Station, Michigan, USA - KBS Corn C6-2 | ecosystem: Host-associated > Plants > Roots > Rhizosphere > Soil ... | reverse complement strand
GCTGGCCGGGCAAGATCAAGTATTTTGCACTGAGCTCGGGCACATCCGAATCTGCCAGCAAGCATATTCCGGTAACGAAAGACCAGATCAAGGCCATTCATAAGGGCACCATCAAACAGATCCTGTCCACACGACATTTTAACTTCAGCAAAGAGCAGTACGAAACTGAAATTCTCTTCGTGGGCGGAAGCACCAATCTTAATTTTAACGGCACTTATTTTAGCGGCGATCTGAGCGGGATTGCCGCCGGATCGCAGCCACGCTGGTTCCAGAACTTTACGCTCCCGGGAAAGGACATTGGCTCGCTGAAGAACTGGGAAAGCAAGCTGCAGGAAATTGTAGACAAGGCCAAACAATGGAATGTGGGCTTTATCTGCGGCGTGCCGGCCTGGATCCAGATCCTGTTCGAACGCATCATCAAGCAATACAACGTTAATTCAATACACGATGTATGGCCTAACCTGGCCATTTTTGTGCATGGGGGCGTGGCTATTCAACCCTATAAAAAGAGCATTGACGCACTTTGTGGCAAGCCTTTGATCTATCTGGACACCTACATGGCTTCTGAAGGCTTTATTGCTTACCAGGAGCGTCCAAATGAACTGCAGGGCATGAAGCTGATCTCTGACAATAAAATGTTCTTTGAGTTTGTGCCTTTTATCGAAGAGAATTTTGACCAGGACGGCAACATAAAGCCCAACGCCACGGCGCTGAACATTACAGAGGTGGAAATGGACAAGGAATACGCCCTGCTGATCAGCAACTGCGCAGGCGCCTGGCGTTACCTGATAGGCGACACCGTGAAGTTTACCGACCTGAAGCGCTGCGAGATCGTTGTGACCGGGCGCACCAAGCACTTTTTGAGCCTGTGCGGCGAGCATCTGAGCGTGGACAATATGAACAGGGCCGTATCGCTGACCTCCGAAGACCTGAACATTCATATTAACGAATACTGCGTGGTAGGCATTCCTTACCAGGGCTTGTTTGCGCACCACTGGTACATTGGCACCGACAAGCCGGTTGACGTGGCGCTTCTCAAAGAAAAGATAGACGGGCACCTGAAAGTGCTGAACGATGACTACATCGTGGAGCGTCAGCATGCGCTGAAGGAAGTGCTTGTGACGGTTTTGCCCAACCAGGCCTTTATCGATTTTTTAGCCAGCAAGAACAAGCTGGGCGGTCAAAGTAAATTTCCGCGCGTGCTCAAGGGCAAAGCCCTGAACGAGTGGCTGGCATTTTTAGAAAAATATAAACCGTCGGCTGCTTGATCTTTACCCTTATATCTCAAACAGTAGTAATAGTTTTACTGCTCACCTTTTCATTTGGGCCAGCTTTTTTTGCCCTGCTGAACACGGGCATTAAAAATGGCTACAAAACCGGCGCCCTGCTTGCTGTGGGCGTGGTGGCCAGTGATTTTATCGTGAGCATGCTGGTGATCATACTTGTGCATTTTGGCGCCACCAATTTTATACACGAAGAAAAGGCGCAGCGCTTTATGGGCATTCTTGCCGGCATCGTGCTTATTGCCTTTGGCGCTGTACATTTTAAGCAGCCGGTTGAAAAGCGCGAAGACGCCATTGATATTGATACACCATCAACGCAGGCTATGCTACTGAAAGGATTTTTTCTGAACAGCCTCAATCCCGCGGTGTACCTGCTGTGGCTGGGCAACGTAACAGCTATCAGCAAAACGCTGAACTATTCGCTGCTTAAAATGATCTTGTATTTTGGCATTACCCTGGGCCTTGTGCTATTGGTAGAGTTAGGAAAGATCAGGGCCGCCAGTAAGCTGAAGCAGATACTGACGCCTAAAAACATGCACACTGTGAATTTTATTACCGGCGTACTTTTGGTTATTTTTGGGCTGGTGTTAATTTACAATCATTATTTTGATCACGGATGACGGACGAAGAACTGGAAAGCTTCAGAAAGAAGCTGGTGGAAAGCATGAGCTTTCCGAGCGTGTATATGTTTAAATTTATTGTACCCAGCGAGAACCGCAATATTGCGCTGGCTGAGAACCTTTTTGAGCCTGAAGCTGACATTCATATCAAAGAAAGCGGAAAAGGCCGCTACACGAGCATTACAGCCAAACAGGTGGTGATGAACGTGGAAGAGATCCTGGAGGTTTATAAAAAAGCCGCATTGATCAAGGGCGTCATGTTTTTATAGAGGATCATTTTGCCGGCAAGCTGTCATATCTCGTCAGATGCACTTCGTGTAAGCATCAATGATCATGGCGCAGAGATCTGCAGCATTAAAAACAAAGCCGGTACCGAATTTATATGGCAGGCCGATAAGCAGGTGTGGGCGCGGCATGCGCCGGTTCTGTTCCCTATAGTGGGCCGGCTAAAGAACAACCAGTTTATTTTTGAAGAAAAGACTTATGACATGGGGCAGCACGGCTTTGCGCGCGACCAGGTGTTTGAGCTGAAAGAAAGTGATGCCACATCATGCACATTTGAATTACGATCAACAGCCGCATCAAAAAGAACATTCCCGTTTGAATTTATTTTCAGGATCAGCTATCGGTTAGACGGCAACACACTGATCACTAACTATACTGTGACCAATCCCTCGCAGGAAGCGCTGCTGTTTAGTGTTGGCGCGCATCCTGCATTTATTTACCCGCTCTCAAAAAACGAAAAGCAGGAAGATCACTACATTGAGTTTGAAGCAGAACAACTGGAAATAACAGAGTTGGCGAATGGTTTGCTCACCGATAAAAAGCAGCAGCTAAAGCTGGCGAACAAACGATTATTTCTATCGCCCAAAATATTTGAGAACGATGCCCTGGTGTTTGAGAACGGGCAGATCGCTACCGTCACGCTTGGCTCTGTTTCTTCAGATCATAAGATCACTATGCGCTGCGAAGGCTGGCCCTATTTTGGCATCTGGTCAAAGCCCGGACAGAATTTTGTTTGCCTGGAACCCTGGTATGGTATTGCTGATGCTGAGCACAGCAACCAGCAATTGACGGACAAGAAAGGCATTATGAAGCTTGGAGCAGGCGAAGAGTTTTGCTGTGAGTTTTTGCTGGAGATTATTTAGCATTCTTATGAGCTCATTTAAATGGGAACTCAGTGGCCGGGTCCTTCGCCCCCTTCGGTAAACCCGGGCAAGCTCAGCTCAGGAACCGGTACCCGGACTCAACAGCCGGTTTGAGGATGTTTTTTGTTAATTTTCTTTGTTTTAACCGTTGGTTTCTCCTGAAAAATAAAGAAAATTGCGTACTTTTGCCCCTCTATAAAAAAGCAGAAGATGAACATTACAAAACACGATATTGATAAGCTGAACGCTGAGATCACCATTTCGGTAACGCCCGCAGATTACGAGTCGCGCGTGAACGAAGGCATTAAAAAAGTACAACGCCAGGCCAACATGCCAGGCTTCAGGCCTGGAAAGGTGCCTGCGGGGTTGATCAAAAAGCAGTACGGCACCCAGATCATGGTGGATGAGATCAATAAACTGCTGAACGATACTATTTACAAATACATTGAGGAGAACAAGATCGAGATCCTTGGCAATCCATTGCCAAAAGATCAGACCTCGGTTGATTTCGCCAACCAGAAAGATTTTGAATTTACCTATGAGCTGGGCCTGGCGCCTGAGTTTAAGGTAGACCTGGACTCAAAAAATAAATTCACCTACAAAACCGTGAAGGTGGATGATGAGCTGGTTGAAAAATACCTGAACGACGTTCGCCGCAACTACGGCAAGCCATCAAGCCCTGAAGTGGCCGGCGAAAAAGACGTTCTTTTCGTTGACATCAACGAGCTTGACGAAACCGGCGCTATTAAAGCTGGTGGCATTTTCAAAAGCACCAGCATTGGCATCGATCGCTTGAAAAGCGATAAGGCAAAAGCCAAATTAACCGGTGCGAAGCGCGAAGACAAAGTGGTGATCAACATCAACGACCTTTACGAAACAGCTCTGGATAAGAGCGTATCGCTGGGCATTGACAAGGAAACTGCAGAGATCAATAACAGCGATCTGCAGCTGACCGTTAAAAATATTTCGCGTATGGAAGACGCGGAACTGAACCAGGACCTGTTTGATAAAGTATATGGCCCGGGCAAGATCAATAGCGAGGAAGAGTTTAAGAACAAGATCCGCGAAGAGCTGGCTATGATGTTCAGCGCTGATTCGGAGCGTTTTTTAAGAACAGAAGTAGAGAACACGCTGGTAGACAAGATCAATCTGCAGCTGCCTGACGCTTTCTTACAGCGCTGGCTGAAAGTGGCAAATGAAAAGCCAATTTCGCAGGAAGAGCTGGAAAAGGAATATCCTAACTATGCGAAAGCTATGCAATGGCGCCTGATCGAAAATAAGATCATTAAGGACAACGAAATTAAAGTGGATGCACAAGAGGCCACCGAAGAGGCAAAAGCCTTTATTCGCAGCGAATATGCACGCTACGGGCAAGCGCCAACCGAAGACGATCTCGATAAGATCTCAAAGGACCTGCTGAGCAAGGAAAAAGAAGCACAGCGCATTTTTGAGAACCTGTACACTAAAAAAGTGCTGAACCTCATCAAGGAAAAATGCACACTGGAGCCTAAAGAAGTAAGCTATGATGAGTTCTTTAAGAACAATTAATCCCTGATAATATATTAAGAAGGCCCGCACTGATCGTGCGGGCTTTTTTATTTCTTGGGCTAGGCCCTTCGATAAGCTCAGGTGCCGGATTTAGTGCCCGGTTGTACTAGCGTGCATTATACAACCACCCGCCCGGGTCCATGGTTTTCTGGCCTTTCCAGATCTGGAGATTCATAGAGGTTTTGCCTTCGTCGTCGTTATACATGACCGTGCCTATAGCTTGCTTCACGCTTACTTTCTGGCCGGTTTTTACCAATACATCCTCTAAATTGCTGTACACGCTGAGGTATTCGCCGTGACGGATAATGATGAGCTTGCCGCCGGTTGGTGATACGGCGATGCCGGTTACTTCACCCTCAAATACAGCGCGGGCCTGCATGCCTTTGGTGGCGCAGATCTCGAGCCCGTTATTAAACATCATAAAGCCTTTAATGGCCGGATGCTCATGCTCTCCGTAAGTTTCACAGATAATGCCTTTAGCCACAGGCCATGGCAGCTTGCCGCGGTTGTTGGCAAAATCCTCGCTCAGGGCTTCTGCTTCTTCGGTCAGCTCAGGCACGCCGGGCTCTTCCTTTCTTTCGGGCTTCGCATCGGCCACGTCGGTATTTTCTTTTTTATCAGGCACAGTGGCTGCCGGTTTTTTCTGTTTCTTCCTCTTTTCTTCTTTGGCAGCTTTTGCTTTTTTTGCCGCCAGGGCCTTCGCCTCGGCTGCTTTTGCCGCTTCCTCTGCCTTGCGGCGGATCTCCGCCTCGATCAAATGACGAATGGCCTGCTGCAATTGAATGGCGTCCTGTTTTTTCTTTTCGAGCTGGGCCTTAAGCTCTTTTTCTTTTTGCTGAAGGCTGGTGAGCACCTGCTCCTGCTCTGATTTTTCGTGGTTAAGGTTCTGCTTTTCCTGCTCTTCGTTGCCCAGCAGCGCATTTTTCTCGTGATGCTGCGTTCTGAGCTCGTTTAATTTGGCCAGTAAGCTGGTTTGGGTGCTGATGATCTCAGCGGCCTGCTTCTTGCGAAACTCAGAGTACTGTTGCATGTATTTGAGGCGCGAATAGGCCTGGTTGAAATCGGCGGCTGCAAACACAAACATAAGCGCGCTGTAGGCATCGCGGTTGCGCTGAGCAAACACGATCATGCGCGCGTATTCTTTTTTCAGCTTTTCGAGATTGCTTTTCAGCTGGCGGCTCTGATCTTCGTTGCCCGCAATGTCCCGGCTCAGCTCGGTGATCTCTGTATTAATGGTGTTAATAAGGCTCTGACGCTTTTCGAGCTTTACGTTGATGGTAACCAGTGTGCCAAGGGAGTTCTTTTTGTTGGCTTTGGTTTCGTTGAGCATGGAGTTGATCTCATTGATCTCCTCGTTGATCTTTTTCTTTTTTTTCTCAAGCTCTTTCTTTGAGCTTTTGGATGCGGTTTGAGAATATGCCGGAGGAAGTACTACAAAAAAACAAACAAGCGCTGCGATCAGCGCCAGTTTATTTTTGTTGTATCTGAATGGCATCATACTTTGCCGGAATGTTTAGAGTAAGCTTCTGTGGCGTATTTTTCTCTATGCGAACATAATCAATTTTTAAGCTGGCTTTCTTCTGGGCCACGATGTCAATATCAACATGGTATGGTGCATAAACACTGTCTTTCTGCGTGAAATTGCCGTAGTTGGCAATGAACAGGCGATTGGTTGTGGGATCGATAAACTCGTTGCGGATGATCTTGAAATTATCGGGATTGAGCGTGAGTGTTTGCAGGGCTTCTTTAAGATCAGTGCTGCCATTCTGGATCTTGCGTAAGCGGCGCTTGCGCTCGGTGCTGAGCAGATAGTGACAGTTCTGCCTGTCGGCGGTGGGCTTCAGCTTGGTCTCATCATCCTGAAACTCGGCGCTGTTGCCAAACAGCACGGCCTGGAGCAGGTCAAAGTCCAGCTCGGCATTAAGCAGCTCGTTGATATAATTGAAATCGCCCCTGAAATAACTCTTTTGGATGTAGTTCACAAATTTTACCGAATCGCGGGTAATGAGCACTTTGGCCACTTCGAGGCCCAGCAGGTACTGAATGGTTACCAGCATGGCGCTGTCCCTGCGGATGCGCACCTTAATGTCGAAGCTTTCCTCTTTTCCATCAATCAGCGATTCTACGTTGGCTTTGGCGTACACCCAGGTAAATTTAAACTCGTTATCTTTTACATAGCGGCTCAAAGCCTTGGCATTCTTATGGTCGAGGCGGCATTTGCCAACGACGCTGTCCTGCACCACTACCACGGGTGTTTCTGTTTTTTGCAGCTTTTTCCTGTGCTTACAGGCGGTTATTGACACTATGAGCAGCAGTGCAAAAAAGCAATATGCAGTAGTTATGGAGTAGCGCTTAATCATTCAGTTTTCTGTCCTTTATTTTTTGTAGCAGGGCAGGCGAGCTGCCACCGGCGTCTTCGGCTTCCTGCCATTGCAGCAGGGCTTCGTGAGGCTTGCCAACCTTATACAGCACATCGCCGTAATGCTCTAAAATAGTGGGATTTTTTGGCCCCATAAGGGCTGCACCCGAAAGCCACTGCTCGGCCTCGCTGTATTTTTTTTCCTGGTAAAGGATCCATCCGTAAGTGTCCATATAATTGCGGTTGTTGGGCTGCAGCTCATTCGTGCGTTTTGAAAAGCGTTCGGCCTTTGGCAGATTTTCGCTGCGAAGCGACAGGTAGTAGGCGTAGTTGTTGAGCACATACGTGTTGTCGGGATCGATCTTGAGCGCATTCTCAAAAGCGATGTCAGATTTGGCATAGTCGCCGGTGTTGTAATAAGCATCGCCCAGGTTAGAATAGAACTTCAGCGCCATTGCCTTGTCGTCTACTACAAATTCAAGCCCGTCTTTAAAAGCCTGAACCGCTTTGCTGTAGTTTTTGAGCTGCACGTTGGCATAGCCGTTGTACAGGTAAAACAGGGGCTGGTTGGGGAACAGATCAAGCGCGGTGCGGCTGTGATGCTCAAGCGAATCGGTTTGCGACAGCTCATTATCGGCCTGCAGCAGGTTGAACCATACGCTACTGTTGCGGCGCTCGCTGAGCGATGCGCGGTAGTAGTAGGGCAGGGCTTCCTTCGTTTTTTTATCGAGCATTAAAAAATCGGCATAAATGGCATTAGGCTCTGGCTCTTTAGGATGCATCTCCAGCATGATCTTTGCCAGCTCTAAGCCTTCTTCTTTGTATATATCAGCAGGGTTAGCCCGGGCACGCTCGTAAAAAGAACCCATAATGCCGGCTTCAACAGCCACTTCAAGCCCGGGATTGCGAAATGCCTTTTTCAGATATACAAAGGCTTCAGCTTCGTTGCCCTTGGCGCTATAGTAATCGTGCAGAGCCAGGTTCACCGTGGTGTTGTCGGGGTCAACGGCAATGATCTTGTCGTACATGCTTTTGGCTTTCTCGGGCTCATTGTTCTCGAGGTAGAAGTCGGCCAGGTAAGAGTAATAGCGTGATTCGTTCTTGTCGGAGGCGGAGAGGCGAAGCAGCTCTTCTTCGGCTTCCTTATTTTTTTTCTGGCTCTTCAGCAGCTTTACTTTGTTGAGCGTGAGCTGTTCGTTGATACCATAGATCTTTTCAAGATCATCGTAGATCTTAAACGCCTTGTCGTACTGACCCAGCAAGGAATACTCAATGGCCAGGTCTTCTTTAAATTCGGGCTGGCCGGGAAATTGCCTTACCAGCTCTTCGCGCACCTTTACCGATTGGCCGTATTGCTTTGAAGCGTTGTAGCAATCGATCAGCAGCAATTGATACCATTCGTTCTTTGGGTCGGCAGCAGCGCAGAATTTTGCGTTAGACAGTGCCAGATCGTTTGAGCCAAGCAATTTGTAAATGGTGCCCAGCTCGTAGTGCACAGCCGGATTGGAGGGCGCAATTTTTTTGCATTGCTCAAAGAGCTTAAGCGCTTCCTGCAGATTGCCTTTCATGCGCTCGGTGCAGCCGTTCACATACAAAAAGTCGAGCATGGGCTGCTCGCTTGCGGGCATGGCGCCGTCAGTCTTTTGAACCGCTGCGCTTTTTTTGCTTTTACATGAAAACAGGATCCATACCAGAAAACAGGAAAGGATGATAATCAGAAAATATTTAAAGATCTTACGAAACAATCTGTGTATAGTCGCTAATGCTTAAATCCAGGGCTTTGCCGGCTACTTCAGAGCCTGCGCCCAGCATGCTGTTGTGGATGTTTGCATTGCTTATTTTAACGTCGCCCTGAATGATAGAGTTTTTGATAATGCTGTTGCTGATGCGGCTGTTGCTGCCAATGCTGGCATGCGGCCCAACAATGGCGTTCGAAAGCTCTACATTGTCGCCGATGTAGCAGGGCTCTATCACAATGCTGTTGTTGTTCTTAATGTTGCTGCCTTTTAAATGCGGCTTGCCTTTGTCGAACTCAAGCACGCGCTGGTTCGTGTACACGGTTGCGTTCTTGTTGCCGCAATCGAGCCATTCGGTCACCTGGCCGGGCACAAACTGGGTGCCTTTGGTTTTCATGTTCTCAAGTGCGTTGGTAAGCTGGTACTCGCCTTTTTCGGTAAGCTTGTTATCGAGCAGGTATTGCAGCTCGCTTTTGAGGTATTCGCCGTCTTTAAAATAGTAAATGCCAATAATGGCCAGGTCGCTCACAAAGGTGGTTGGCTTTTCAATAAAGTCGGTGATCACACCTCTGTCGTTGAGCTTTACCACGCCAAACTGGCTGGGGTCTTCGATCTTTTGCACCCAGATCACACCTTCCTGCTCGGTATCCATCACAAAATCGGCTTTAAAGAGGGTGTCGGCAAAGGCCACCACGGTTTTGCCCTTAATAGCATCTTTGGCACACATGATGGCGTGTGCGGTTCCTAAGGCTTTATCCTGGTAGTAAATGCTGCCTTTTGCTCCCTGACTTTCGGCCACTCTGATCAAGTTTTGCTCAACCTCGCTCCCAAAATCAGGACCAATAACAAATGCGATCTCGTTCACTTTCTGGCCGCAAACCCGGGTAATATCCTCTACAAGGCGCTGCACGACAGGTTTCCCGGCAACCGGAATGAGTGGTTTTGCCGTTGTAAGCGTGTGTGGACGCATGCGCTTGCCTTTGCCCGCCATTGGGATGATGATCTGCATAAGAAAATTTTACTATCCCGCAAAAATAACATAATTTACGGTAGTGTCTCAGTTTGAATTTTAATTTCGGGAAGTAACGAAAAAACCGCGACAGGGATGCGGCGGCTCGGCTCTTTTTTGCGACAGCAAACGGCGTTAAGCCAGTGGCTTAATGAGCGGGCTTGTGTGGAAGCCGAAGCGATAGCGAAGCCCGGAGCAGCCCGGTCCTTCCGCTTGCCTCTTGCGGAAGGAATCGCCCAAATTTCAAACTGAGTCACTAAATTAATTTAGAGATGTTACTAAAAGATAATGGGAGTTAAAAAATACTTTCTGGCCATCGTTATTCCTGAGCCTTTTCAGAGCAGGATCGAAGCTGTAAAGCAGGAGTTGTTTGAAGCGCATCATCTTAAAGGCGCCTTGCGAAGCGATGCGCATATTACGCTGCACCGGCCTTTTGAATGGAAGGAAGAGAAGGAACCCGAGCTTGTTGAAAAGCTTAGCGCCTTTACATTTGATAAGCGCTTCACGATTGACCTAACGAATTTTTCTTTTTTTGAGCCGCGGGTCATTTATGTGGACGTGTTACCGAATGAGCTGCTGTTTGAGCTTCACAAGCAGCTAACTTCTTTTGCTAAGCGCGAGCTTAAGCTCTTTAACGAAGCCGGTGATGAGCGCGGCTTTCATCCGCATGTGACAGTGGCTTTTCGCGATCTGAAAAAGCCTTTGTTCTACGAACTGCAAAAAACATTTGCGCAGCGCGGCTTTGCGGGAAGCTTTGATTACAGGGGCTTCAGCATTTTAAAACTTGAGCAGCGC
>Ga0068856_100007726_pt1 | contig 10498 bp, 20 predicted proteins | sample KBSCornC62_FD_66595 | JGI IMG/M metagenome (GOLD analysis project Ga0068856, IMG submission 66595) | Corn rhizosphere microbial communities from Kellogg Biological Station, Michigan, USA - KBS Corn C6-2 | ecosystem: Host-associated > Plants > Roots > Rhizosphere > Soil ... | reverse complement strand
CCGAGGGTGACTTCGGCTTTGTGCCGCTTGGCCATGGGGGGTCCTTCCAGTTCGGTGGATGGGTCGGTGCTGGTGGTGCTGGACGCCGCACCGACGATGCGGCCTCCGGGATCACCGGCCGGGGTGCCGGACGCGGGCGGGGGTGGCCGCGTCCGGCGGTACGGGGGGCTACCGCTTGCCGCAGCAGTGGCAGCGGATGTCGCGGCGGCCATTCCAGGTGTCGCAATGCCGACAGCGCCAACGGCGCAACAAGCCCGCCATCAGGCGGCGGCCGGGTAGTCGAAGCCGTCGAGCTCGTCGACCAGCGACTCGTCGATGGCCTTGGCGTGGTCGCGGATCAGCTGCATGCGGCCGAAGTCGCCGACCGCCAGGGCGTCCGCGTACTCGGCGAACAGGTCGGCGATGTGGTCGTCGTGCGCGTCGGCGATCGAGACCGCGGCGCGGCGCTTCGAGCCCAGCTCGGTGGCGGAAAGGTCGGCGTCGAAGATGAACGGAGACATGACGGGGTCCTCTCAGGACGTGGGGGTGCGTGGGGTGGTGCAGAGATTGGGCACCGCGGCCGGCAGGATCGGGGGGAGCGATCGACCGCCAGCCGCGGTGGTCTAGGAGTCGCCCTCGGACGGGACGACGACGAGGAACCGGTCCGAGGCGAGATCCATGACGACCTCGGCGGGCAAGCCCTCCATGCGGCGAGCGTGCGCGAACTCCTCCGCGGGCCAACTGCCACGCGGGCCGCCGGCCGGGAAACGCTGCAGAATCCGGCGGGCCGGCTTGACCATGGTCGCGGTCACGACTCCACCTCGATCAGGTCGAGGCGGCCGGCGTCGGCGAGCTGCTTGCGCCGCATGGCCAGCTCGTTCTGCGCGTCGAGAAGGTCATCGAACTGCGCTGCCGTCATCTGGCGGGCGTCCATCGCCTCCAGCTCCGCAATCCGCGCCTTGACGATGTCGTGGCGGGTCACAGCGCGGACCACGTGCAGCGGCATCGGGACGAACGCGCGCTCCAGACGGGCCAGAGCCTCGACGGCGGGCGCGGGAAGCGGGGCGGTGGGGGGGTGCTCTAGTGCACGGGTAGTACTGTTCGTCATGGCTAGCACTCCTGGTTACGTCAGGTGGCTGGCTGCCCGGGAGCGGTGTGCTACCACCGCTCCCGGGACCCTCGGCTCCGGCTGGTGTGCTACCACCAGCCGGAGCCGTTCTTCTGTTGCGCGGCCTGGCCGCTGGCAATACAGTAGAGCTGCTGTAGAGCAGATGCAACCCCCGAACCCAACCAGGAGTCTCATGCCGCCGATCCGGCGTTACGAAGAGATCGCCGCCCACTATCGGCGGCTCATCCATGACGGAGAACTGGCGCCTGGCGACAGGCTCCCGTCCCTCCGCGAGGTGTGCGACGAATTCAACGTCGCCATGGCCACCGCGAACCGCGCCTTCCAGATCCTCAAGACCGAGGGGCTAACCCAGGCAACGTCCGAGGGGACGGTCGTCACCCCGCGCCCCGCCGTCGTCATCAGCGGAGTCGATCGACTCGACCGCATGAATCGGACCGGGCGCCGTTACGGCCCGGGCGAGGACTCGACTGGGCACCAGGTCATGCGTCGGTCGATGTATGACGCGGACGTGTGCAGCGCCCTGGAGATCGAGCCTGGCGACGAGGTGGTAATCCGCATCCGGACGTTCCGGCAGGACGGGCAGCCGACGAGCGTCGGCGTGTCCGTCTACCCGCCGAGAACCACGAACAGCGTCCCGGAGCTCGCCGAGGAGGAGCGCATGGAGCGCCACTTCGGCGAGATCTACAAGGAGCGCACCGGCCGCGAGGTCATCGAGGGCCAGCGCACGGCCCATGCACGGCAAGCGTCACAGAGCGAGATCGACGCGCTCCAGCTCGACGTGCCGGCGCACATGGCTGTAGCAGTGCTCGTCAGGAACGTGACCTTCCATGACGAAGACGGCCCGCTCGGATGGTGGGAGGACGTCTACGCCCCCGGAAAGAAGGTCCCGACAACCTAGAAAGCGAACGGCCGAGCGGTCATCACCCGCCCGGCCGATTCGAACCAGCGAGTCATCACCTCGCTGATCAGCGAACCCCACTCCCTGCAAGAGAGGAAGTTCTGTGAACACTGTAGTCCCTGCCCCGACGGTCGGCTCCGCGACGTCCGTCACGCCCCGGCTGGTCCCTATGTCGATTGGCCGGCCGGGTCGCGTACAGACGGCGCACCTGCCCTGTCCGTCATGGTGCGTCATTGATCATCTGGCCGAACGCGTGGTCGCGATTGAGGACATCAGCCACCGCGGTGCTCCTGACCATGCGGACGTGCCGACGATGGGCGACGACCTGTACTCGGCGTTCGAGGTCTACTCGCAGTTGTACTCGGACCCGGCCAGCGACGACCCCCGGATGCGGGTGGCAGCCGTCGTCGTCACCGACGGCTCCCGGGACGCCTACCAGACGCCGGACATGGCGGATGAGACGGCGGATGAGCTGATCGCGTTCGCGATGCGGATGAAGGAGGCGGCGAGCATCGCGCGAGAAGCGATTCGAGTGGCTGACAGCGCGCAGATCGCGGCCTGAATTGCGGGGCGAATGCGGCCACTTGAGCCCCACTCGCCACTAGAATTGTCGGCAAAACGGCAACAGCCGGACGGGGCGGAATCCGTCCGGCTGTTTTTGCTAAAGGATGCACCTGTGACTGTACAGAGCTGTGCCCGTCACTGTCAGCCCGGGCCGGTGACTTCATGAAGATACGCCGCTCGCGACCCGAGGCCGACTTCACCATCATCCCCAATTCGACGCTGCGCGACGACCGCCTGAGCTACTGCGCCCGCGGCGTCCTATCGGAACTTCTCTCCCGCCCGAACGGCTGGGAGACCAACGCGGACGCCCTCTCGGACCGTGCGCGCCGACAGCGCGGTGACGTCGTCGGCGAAGGGCGGCGCGGCCTGCGCTCGGCCTTCAAGGAGCTGGAGGCTGCGGGCTACATGATCCGCCGCAAGGAGCAGGGCGAGAAGGGCCGCTTCATCACCGTCCTGGAGGTGTACGACACCCCTCGCGACCGAGGTACCGCTCACGGCACGTCGGCGAGCGTGACGTCGGTCGACGGTCCGTCGGCCACCGGTACCTCTTCAGTAAGTACTGACGGAAGAAGTACGGATGAAGAAGATGCCGCCGACCAACACTCCTCATCGCTCGCATCCGCTCGCGAGGCGCAGCAGGCCCGCAAGCAAGATCGACGCACCGCACTTGAGCGCACCTGGTCGCTCGTTGATCGACTGAGCGAGCCGCAACTGCGGAACGCGCTCCTCGACTTCGAGCGGAAACGGCCCGCCATCTACCGCGAATGCAGACAGTCAGCCATAGGCCAGTTCGAAAGCGGAGAGGTGAGCGTCCTCAAGGGCGAGAGTCGAGGCCTCGCAACCGACCGTCTGAGCTACAAGTACGCGATTCAGCACTACGACGAGCGGCTGCCACCATGGATCGTCAAGCATCTGCGCAACGCCGCTTGAGCCCCACGAACCCCGGCCGTCAAGCACGGCCGGGGTTTCGCCGAGTGCGCCCTTGCGGCCACCCCGCACTCCCCTGACCGTGGCCTACATGCGGGGTGTCGCGATCACGACAGGGGGACCACGTGCGGCGTAGGTGGAATGACATAGCCGGCTGGCTGCTGCTGCGGCTGGCGGTGGCACTGGAGCGGACGGTGGCTGGCGAGGGGGCGGCTGAGCGGCTGAAGGCGCGCAGGAATGCGGCACTGCGCGGGGCGTACCGGCGAGGGGTGACCGTCGAGGTGCTGGCGGCCCGGCTTGGCCTGTCGGAGGGCTGGGTGCGGCAGGTGCTGAACGGCAGGAAGCCGGCCGAGCCTCCGGAGGTTGGGGAGGCGGCGTAGGTGCACGAAGAGGCCCCAACCGGGATGGGTTGGGGCCTTCGTCTTGCGGCGGGTGTGCGTTTCCTCCGCCTCCCTCGCCGCCTGCGCGTGATGGCGATGGCGGCTCGGGTTCCGGCTGGGGTGGTGAGGGTGGCGGTGAGGAGCTGGTCGGGGTGTTCGCGCCGCCTGTCGGCCGTCGGCGGGGGTGGGCCGGCGGGCTGGCCCCGGTTGGCGGCGTGCCAGCCGATGGGGAAGCCGATGACCGTGCCGGCGATGGCGGCGGCGATGAGCCAGCCGGTCACGGCGTCTCGCTGATGCCGGGAATGTCGCGGTAGGACTCTTGTCGGATGGCTTCGATCTCGGTCTCGTACTGGCGGATTGCCGTGTCGACCTGCGTCCACAGCGCGTGCAGCGGGGTGCCCTCCTCGGGCGCCCACTGGTCGAGGACGTCGCGGACGTTCTGTACGCGGCTGCCCTGCAAGTCGCCGATGCGGGCGGCGAGGTGGTGCTGTTTGAGCTCGGCGTTCTTCCCTTCGATAAGGGCGAGGATGGCGGGCGCGATGTCGGTCACGGGGCCTCCTTGGGCTTGATCATGATGGCGATGTCGGTGTCGAGGTCGAGCCAGACGAGCAGGGTGATCAGGGCGTCGGCGTCGGGCCGGTTGCCGTCGGCGAGGCGGGAGAACGTCGACGGGGACACGTCGACCTGTTCGGCCAACTGCCGCCACGTCAGGCCCCGCTCCTGGCGCCGCAGGTCGAGGCGGCGGCGGAACTCGGAGACGTCCAGCTGGTAGATGCTCACGTCGCCTCCTCGCCGAGCGTCTTTCCGGTCAATGCGAGGACGACGAGCCGCATGCCGCAGAGGTCGACGATGCGTTCCGCCCATTCGAGGGTGAGGGTGGCTTTGCCGGTGAGCATCATGTTCATGTGCTTGGTGGACAGGCCGAGTTGGCGGCAGGCTTCGGCTTGGCTGATGCCGGCGGTGTCGAGTGCGGCACGGACTTGAATGCGGAGGTCCCGCTCGGCCGTGCCGGTCATTCGCCGGCCTTGCGTAGGTCCCAGGTCCGGTCGTCGGCGGCGGCTTCGGCGATCGACGGCCCGTCGTCGTGCCTGGCTGCCGGCCCGCTGGATTGGACGTCCGCGATGGCCTGCGCGTATCGGGTGCCGGGTTCTACCGCTGCCGGTTCGCCCGCCGTCTGGTCGAGGGCTTCGTCGACGAGGTGGGTGGGGATGGCGACGGGGTGTTCGTCGGCAAGGGCGCGAATGCGGGCGATGGCGGCTTCGGCGCGGTGTCGCGCCTCGCCGACCTTCTTCAGTTCCCGCTCGCGCCGCTTGACGACGCCCTGCCAGTCGACGGGTGCGTCCTGCTCCTGGTCGGGCCGCTTCTCGCCTACGTACAGCGGGTGGCCGGTGGGGATGATCCCGACCTCGGATCCCCATTCGGGGGCGAGGAGTGCGGAGGCGATGTCGTTGAGCTTGGCGACGCGGCTGTACAGCTCGCGGATGTCTTCCTGTGGGGTGGTGTTGCGGGTCTGCTGCTGGGTCTGGTCGGTCATGCGGCGGTCTCCTGTACGGGGAAGGTGTGATCAAGTGCGGTGAGGGTGTCGCAGGGCCATTCGGTGACGAGGCCTTGGCAGCGGGTGCCGTTCCAGCCGGAGCAGTGGGCGCAGATCTGGATGCCGCCGCGGGTCATGGGTGCGTGGAGGGTGTGGAGTTTGCGGCGGAGGCCGCGGACTCTGCCGCCCCAGGAGGCTCCCCGGTTGGTGCGGAGTTTGGCGTCGATGCGGTCGAGTCCTTCACGCAGCCGGCCGGCTTCTGCGGGGGTGAGGGGGCCGCGTTCGGCCCGGTCGGCGAGGTTGCGGAGCTGGTCGAGGGCGGGCGGTCGGGTCACGGTCGCCTCCCGGGGAGTTGGCGTCCGTCGCGTTCAACGAGGAGGCGTAGTGCGCGTTCGATGACGGCGGCGGGCACTTCGCCGGGGTAACAGCGTTTGATGATCTGCTCGCCGGTGAGGGTGAGGTATTTGCGGTTGGTGCCGTAGCGGCGGGATTTCGTTGCCTGGACGGCAGGGACGTGATTGGGCTTGGCGGTCACAGGTACTCCTCGCTGACGGTCACGGTGTGGACGCGGTCGCGTTGTTCGGGCAGGAGGCCGGGGGTTCGGCTGCCGCACCACGGCCCGTCGGGTTCGTCGTCGGGGTCGGGGTCCCAGGTGGGCTCGCAGAGGGCGAGCTGCACGGCGGTCACGCGGCACCCCTTGCCGCGATTCGGTTGGCGAGCCAGAACAGCGCACGGGCAACAGCTGGCGGCGGCGCGGGCTTCGGGCCCGCCTTGGCGGTCGGCGGGTCAACGGCACGGCACGCGCTGTCGGCAGTGCGGCGTGCTTCCAGCGAGGGCCACCCGCTGGCATCGCAGTCGACGGCCGCCCGGGTGGCGTCCCAGATGCAGGCCCGAACGGTCACGCCTCCGTCGCGGGCGTCGACTACGGCCTTGCGGACGTCGGTGAGGAGCTGGTCGGTCTCGGGGTCACGCATGGCTCAGGCCTCCTTCGGCTGCAGCCCGGCGGCGGGCCCCGTGCAGGTGACGGGCGCCTCGCTGCTGATGCGGTCGGTGAGCGGGAGCTCGAACGGGGTGCGGCCGCAGCAGGGCGTGAGGCCGGAGCCGTCGGGCGGGCAACCGTGAACGACTGCGGGCTGCTCGGCGGTCGGCTGACCGGCATCCCAGCGGGCGCATTCGCAGCGGCCAGCGGCGTTGACCTGAATGCACGCGCAGGTGGGATCGGAGCAGCAAGGCGCCTCACCCTCGGTCTCGCTGTCGTCGTGCCCCGTGGCGGGCGCGGGCTCGACGGCCATACGGCGCAGCTCGGCGGCCAGCAAACGGCGGGCCGTGGCGAGGCTGCGGCGCTTTCGGATGGCATCCGTCTCGGCGAGCTGGTCCAGCGTGGTCGCAATCTCCAGCAGCACGGTGGGCCGGTCGGCGGGCGCCACCCCGGCAGACACGGCGGGGGCGTCCTGCGGCTCCGGCGTCTCCCGGTCCTGCACGGTCTCGAAGCCCTCGCCGGGTTCCGTGCGCAGCCAGCCATCCCGGGCCAGCTGCACGAGGGCGTGGGCAAGGAAGTTCAGGCCGCGCGGGTCGCGAGCCCACGCGTCGAGCGCACTCGCCCCGTCGGCCGCGGAGTCGAGGACTCCAGGCGGCAGGCCCTCGGCGGCGGGCGGGACGAATGCGGCGGTCGGTTCGGTCATGGTCGTCTCCTGGTTTCGGTGCCGGTTTCGTTCACGCGGCTGTGTGGCGGGGTGGGGCGCCGGGCCGGTGAAGGCCCGGCGGAGGGCGGTCAGTTGAAGCGGCGGGTGTCGCGGCCGTCTTCGGGGCCGGGGTGCTGCCACAGGACGCCGTAGGGCTTGGTGACGGCGACGAGGCCGACGGTGGCGGGGTCGACGCAGCGGCGGTCTATGCCGTGCTTGCCGACGCGGTGCTTGTCGGCGGCTCCGTCGGTGCTGAAGGTGCGGTGGCATCCCGCTGCGGCGCAGTGGGCGCGGCCGAGGCCGGTCCACCACGCCCCGCAGGAGCAACTGATTGCGTTCCAGGGCCGCGCGTTGGTCTGCTCGGCCGTCTCGGTGGCGGGGGTGAGGGTGTCGTCCATGAAGGGTCCTTCCGGGGTTAGAGGAAATTGATGGGCGGCTTCGGGGCTTGAGTGCGGCCGTCGCCAGGTTCGAGGGGGCTCAGCGGGGCTCAGGGGGCGCGCCCGCCCGCCGGGCCCGCCAATCCCCCACCACGCACCCCGCCCACAACCACACCGCGAAGGCGATCAACAGCGGATGCGCCAACGTCAACGGCAGCCGATAACGCAACCGGCCATCCGCATACGCCTCGTCCAGCCAGCCGGTCCAGCAGTTGACGACCACACGGCGGACCACCCGGGCGGCACGGGCGACAGCACGGGCCGGGCGGCGGGGGTTTCCGGGCGACATCACGCGGCCACCCCCAGCGCCGGCGCGGCGTGCCTGTCGATGGCTTCACCGGTGACGGCCTCCACCAGCGCGCACACCAGGACCTCGGCGGCGTTCGGGGTGACCGCGTTCCCGTACTGGCGGACCTTCTCCCGCTTGTTGCCGAGGACCACGTAGTCGTCGGCGAACGACATGGCGCGGCCGATCTCGTGCGGCTCCAGCATCCGGAACAGCACGTCCTCGATGGCGATCTCGCCCTTGACGAGGGCGTAGCGGTCGCGGGTGGTCAGCGCGCCTATCGGCTCGTTCACCGACCGAGGGGCGCCGTTGCCGTAGTAGGGCACGAGCATGTGCTCCCACGTGAGCAGCGACTGGTGCCCGGCCGTCGTCATCGTCCGGAACGGCTCAGCCGGCGAGGTGCAGTGCTCGCCCCCGTCGCCCTTCGAGCCGTTGTTCCGCATGACCATGGCGGGCATTGGCGGCGTGACGAGCCCGTGGTGATTGCCGGACGCGGTGACGGTGGCCAGGGTCTCGGACACCGACCGGGCGATGGAGCCGCCGCCCCGAAGCTCGGCGATGAACGGCAGCCACGCCAAGCCGGTCTCGTTGCGGGTCGTCATGGTCCGCAGCGGGCCGTGAGCGGAGAGGGCTTCCTTCCCGTCCCGACCCTCGACGGGAATCATCAGCGGCGGCACCATCAGCGCGTCGTTCTCGCGCGTCGTCCGGGCAGGCATCGGCTCCCCCACCGAAACCGCAGCGTCCCGCCACGTTCCGCCGGCTGGGACCATCATCGGCACCGGGCGGGCGAACTTCTTCAGGCCCGCCTCGATGCGGGCGAGGGTCTTGTCGGCGAGCGGCTTGGCCCGGTCCCCGATCCGCTGCCCGGGAATGGACCAGTCGATCGCCGCAGCGGCCGGGAGCGCTTCCGGCTCGACGATCTGGTTGCGGCAGGAGGTGTTCGGGCAGCGGTACACGTACTGCTGCCGGTAGCGGCCCATGTCCCGCTTCGGGTCCTTGAAGACCTGCATCGCCTGCACGTGCCGTTCGCAGCCGGAGCACCAGGCCCGGGGGCGCAGCCACTTGTCCCAGTCCGGGTTGCGGCCCAGGCTCTCGTGCCAGTAGCCGACGTACAGGCGGTCTCTCGACTGCGGTGCGGCATGTACGGACCGCGGGTTTGCGTGCATCGAGTTGAGGGCGATGATCCGCGTCTTGTAGCCGAGCTTGTGGATCTCGCCTATCCACCGGTCCCACTGGTCCCAGGCGCGGACGTCGGTGACGTTTTCGACGATGCCGGCCTTCACCAGCCCGCCGCGCTCCTGTACGCCGCGCAGGTAGAGGGGCACTTCCTCCATCAGGGCGCGGGATTCCTCCTCGGCGGACGGCTCGTCGTCCTCGTCGGCCACGGCGAGGAGATCGAGGAGGCTGCCCTGCATGGCGCCGACGAAGTCCCGCTTCTTGCCTTTGGCCACGGACCAGTTGGTGCACTCGGGGGATGCCCAGAAGATGTCGGTGACGGGCCAGTCCCAGACGGGGGCCTTGCGGATGTCGCCCTGGTAGTGGCTGGTGGTGGGGAAGTTCGCGGCGTGCGACTCGATGGCGAGCTTCCAGTGGTTTGCGGCCCGCTCCACTCGAACCCCGGGCACGGCGTGAACGCCCTGCGAAGACCCGCCGGCTCCGCAGAACCAGTCCATGAGGGTCAACTCGTCGTCGTGGCGGTACATCACGCCGTGTCTCCGTCCTGGTGGCTGCTGCTGTTCATGGGGTTGCTCCTCGGCGGTCGATAGGGTTCGCGGGCGGGCTGGGCGCGGTAACGGCGCGCCCAGCTCGCGGCGTTCACGGGGCGGAAGTGGCGAACAGGTCGAGCCGGTCCGCGGGCTCGACGGCGAGCGGCCGGTTCGCCCACAGCACCTCGACGCGCGCCCGGTTGCCCGATGCGTTGTCCGCGCGGGCCGCGGTCTCCACCCGGTGCCAGCCGTCGTACAGCTCGTCGTACAGCGGGCTGTCGTAGCCAGACAGGACGACCGCCGCAGTGCAGTCGGCGAGCGCGGCCGCCAACTCCCGGTGCTCCTTCTCGCCGCGCATCTCGTGCCGGTAGTTCGCAAACGACCGCGTCGAACCGAGGTACGGCGGGTCGACGTACAGCAGCGTCCCGGCGTGCCGCCCGTACCGGCCGATCACTTCCAGCGCGGGCAGTGCTTCCAGCGACACGGCGTGCAGGCGCTCCGCTGCGGCCGCGAGCCGGTCGACGTAACCGTCGAGGCAGCCCGGCAGCGATGTGCCGGTACCGGCCGGGTCGATGTACTGCCGCCAGCCGGTTTTGCGGAGGGTGCCGCCACGCCCCTGGGTGAGACGCACCCATACGCGGCGGGCCGTCTCCAAGTCGTCGGCGGCTGGCTCGTAGGCGGCGTCCTGTTCGGCCCGTGCATGCGGGGTGAGCGCGCAGGCCCGCAGCAGTTCGTCCGGACGGTCACGCAGGACCCGCCAGAATGTGATCAACTCGCCGTCCAGGTCGGAGACGGTCTCCTGCTTGCTCGGCTCCTTCGCCAGCAGCACGGACAGGCCCCCGGCGAACGGCTCAACGTAGTGGCCATGAGCGGGCAGCAGCGAGGCAATCCATGCCGCGATGCGGCCCTTGCTGCCGAAGTAAGGCACGGGCGGACGGACGGCGACGGTCATCGGGTGTCCTTCGGGTTGGCGGGT
>Ga0068856_100007725_pt1 | contig 10498 bp, 9 predicted proteins | sample KBSCornC62_FD_66595 | JGI IMG/M metagenome (GOLD analysis project Ga0068856, IMG submission 66595) | Corn rhizosphere microbial communities from Kellogg Biological Station, Michigan, USA - KBS Corn C6-2 | ecosystem: Host-associated > Plants > Roots > Rhizosphere > Soil ... | reverse complement strand
CGGTTTCGACCGACTACGACACCAGCGACCGCCTCTACTTCGAGCCGCTCACGCTCGAAGAGGTGTTGAATATTTGCGACACCGAGAAGCCGGATGGCGTCATCGTTCAGTTCGGCGGCCAGACACCGCTGACGCTGGCTTTGCCGCTCAAGGCCGCGGGTATTCCCATCATCGGCACCGATCCTACCAACATCGACCTGGCGGAAGACCGCAAGCTCTTTGGCAAGCTGCTGGATGACCTGAAGATTCCCTCCCCCGCCAACGGTTCCGCCACCAACGTCGACGAGGCCTGCGCAGTCGCTCGCTCCATCGGCTTCCCGGTACTCGTTCGGCCCAGTTACGTGCTCGGCGGACGCGCCATGGTGATCGCCTACGATGAAGACACCGTCCGCCGCTACATGCAGGAAGCGGTTTCGTTCTCACAAAGCCGTCCGGTTCTGATCGACCGCTTTCTCGAAGACGCCACTGAAGTCGACGTCGATGCGATTGCCGACGCTAGCGGCGCCGTTCTGATCGCCGGCATCATGGAGCATATCGAGGAAGCCGGCGTGCACTCGGGCGATTCCAGCTGCGTGCTTCCCCCAACCTCGCTCGCACCGGAAACGCTCGCGACCATCAAATCCTATACCGAGAAGTTGGCTCGCGCGCTCACCGTCATTGGACTGATGAACGTGCAGTACGCCGTGAAGGACGGGAAAGTCTACGTGCTCGAAGTTAACCCGCGGGCATCCCGCACCGTACCTTACGTGAGCAAGGCGACCGGAGTCGCTCTGCCTAAGATCGCGGTCGGCGTGATGCTCGGCAAGACCATCGCGGATTTCACGGACGCCAGCGGGGTTCTCACCGTGCCGCAATATTTCGTGAAATCGCCCGTGTTTCCGTTCAATAAGTTTCCTGGAGTAGATCCTACGCTGGGTCCGGAGATGCGCTCCACCGGGGAAGTGATGGGCGTCGGCGAAAACTTCGGCGAAGCGTTCGCGAAGGCCCAGTTGAGCGCGGGGACGCCGCTGCCCGATAAGGGCCGCGTGTTCATCAGCGTGAACGATCGCGATAAGCCCGTCGCCGTCGCTCTGGCCAAACGTTTTCACGAACTCGGTTTTGAAGTGGCCGCAACCCGCGGCACTGCCGAAGAGATCCGGGCTTCCGGCGTGCCTTCGAAGACCGTGTTCAAGGTGAACGAAGGCCGTCCCAACGCGGTGGATCTCTTGAAGGCCGGCTCGATCGACTTGATCATTTATACGGCTACCAGCGGCGCGCATGCTTTCAGTGACGAAAAGGCGATTCGCAAAAATGCAGTAACCCACCGCATCCCGTGCATCACCACCATGAGCGGCGCGCGCGCTTCGGTAGAAGCCATCGTTTCGCGGCGGCGCGACCCCGTGCGCGTCTGGAGTCTGCAGGAAATCCACGGCGCCGACGGCACGGCGAAAGCCAAAGCGTCTTAGAGAAAAGGGAGCAGCGCACATGAAAGGCATTGTATTAGCGGGGGGCACCGGAAGCCGCTTGTTCCCGCTCACCAAGATCACCAACAAACATCTGCTGCCGATCTACGACAAGCCGATGATCTACTACCCTATCCAGACGCTGGTTGACGCCGGCATCAAGGATATTCTGCTGGTCACGGGCGGCCGTAATTCCGGCGATTTTCTGCGGCTGCTGGCCAACGGCAAGGAATTCGGGCTCAAGCATCTGAACTACGCTTACCAGGAGGGCGAAGGTGGCATCGCAGATGCCCTCGCCCTGGCCGAGCACTTTGCCGACGGCGACAAGATCTGCGTAATCCTGGGCGACAACATTCTCGAAAAACCCATTGCCGACATGGCCCGCGCGTTCGAGAAGCAGGAATGCGGCGCGCGCATTTTGCTGAAGGAAGTGCCCGACGCCGAGCGTTTCGGCGTGGCCGAGATGGATGGGCCGCGCATCGTCAGCATTGAAGAGAAGCCGAAGAAGCCCAAATCCAACTATGCCGTCACCGGCATTTATATGTACGATGGCACGGTATTTGAAAAGGTCAAGAACCTGGTGCCCAGCGGACGCGGCGAACTGGAAATCACCGACGTCAATAACGCCTATATTCGCGAGGGCACCATGACTTACTCATTCGTCGATGGCTGGTGGAGCGATGCCGGCACGTTTGAATCGCTGCTGCGCGCGACCAATCTGGTGGCGCAATCCAGCACTCCTGAGCGGCGCGCAAAAGCCGCCGAAGACTAAGCGCCGCGCGCCAGCAACGCGCCCCAATGGAATCCCGCTCCAAAAGCGGAAAAGACTACGGGACCCAGCGCCGGGTTGGCCTGCGACCATTCAGCCGCGGCAATCAGCATCGAAGCCGACGAGGTATTGCCGTAGCGCGCGACGTTGGAGTAGACGCGCTCAGCCGGTACACCTAGCGACTTTGCGACCCGCACCAGCAAATTCTGGTTCGCCTGATGCAACAGGAACACCTTAACATCCGCTGCCGCCACCTTCTGTCGCGTCAGTACTTCTTGGATTGACGATGGCAGCTTGCGCGCAGCTTGCAGGATCACCGACAGACCGTCCATGCGCAGGGGAGCGGACCAATCGAACGCCAGCGAGTCACGATACTGCCCGTCGCTATGCAGCACGGCGTCCAGAATCTCCCATGGCCCCGGACGCGCACTCACCAGCACCGCGCCCGCGCCGTCACCAAAAAGAATCGCAGTGTTGGGATCGAGCGCGGCGGTTTCAATCACCGCCGACATTTTCTCCGCGCCAATCACCAGCACGTCGTCAAAGTCCGCGGCCATCTGCGCCGCCATCACCATCCCGAACAGGCTGCCCGCGCTGGCCATGGGCACATCGATGGCCGGCGTACTGTCGAGCCCCAATCGCGCAGCCACTTCCGCGGCAGGTCCCGGAAATCCCGGCCGGGCGCTCCCGCTGGCCACGATGATCAGGCCCAGCGAGGGCGCGGGGACGCCCGTGCGCGCCAGACAATCGCGTGCGGCTGCGAGGGCCAGATCGGCAACGCTGGTCTCAGCCGCCGCCCAGTGTCGCTCTCGAATGCCGCAGGCGCCTTCGATCCATTCCGCCGTGCGTTCCACGCGCGCGGCCATTTCCGCGTTGCTCACCACGCGCTCCGGCGCATGCATTCCGAAGCCGTGGAGAAATGCGCGCATTGCGTCCCTGCCTCAATTCGCGCGGTCTTGCAAGTACTTGTCGATGCTGGCAATGGAATCGAACTTGCGCGGGTTGAGATCCCGGTCGGGCACCTTAATGGAAAACTCCTGTTCCAGCGCGCTCACCAGATCCGGCAGAGCGAAGGAATCCAGCAGACCGCTCTCGAATAACGATTCTTCGTCGTCAGCCGGCAGCGGTTGCGTCGTTACTGTTTTCAAAACGCGCACCAGCCGCTCCCGGCGTGTAGCATCAGGCATGAAACTTCATCCTGCCACACTCTGGGCCGCATTCGCGCAATACCAATCGTACGTCGACGCGATCCCGTCTTCCAGTGAAATGCGCGCGCGCCAGCCGAGCGAATGGATGCGCGAAACATCCAGTAGTTTGCGCGGCGTGCCATCCGGCCGCGAAGGATCAAAACGAATTTGCCCCTTGTAATCCACAATGCGCGCGACCAGCTCCGCTAGTTCGGCGATCGGCAAATCCGCGCCCGTCCCGACATTGAGCCAATTGCCCAGGGGCTTGCCGCCGCCATAGTTTTCCATGACGAAACACGCGGCCGTGGCCAGATCGTCCGCATGCAGAAATTCGCGCCGCGGCGTGCCCGTGCCCCACAACGTCACCGAAGGCGATCTCCATACTTTGGCTTCGTGGAAGCGGCGAATCAGCGCCGGCAGCACCTGCGACGTCTCCAGATCGAAGTTGTCGCCCGGCCCGTAAAGGTTGCTCGGCATCAGGCTGATGGACTGGAACCCATACTGCTCCCGGTACGCGTCGGCCAGTTTCAATCCTGCAATTTTGGCGATCGCGTAGGCTTCGCTGGTGGGTTCCAAAGGCCCCGTCAGCAGATATTCTTCCTTCATCGGCTGCGGCGCGAGTTGCGGATAAATAGCCGACGATCCCAGGAACACCAGTTTCTGTGCGCCGTTCTGCCACGCCGCATGTATGATGTTGGTCTGAATCGCCAGATTGTCGTACAGGAATTCCGCCGGATGCGCGGAATTCGCCAGGATACCGCCGGCCTTCGCCGCCGAAAGGAACACAAATTCGGGAAGATGGCGAGCAAAAAATCGTGAGACCGCCGCCTGGTCCCGCAAATCCAGTTCGTCGCGAGTCGCCAGGATCAGATTAAGGTAGCCGCTTTTTCCTAGCTGCCGAACGATGGCGGAACCGGCCAATCCACGGTGGCCCGCCACAAAAATCCTGCTCGACGGAGTTAGCGGAGAAAGTTCGTTCATAGTATTTCTTTCCGGCGGTAGCTTCGTAGCGCAGCTCTACACCCGGCGCGGACTGCCTTGCTTACTGCGGTGGGACCCTCCGTCATGAACCTATTTCCATTATGATCGCTTGCCGGATAACTCGCCGTTACTGGCTGCGCAACTCAGCGCCCAAGGTCTGTGCGAGGCGCGCGATTACCTGTTCCACGGACGCGGCCACTTCCTCGGAGGAAAGCGTGCGGTCCGGCGCACGAAACGCCATGGACACAGCCATGCTGCGGCTGCTCTGGTCTATGCCCTTGCCGGCGAACACGTCGATGCACTCTACCGATTCCAGATACGCCCCGCCTGCGGCGCGGATCGCCTGCTCGACCGCCGCGTAAGGCACGTCCTTCTTGATCACAAAGGAAAGATCGCGATAGACCCCCGGGAAGCGCGGTAATGGCTCAAACACCGCAGTCGGATTCCGAGCAGCCACCAGTTTGCCGAGGAACAACTCTGCCGCGAACACCGCGGACTGAATTCGATGGGTCGCCAACAGTTCCGGCGTGATCTGGCCTATCGTTCCCACAGGTTCTCCGTTCATCACGACCCGTGCAGCGGTCCCCGGCGCATAGCCTTCGACCGCCGCCGTGACTTCAAAAGACACGCGCGGCACCCGCAACGATTGAAGCACGGACTCAACCGTGCCTTTCAGATCGAAATAATCCGTGGCGCGCCGCGTCGACCAATCCGCATCCTCCGCCGCTCCTCCCATCAAGATGCCGAGCGACCAGTGTTCCCTAGTCTCGCTCGCCGGCCGCGAAAAGATCTTGTCGATCTCAAAATACCGGAACGTGGTGACCCTTCGCCGAGCATTCAACGCCGCAGTCTTCATTAGAAACGGCACTAAAGATCGGCGCAGCCGCGCCAAATCCGAATTCAGCGGATTCTGAAGGATGATTGAATCGCCCCCGATTTGCGAAAACTGCATGTCACCTTCCACAGGCTCCAGCGGTACGCCGCGCAATTCTAGAAATCCGTTTCCAGCGAGAGTCCCGCGAACCGTCTGCCGAACTGCATCCAGCGCCGTGGTCGCGCCCGCGGTGGGCATCTCCGCGCTGGGCACCGCGGTGATGGCCTCGTAGCCGATCACGCGCGCCACGTCCTCGATCAGAACCACCGGGTCGGTGGCATCCACACGGCGCGTCGGCACGTGAATGCGCTTTAGATTCTCCGAGCATTCATAGCCGAGTTTGGTAAGGCTGGCCTGCACTTGCTCCCGCGTCACTGGAATTCCCAGATAGCTGCTGACCCGCTCGGCGGGCAGCGACAATACCGCGCGCTTCAATCGTTTCGGATACACATCGGTAACTGGACCCGCCGAATGCGCGCCCGCATCCGAGAACAACAGCGCCGTGGCTCGATTGCGCGCCGCTTCCAGCGTCTCATTCGGATCGAGCCCGCGCTCGAAGCGGTATGAGGAATCCGAACTCACACCCAACCGCCGGCTCGTCATCCGTACGTTGGTGGGCTCGAAGTGCGCCGCCTCGAGCAGCACATCCACCGTCGCCTCCGAGATCCCGGACAACTCGCCGCCCATAATCCCGGCGAGCGCCATTGGAGATTTGGCGTCGGCGATGGCCAGCGGCAATTCCTCAGCGCCATCGACCGTGCGGCCATCCAACAATCGCAAACTCTCGCCCTTCTTGAATCTGCGCACCATTACTCGCTCGCGCACGTTCTGCAAATCAAAGGCGTGCAGCGGCTGGCCCCACTCTTTCATGACGAAGTTCGTGATGTCGACAACATTGTTGATCGGCCGCGATCCCGTCGCGAGCAGGCGGCTGGCCAGCCAGGCAGACGATTTACCTACACTCACGCCTGAGATCACCTGGCAGGTGTAGCGGGTGCACAACGCGCGGTCCAGAATCTTCACGGGCATCACAGCGTCACTGAACGAAGCCGGCGGCGGCGCTTCCGGCAATACTAATTTCAAACCGAGTAGTGCGGCGAGCTCCCGCGCAATTCCCACCAGCCCCAGACAATCCGGCCGGTTGGGATACACCTTCATGTGAACCAGCGCCTCATCAATCGGCATCACCTCAGGAAGACTCTTGCCCAGTACCGATTCGTCGCGAAACACCTGCAATCCGCTGCCCGTCGCGATCATGCCCATCTCGCCGTCCAGGCAAATCATGCCTTGCGACAAGACGCCGTGGAAGTGCTCTTCGTGGATCGAATCTCCCGTTGGCAGATCGGTTCCGGCCAGCGCCACCGGTACTCCCCAGCCAACTTCCAATGGATGCGCGGAGGCGGCCACGATGCCTCGTACGTCTCCCGGCGCTACTTCGACCTGGCACGCAAACTTGTCCGTGGTTCCTTCCAGGGGCCGCTTCGCGCGAATGAAACCGATGCGCACTGGCGCCAATTCGTGTGCCAGCATGTGCGTCGCTTCCACGTCCAGTCCCACGCGCGGCAGCGCGATGAGCAGATCCGCCAATGGGACCCGGGGCGACAGATAATCCAGCAGCCATCTAGTATTGACGATCATGATTCAGAACCAGCATTAAAACTGGCGCAAGAAAGCTTCCTCGTTGTCGTAGAGCAGCCGGATGTCATTGATTTGGTGCCGCAGCATGGTGATACGGTCGACGCCGATGCCGAACGCGAAGCCCTGGTGCTTTTGCGGGTCGAGTCCGCCCGCCCGCAGCACTTCCGGGCGCGTCATGCCGCTCCCCAGAACTTCGAGCCAGCCGGTGCGCGAGCATAGAGCGCAGCCCTTCTGCCGGCACACCACGCAACTGATGTCCACTTCTGCGCTCGGCGTCGTGAACGGAAAATAGCTGGGACGAAATCGGAGTTGGACTTCCGGGCCAAACAGGCCCTTGGCCAACTCCGTCAGCGTCCAGCGCAGGTCCGACATGCTCAGTTTTTCGCCCACCGCGAAAACATCCAGCTGCTGAAAGATCGGGTAGTGCGATGCGTCGATATCGTCGGCGCGATAGCAGCGTCCCGTGGTCATCGCGCGAATCGGGACGCGTCCTCCGCTGGCGCGCATCACGCGGCCCTGAAACGCGGTGGTGTGGGTGCGCAGCAACTGCCCCTGGCCGACGTAAAACGTATCGTGAAGATCGCGCGCGGGATGCCAGGCGGGCGTATTGAGCGAGTCGAAATTGTAGTATTCGCTTTCGACGTCGGGATAGTCGTCATAAGAAAATCCCAAGCCCAGCAGGATCTTCTTCATGGTCTCGGCGGTGGCCGTGATCGGGTGAACGCGCCCGGACCAGCGGCGCCGCCCCGGCAGCGTAACATCCAGCTCCGGCCCTGCCGGTTTCGCGGTTTCCTGCAGCGCCGCGCGCCGCTGGTCGATAGCTTCCTCAATCCGTTTTTTTGCGTTGTTGACGGCCTGGCCGAAGGGCTTGCGTTCCTCGGGAGCCAGCCCGCCTAGCAACTTCATCTGCCCTGTCAGCTCGCCCGATTTGCCCAGGTACTGCACCCGCGCCTGTTCCAGTGTCGCGGCCGAATCCGCCTGGCCGATGTGGGCGAGCGCGCGCTCCACCAGTTCTTGGATCGATTGCATAACAGAGTTTTTGAGCGGAAACTACAAGTGTAACAATATGCCGCTGCCACGCGTACTCGAAGCCGAAGCTATGTCCAGCGTCGAAGAAGCCGGCGCATACGACGAGATGGATTTCAGCACCACCGATCTGCTCTTCGCCGAGCGCGCCGCGCAACTGGTCAGTGGCGCGAGCGGTCCGGTCGATCTGATCGCGGATCTCGGCTCCGGCAACGCGAAAATCCCGCTGGCGATGTGTCCACTGCTGCCTGGCGCGACTCGCGTGTGCGCAGTCGAAATGTCCCCGGAAATGCTGGCAGTCGCGGCCCGGAACCGGGCGCGGGACGGCGTTCTTCCCGGCCGCCTGCAACTCGTCACCGCCGATGTCAAACACATGCCGTTCGCCGATCGGTCGGTAGGGATGATCACTTCCAACAGCCTTGTGCATCACATCCCGGACCCTCGCGTCGTCTTCCTGGAGATCGCGCGCATCGCCCGTCCCGGCGCTCCCATTCTGATCCGCGACCTGGTGCGTCCCGAAACCCAGGGGGCTTTGGACTCGCTGCTCGAAACGCACGCGGCGCGTTGGAACCCTTTGCAACGCACGCTCTTTTCCGATTCGCTCCACGCCGCGCTGACGCTCGAGGAAACAAGAGAACTTTTGGATGAGTGCGGTCTCTCGGACGTAAACGTCACGCAAGTCAGTGATCGTCACTGGAGCGCCGAGCGTGCCTAGCGCCGCACAGCGGTCCATACCTTTGCGGCTGGACACGGACGACGACTTTACCGCCTTGCGTTCCGCCCTCAACGCGGCCGGCTATACCGAACCAGCGATCTGCGAACGCCTGGGCCTGCAGAAACTTTCACAATTCCAATTCGTAACCGAGCGCCGGCCGCCGCCGCGGACCTTACCGGAAAATCCGGACTCCCTGGATCTCCTCATCCGTCTGTTCCTCGAAAATGAGCCGCTCGACCGCGACACCGTTCGGGCTCTCCCAGTTGAGTTCCTCACAACGTTGGGCCTGATCATTCCTCACACGGCCGACCCCGGCTTGCTGTCGGGGACCGTGGCGCTTTACCCGCTGCGCGGTCTGTATATCGTTTCCGATCGCCCCAGTTCCATCGAAGGAGACGAGCGCCGGCCGCCTGACGATCTCGTTTATCCGGCGCTGATCCCCAACACGCAGTTGTTTCTGGACCTCATCCAGCCCGGCCCCTGCGATGCGTTTCTCGATCTCTGCGCGGGAACGGGGATCGCCGCTCTGCTGGCCGCGCGCGCTGGCGCGGTACACGCGTACTCGTTTGACATCACTGCGCGCTCCACTGTCTTTGCGGAGTTCAACCGCCGTCTCAACGGCATCGCGAATCTCACTGCTGCGCAAGGCGATCTGTACGAGCCGGCTGGCGAGCTCACCTTCGACCGGATCGTGACCCATCCGCCGTACGTCCCGGTGTACCGCCCGAACCTCATCTTCGATAGCGGCGGCCAGGATGGTGAGCAAATCGTTCGTCGCATCATCGAAGGGCTGCCGCGTTATCTCCGGCCGGGCGGCCGCTTTTTTGCGCTCACCATGGGGAGCGATCGCCAGCATCCTTTTGAACAACGCTTGCGCGAGTGGTTGGGTCCCGCGGAGCGCGAGTTCGATGTCGCTTTCGTCAACCGCCTCACGCGCACGCCCCGCGAATGGGCCGCCGAGTCGGTAATCAGTAGAGAGGGATCCGTCACCGATATCGCCGAATGGCGTTCGTTTTTCGAAAGCCTGCACGTCAGCGCGCTGGTATACGGGCTGGTGATGATTCAGCGCCGCACGAACAACCGCCCGGTATTCACGGTGCGGCGACAGACCGGCTCGCAAACGGGACCGGCCGACCATGCCTGGCTTTTCGAATGGGAAACCGCCGTGGTCACGCATGAGCCAGCCTGGCTCCTGGGATTGCGCCCGCGCCCGGTCCCTGGCACGAAGCTCCATGTGGAACATAATTTCGATGGCGGGAAATGGGTGCCGGACTCTTATCTTCTCGAGACGGGCCATCCTTTCGCGAGCGGATTGCCGGCCCAAGCCTGGACCGCGCACCTGCTGGGGTGCGCCGATGGCTCGCTGACCGCGGAGGAATTGCTTGACCGGCTTAAATCCGATGGCGCCCTTCACCCCGAGACGCCCGCGATCGCGTTTGCGGAGATGCTCGCTACCCTGATTTCCGGCGGCTTTCTACAGGTATGACGGCAATTCCCCGGCTGCGCATCCGCTGCTCGAACACCTGCCGCTGGGTCTTGGCTTGCTGCGCTTTGTGCGCCTGGATTTCCTCGTCGGTCGCCAGCCGTTGCGACTTGGCGTAGAGCAGTTTCGCCGCTACCGCAGCCGCCGCCTCGGCCATCGAGCCCGCCACTTGGCCCTTAGCCGGGTTCTGCAGGCTCACCAGCCAAACCTCCGCGGGCAGACTCTTCTCGATCGCCCGAATCTCCTGCCAGTATTTCCTGAGGTCAGGCATCCAGGTTCTCGCCGCGCAACACCCGGCCAATCTCCCGCGCCGCTTCCTCGCGCGCGTCCGCGCTCATTTTCGGATGGATTTGCTCGATCTGAATCGCGGTCTCCTCCCGCCG
>Ga0068856_100007723_pt1 | contig 10501 bp, 7 predicted proteins | sample KBSCornC62_FD_66595 | JGI IMG/M metagenome (GOLD analysis project Ga0068856, IMG submission 66595) | Corn rhizosphere microbial communities from Kellogg Biological Station, Michigan, USA - KBS Corn C6-2 | ecosystem: Host-associated > Plants > Roots > Rhizosphere > Soil ... | reverse complement strand
CCAGCACCTCCAGCACCGGCAGCACGGGCAGCACGGCCAGCACGGGCAGCAGCGGCGCGCGCAGCGCCAGCGCCGGCGGCCTGGGGCTCGGCTCCGGAATGATGGGGCTGCCCTCGATGGACGACGTCGCCAAGATGTTCGAGCGCTTCAAGGTGCCCGGCATCGACGTGAGCGCGATCGTCGACTCGCAGCGCAAGGATCTCGAGGCGCTCGCCGAGGCGAATCGCCAGGCCTACGAGGGCATCAAGGCGCTCGCCGAGCGGCGCGCCGAGCTGCTGCAGGAGGCGCTGCAGCAGTGGCAGGAAGCGATGAAGGACGCGACCGGCAAGGACGCGCTGCAGAAGAACGCCGACCGCGCCAAGAAGGCCGTGCAGAAGGCGATCGACAACTACCGCGAGCTCGCCGAGATGGAGGCCGACGCGCGCAAGAAGGCGTGGAAGGTCCTGCAGGACCGCTTCCAGGAGAACGTCGGCAACCTGCAGAAGATGCTGCGACCCAAGTGACCCCCGCGTGCCGGCCGCGACCGGCACGCGCCGCGCACCACGACAGCAGGGCCGGTGGAGCGGGCCGTCCAGGAGCCCCGCCTCGTCGACCGCAGGAGACGATCATGTCGACGAAGATCCCGCGTTCCAAGGACAACGACTACACCCGCGAGATGGCCGAGGCGCGCAGGCGCTTCGTTCAGGAGAACGGCGGCACCGCGCTCGAGCACGTCGGCAGCTATTCCTTCGATCCGAAGGTGCTGCCCGGCAATGTCGAGAACTTCATCGGCGTGGCCCAGGTGCCGATCGGCCTGGCCGGACCGCTGCGCATCGTCGGCGAGCATGCGCGCGGCGACTTCTACGTGCCGCTCGCCACGAGCGAAGGCACGCTGGTGGCGAGCTACAACCGCGGGATGCGCCTGCTGAGCGAGAGCGGCGGCGTGAAGACGACGGTGGTCGAGCAGTACATGCAGCGCTCTCCGGTCTTCATCATGGAAGACGCGCTCCAGGCGCGCGAGTTCGGCGACTGGGTCAGCGCGCATTTCGACGAGATCAAGGCCGTCGCGGAGACGACCACGCGCTCGGGCAAGCTCATCAACATCTACCAGTACTCGATCGGACCGCTGCGCAACCTGCGCTTCAACTACACGACCGGCGACGCGGCCGGCCAGAACATGACCGGCAAGGCCACGTTCGCGGCCTGCGAGTGGATCAAGAAGACCTACCCGGGCGGGGCCAACTACATCCTGTCGGGCAACATGGACACCGACAAGAAGCACTCGCGCATCAACATGCTGGTGACGCGCGGCAAGCGGGTGGTCGCCGAGTGCACGATCAAGGGCGAGCTGCTGAAGAGCCTCATGGGGATCAGCTCGAAGGAGCTGTTCTGGTCGCGCCAGGTCTCCAACGCCGGCGCGTTCCTCGCCGGCTCCGCGAACAACGGCGCGCACGCGGCCAACGGCCTCACCGCCATGTTCATCGCCACCGGCCAGGACGTGGCCAACGTGTCGGAGTCGCACGCCGGCGTCACCTATGCGCAGCTGCTCGACAACGGCGACTACTACTGGTCGATCACGCTCACGTCGCTGATCGTCGCGACCTACGGCGGCGGAACCGGCCTGCCCACGCAGCGCGAATGCCTCGAGATGCTCGGCTGCTACGGCAAGGGCAAGGCCGACAAGTTCGCCGAGATCTGCGCCGCGGTCGTGCTCGCGGGCGACACGTCGCTCTCGAGCGCGATCCTCGCCGGCGACTGGGTCTCGAGCCACGACGCGCTCGGGCGCAACCGGCCGTAGCGCAGCGCCGTCCGGCGACCGGGGGCGGGCGGCACGGCCTGATCACGACATCCGTCAGGAGACACCCATGGAGAGCATGCCCTGGATCGCGTCGTACCCCGAAGGGGTGCGCTGGGACATCGGGATCGAGCCGCGCGCGGTGCAGGGCATCCTCGCCGACACCGCGCACAAGTGGCCGCACAAGCCGGCCCTGCACTTCATGGGCCGGCGCATCAGCTATCGCGAGCTGCGCACCCTCGTCCTCCAGGCGGCGAAGGGGTTGCAGCAGCTCGGGGTTGGGCCCGGCGTGCACGTGGGCCTCTACCTGCCGAACACGCCGCACTACGTGATCGCGTTCTTCGCGGTGCTCGAGGCCGGCGGCGCAGTCGTGAACTACTCGCCGCTCGACGCGGCCCGCGTGCTGGAGCACAAGGTCGAGGACAGCCGCACCGACATCCTGTTCACGCTCGACCTCGCGTCGCTCTATCCGCAGATGGCGGCGCTGCTCGGCCGCACGCGGCTGCGCAAGCTCGTGGTGGGCAGCCTCGCCGAGATGAGCGGCGCCCCGCAAGCCGTCGCGGCGCAGCTGAAGGCGGGCGGGCAGCTCGTCGAAGTCCCTCGCGACGATCGCCACGTGCGCTTTTCCGACCTGCTCGCCACCGACGGTGCGCGCGTCGAGCACCCGATCGGCGACCCGGCCGAGGCGATCGCGGTCCTGCAGTACACCGGGGGCACGACCGGCCTGCCCAAGGGCGCCATGCTCACGCACGGCAACCTCTCCGCGGCCTGCCGCCAGTACTGGGAGACGGTCAGCGGCTCTCCCCCGGTGCTGGTGGAAGGCGAGGAACGCGTGCTGGCGGTGCTGCCGCCGTTCCACATCTATGCGCTCTCGGTGAACATGATGCTGGGCATCCGCGCGGCCGCCGAGCTCGTGCTGCACGCGCGCTTCGATGCCGAGGCCGCCCTGAAGGACATCTCGAACCTCAAGATCACGAGCTTTCCCGGCGTGCCGACCATGTTCACGGCGCTGCTCGCCCACCCGGACACGCCGAAGTACGACCTGCGCTCGCTGAAGTTCTGCGGTTCCGGCGGCGCGCCGCTGCCGCTCGAGGTGGCACAGCGCTTCGAGCAGGTCACCGGCTGCCCGCTGAGCGAGGGGTGGGGCATGACCGAGACATCGCCCACCGGCACCTTCACGCCGGTGCACGGCAAGCGCAAGGCCGGCTCGTGCGGGCTTCCGATGCCGCGCATCGTCATCAAGATGCTCGATCTCGACGATCCCACGCGCTACGTGCCGCTCGGCGAGCGCGGCGAGATGTGCATCCAGGGACCGAACGTGATGAAGGGCTACTGGAACAAGCCCGACGCCACCGCGGCGGTGACGACCTTCGACGGCTTCATGCGCACCGGCGACGTCGCGTGGATGGATCCCGAAGGCTTCGTCACCATCGTCGACCGCACCAAGGACATGATCCTGTGCAGCGGCTTCAACGTGTACCCGCGCAACCTCGAGGAGGCGATCTACGAGCACCCGGCGGTCGCCGAGGTGTCGGTCATCGGCATCCACGACGCGTACCGGGGCCAGTCGCCGAAGGCGTTCGTGAAGCTCAAGCCCGGCGCGGCCGCGCTGACCCTCGTCGAGCTGCAGGCCTTCCTGAAGGATCGGCTCGGCAAGCACGAGATGGTGCAGGCGCTCGAGATCCGCGCCGAGTTGCCGAAGACGCCGGTCGGCAAGCTTTCCAAGAAAGAACTGTACGAGGAAGAGGAAGCCCGGCGCGCCAAGGCGACCGCGGGCTGACCGGCATGGCGACGTCGCTCGTTCCCGATCCGCTGCAGCTGTGGCGCGACGCACTGACCCGCCTCGAGGGCGAGGTCAACGCCGCGGCGACCGGCAGCCTTCAGTCGCAGGACGTGCTGCGTGCGCTGCACCAGTACTCGACCGTTTCGCTGGGCATGCAGCAGCTCTTCGAGAAGGTGGTGGACAGCTACCTGCGCAGGGCGAACCTGCCGAGCCGCAAGGAGGTCCTCGAACTGGCCGAGTCGCTGCGCCGCATCGAGGACAAGCTCGATCGCCTGCTTCCGGCCGAGGCCGCCCCCGTCGCGCCGCGGCCGGCGCGCACGCGGCGGCCGGCGGCCGCTTCCGCGGCATCGGCCGGCGCGCCGCCCGCGCAGCTGTCGACGCCGGCATCGTCATCGGCCAAGAAGACGTCGAAGCGCACCCGCTCCTCGTCGTCGCGTCGCACGCGTTCCGCAGCATGAGCGCCACCACCGCCAAGAACGCCGCCCGGGCGTCCGGGAAGCCGAAGACTGCCGCGAAGGCACACGCGGCAGGGAAGTCCAAGCCCATCCTCAAGACGGAGGCCGCGGTCAAGCCCCCTGCAACGGCGCCGAGCGTCGGCAAGTCCGCCGACGACGTGGCGCTCACCGAGCGCCTGCGCCTCGAGGTCGAGCGCGCGGTCCAGCGCAGCTTCAAGGCCGTCGAGCTGCTCGGCGCACCGCCGCCGGCCGTGGGCCGCACGCCCAAGACCGTGCTGCACCGGCGCGGCACGCTCGAGCTCGTGCACTACACCGCGACGGCCAGCGAGGTGTACCGCGTGCCGCTGCTGTTCGTGATGGCGCCGACGAACAAGGGCTACATCCTCGACCTCGCGCCCGGGCAAAGCCTGATCGAGTTCCTGCTCGGGCGTGGCTACGACGTCTACCTGATGGACTGGAATGCGCCCGGCGACGACGAGCGCGACCTGAAGATCGACAACTACGTGCTCGACTTCGTCCCCGACTGCATCCGGCGCGTGCAGCACGATTCGGGCGAGCGCGACGTGACGCTCGTGGGCTACTGCGCCGGCGGCATGCTGTCGGCGATCTACACCGCGCTGCACGACAACGGACCGCTCAAGAACCTGGTCTGCTTCACCACGCCGGTCGATTTCAGCCAGATGAACCTGTTCCGGACGATGGCCGACGCGCGCCATTTCGACGTCGACCGCTTCGTCGAGCAGGTCGGCGTCGTGCCGGGCGATTTCGTGGCCGCCGGATTCGACGCGTTGCGCCCGGCGAGCCGTGCCGCCGGCCAGCTGCGGCTCTGGGACAACCTCTGGAACGACCAGTTCGTCAAGGGCTTTCGCATGATGGAGCGCTGGGGCAACGAGACGTTGCCGCTGCCGGGCGGCTACTTCCGCCAGACCGTGAAGGAGCTGCTGCGCGGCAACGCGCTCCACAACGGCACGCTGAAGATCGGCGGGCGCATCGTCGATCTCGCCCGCATCACCGTGCCGCTGCTGCACGTGGTCGCGCAATACGACCACATCGTGCCGTCGGCCTGCTCCAGCCCGCTGATCGAGCGGGTCGGCTCGCGCGACAAGGAGGAGGTGGTGCTGCCCGGAGGCCATGTGAGCATCGCCGCCGGCGCCAACGCGGTGAAGCGGATGTGGCCGAAGCTCGATTCGTGGCTGGAGGGTCGATCGACATGAGCGAGACCGCGCGAACCTATCCGCGCCGCGTGACCTGCGGCGATGCGCCGCTCGAGATCGCGCGCATGACGAGCGCCGATCGCGGCGCGCTCGTCGACTTCGTCGCCACGCTGCCGTCCCAGGACCTGCTGTTCGTGCCGCGCGACCTCGGCCACCCGAAGGTCGTCGACGCCTGGATGCGGGCGCTCGATGCCGGCGAAGTGGAAAGCCTCGTCGCACGCGATGCGGGCGCGATGGTCGGCTGCACGGCGATCGTGAGCGACGAGCTGAGCTGGTCGAAGCACGTCGGCGAACTGCGCGTCCTGGTGGGGCCGGCCTGGCGCGGCCGCGGGCTCGGCCGCGTGCTGATCCAGGAGTGCTTCGCCTGTGCGCTCGAGCGCGGCCTGACCAAGCTCGAGGCGCAGATGACCGTCGACCAGCAGGCCGCCGTCGCGGTGTTCGAGCAGCTCGGCTTTCGCCCCGAGGGGCTGCTGGCGCGCCACGTCGCCGACCGCGAGGGGCGGCTGCACGATCTCGTGCTGCTGGCGCACGATGTCGCGGCGGTCGAGGCGCGCAACGACCTGTACGGGCTGACGCAGGCGCTCGGCGGCTCTTCGTCGGCGGGCTGAGGCGCAGCCGCGACGCCGGCGGCATCGCGGCGATTCGGGAGGACGCATGGTGACCAGAACGCGGATCAGGCTCGAGCCGTTGCGCATCGACGGCCACGAGGTCGGGCGCGTGCTGATCACCGGTGCCTCGGCCGGCATCGGCGCCGAGCTGGCGCGCGTGTTCGCGGCGCACGGCCATCGCCTGACGCTCGTGGCGCGCCGCCGCGACAAGCTCGCCGCGCTGGCGCGCGAGCTCGAGAAGGAGCACCACGTCGACGTGCAGCTCGTGGTGCAGGATCTCGCCAAGCCGAGCGGCCCGGCGGCGCTCGCGAAGGCCGTCGCGGCGGCCGGCGAGGGCGTCGGCATCCTCGTCAACAACGCCGGCGTGATCGAGGTCGGCCCGTTCGTGCGCAGCGCCGCGGCCGACGTGGCGAGCCTCGTCAACCTGAACGTGCGCGCGCTGACCGAGCTCACCAGCCTGCTGGTGCCCCCCATGGTCGAGCGCGGCTTCGGCAAGGTGCTGAACGTCGCATCCCTCGCCGCGTTCCAGCCGGTGCCGTCGATGGCGGTCTATGCCGCGAGCAAGGCCTACGTGCTGTCGTTCAGCGAGGCGCTCGCCGAGGAGCTGAAGGGCAGCGGCGTGACGGTCACCGCGCTGTGCCCGGGCATCACCGATACGCCGATGGCGACCGCGATCCAGGCCGGCAGCGCCACCGCGGCGAAGCTGCCCAAGGAGCTGGTCTCCGACCCCGCCGACGTCGCGCGCGAGGCGTATCGCGCTCTCATGGGCGGCCGCGTCGTGCTCGTGCCGGGGCTGCCCAACCAGATCACCGCGGCCTGGTCGCAGGTGACGCCGCGCTGGCTCACGCGCTACGTCACCGGCTTCGCGTCGCGCTACGCCGACTGGCTCGGGACGTCCTGAACGCGCCGGGCCGGCGGACCACCGAGGAGGGGAACCATGGTCGCACTCGCACGTCCGCTCGCGCTCGCCGCGGCGCTGCTCGTCACGGCGTGCGCCAGCACGCCGATCCCGACCCGACCCGCCGGTTGGTCGAGGCCGGAGGTGCTGGTGGCGCCCTCGGCCTTCACCGGCGTGCACGGCCTGGCCATCGACGCGCGCGGCCGGCTGCTGGCCGGCAGCGTCGTCGGCTACTCGATGTGGGAGGTCGACCGCGGCACCGGCGCGGCGCGCGTCTTCATCGGCCCGCCCGAAGGCCAGGCCGACGACATCGCGGTGGGCCCGCGCGGCGAGCTGGCGTGGACCAACTACCTCATGGGCATGCTGCGCTACCGCGAGAGCGACGCCGCACCGATCCGCGTGCTCGCAAAGGACCTGCCCGGCTTGAATTCGCTCGACTTCGACCGCCGCAACGGTCGCCTCTACGCGACCCAGGTGTTCCTCGGCGACGCGCTGTGGGAGATCGACGTGGCGGGCGCACGACCGCCGCGCCTGATCGCGAAGGACCTCGGCGGGCTGAACGGCTTCGAGGTCGGGACCGACGGCATGATCTACGGACCGCTCTGGTTCAAGGGCCAGGTGGTGAAGGTCGATCCGGCCGACGGCCGCATCACCGTCATCAACGGCGAGTTCCAGACCCCCGCCGCCGCCAACCTCGACGGCAAGGGCAACCTCTGGGTCGTCGACACGAAGACCGGCGAGCTGTGCCGGGTCGCGCTCGCGACCGGCCGCAAGACCGTCGTGCGGCGCCTGAAGACCGCGCTCGACAACCTCGCCATCGCGCCCGACGGGACGATCTACGTCTCCAACATGGCCGACAACTCGATCGAGGCCGTCGACCCGTCGAGCGGCAACGTGCGCATGCTCACCGGCGGAAAGCTCGCGGTGCCGGCGGGCATGAAGCTCGACGGCGATTCGCTGTGGGTGGCCGACATCTTCGCGTTCCGCGAGGTCGACGTGCGCAGCGGTGCCGTGAAGGACATCTTCCGCATGCAGGCCTCCGACATGGAGTATCCGTTCGCGGTCGGGCTCTCGCCGCGGCTCGTGGCGCTCGCCTCGTGGTTCACCGGCACGGTGCAACTCGTCGATCGCGCGAGCCTGAAGACGCGCGCGATCATCCACGGCCTGAAGGCGCCGTACGACGCGATCCCGCTCGACGACGGCACGGTGCTCGTGATCGAGATCGCGACCGGCACGCTGAGCCGCGTCGGCGTCGCTGCGCCGCACGCGAAGACCGTGGTCGCCGAAGGCCTCGCCGGCCCGGTGCAGATGGTGCTCGGGCGCGACGGCGCGGTGTACCTCACCGAAGCGGCGGGCCGTCTCACGCGCGTCGACCTCGCCAGCGGCCGCAAGACCACGGTGGTCGAAGGGCTCGCGCTCCCGGAAGGCCTGGCGCAAACGCCGTGGGGCTCGTTCGTCGTCGCCGAGGCCGGCGCGGCGCGCCTCGTCGAGATCGACCCCGCGACCGGCGCGCGTCGCGGGATCGCCGCCGACCTGCCGATCGGCCTGCCGGCCGGCCCGGACATGCCGCCGCCGTACGTGCCCACCGGCGTCGCGGTCGGCGCCGACGGCCAGATCTACTTCAGCGCGAATCGCAACAACGCGATCTACCGGATCCGGCCGCAGCGCTGACCGGCTCCGCGGGCGATGGGGTAAGCCCGCATGGGAAACGGCCTCCGTTCGCCATCGGGCGCGGGCGCGCTCGGCGCAGCGCCTTGTCGCCGTCGGGACAAGCCCGCCGTCGAGGCGACGCCTAGAATCGTTTTCCCGATTTCCGTCACGAGGCCGCACGCATGAGCGCCACCTATGAAGTCCGCGGCGACGTCGCCGTCATCTCGCTCGACAACCCGCCCGTCAACGGTCTCGGCTACGACACGCGGCGCGGCATCGCCGACGGCCTCGAGCGCGCGCTCGGCGAGGCCGGCGTGAAGGCGATCGTCGTCACCGGCAAGGGCAAGGCCTTTTCCGGCGGTGCCGACATCAAGGAGTTCGGCTCGCCCAGGGCGATCGCCGAGCCGAACCTGCTGAGCCTGATCCTGGCGCTCGAGGCCAGCACCAAGCCGACGGTCGCGGCGATGCACAGCGTGGCGATGGGCGGCGGCCTCGAGCTCGCGCTCGGCTGCCACTACCGCGTCGCGTCGCCCGGCTGCAAGGTCGCGCTGCCCGAGGTGAAGATCGGCCTGATTCCAGGCGCCGGGGGGACGCAGCGCCTGCCGCGGGTGCTCGGCCTCGAGACCGCGCTGAACCTCATCGTGAGCGGCGAGCCGGTGAACAGCGAGCAGCTCGCCAAGCTGCCGGGGCAAAAGCTGATCGACCAGATGATCGAGGGCGACCTGATCGCCGGCGCGGTCGACTATGCGCGGCAGAAGGCCGCCGAACTCGCGAAGGGCGGCCCGCTGCCCAAGGTGCGCGACCTGAAGGTGGTGCATCCGAATCCGCAGGCCTTCCTGCAGTTCGCACGCAACACGGTCGGCGCGATGAGCCGGAACTTCCCCGCGCCGCTGAAGTGCATCGACGCGGTGGCCGCATCGACGACGATGAGGTTCGACGACGGCATGAAGCTCGAGCGCGAGATCTTCATGGCGCTCATGCTCACGCCGGAATCGAAGGCGCTGCGCCATGCCTTCGTGGCCGAGCGCGCGACCTCCAAGATTCCGGATGTGCCCGAGGACACGCCGACCCGCAAGATCGAGAAGGTCGCGGTGATCGGCGCCGGCACGATGGGCGGCGGCATCTCGATGAACTTCCTCAACGCCGGCATCCCGGTCACGATCCTCGAGATGAAGCAGGAAGCGCTCGACAAGGGCGTGGGCGTGATGCGCAAGAACTACGAGGGCCAGCTCAAGAAGGGCAAGCTCACGCAGGACAAGCTCGACCAGCGCATGGGCCTGCTGAAGACCACGCTCAAGTACGACGACCTGAAGGACGCCGACCTGGTGATCGAGGCGGTGTTCGAGGACATGGGCGTGAAGGAGCAGGTGTTCAAGACGCTCGACGAGGTGATGAAGCCGGGCGCGATCCTCGCGTCGAACACCTCGACGCTCGACCTGAACAAGATCGCCTCGTTCACGAAGCGGCCGCAGGACGTGATCGGGATGCACTTCTTCAGCCCGGCCAACGTCATGAAGCTGCTCGAGGTGGTGCGCGGCGAGAAGACCGCCAAGGACGTGCTCGCGACCGTGATGCAGCTCGGCAAGAAGATCAAGAAGACCTGCGTGGTCTCGGGCGTGACCGACGGCTTCATCGGCAACCGCATGATCGAGCAGTACTCCCGCCAGGCCGGCTACCTGCTGGAGGAGGGCGCCACGCCCGAGCAGGTCGACAAGGCGATGGAGAAGTTCGGCATGGCGATGGGGCCGTTCCGCATGGGCGACCTCGCGGGCAACGACGTGGGCTGGTACATCAGGAAGCGCCGCTACATCGAGAAGCCGGACATCCGCTACTCGAAGACCGCCGACCTGCTGTGCGAGATGGGGCGCTTCGGCCAGAAGACCGGCGCCGGCTGGTACGACTACAAGCCCGGCAAGCGCGACGCCATCCCGAGCCCGGTGGTGGTCGAGATGATCGAGAAGCACCGCGCGGAGCTCGGCATCACGCCGCGCAAGATCGCCGACGAGGAGATCGTGCAGCGCCTCGTCTACGCCCTCGTCAACGAGGGTGCCAAGATTCTCGAGGAAGGGATCGCGCTGCGCGCCTCCGACATCGACATGGTCTACCTCACCGGCTACGG
>Ga0068856_100007722_pt1 | contig 10501 bp, 11 predicted proteins | sample KBSCornC62_FD_66595 | JGI IMG/M metagenome (GOLD analysis project Ga0068856, IMG submission 66595) | Corn rhizosphere microbial communities from Kellogg Biological Station, Michigan, USA - KBS Corn C6-2 | ecosystem: Host-associated > Plants > Roots > Rhizosphere > Soil ... | reverse complement strand
GCTGTCTGTACCCCGGCCTGATGATTGACGGTAATGAGATTAACCTGCTCGAATTCAATGCGCGCTTTGGCGACCCCGAAGCCGAAGTCTACATGCGGCTTTTTGATGGTGATCTGTTCCAAGTACTAACCGCTTGCGCCAAAGGAGAGCTTGATCCGGCTAGTGTGCAATGGAAGCCTGGCTTCGCGGCCACGGTGGTGCTGTGCTCACCGGGCTACCCCGGTGATTACCCGAAGGGCTTGCCCATTAGCGGTTTAGATGACGCAGAAAAACTCGAAGATATCGTTATCTTCCATGCGGCTACTACGCAGGATGGTGACCAAACCCTCACCGCCGGCGGCCGTGTCTTGAACGTAACCGCGACTGGTCCCACGCTGGACGAAGCTTTAGACAAGGCCTATGCAGCGGTCAAACTCATTCATTTCGACGGCATGCATTACCGTACGGACATCGGCCGCCGTATAGCAGCCTAGGCCAGAACGGATCTGTTTTAATTGCACCAAGCACCAGTGGTTTACGGGGTTACTGGTGGTGTGTACGATTTGAGATGCTCGAGCACAATCTCTAATCGTTCCGGTACACTAACCGCAGGTACACGGATGGGATTCATTCCGTACTCGTTGTAGGCATCAAAGAGCAGGTCGGTAATGTAGTCATTGAAGTCATTTACTTCGGTACGCGCATAGTCTCGCTTTAGAAATCCCAGCGGCTCCATTAGGAAAACCAGACCATAGCGCGATTGGTCGACTAGTTCCTGAACCCAGGGTTCTATTTCGAACTGGTAGTAACGATAGTATGCCAATGAGTCCTGCATGCCGCGGTCGAGTATGACGGTCTCGTTGGGATCGAGCTTGTTCTCAAGCTCTACCCGGCGATGTACTACACTGTCCTGGAAGCGCTTTTCGTCTTCTCTGAGCTCTTCTGCGGTCATGCCTTGGGCTACCGCATCGTCGATTTCCAGTCGGGCGGCTTCGGCTATCGTTTTGTAGCCGAGTTTAGCCAGTTCGTCCTGCAAAGTTGTTTTGCCGGTTGAGGGGCCGCCGGTGATGATATGCCAACCCGGGTGATAGTTGATTTTTCCCATTGATATTACTGTGACTTACCTTTCCAGCCGTGCTAATTTTGTTGTAATGCCTGGTCGGCAGCTAAGACTTCGTCATGCTGCTTCTGGCGGAAGGCTGCATATTTTTCTGCCAAACCTTGATCGTGTAAGGCAAGTATTTCAACAGCCATCAGTGCGGCGTTTTTGGCACTGTTCTCGGGCATGGTGGCCAAGGGTACGCCAGGCGGCATCTTGATGTTGCTCCACAATGCTTCATGATCCGTCTCGGCCCGTTTAATAGGTACCGCTATGACAGGCAATGGCGTGTGTGAGGCAGTCATACCCGGCAAATGGGCTGAACCGCCAGCACCGGCAATGATCACTTGCAGACCACGGTCGTGGGCGCTTACTGCGTACTCGGTCATAATATCCGGCGTGCGGTGAGCAGACACAATGCGTACTTCGTGTTCTACGCCGAACTCTTGCAACAGGTCTGCAGCAGGCTGCATAATGTCCAGGTCACTGTCAGATCCCATAATAATGCCGACAATAGGATTACCCATCGTTATAACTCCTCTATAGCGTCTATTAAATCATGTAATGAGCTGATAAGCACGTCCGGTTTAGCAGCCTTAAGCCGTTTGACCGAATACATCCCACCGGTAATGGCGACTGTTTGTAATCCCAAAGCTTTGCCTATTGCTACCTCTTCGGCTGTGTCACCGATGATAAATGCCTCGCCCGGCATGATATGGAAGGTTTGAAGGTATGCCTCTAGCCGTGCTTGCTTACCCATGTGGAGGGCGCCATGAATGTCGTCATTGGCAAGGACTGAGTCGAAGTGATGGTCGAGTTTTAAGCGGTGCAACTGATCCTTGATGCCACGGATGTGATGATTGCTTAGGATAACCCGTTTTACGCCTCTAGCATGTAATGTGTCTAGGAGCTGGCGGGCTCCTGGGCGTGTGCGCGTGCGATTGACACCGGCTTCATAATGCCTGTGAAATGTCTCTTGCATCTCTTGTGCATGCTGGCTAATGCGCTCGGGATCAATACCCATATTTGCGTAATAATGGCTCAGGGGTATTTCGAATGTTTCCTGCAGATGAGCCAACGAAAAAGGCGGCACACCGAGAATTGCAAACTCTTCAAGTGTTGCCTGAAGCGTCAGGGCTACGTCTGCGAGAATTGTGGCATTCCAGTCAAAGACGGCAAGCTTGATCATATGCTCAGGAGTTTTCTCGCCTGCTCAGCCCGTTCGCGGGCCTCTTCCAAGGTATTCCCTGTGGCATTGATGTGTCCCATCTTGCGATCGACTTTGGTAGGAGATTTGCCATAGAGATGTACGGATACACCAGAAACTGCCAAGGCCTCTTTAAGGCCTTCAATTTTGGTCGGACCGTCACGCTCCCCAAGGATGTTGATCATCACTGCTGCCGGTGCAGTCATGGCCGGGTCGCCAAGTGGCAGCCCGCTCACTGCGCGGATATGCTGCTCGAACTGGCTCGTACGGCTGGCGTCCATGGTGTAGTGGCCGGAATTATGAACGCGTGGAGCAATTTCATTCACCAGCACTTCGCCACTTTCTGTTAAGAACAGCTCAATCCCGAACATGCCGGCGCCTTCAAGCATATCTGCCACCTCGCGCGCCATGGCCTCGGCTTTCTCATGAACTCCTTGCTCTACTGGTGCCGGTGCCAGCACCTCCACGCAAATATTGCGCTCGTGGATGGTCTCGACCACCGGGTACACAGCGACTGCCCCATCCATACTGCGCGCCACCATGACGGCGAGCTCTTTTGTAAACGGTACGAACCCTTCAGCGTAGAGCTGTTTACCTTCGAAGCGGCTGAAGGCTTGGTCTAGATCCTCGGCAGACTGTATGACCATGTTGCCGCGTCCATCGTAGGCGCCATGACGGGTTTTGAGCAGCATCTTGCCGCCAAATTTCTCCAGGGCGGCACTGGCATCGGCCACTGTCTCTATTGCTTCAAATGGAGCGGTAGCAATACCGGCTTGTTGCAGAGCCTGTTTTTGCGCTAGTTTATCCTGAATAAGAGCAATAGTTTTCGGTGCCGGGTTAACCGGTTTTCCAAGCTCGGCTATGGCCTGGAGCGCATTTGCGTCCAGATGTTCGATCTCGATGGTAATGTAATCACTTAGTTCGGCAAGCTGCGTGAGTGCGGCCGGATCATACAGGCCGGCAATAATCTCTCGTGCTCCAACTTGGGCGGCGGGCGAAAACGCCGTAGGGTTAATGACCACAACGTTAAAACCCAGAGGCTGAGCGGCTAGAGTTAGCATGCGGCCAAGCTGTCCGCCGCCCACAATACCAATAGTCTTCTGCTCTTCCCAATCTGTCATATAAGTATGATACACGATGTTAGGGATACTGTTTAGGGCATGTTGGTAAAGAGCGGATCTGGCTGGGATACCTGCAGTACAGTTTTGAGGATTGTTAGATGCTCACTAGCCAAATGCGGTGGCAAGGTTGTGATATCTACGGCTTTGCCCTCCATATCGATAAGCATGCGCACTGGTTCTCGTGCTGGATCGCGGATACCAGTTGACCGGTCTGGAATGTAGAGACCGTAGGCGTTTCCGTCGGTAGCGATAATGGCTGCTCTCTTTACTTGGCTGGCTGCAATTGTCCCATTCTCGGTGAGGGCTATGTTATCCAATGAAATCTCGGGGCTGATGAGGCCGCGAGCTCGCTGCAGTAAGTCATCAAAATGTTGAGGAATTTCGCGTTCATGCCCTTGCATACTGCGCATAAGCGCGACAAAACCAACGCGAACATGCTGCATTAGCATATCTCGCTCCGCCAGGCGTTCCATAAAGCGGGTGGGCAACCTACCCCTTTGCCAAAAATAAGCCATGCTTTTTCGGCCGAGCCAGCTAATGAATCCATGGGCGTTGACATATGACTCTTCTGAGGGAGGAGTCCCTTGTCCCTCTTGGAGATGGAGAAATTCAGCATACTGCCCAGCGTCCCATTGCTCACGATGCGCAGCAGTAATCACCTGCTAATAATACAATCATATGATTCGATTTCAATAATGACTTGGGTGGCGTTTTACCCCTTTCTCCCGTACAATGGTAGATAATATGGGTGTGATTGCCGAGACAGATTTCCATTTTCCCGGGCAGCAAGCTGTCTACCACGGCAAGGTGCGTGATGTGTATGACCTCGGCGAAACGCTTCTTTTTGTAGCGTCCGACCGTTATTCTGCATTCGATCGTATTCTTACAGTGATACCTAACAAAGGCCAGCTGCTTACACAAACGAGCAAATGGTGGTTTGAGCAGACCAAACATATAGTGCCGAATCACATTATCGGTTATCCGGATCCTAATGTTGCATGGGGCAAGAAGTATAAGGTTATCCCTATCGAAATGGTGGTGCGTGGGTTTATTACTGGTGTGACCAACACCTCTTTGTGGCACACCTATTCCGAGGGTCAGCGGGATTACGGCGATTTTACCTTGCCAGACGGGCTCAAAAAGAATGATCGCCTGCCCCATCCTGTCCTAACGCCCACTACCAAGTTTGAGAAACATGACCGCAACCTGACTCCCAGAGAGGCCGTGGCCGAAGGCTTAGTTCCCGCCGAAGTCTGGGAAGAGCTGCAGCGTATCGCCCTAGAGCTTTTTAGTTTTGGGCAAAAAACAGCAGCCGAGAAGGGGCTGATCCTGGTAGATACCAAATACGAATTCGGAACAGATGACGCCGGCAACATTGTGCTCATCGACGAAATACATACCCAGGATTCCTCGCGGTACTGGCGCAGCGACACCTATGAAGCTAGCCTTGAACAAGGGGTGGAGCCGGATAATTACGATAAAGAATTTCTGCGGCTGTGGTACAAAAAGCAGTTCGACCCTTATGCCGATGACGCGGAAGCCCCTGAAGCCACCCCGGAAGTGCTGGCAGAGATTCAGAAGCGCTACGCATTTATATACGAGCAATTAACGGGTGAGCAATTTGTCGCGAACGAAGCGGCCGACCCCCTCAAACGAATTGAAGAAAATGTAGTTAAAGCTTTGGAGAATGCCACATGAAACCAATCAATTTACCCATGGTGAACGCCGACCGCGATTACAGCTCAATCGACCCGCTCGACAGCCGGTATTACGATGCCAAAATTGCCGGCTACCTCTCGGAACGTAGCCGAATTGCCTATCAAGCCTATGTGGAAGCAGCACTCGCACATACCTTGGCGGAATTTGGGCTTTGCTCGCAAGCTGTAGCCGACGAAATTGAGACTGCCGCCGCGAACATCCATGCCGAGGATGTCTACGCAGAAGAGCAAACGACCAAACACGACATTAAAGCCGTCGTGAACTGCATCAAAGCACAGCTTTCGGACGAAGCTAAGCCATACGTGCATTTTGGTGCGACATCGTATGACATTATTATGACTGCAACCGCCTTGCAGCTTCGTGCGGCCACCCATGAATTGGTTATACCGCGGCTGAAAGAATTACTCAAAACCCTGCTTACAGTGGCGGATCAATATGCCGAGACTGCCCAGATTGGCCGCACGCACGGTCAGCATGCTGTGCCTATAACCTTCGGGTTTGCGATAGCCGAATACATTAGCCGGCTGGGCGAAAATGTCATGGCGCTCGAAGATCTGAGTAAACTGCTCAAGGGCAAATTCTCTGGGGCGGTCGGTGCTTACAATGCCCTCAGTTTATTTGTCGATGACCCCATGGCATTTGAGAAGAGTGTGCTTGCGAAATTGCAGTTGGATCCTGCACCGTACTCGACGCAAATTGTCCCTGCCGAGGGAGTGGTACGGCTGGTGGATGAGCTGGCAATTTCTGCCGGGATCATGGCGAATCTCGCCCATGATATGCGCCACTTGCAGCGGACCGAAATTGCCGAAGTCCGTGAGCGCTTTGAGCCTGGGCAAACCGGCTCGAGCACGATGGCCCATAAGCGTAATCCCTGGAACTTCGAAAACGTCATCAGTATGAGCAAGCAGGTTACGGCGCAAGTAGTGAATGCAAATCTGAACCTCAGCAGCGAGCATCAGCGCGACCTGACGGATTCCGCGTCGGCACGTTTCTACTCGATCGTCTTCGCTTCTGTCGCTTCCATGGCTGATCGCTTGAACCGGGTGATGAGCAAGTTGGAAGTGGACGAAGCGGCAATGCAGCGAAACCTGCATCTTACGGAGGGTGCCATTGCTGCCGAGCCACTCTATCTATTACTGGAAAAGTACGGCCACACGACAGCCCATGAAGCATCGAAGGCAATCGCACACGCTGCGCTGGAACAGCATCAGTCGCTCTATGATGTCGCATCGCAGAGCGAAGATATCCGTGAATATTGGAACAAGTTTAGTGACGGCGAGAAAGCTATTATTCAAAATCCAGAGGCCAAGTATACAGGCATGGCGGCCCAGAAAACGCGGCAGCTGCTGCAGCAATGGTCCTCGCTCGCTACGTAGTCACCAAGAAGGCTGAAACGACCGTATTCTCCGTGTAGCTATGGGTAGTTTCGTCGAAACTGCCGCCACAGGTGATGAGCCGAAGCCCAGGGTAATTAATGTTGCCATACACTTTTGCTGTAGGAAAATTGTGCTGACTGTACTGTTCAAGCGTAGTGATTTTAAAGGTCGCTATCTTGCCGTCTGTCCTGGTGATGTGCACAAGATCGCCCCGGTGAACATTGCGCAATGTCCAAAAAACTGACGTACCTTTATACGTATCAACATGCCCGGCAATAATTGCCGGGCCTACCTGCCCGGGTGTAGGACTGTACTTATACCAGCCAGTCTCCCATGAAAACAATGGGGGAAGGTCCATACTTCCATCACTGGCCAGTCCTACCGGGATGATGTCGGCGTCAATGGAAACACTGGGAATAGAAATATGTGTCGGGACAGAATACGGGAGTGCTTTGCTCGCTAGCCCGTGTGCAGTCGGTGCGGAGGTAAACGAGCTGACAGGCTCAGCATGAGCGGCTACGAGCTGTGTCCCAAAGAAACCCGAACCGCTTACCCCGCACATTATGAGCACAAACGGCACCGAAACCTGCACGCGCCAGAACTGCCGGGTAAATGTCTGACGGCGCTTGGCTGGTCGCTTGTGCTCAAACCGAAGGGCGATTTCCCGAATACCCCAGGCGTCAATAGGGACAATAAGCTGCTTATATCGCGTAGTCCGCCGGGTGGTTGGCGTATGAAATCTCCGTACTGTCAGCAAGAGCCGGCTACGCCGGCCCACTGCTAATTTATATTGTTTGGCTCGCCAACGGCTCATGGCTCCCGCCTGTATTTACTAGAATTCACCTACACGCTTGCGCAAGGCCAGTCCTGCCCCTACAAGAACGGCCAGAGCGGAGGCAGAGAAGCCTGCCACAGCGGCATCGGTAGTGCTAGCACTGCCGCCTGCACCAGCATGGACCCCTTCGCCGTCAACCGGCATTTGGGTTACTTGTGAGGTACTGCTACCCAGAACTTTGGGGTTGGAGGCCGGGGGTGTCGTCTGGCTACCCGTGGGCGTGGAGCTTGCCGTGGTAGCAGTTTGGCAGCCCGTGTTTACGTTAACATTAGTCGAGTTAGAGTTGCTGCTGCTCCCCGAAGTGGCATTGCCGCCGGTTGTGTTGCCGCTAACAGAGCTGCTCCCCGAGCTGGCGCCCTGGCCATTGAGATTAGTCAGGTCGACGGTGTTATTGCATGACACATTGGAAGTTTCGGTGTCATTACACGTCACGGTATTGGTACTGCCGGTCCCTGTATTACTAATGCTGCCGCTGCAGGAACTGGCTGCAGCCACTCCCACCATAGTACTCACGGCCAGGAGGAATCCGGTCGCTGCTTGCAGAAATCGCTTCATAGTCTTACCCTCTCTTACGGTTACTATAGCCCTAGTTATATACTTAAAAAAATATAGAGAGGTAAGAATTTTTACACACGGCCGAAAATATACTTAAGCCTTAAACGCGCGCAAGTCGGCGGTATATCCACAAACTGCGCTGCCGATCAAGCGACGACCGCTTTCGCATGATTGCCATGATTTGCTCAAAAACAAGTGATCCGTAGGGTGGCACGCTCGCTGCAATAGCTATAAGGGCCACGAACCGCCGCCACCCAAGGCTAGGATACAGCAGGCCTGCCGCCACCATATAGAGTATAAAAAGTGTCCCATGTATCTGGCCTGCAATAAGTACCGGCAGATTATTGCCGTGCAGGGCATATTGTTTGAGTGCAATGCCGGCAATCAGCAGGGTCCACCCCAATGCTTCACCCCAAGCTGCTAGCCGAAACAGTGTCCAGGCTTCCTCGTCAGTAAAAGGCCGGTTTTTTTCATAAGACTGTAGCAAAGACATGATAAAACTATAGCAGACTGCTATTCACGACCCCTGAAAGTGTGATTATGCTCAATACTATTCTGCTTACGCTTCTGCTACACTTATAGCAAAGTTACCGCCATGTCTATACGTACCAAAATTCTAATCTTCTTTACAGCCATAATCATACTCGTTGCGGGGGCGGTGTTCTCGTTGTCAAAGATATTTTTGCTTAAAAGTTTTGATCATTTGCAGAATGCCCAAACCATCGAAGCCGTACAGCGGGCAACTGATACTGTGAATGACAATGCGCATCAGCTCAGCACTAAGCTTAGCGATTGGTCAAACTGGGATGATACGTACATTTTTGCGGTTAATCATAATAAGAATTATATAACCTCGAACCTTCCAGCGGCCACCCTGGTTAATCTGGATCTTAATTACATGCTTTTCTACAATGCTAAACATCAGCTTTTCGAGGGACTGGGAGTTGGGGACGACGGAAACTTCAAGCAAGTCCCCGCCTCTCTGTCTTCCACCCTTGAGCGCAGCGGTCTCATGGATGTTGCGGCGGGAAGCGATGGAAAGTATGGGGTTCTTTTGAGCGATGAAGGTCCCTTGCTAATTGCGGCTCGCCCTATACAGACATCAAACGCCACAGGCCCCTCCCACGGTACGCTTATATTTGCCTCCTATCTTAGCAACCAGCTACCAAAAATCGCGGACATAACGCACCTTCAATTATCAATCACTACATTTTCCGATGTGCATGCGCCGGCTGATGTGCGTGCACAACGGATGGCGATCGTGAAGAGTCTTACTGCCGTAAAGCCCTTGTCCGCACAGCAAATTGCAGGCTACGCGCTTATCAATGATGTTAACGGCCGCCCTGCACTGATCGCCCGTGTTCTCTTGCCTCGCGATATTCACCGCGAAGGCCTGCATGCGCTCACCCTGTTTATTGTGTATTTTGGTGCAGCTGCATTAGTGGCTTGCACTATTGCTTATGTTTTATTGGATGTGACCATCGTCCGGCGGTTGTCCCGGCTGTCCCGGCAGGTAGAAGGTATCGGAACACTTAATAGCAATTTAGTACAGGTTAACGTTGCTGGCCGGGATGAGCTTTCGACGCTTGGCAGCACTATTAACTCTATGCTCAAACGGTTATATGAGTCGCGCTTCCTCGAAGAGCGTAATGTTAAGCTTAATGAAAAAGTGGCGCATGCCTCAGAAGAATTAGAGCAAGAGCGAAGGCAGTTGCGGGCACAGCTAGCCGAAGCGCAGCGTATCAATCAGATCATGGTAAACCGAGAACTTAAAATGATTGAGCTTAAGAAGCGCCTCGCGAAATACGAGCCGGAGACAGCGGCTCACAAGGATGAAAAGCCAAGTAAGTAGCTCGTGCTACTTCGATGATTTAGCGAGCGGGAGTGTAAAACTGAAGGTGCTGCCCTTGCCTTCTTCGGAATGCTCAAGCCGAATCTTGCCGTGCATCTTTTCGACCAATAACTTGGATATGTAGAGTCCTAACCCTGTACCGCGTGTCGTATCACGCGTCAGTATATTGTTGCTAGCTTGCTGGAATTTATGAAACAGCAGGTGTTGGCGGTCGAGCGGAATGCCGCTACCTGTGTCAGTAATCAGTACCTTCAGCTGCTTGCCCTTTACCTCACTGCTAATAGTAATACTGCCGTGGGTTGTAAATTTCATGGCATTGCCGATAAAGTTATATATCACCTGTTTCACACGGTCGGCGTCGGCCAACACAACATATTTGCCCGTCAGCTCGTTCACGATCTTTACGTTGTTCTCCTGAGAAATGCTTACGATCTCGTTTGCCACCGAATCAACAATGGGCTTCAGAGTGATTTCTTTGATATCAAGCTCAACGTTACCCTGCTCCAGCCGTGATACATTCAGGAAGTCATTGACGATGTCGATCAGCCGAATACTGGAGGTGTGAATGTCATCAATGAGCTCGCGCAAATCGGTATGGCCCTTCAGCTCGTCGGCGAAGTAGGTCTGAATGAGCGAGCTGTTGCCGCGGATAGCGGTGAGCGGGGTTCGCAGTTCGTGCGAGGCAATCGAGAAAAATTCATCACGCGAACGCTGAAGCACCTTAGCCTCGGTAATATCCTGCACCAGTATAACGGTAC
>Ga0068856_100007721_pt1 | contig 10502 bp, 6 predicted proteins | sample KBSCornC62_FD_66595 | JGI IMG/M metagenome (GOLD analysis project Ga0068856, IMG submission 66595) | Corn rhizosphere microbial communities from Kellogg Biological Station, Michigan, USA - KBS Corn C6-2 | ecosystem: Host-associated > Plants > Roots > Rhizosphere > Soil ... | reverse complement strand
GACCGGCACCCCGAGGTGACCCTGCAAAGGTTAATGGCCGATGGCGACGCGCAGCAGATATTAAATGAATCGGGCTATCATCCTAAGTAAAGTCGAAAGTTTGAAGAAGGAAGTCTGAAGTCAGGAGCTTTTTTGACGCGGGGATGTTAGGTAGAGGGTATCGATGCTGTTTAATTAAGGACAGCAATTTTTACCCTCTTTACGCCGGCAGGCGAAGGAAGGGTTGTTCTTAACTAAACGACATTGAAAGAGCTATCGATAATACCCATCCAACCCCTCCATTCCATCAACTCCAATAAAAATGTAACCCTTTGTAAACCGCGCCTCTCTAATGGTTAAACAAAATCAAAAGATCAGGGAGAACGAAAATTTAAAAGAGAACCGAACTATGCTGAACATCCGCGAGAGTAACCTTACCTTAGTTGAATTGGAAGATTTATTAGAAGAAGAACACATCGGCACTTCGTATGATACGCCTTTAAGAGCAGACGCCTTTGACCTTAGTGATGCCGAAAAGACAGAAATGATTGCTGACCGCTTTAGGGAAATAATGAATATTTTAGGTTTAGACTTAACCGACGACAGCCTGAACGGCACTCCGCGGCGGGTGGCTAAAATGTATGTGAAGGAAATTTTCGGAGGGTTAAACCCGGCAAATAAACCGTCAGTGGCCTTATTTGATAACAAGTACCAATACAACCAAATGCTGGTTGAAAAAAACATTACGCTTTATTCCGATTGCGAGCACCATTTTGTACCGATCATAGGCAAAGCGCATGTTGCCTATATTTCAAACGGAAAAGTGATAGGATTATCTAAACTGAACAGGATCGTACAATATCATGCGCAAAGGCCGCAGGTACAGGAACGGCTGACTATACAAATAGCAAATGAATTAAAATTGATACTGGGAACGGAAGACGTTGCCGTGGTAATTGATGCCGTTCACCTGTGCGTTGCCTCCCGCGGAATAAAGGATATCAGCAGCAGCACCGTAACCGCCGAATATTCGGGGGCATTTTTAGAAAACGACAAAAAGGACGAATTTCTAAGATATATAGGTTCCTGAATCCGATGGCTCAGCAGCAATCAGCGAAAAACATTTTTACAGCAAAGCCCGATAGAGAACTCCATCGGGCTTTGCAATTTATCTGCAGGAAAAACCTTCGGTCGCTGACTTTAGGGTTGATGATTTATTTAAGTATACCGAAAACACCCTTTAAAGCAATAACAACGCCTATGACTAACAGGATATTGGCAACAATAACATTGTACGGAAAATCGGCAAAGCGCAGGTACACCCCGGGTATGCCTACAAGTAGTGCAAGTACTATTGTAATATAATGGCGTTCTGCATTAGCGTGCTCGGTTGAGTTCATTTTCTGTTGGGAATTAATGTAATGTCCGGCAAAAATATAAATGTTTAATGAAATGCTCAACAGTTTTGTGTTTTTTATTGATTACGTGGTCAAACTCCCAACAAACCACAGGTACGTCCCGAAGCTTCGGGGCATCTCTACTCAACCAACCTTAACAACCGGTTTTTTTCTGTAATACCTAACCGCCAGCCAAATACCTGTTGCCAGCAATATAAACAGCCAAATGTTGGCCAGGCCGATGACCAGGTCCAAAAACAGGTCGCAGGCATTGCCGAGCGCCATGCCAAGGCGTTTAAAAAACGGCAGGCCGTATACCGAAGGATCGTCATTGGCGATCAGTTCTTTATTAATCGTATTGCTTTGGTTGAAATTCAAATTAACCGTGCTGTATTTAACCGCATTGTCTATCTGCTGATTGCTGATCTGCTGGTCGATCATGTCGTCCTTCAGATCCAATACCTTCGCCGGATCTTTTATAACCACCTTGCCCCTTTTTTGCTGGCTAACCAATTCGGCGCGGCTCCTGAGCTTAAGCTGTGCCGAAAGATAATCAAGCGATTTGTCGGTGATGTCAACGTTTCGGTCGGTCACATAAATACCCATCGAGGCCACGCTGTCGATAAACTTCTCGAGTTTGACAGCAGGCACTTTTACCGTAATTTCCGCTGTAGTGCTCAACGAGGTTATCCGCATAATGGAATCTTTACTTATGCGCACGTCCTGGGTACGTTCGGGTGTGGAACCCACTTGCTGGTGAGCGATCATACCGCCCATGCTTTCGGTTAACGTGATCACCCTGGTAACCGTTTGCTGCACATTTTTCACCTTAAAATTTATGCCGGCGGTTTTGATGAGTTTGGGCTGGCTTGATCCAGGCGTTTCTGATTTAACAGAATCGGCACTGCTGCTGTTGTTAACAACTTCGTAGCCCGCCCCGCCTTTGCCTTTGCAGGCATACAGCAATGCCGCAACGGCTATGAGCGGAATTAAAAATTTTGTTTTCATGATTTTTTGGGATTAAATAATTTTCAGAAGATTCTATTTTTCGTCTTCAACCATAGTGATAGATTTTTAAGAGAGCCGCAGTTTTTTCCTTTTGTTATACCTCAGCACCAGCCACACGCCCACCGCTATCGGTAATAAAACCCAAAGATTTGCCAGCGCCACAATTACCTCAACAAATTTTTCCCATCCGTTTTTTAGGGACATGCCCAATTGCGTAGTAACGGGTAAGTTATAGGCTGAAAGATCGGGGTTGGCAATTAATTCCCGGTGAACTATGCTGCTTTCATAAAAGCTTAGGGTGATGGTGCTGTTTTTGACGGAGTCATCTGTCCTCAGGTTGCTCAGCTGCTGGTCGACCATGTTGTTTTTAAATGCCAGTAAATTATCCGGATCTTTTAAATTGCCGCGCCCAGTTTTTTGGTTATTAACCAGTTCCTTTTGATTTTTGAGCTTGAGCCGGGTTGCCAGGTAGGCTAATGATTTATCGCTGATCTCCATCTTCAGGTTATTAACCCTAATCCCCATGCGGGCAACCTGGTTTACAAAATCTTCCATTTTTGCAGGGGGTATTTTTACAGTCATTTCAGCGGTTGTATTCAAAACGGTGACCTTCAATAACGAGTCGTCGCTTTTGCGGATGTTCGCGCTATCGCTGGCGACCGAATTGATAAAATGATGTATAACGGTACCATTGCAGCTGGCCGTGAGCGCCGCTACCTGTTCGCTGGTTTGGCGCACATCTTTTACTTTGAAGCGGATGTCGGCGGTTTTAACCAATTTTTGGTTCTGCTGTGTGGAATCGCTTTTCGAGGTTACGGCCCTTGTGTTTGGGGATACGGTTTTGATTGAATCTGCGGATTCGCCGGCGTGTTTTCCGCTGCATGCGCAAAACAAAGTCAGGCCCGCAAGCGGGATAAAAATTTTTGTTTTCATAATTTGTTTGGGTTTGGTATTGATACCGGACAGTGCCAAAAGGTGACCCATTGTAACAATTGGTTATCAAAATGTTACGATTGAAGGCTGCCGGAAAATAAATTTCATTTATTATTTTCCGGTTTGCAGGCTAATTGGCCCGACTGCTTACGGGCCATCCCGGCCAGCATTCCGGCTAAAAAACCCTGCGGTTAAACATTATGTGTATGCAGGGCAAAGATGTACTCCCGCGCCGCCGACAGGTAAACCGCTTGCCGTTATTTGATACGGCCGCGCAAAGATAGAAAGCAGGAATAATTTGTATGGTGGCGCTATTTTGTCAGTAAACGCCGTTTTTTTCGCGAACAAAAAGCTATCAAAATTTAATAATCAGCGTTTTGCACAAAACGGGACTGTCGCGAACGCGAACACGCGAACAAGAAAATCGGCGTAAAACCGGTATCGTGCTGAAAAAAGTTCAAAATACAGCTGCCTTTTCAGAACCGCCGCTACTTACTTCCTGGCCATCCCGGCCCGCATCCGGCTAAAAAACTCCGGCGTAACGCCGATGTACGAGGCGATCTGTTTTAAGGGCAAATGATCGATCAGCGTGGGGTAGCGCCTACAAAAAATGCTGTAGCGTTCCTCCGCCGTGAGGCTCATATTATCCACGATGCGCTGCTGGTTGGCTACCAGCGAATTTTGGGTGAGGATGCGGAAATAACGCTCGAACTTGGGAACATCAACAAATAATTTCTCCTGGCTGGTCTTCGAGAGCAGGATGGTTTCGGTATCTTCCAGCGCTTCGATGTTGAGTGTGCCTGGCTTTTGCGAGAACAGGCTGTACATGTCGGCCATCCACCAATCGGCCGGGGCAAAACTTAATACGTGCTCGGTGCCATTTTTATCAACGGTATACCCCCGCAAACACCCGGATGTTACAAATACCGAATATTTGCATACTTCCCCTTCGCGCAGTACGAACTCCCTGCGCTTAAAGCTTTTCAGCTGAAGGTAATTGCTAAACACAGCCTTCTCTTCATCAGTCAAATGGATGTATTTGGAAATATTGCTGAGAAGGAGATCAATGGGCATCGCTGTTGAGATGTGAGATTTGAGATATGAGATTTTGGAGAAGATACTCGCCTCTTTTTAACATTGTATGATTTATTTGCCGCTAATTTCACAAATTATTTCCAACTTTGAACAATTTGCTCACTGCCGTGCCTGGCTTATAACCGGGCTATTGCTTGTGCCGCCTTCTGCCTGAGCAAGGGCTATCGGATAAGTACAAAAGAATTAAAGAAAAAGTAAAAATATTTCAAAATAATATTTTAATTTACTTTATAATTTGACACAGCAGGTGTCAACGGGCTAGGCTTTATTCACACTTAAATCTTATTCTTTCTTCAATGGCAACCTATCAGCTTGAAATTCACCATGTAGATGTTAGCGGGGGCGATGCTACGATTATATTGGTAAGAAAAAATATACCTGATAACGGAAGCGAAACGATCTTTTTTCTTTTGGTGGATGTCGGGGGCGTAGGAAGCGGCCCCGGAAAGCTCGCTAAATACATTGAAACCTATTACGGCAATCAAAAGGTTGATTTTTTCATTGTATCGCATTATCATTTTGATCATGTACAAGGCTTAACTTATGTTAACATTGAACCTGATTGCCTGTTCGACGTCGGAAGTTCGCCGCAGCAATATTTTCCAGCCAATACGCCAATCTGTGACGAACAAAAGATTACCCCCCAATACGTGGCTGATTACCTCGAGTTTTCGGATAAGTATACCAATAAACGGTATGTCCCGTCATTCCTCCGGCTGGATTCTTATAATGAGCAAGGGAACCCCAAATCGACATTAATAAAGCCTGTCTACAAAATAATGGACAAGACCTCGAAGGAAAAGCCCGTTGAAACAGGCTTTGCAATTACATTTTATGCAGCCAAAGGGGTAGCTTTTGATGGTGAAAATATTTTAAGGAAACAAATTAAAAGCCTAAAAAAAAAGAAAAAGAAAATCGATGCCAACGACCTGTCTATAACGTTTACGGTTGAAAACGCCGACAAAAGTTTCAGTTATTTCTCCGGCGGCGATTTGAGCGGGGAGCCTTCCCTGAAAAAATATTACAACGTGGAAGGGTACACGCTCGGCCTGATTAAAAAAGATTTTCCGGCAGGCGTTACAATAGCGAAGGCATCGCATCACGGCAGCGATAATAATAATCACAAAGCCGCAACACAATCGGGTGAAGATAAGTCTTCCAATAAAACCCCTGGTTTTTTAGAAACCTTAAAACCCGAAACGCTTATCATCCCCTGTAATCAATGTAAATCTGTACCAGGCCCCGAATTCATCAGGGATCGTTTATTTGCGCACCTGGCGGCTAGTAGCAGCAGGAAAGCTTATTTTTTAAATGATTTTGATTATAACAAGCCTTATCCAAAGAATGATGATTCAATGTATAATGCTTTTGAAAAAATTGTTCAAAATAACGCTACTAAAGCCTCTACCAATATCATTCACAAAGATGATAATATGTTATTGGGTACTGTAACTGCAGTGATAATCACAGTATCGACAGCCGGCAAACTTAACCTCGTAACCCCTTATGCCGAATCCAATTTAAAAGAAGTACACAGCCCCCCTGGTTATAAAATATACATTAACTCCAAACAACTGGTGCCAGAAAAGCCTAAGGAAAATAGTGTTGCCAGGGTTCTGCACGCATGGATCGATGTAAAGTTTTTGGGAAAGGATAAAAAAGCCGGCTGGTTTTTAGAAGGGTTCGTGAAACAGGCGGAAGAAATAATAAGTGAATTAAGGAAAGGCCCGCCCGAAAAAAAAGCAGTGATTTTAAAAGATAATTTCCCGGCATTATTTAAGTGTTTTGCCGATGAAAACAACGAAGTAAATGAAAAGTCCATCACCGATCGTTTAAAAAATGAAACAGTTATTAAAGCCGCTTTATATAACGAGATGTTAATTTCATTTGATGCGTGTTATAAATTTGAAAATTGGTGGGTTAAAAAAGGCCCCCTCGAAGTCCCCCGGGAAAAAGAAATTACATTGATAAATCTGATCATCCGGAACCGCTTTCAGGCGGACTATCAGGCGGCGCGGAAAGATGCGAACAGCCTAAGCAACCTCATATTCAACCGGTGGGGTTCAATGTCGGTTGAGGAAGAAAATATAGCGAGGAATACGCTGACAATAAGAGTCCGGGAAAAGGAACAGCCCAAGCGAAAAACAACCACGGGCCAGATAAATTATTCAGATAATAAACGGCGTAAAAAACAACAGGAGCAATGGTAATGAGCGCCATCAGTAAAGATTTTTTATTAGACAAGTGGCAGCAAGCAATCGGGAACGAAAAAAAAATAACCGTTGTTGCCGCCGAATTTGCGGAGATTCCATGGAAGCCATTTTTCGATTTGCTGGGTGTAACGCAGCTCGAACTAAGCGAAGCAGCCATTGAAGAAACCGAAAGCGACGAAATATCCCTAAAAGGAAATTTTGTTATACCCGGATTTCAATCCTCCTTTATAAAGCTTACCGCAGCTTTTTACAACGGGGAAATAAGCGCCTTCGTAATTACCGACCTAAAAGGTGCAGGCATGCCCTGGTTGTCCGAAAAAAACTTGATCGCGCTGCCATCGGTGCTTGCTGTTTTAAATGACGCCGGCATTGCTGACCTGATTATAGATTTTTCGTCGCCGAATAATTCTTTTGAATATACCATATACCTGGCCGATACAAACCTTGATTTATTTAACGGCTACAATTTCAACTTCAGCAAACCGCAGCTAAAACTCGTTGTCGAAAATGAAAAATTGCAATTATTTTCGGTGATTGTTTCAACAAATTTCTTAAGCAAGGAACGCGATTTTATATTTACAGTACCCCTGGCTGAAGAGCAGAGGTGGCAGATTAATTTATTGGACGAGGTTGAGCCGGAGTTTGGCATTAACGATGCAATCAACCAGCTGCAGAGCAATACGCACCGCGATGGGCTGGAAGCATTGCTACCTGAATTATTTACACAGCAATTGCCAAAGGTCGGCATTCAGTCAGTAGAAATTACCGTTCCATATTCCCTGCAGGGCGATGTTACATTTGATTTCACCCTGTACGCTGATCAGTTGTTTATACTCGCCCCTGGTATTGTTCTTTTTTACCCGGAGCTAAATTTTCATGGTGCCTTTATCGAGGGCAGGTTTAATTTATCGTTAAAGTTTAACGGTAAATTCCGCCTGGGTACGCATATCATGCTGGGTATCTGGGGTTTTATTCACTCAAATTCATCTACACCCTGGGGTTTTCATATTGACGCAGATGTTGATTTTGAAAATTTAAAACTACTCGAAGAACTGCCATTTGGAATTAACTTATCAAACCTGGGCCTTCCGGGAGATATGATTGGTTTGAGTAATATTCATCTTCAGCGTTTCGACTTTAATTTTAGCATGGCTGAAAAGAAAATATTGTGGGTAGAGTTTGAAGTGCAGGCTAGGGGACACGCTCAGTTAATAAAAGGGATACGTTTGCTTGATCCCGCGCTTTCCATATCTTATTTCCCTTCAAAATCAGTTGTCGATTCCTTTAACGGTTTATTTAAAGCTGATTTACAAATCGGCCAAACCCAATTTTTCGGCTCCGCTGAAAAAGATGGCAGCAATTGGAAACTGGGTGCAGGTACTGGTCTGGTGGCACCATTTTCGTTAAGGCAACTTGCTAAAGACCTTTCGGAAATTGGCGGTGTATCTGTCCCGGAAGAATTACTGCCCGACCTGCAGGCCGGCTATACCTACTTGGAGTATCAAACCGAAAACAGCGCCCTATCTTTCACGACAACGCTCGAAACTGCTATTCTAATCCCGTTTATCCCCGATCAGGCGGCTGTTGTAGGCAGTTATATTGACATTCGCCTTGAAAAAAGCGACGGAGAATACATTATTAACTGGAATTTTGCAGCCAGTTTACAGATAGGCTTAGCCATTTTCGCGGTTGAATTTGATAAAAATGAGGGCAAGCGGATTTTCAAGGGCGGGTGGCAGCTGGAGGAAGGCCAGGCCGTCGGCGTTGGGGCCATTGCGTCAGCGCTGGGCATACAGCTTGATCTGTCTGCGCTGCCTGCTGTGCTGAACCCCCAATTATGCGAAACTGCCTTTGTTTATGACGAAGACGCAAAAACTTTCGCGCTCACCGCCTACACCACCAACGGAATAGTGTATTATTTTATCGCAAAAAAGGATGCTAAAGACAAATGGCAGTACGTTTTTGGCCTTGAATATAATTTTGAAAAACCGGTGAGCGATAGCGGCCTGCCCGAAGATTTGCTAAAAGCCGCCGAAGCCACCAAATTGCAAAAACTTAACCTGCTGTATGCCGGCATGGAGCTTAAAGATTTCGCGTTACCGGTTATGCCCAGGCTGCCTTCGCGAAAAGACCAGCCTTTGGCCGTGAGCGGGAAAAGCATTAGCACCGCAGCGGGGGTGTTCTTTGCTGCCGGTCTGCAGCATATCAGCCTGCCCGCCATTGGGAAAATAACACCTGATATTAATAAGTTCTACCTGGAGGTTTCCCGCTCTGCGGGGGTTACCAGGGCCAGGGTAAAGGGCGAAGTTTCCTTTGCGGTAGCAACACTGGCCGCTCCCCTTCTGTTACAGGTCGAGGCCGATTATGACAGTGAAAAGAAGGGACTCAATTTTACCGGCACGGTAGATAGCGAATTTGGCCTGCGCCCCTTTGCCGAAGGAATTTTGCCGGCGGGCTTGTTGCTGCCTGCAGACATTAGCGTTCCGGATATTACCAAAGCGGCGTTAACTATTAATACTGCCGAAAGCGCCTTTTTATTTGCTGTTACCACGCACCCGCAAAAAAACACTTTCGATATCCCCGGCTTCCTTTCTGCAAAAGCCGAAAGCATCATTTTAAAAAATAACGGTGAAGGGTTTCAATTTAAAATTGTAAAAGGGAACCTCCTGGTAGCTGCCCTGGCCGATGTGCTGCCCTCGGGAGTTGGCGGAATGTTGGAGCTTAATATTTCAAAGGAAAAGTCGTACTTCAGCTTTTACCCGGATGGCTTTTCCATCACTACGCCTGCTATCGAATATGACGAGGTACAGCAGGTTGAGGCGGGCGGTAAGTTCAGTACCGTAAAAAAGAAGATCCGAGCAGAAATTCGCCCCGGAGACCTAACCATACGAAAAGAGGAGAAAAATTGGGCCGTTTCGGCGTCGGCAACCCTAAGCCTTGGCGGGATGCCTTACCCCGTTTCGCTTTTATTTGATGAAGTGAAGGACGGCGAAACCGGGCCCAAAGTTTTTAATGGCACATTAAACATTAATAACGAAGGCGCGCTGGTGACTGTATCGTCCCAGCCGTTATTCCGTTTAGTGATACCTGATATTTTAGCTTATATCGATTCCCAAAACGAGCTTCCTGAATTTGGCGAAAGTGCTGTTAAAATTGATAGTATCGCCTGTCGCGTTGGTAAAGACATCGATCTGGAAATTGGTGGCGGCATCGCCCTTCCCTCAAAATTGAACACGGTGCTCGGGTTCAATATTCCGGTTATACGTACCTATAAACAGGACGACCCTGCGAGTTTCGTCGGCCTTAAATTGATACTCGGTACAAGCGGTATTAGCGGAAGGGTCACCGGCTCGCTTTTTGAAGACAGCAGCTTCATCAAAAATATTTCGGACGACCGCATTGAGATCGACTTTGATCAGCTTTTTGGCGGCGAATCATTCGGCGCCGTGATGGTAACCAAGCCGACCATCGCTTTAAACCTTAAAAAAGGCAGCTTCCGGTTTAAAGGCGCTTATAAAATTGACCAGAAACGCGGATTGCGGCTCCCGCTTTACCCGGTAAAACGCTTGCTGGATGCATTAAAGTTAAAAGAAATAGCCGCTCAATTGCCCGCTTCCATACCTGTTAAAACCGTAGGCCTCGAACAGGTTATCAACGATGTACGTATTAAGCTAAAGTCAGCCGAAATAAATTGCCCGCCGGAGTTGGTGAACCTGCTCGATTCGATCAATGAGCACCTGCACAAACTGCCACAGCGTTTTGTGGACTACCTGGCCATTAATGTTCCGGATGAGCTTTCATTTGATATCGATATTACGGCCGATGGCGGGGTAAGTTTAAATATTGAAACCGAAGGCGATCCGCTTCAGTTTTTGAT
>Ga0068856_100007720_pt1 | contig 10503 bp, 9 predicted proteins | sample KBSCornC62_FD_66595 | JGI IMG/M metagenome (GOLD analysis project Ga0068856, IMG submission 66595) | Corn rhizosphere microbial communities from Kellogg Biological Station, Michigan, USA - KBS Corn C6-2 | ecosystem: Host-associated > Plants > Roots > Rhizosphere > Soil ... | reverse complement strand
AAATTACCCAATTACCAAATTCCTCAAGGAGTTCCATGCTCAAGAACGACCGCTGGATTCGCAAGATGTCCAAAGAACACGACATGATCAATCCCTTTTCCGAGAAGCAGGTGCGCGAGGGAGTGATCTCCTATGGCTTGTCTTCGTACGGATACGACCTGCGGGTCGCCGACGAGTTCAAGATCTTCACCAATGTGAATAACGCGCTGGTCGATCCCAAGCGTTTCGACGAAAAGTCTTTTGTGACTGTGCAGACCGATATCTGCATAGTGCCGCCGAATTCTTTTGCCTTGGCCCGCTCTGTCGAATACTTCAGAATTCCCCGCAGCGTGCTGACCATCTGCGTGGGTAAGAGCACTTATGCGCGTTGCGGAATTATCGTGAATGTGACCCCGTTCGAGCCCGAATGGGAAGGATTCGTCACCCTCGAAATCTCCAACACCACGCCTCTTCCGGCGCGAATCTACGCCAACGAAGGCCTGTGCCAAATTATTTTCTTCGAGTCGGACGAGGTTTGCGAGACCAGCTACGCCGATCGGAAAGGAAAGTACCAGGCGCAAAGGGGAATCGTCTTACCAAAACTTTAGGGCATTTGGCCGTCCAAACCGGGGTCGCTTGCGGCGCTATGCGAGTTGTGATCTGCAGACCCCTAAAGGTTTCCCCTGAGAGCATGGCAGCTTGCCTCGCGTAAACTACTGATGTACAGCCTTTTCCCGATTGGTCCGGAGTCTTGCTGTTCCGTATGGTAGGTAAGAGGAGGGGCTGCCGGTCGGCAGCTTCTGGGCCAATGAATTGGGGCCACAGCGCCGCCGGACCAACACTCGCCAGATCCCTATCATCATCACCAGCGGCGTCGGCTCGTCCCCACTCCTGCTGCCACGCTGTTCAGTTCTATTACGACGATCGATTCTTGATAAATTCCTTGTCTGATTTTGTGCTCGGCGCGCTGGAAGCAGGGCGGTGCGCGGTGGTGGTCGCTACTCGGGAGCATCGCTTCGATTGCGCGGAAAGTCTCCGAGAAAAGGGCGTCAACTTAACAGAAGCCATTGAGCAAGGCCGCTACGTGGCGTTGGACGCGTCGGATACGCTGGAACGCTTCATGGTAGATGGCAGCCCTGACGCGAAACTGTTTGCGGAGATCTTGAGTGACATTATCTCGACCTCGTCCGCCTGCGTAATTCCTGGATCGAATGATGGTAAAGAGAAAGTAGCAATCTTTGGTGAAATGGTCGCCCTTCTCCTGGAACGCGGGCAGATCCGGGCTGCACTGCGCCTCGAGCAGTTATGGAACGAACTCTCGCAGAATCATTCTTTCGAACTGCTATGCGCTTACCGGATCTCGAGCTTTGATCGCACTACTCACCGGGAATTGTTCCATCAAATCTGCGCCGAACACGATTTCGTAATTCCGGCTGAAGGTTATCCCGAGCGGGGCGATGAGAAGGATCGCCTGCGTACCATCGCACTGCTGCAGCAGGCGGAACAGGTCCTGAAAACCCAGTCCGTGGAACACCAGTTGGCTGAGGCTCAAAGCCGGGAAGCCGAATATCAGAAGCAGCAATTACTCAAAGAGATTCGGAAGCACGAAGCAGTGGAAGAGGAGCTCAGAAAATTTACCCGCCGTTTGCTTACAGCACGGGACGAGGAGCAGCGCCGGATTGCCGCTTCACTTCACGAAAACATGGCCCAACTGGTTGCTGCCCTCTCCGTATACTTCGGCGTACTTCATCAGGAAGAGGGAACTCTCAATCCGAGGCTGCAGAGTGCGGTGGCCAGCAGCCGTTCAGTTTCGGATAACCTGCTCAACGAGATTCGCAAATTGTCGCGCCTGCTTCATCCCCCCACCTTGGATGACATGGGTGTGGGCGTGGCTTTGAAGGAGTATGTTGACCATCTGAATCGCCATGGAGCCAGTATCGCGTTAGAACTGGCGCCCAATATTGGCAGATTTAATCGAGAGCTGGAGATTACGGTTTATCGCATTGTGGAAGAGGCTTTGCACAATATTCGTCCGCGCTCAGCCAGTGCCAACACTACAGTGCGCGTCATGCGATCTCCTTCTTCGCTGCTTCTGGAAATCGAGGGTCCGCACGCCGACAACAATAACGCGAAGGGATCCCATCGCCCGGAAACACGCTTTACCGGAATTCATGAACGCGTCATGGAACACCACGGGAGCGTGCACTTCACATCCACGCCTTCGGGAACTTTGATATCTGTGACGCTGCCGTTGGAGATGCGGCAGCACTCCTCGGTGACGGTCTCGCCTTTGATGCACAAGCTGGCTAGCTGAGGGGCAGAGAGAACTTCAAAAGCAGGTAGCGCTGCTCCGGTCTCGCGGCAATTTACTTGTCATTCTGAGTGGGAGCGAAGAGTCTATGGGCCTTTTCGCGCGAGCAAAGTGCATAGATCCTTCGCTACGCTCAGGATGACAGGGTGCTCACGATGACAGGGTGCTCGGGATGACAACGGGGCTGCGCTCAGGTAACAACGGGCTCAGGTAACCGCGGGCTCAGGTAACCGCGGGCCTCAGGTAACCGCGGGCCTCAGGATGACTATGGCTGCCGCTTACTGGTTTTCGCCTTCCTTGAACATGTACTTGATGCCTGGCTTGTAGATCATCAGGTTGGGTTCACCGTTCTCGCGGTTCACTTTGATGCAATTGCGGTCGTACCATTCGATGATGCCGCGCACTTCTTCGCCATCGCGCAGAACAATCACCATCGGGGTGCGCGACTGCATCTGCTTTTGATAGTAGAAATTCTCAGCGTTGGTCTGCTCCGGAGGCGCCAGTTTCTTCCCTCCGTTAGTCATGCCGCGATCGCCGCGGTCAGGTCGGTGATCCATGCGTTCCCCGCGATCATGTCTTTCCGGGCGTTCACGCCGCTCTGGCGCCAACGTCGCGGCGGGATTATGGCTTCCGTTATTGCCGTGATTTTCTACCCGCGGCAGCGTCGGCCGAATCAACTTACGGTTTCCATAGTTCTCTCTTTCCGCCGATTTCTCGGCGGGAGCGGAGTCCATCATAATCTCTTTCATAGTGGGCGCAACCTCAGATGCACGCGTTCGCGCAAAAAACCACCGCCATCTGGACCTTATGATTGCTATCGACGAAGGCGTGAAATTTACCTAGAAAGTACCACAGGAATCTCGACCTGACAATCACTCCTTTGTGCCATACCCGACAGAGCCAGTCTGCGCCTTAACCCGTAGAATATCGATTATTTTTATTGACTCGTGCTGGAGAGGTCCGCCCCTCTCTGCTCGCGTCCGCACGCAGTTACCATCGCGACTAAGACTGCGACTAACAACACCGTCCCGGCCAGGACCGGCGGGAAACTCCCTGCATATCTCTTCTCCACCAGCCGCGCCTGAATCACCGCATTCCACGATGCGAGCAGGTTTCCCAATTGATAAGCCAGGCCGGGAAAGGTCCCGCGCACCGCAGCGGGTGAGAGCTCATTCAAGTGTGCCGGGATCACTCCCCATGCACCCTGCACCATGAACTGCATGAGAAAGCCTCCCACTGCCAGCAAGGGGAGGGTGTGCGAATAAGCCCACATCGGAATCATAGGAATGGCGAGCAGTGCGGCGATGACAATCGCGCGGCGACGGCCGATTCTCTCCGACAGGCTCCCGAACACAATTCCGCCCAGCAGCGCTCCGAGACTCGCAATCACCGATACGGTTCTAACCTGCTGCGGAGAGAAAAAATGATTCTTCTCAAGAAATGTGGGGTAAAGATCCTGCGTTCCATGGCTGAACGAATTGAATCCGAACATGAGAATTACAAGGAACAGAAAGCTGCCCCAATAAGTCGCGATGCTCCGCCCCACTGCCTTCTCAGATTTTGGCTTAGTCCGCCCTTCAATCCAGGCTGGAGATTCTTCGACATTCTTTCGGATATAAATGACCAGAAATGCCGGCAGGGTTCCCACCACGAACATACCGCGCCACCCGACGATTGGGAACAAGGTGCCATAGACCAGTGCCGCGAAAAGATACCCGACAACATAGCCTTCCTGCAGCAGGCCCGAAAAGAATCCGCGGCCTTCCGCCGGCAGTGTCTCGAAGGTCAGCGCCGCGCCAACACCCCACTCCCCGCCCATGGCGATTCCAAACAGCGCCCGGGTGACGAGAAAGACCTTGAGACTCGGCGCAAACGCCGACGCCAACTCAAAGACCGAATACGCAATGATGTCGAGCATCAGCGTTGGACGGCGCCCAAAGCGATCTGCCATCATCCCAAACAGGAACGCTCCCACCGGGCGCATGGCGAGCGTCAGGAAAATAGCCTCGCTGATGGCTGAAACTCTGCTGTGAAACTGCGTAGCCAGCGCATTCACGCAGAAAACGAGAATGAAGAAATCGAACGCGTCCAGCGACCAGCCCAGGAAGCATGCGATAAACGTATTCCGCTGCCTGGTCGTCAGCCGCCGGAAATGCTCGATGAATTCCATTCGTGAAGTCTTTCGCCTCTGATGGCCCTGCTCTATGGCGATCGCTTGTTCGGGAAGCCCACGCGGATGCTAGCATAAGCCTTCGATCCCATGCCCGAACTCGAGCTCCCACAACGCCAGGCAACCGACGCGGTCATGCTCACCGGATTCTGGTACCGTGCCCTGCCCGCGGACTGCGTGCATCGCAATCAACTGCAGAAGGCCACGCTGCTGGAGATTCCGCTAGTCATCGGACGCGATCTGCAGGGGCAACCGTTTGCCTTGCGCGACGCCTGCCCGCATCGGGGCATGCCTCTCAACTGCGGCCGCTTCGATGGAGAAAATCTGGAATGCGGATATCACGGCTGGCAATTCGATGTTCACAATGGACAATGCCGGCTCATCCCATCGCTCACGCCGGATCAGAATTTAAAAGTCGATCGCATCTATGCCGGCAGCTATCCCTGCGAGGAGCAGGACAGCTTCATCTGGGTCTTCATACCTGATCCCGGCCCGCCCAGCGCGGGTTTCACTGCCCCGGCCGAAGCGCCGGAACCTTCGCCGCAAATCGAAAAGTTCTCCAGCAAATACAAACTCGCCTACCTGCAAGCCGAAATGCCGGTCAGCATTGATCACGGCATCATCGGGCTGATGGACCCGGCTCATGGCCCCTTCGTGCACCAGGCATGGTGGTGGCGCACCCGCCACAGTATTCACGAGAAGCAGAAGCACTTCGAGCCCATCCCTGACGGCTTCCGCATGAGCGCGCATACTCCAAGCTCAAACTCCGCGCCGTACAAGCTTTTGCGGCTCTACGCCGATGCCGACTCGATCACCACCACCATCGATTTCAGGCTCCCCAACATTCGCACGGAAACCATTCGCGCCGGGAAGTACTGGTTCTCCAGCCTGACCACCGTCACGCCAATCACCCGCAGCCACTGCCGCATCGATGTAGTCGCCGCGTGGAATCTCTTTCGCTGGGTTCCCTTTGTGCCCGGGTTGTTGAAATATGTTTTTGAGAAATTCGTAGAGCAGGACCGGCGTACCATGGAACTCCAGGCCGAAGGGCTGAAACACAATCCACACCTGATGCTGATCGATGACGCGGACCGTCCCGCCAAGTGGTATTTCCAGCTAAAGGCGGCCTACCTGGAAGCGAAGCGCGCAGGCACCGACTTGAAGCACCCCATGAGCGGGCCCGTTACGCTGAGGTGGCGCAGCTAGCGGCATCTGCAGCCCCGACTCGGTTTGGAGTGCCAAAGCAGCCTCATCGTCGCCGCTTGTCATCGAAAAGCTATGCCAAGCAAGCGCAGGAAGAGTTTCCTCCATCGACATTCCCTCAGTTTGGTGACCGCTTTCGTGCTGTGTACCTGGATCACCCTTTACATCCGCTTTAACCCGAGCACTCATTGGGGCGCCTTCTTCGGCAACGCAATCGCCGACTGGACTGGCCTTCTAGTCACAGTCGTCGCCACGAAGTATTTGTTCGAGATCGGTTCGGTGGAGAGCCGGGTGCCCCCCGACCACTGGTTGCGCCCGGTCGCGCGGGCATTGGAGGATCACTCGTTGAGCATCTTTCTGGTGATCACAGGTGCTGGGTGGATCTGGCTGTTCGCCAGATGTGATCCCAATTCGAAGTGGGGGCAAGTCGCAGGCAACATCGTCTCGGAATGGACACAGATCTTCGGAATGGTCTGGCTGACGAAGAAGCTCATCGAGTCGCACTCGAAAGAAAGCCGATAATAGAGCTGATTGGCGCCATTCTCATTGGGACGGCTTGGATCGAACTATGTGGAGAAGGAATTACTTCTGGCCGGGTTCTACTAACCAATCCATCGCTTCTTCGCGCGTCTTGAAGGTGGGTATCTCCCGCTGCGAGAAGCTCTTGATGTTTTCGTAAAAGACGTGTGGCACGCTTTCGGCGTGGACCCATGCCGAGCGCTTCACGAAGGGACGATCGAGAGTGAGCACTTCTTTCAACCGCCTGGCCACCTTCTTATCGACTTCGGCATGATTAAAGTCGGCCAGCAGCAGCACCGAACCGCGCGTGTGCCGTGCAACGACCATGCGCACTTGTTCAGCGAGCGCCATCATTTCATTCGCCGAGCAATGGCTGCAGTCAACTACAAAGATGGTCTGGCCTTTATGTTTTACGAAGCTCAGGCGGTCTCCGGAAGCGCTGCCGACGGTGTCGTCCACGTTCATGCAAGCAGGCCCTCCACCACCCCGTAAGCCCCGTCCAGCGCCGCATCGAGCGCGGAGGCATCCTTCCCGCCAGCCTCCGCGAGGTCCGGACGACCTCCGCCTTTGCCCCCGACCTTTTGCGCCACAGGCCCGATCACTTTGCCAGCCTGCACCCGCCCCGTCAAATCTTTTGTGACGCCCACAATCAGGGAGACATTGCCGTTTGAAGCCGAGCCCAACACCACCACACCTGAGCCAATTTTGTCGCGAAGTTGGTCGACCAGCGTGCGCAGTTGCGACCGTTCCAGGTTATCCACGCGCTGGGCCAGAACCTTCACGCCTTTCACGTCCTTGATCCGCTCGGCCACATTGGCAGTCGACGATGAAGCCGATTTCATCCGCGCGTGATCGAGTTCCCGCGTAAGCCGCCTGATCTCGGCATCTTTTTTTTCGAGTTCTGCTTTCAATGCGTCGGCAGGAGAAGCAGTCTCAGAATGCGTCGCCAAGGCAGACACGACGTTCTCGAGTTGATGATCCTTCCGGAAGTGTTGCACCGAGCCTTCGCCGGTGATGGCCTCGACGCGCCGCACGCCAGAAGACACACTGCCTTCCTTGAGAATCTTGATCAACCCGATCTCGCCGGTAGCGCCCGTATGCGTTCCGCCGCACAACTCGGTCGAGAAATCGCCGATCTTGACGACGCGCACCTTGTCGCCGTATTTCTCGCCGAACAGCGCCATCGCGTGATACTGGTTCACCGCGACATCGATCGGCACATCCGCAATCGTCTCCACCTTCCCATTGCGCAGCACTTCCTTGTTAACTATGTCTTCGATGTCCTGCAACTCTTCGTCAGCCACAGCCGTGAAGTGCGAGAAATCAAACCGCAGGTGATTCGGGGCCACCAGAGATCCGGCCTGCTTCACGTGCTTTCCCAACACCTCGCGCAATCCAGCATGAAGAAGATGCGTTGCCGTGTGATTGCGCATGGTGGATTCGCGAATGTCAGTGTTCACGACTGCATCGAGCTTATTGCCCACGCGGATCGGGGATTTCGCAATCACCTGATGCGCGCGTACTCCTTGAACCGGGTAGTAACATCCCTTTACCTCGGCGACGATCGTATTGTGATCGTCGGAGTAAAGCCACCCGCGATCTCCAACCTGTCCACCGGCTTCCGCATAAAACGGAGTGTGATCGAGAATGACTTCGCCCTCTTCTCCCACCTTAAGTCCGGGCACGCCTTGGCCGTTGTGAATGATGGCCAGCACCTCGCAGTTGTCGGACCGAGTCTGCCGGTATCCCTCAAATTCGGATTTAGGTAGCTGCTGGTACGCCGGGTTGGCCGTCTGCTTCGCTGCCCCTTTCCAGGAAGCACGGGCGCGAGCCTTCTGCTCGTCCATGGCTCGGTCGAATCCTGCGCGATCAAATTCAATTCCCTGATCCCGCGCCGCATCCTGCATGAAGTCCAACGGCATCCCGAATGTGTCGTACAGCTTGAATGCATCGTCACCTGCGAGTCTCTCAGTGGACGCTTGCAGCAGCGCCTCGAGTTTCTCCAGTCCGACCTCCATAGTGTGAGCAAACCGCGTCTCTTCCACTTGTACGGTTTTCGAGACTCGATCCACGGTCTCGTTCAATTCAGGGTAGGCATCCTTCATCAGATCGCGCACGGAAAACACCATCTGATAGAGGAAGGGTCTAGTCTGTCCCAGCAAGCGACCGTGCGTGATTGCGCGTCGAATGATTTTGCGCAGCACATAGCCGCGGCCTTCATTGGAGGGCAGCACGCCATCAGAGATGAGGAAAGTAGCGGCACGCGAGTGATCGGCAATCACGCGTAGGGATGCTGCCGACTTATGGCTGAGGCCTGCCGAGCTTTGCTCGGCATGGGTGGGGGAGGCGCCCGTGCCTACATGGTCTGTGTAGAGGCGGACACCCTCGTCCGCCCCGCGAAGCGCAGCTCCGCGTGTGGAGCGCGAATCGCGTCCGCCCGCTCCCGTCAACTCTGCCGCCCTTTTGATCAGCGGCATAAACAGGTCCGTCTCATAATTGGAAATCACTCCCTGCAGCACTGCGGCCACTCGCTCCAGCCCCATGCCGGTATCGATTGACGGCTTGGGCAGCGGATTCAGTTTGCCCGATGAATCGCGGTCAAACTGCATGAACACGAGATTCCAGATCTCCACATAGCGTCCGCAATCACATCCGAACTCGCAATCGGTATGTCCCTGATCCGACGCGATTGCGCCCATATCGTAATGAATCTCACTGCATGGCCCGCAGGGACCGGTATCGCCCATTTGCCAGAAATTGTCTTTCAATCCCATCTCGTAGATGCGATTCTTGGGCACACCCTGCCCGACCCATAAGTCATAAGCCTCGGCGTCGCGCGCCACGCCGCTTTCGCCCTTGAAGATGGTCACGTACAACTTGTCTTTTGGGATCCCGAACCATAACGGCGAAGTAATCAATTCCCAGGCGTAGGCGATCGCGTCTTTCTTGAAGTAATCGCCAAACGAGAAATTTCCCAGCATTTCAAAGAACGTGTGATGCCGGTTGGTGAAGCCCACATTTTCCAGATCGTTGTGCTTGCCGCCCGCCCGCACGCACTTCTGTGAAGTAGTGGCCCGAGAATAGTCGCGCTTTTCCAGTCCGAGGAAGACATCTTTGAACTGGTTCATTCCGGCATTGGTGAACAGCAGGGTGGGATCGTTGGCCGGGACGAGCGACGACGAGTGCACTTCTTTGTGTCCGCGTTGCACAAAAAAGTCCAGGAACTTCCTGCGAATTTCAGAGCCAGTAAGCATGGAAGATCCAATTCTAAATGAACAGAGGGTATTTACTCCGCGTCGTTGGCCATCATTGCGTCCTTATTCTGAAGACTCAGGTGTCTCGTTCTCCAAGGCGGTCAACATCTCGTCGTCGACGTCCCATTTTTTCAAGATCGTGAAAATTGTTTTGCTGCCAAAGCCCGCGCGGGCCAGCTGCCGGAAGATGCGGGCGGCCTGCTTCTGATCTTTGGGCTTCTGCAGCCGCTTCTTTCGAAGATAGTCTCGCGCTTGCTTCTCCTCGATGACGCCGTCGTATGCAGCGCCAACCTCTCGCTCGATCACCGTTCCATGCACACCGCGAGTTTTCAATTCCTTGATCACCCGCATGCGTCCAAGTTTATGGTTGTCGCGCCGCATGGAGGAATAGTAAGCGGCATATTGCGAGTCGTTGAGATATCCCTGATCTTTCAGCCGACGGATCACGAGTTCGACGAGAGTCTCGCCATACTCGGATTCCGGGTCCGCGATGCGTGCCCGCATCAGCCGCTTCAATTCCGCTACGGTGCGCATCCTCCGCGCCAACGCGGCCACAGCATATTCGTACAACTCATCCTCGGAGTAACTCCGCCTTTTGGGACGAGAGAACGCCATAGAGGTAACGATAGCGCAAACCAAGGCCAAAGGCGCGGGGTGGAAAGTTGCCGATAGGTAGCTTGTCATAGCTGCCGCCTGCCTTGCAGGTACCGCGCGCATCACCTGCACTGTAGCTGTTCGCGACGAGCTTCGTTAACCAAGACGGGCGCCCGCGGATACAGGTACCCAATTCGAAAAATAAAGCGAGGCCCTCGTGCCCTTTCACGGCACTTTGGCTCGTTCATGCCGCCTAAATAGGAAGTCAAAGTCCCCACCCTGCCGCATAGGACGCGAGAAGGGTGGGGCACCCGGTGGTTCCTCGAGTTTCAGTGACAAGCTGTGCATCGAGCTTGCTGATACCATCGAGCGGATTGGAGGGCTTGTGCGTTTCCTAATCTCTTTTGCGGTGCTTTCGATGGCTTCGTATGGGTGGGCTCAGAACGTCGTGCACTACACAACGACAAATGCCA